>Ga0209023_10003813_pt1 | contig 17673 bp, 21 predicted proteins | sample LakOneMetagenome_FD_187468 | JGI IMG/M metagenome (GOLD analysis project Ga0209023, IMG submission 187468) | Freshwater and sediment microbial communities from Lake Erie, Canada (SPAdes) (version 2) | ecosystem: Environmental > Aquatic > Freshwater > Lentic | place: Lake Erie, Canada... | reverse complement strand
ACCTGAACGCCTTTGCGCAAACCCTCGATCAGGCCCTGGCCGCCGGCGATGTCGCGGCCTTGCAGATCCGGCTGAAGCCCGCCGACGACGCCGCCCTTCGTACTGCGGTCGAGGTCTTGGCTCCCATTGCGCGGCGTCATGATGTCGCGGTCCTGCTGAACGACCGGCCCGATCTGGCGCGGGCCACCGGCTGCGATGGCGTTCACATCGGTCAGGAAGACGGCTCGCTGGCCGAGGCGCGCCGTATCATGGGGCCGGACGCCATGATCGGCGTCACCTGCCACGACGACCGCGACCTGGCCTGGGACGCCGCAGAGGGCGGCGCCGACTACGTCGCCTTCGGCGCCTTCTATCCCACCGATACAAAGGAAACGGTGCATCGCCCGCCGCTGGACATCCTGACGGTGTGGCAAGAGACGGTCGAGACGCCCTGCGTCGCCATCGGCGGGATCACGGTCGACAACGCTGCAGAGCTTGCCCAGGCCGGCGCCGACTTCGTGGCGGTCAGCGGCGGGGTCTGGAACCATCCCGACGGCGCAGCCGAGGCCGTCAGGCGTTTCAATGAAAAATTGCGGGCCTGACTTCAGGGGATATTAGGAACCGTGTCGTCCTATTCCGACCTCTGATTGGTCGGAACCTGTCCATGATCCTGAGCCGCGCGCTCAACATCGACGCCCCCCACAGCGCCCCCGTCAAGGGCGTGATGGCGGCTGGCCATCGGCCCGGCCCCGTCGGCGCCGACGGCCCGGACGGCCCCAATCCCCTGATTCCGGTGCTGACGGGCGTCGTCGTCGCCATCCTGGTCGCCCTGGCGATCGCCTACGCCCGTTCGGCCGGACTGGTGGCGGGCCTGTGGGGCGCCAGCGGCGTCGCCGTCGCCGTCTGGCTGCGCACCAGCCGTGGCCGCACCAGCGACCTCACCTTCGCCGGCGTCCTGACCGTCAGCATCCTGATTGGCGAGATCATCGCCGGCAACAAGCCGCCGCTGGCGCTGGCCTTCACGATCGCCAACATGATCGAGATCGTCGGGGCTGTCCTGCTGGCGCGCCGGTTCTCGCCCACGCTCAACCTTTCCAGCCTGAACGGCGCGGTCAGCTTCCTGTTCTTCGCGGCTGTCCTGGCGCCGATCCCCGCCGCCCTGTGCAGCACCCTGATCCTGTCGCTGATGGGCCAGGGCGACATCGTTTGGCAGGGGTTCCAGACCTGGTGGCTGGGTCACGCCTTGGGCATCGCTGTATTGGGTTCGCTAGGAATGTCGCTGACGCCTGCGATGTTCGCGCGACTGCTGAAACCCAAGAAGCTGATCGAGGCCGTCGTTCTGATCGGCCTTGTTCCCGTCTTTTACTTTGTCGCCTTCACGGGCGACGTGCCGATGGGCTTCGTCCTGCTGCCGCTTCTGCTGGCCATCGCGGTACGGCTCGGCGTCGCGGGCGCCGCCTTCACCCTCGTCGTCATGAGCGTGCTGCTGGTCGGCAGCGCCATGATCGGAAACGGCCCCTATGCTCAGGGCGACCTGACCCATCAGGTTCTGATGGCCCAGATGCTGGTGCTGATCGGCTATATGCCCGTCCTGCTGGTGGCCTCGTTGCTGGAAGAGCGCGATCTTCTGGCGGAGCGCGCGCGCGTCGGTCGCGAACGCGCCGAAAAGGCCTCGGAGGCCAAGTCCCGCCTGCTCGCCAACGTCGCCCACGAGATCAAGAGCCCCGTCGCCGGCATCATCGGCATCGGCAATCTGTGGCGACAGGGCCATCTGGGGCCGGTCTCAGCCCAGCAGGCCGAGATGTCCGACATGCTGGTCAAAACCGCGCGTCAGGTCGAAACCCTGGCCCACGATCTGCTGGATGTGGCCCGCGCCGAATCCGGGGCCGTCCGGGTCGATCTGCGGCCGACCGACATTCCAGGGCTGCTGGAAGACGTGCGCCGCACGTGCCTGCTGTGGCCCGACGCCGACCGGGTCGCCGTCGAGGTGGTGTGCGAGGGCGATGGCTTGATCGCGGTCGCGGACTCTCAGCGTCTGGCCCAGATCATCACCAACCTGACCAGCAATGCGCTGAAATACGGCGGGTCCGGCGGCCGTGTCGTTCTGCGTGCGCTTCGTCAGGACGACTGCGTCCGCATCGAGGTCAGCGATTTCGGCCCCGGTCTGTCGCTTCAGAAGCAGGCGCAGCTGTTCGAACCCTTCAACCGCCTGGGCCTTGAGCGTTCGACGGTCGAGGGGCACGGCGTCGGCCTGGCCCTGGCCAAGCGGTTGGTCGAGTTGCAGGGCGGCTCGATCGGCGTGATCTCGGCGCCGGGCGAGGGCGCCACCTTCTGGGTCGCGCTGCCCAAGGCGTGAGGTCGCGCTTGCGGTCGCGCTCCGGCCGCGCGATGGTCCGGCCATGCCCATGATCGCCCTTGCCGCCGCCCTCGTGATTTCCGGACAGGCGACGACGCCTCCGCCGCAGCGCGCCGGTTCCAACCTGACGCGGGACTTGAACAGCGCCCCGCCTTCGGCGACCCCGCCCGCCGCCTCCACGGCAGCTCCGACCCAGGCCCTGGCCCGGGCGACGAGCCAGGCCTTGCCTCCAATCGGCCAAACCCCCGCGGCATCGCCGCGTCCGGCGCCCGCCGCGTCATCCGCAACGCGCACGACCCAGGCCCAGCCGCCCATCGGCCAAAGCCCTGCGGCCACGACGCGCCCGGCGACCGCGACACGTCCGCAAACGCAAGCCCCGACCACAACGGCGCCTCAAGCGACCGCGCCCCAACCGACAACGACCGCGCCTGCCGCAACCCCGCCGGCCGCCGCACCCGCCCCGGCGGCCTTGAACGCCGCCGCCATCGCCGCTCTGCCGTTCAGCATCCAGCTGCCTACCGGCCTGACCATCACCCCGGCGCGCGCCGGCGCGAACGCCAACATCTATCGCGTCCAGCGCGGCGACCAGACCCTGCTGATGATCTACGCCGGTCCGTCGTCGCAGTTTCCGATCTATGACGGCGAGACGGTCCGCGCCGGCGGCCGCGCCTCGGTCGTCGTGACCGAAGGCAGCCGCCGTCTGGCGATGGAGCACCTGTTCCAGCGCGCCGTGGACCCCAAGGAAATCCACGTCTGGATCGCCAGCGTCGAGGGCGCGGACCGGGATCTGGCCGAACGGATCGGCCAGTCCATCGACGTCAAATAGGGTTCAGCCCTCGGACCAGACAGCCATTTCGGTGCCGGCCGGATCGGCGAAGTGGAAGCGGCGACCGCCGGGGAAACTGTAGATCGGTTTCAAGATCCGGCCGCCGGCCGCCTCGACGTTGGCCAGCATGGCCTCGAGGTCGTGTGCGTACAGGATGGGTAGGGGCGCCTCGGTCTGATCGGTCTGATCGGCGTCGAACCCGCCGTCCAGACCCTGATCGAAGGCGGCATAGGTCGGGCCGTAATCCACGAAGGTCCAGCCGAACGCCTGGCTGTAGAATTCCTTGGTTGCGGGCAGGTTGGCGGCGGGCAGTTCGAGGTAGTCCAGCTTTCCGTCTTCACGCACGGTTGATCTCCTGAAAATGGGCGCCACCGGTCCATTGTCTTGCACGCGCCCTAAACATGCGCAAACCTGCAAACGGTTCGCAATTGCAGGAATCGAGCGATGATCGTGATGACGACAGGCCTGTCGGCCCTGATGGCCTTGATGCGGTGCGAGACGCGTCCGGTCGAGCCGCCGAGGCTCGACGCCGGTCGCGCCAACCAGCGACAAGCCCGCCCCAAGCCCTGATCAGCCGACCTGGGCGCGGTGCCTCAGATGCGCGTCGGCGAGGACGCAGGCGGCCATGGCCTCGACCACCGGCACGGCGCGCAGAGCGACGCACGGGTCGTGACGCCCCTTGGTGCGCAGGTCCGTCTCTTCGCCATCGCGGGTGATCGTCTGACGCAGGGTCAGGATGGAGGAGGTCGGCTTGAACGCGACCCGCGCCGTCACCGGCTGACCCGTCGAAATCCCGCCCAGCACGCCGCCCGCCTTGTTCGACAGAAAGACTGGCTGCTTGTTGAGGTCCAGCCGCATCTCGTCGGCGTTCTGTTCGCCGGTCAGTTCGGCGGCCTCAAAGCCCGCCCCGATCTCGACCCCTTTGGCCGCATTGATCGACATCAGGGCTGCGGCCAACTCGCCGTCCAGCTTGCCATACAGGGGCGCGCCCCAGCCCGCCGGAACGCCTGTGACCTCCAGCGCGACGACCGCCCCGACCGACGATCCCGCCTTGCGGATGCCGTCCAGATAGGCCTCCCAGTCGCCCACGACCTCGGCCGAGGCGGCGAACAGCGGATTGGTGTGGACGGCGTCGAAGTCGATCTGGTCCGGTGCGATCCGGTGCGGGCCGATCTGCACCACGCCGGCCCTGATCTTAACGCCGTCGCCCAGCACCTTGCGCGCCACGGCCCCGGCCGCCACGCGGCTGGCCGTCTCGCGCGCCGAGGATCGACCGCCGCCCCGGTGGTCGCGCACCCCGTATTTGGCCTGATAGGCATAGTCGGCGTGCCCCGGCCGATAGGCGCGGGCGATCTCGCCATAGTCCTTTGACCGCTGGTCCTCGTTCTCGATCAGGATCGAGATCGGCGTGCCCGTCGTCACCGGCCCGTCGCCGTCGTCGAACACGCCCGACAGGATGCGCGCCGTGTCGCTCTCCTTGCGCTGGGTGACAAAGCGGCTGCCGCCCGGCTTCCGCTGGTCCAGCCACGGCTGAAGGTCCGCTTCGGTCAGCGGGATCATCGGCGGGCATCCGTCCACGACGCAGCCGATCGCCGGCCCGTGGCTCTCGCCCCAGGTGGTCACGCGAAACAGATGGCCGAAGGTGTTGTGCGACATGCCCCGACTTAGGCCGCCAGACGCTCCTGCGTCCAGACCCGCGTGAAGCGCACCAGTAGGTCCTCCGCCGCCGAGGGAACATCAGACGAAGGCTCCAGCGTCACGAACAGATGCCCCGCCGGCCGTGATCCCCGCGCGGGCAGGCCCAGGTCCTTCAACCGCACCCGCACCGGCGCGGCCATGTCGGCGGTGATCCAGGCCGAGCGCGTGCCGACAGGGGTCTCGATCTCCACCCGCCCGCCGTCGGCCATCAGGCGACGCTCGACGGCCCAGGTCATGAACAGGTCGTCGCCGACGACCGACAGCCCGTCCTCGGGCCGGATCAACACCGACAGATAGAGGTCGCTCCCGTCCGCCGCCCCGCGTCTCAGCCGCAGATGATCGCCGCTGCGCAGGCCCTTGGGCGTCGTGACCCGCACCGTGCGCGCGCCCAGCCGGACCTCGACCTGCCCCCCGGCCAGGGCCTGCATCGGCGACAGAACCAGAACCGGTGTCGGCGCGGGCCCCGCGGCGGGGGCCGACAGGGCGGGGCGAGGGGGCTGGTGCGCCTGGATCAGTCGATAGGCCGCGATCACGCGCCGGAATCGCTCGGCGTCCCCGCCGGCCTGATCCGGCCGCGCCGCCTTCACCGCCGTGCGGAACGCGGCCTTCAGCGTCGACGCATCGACATCGCCGCGCACATCCGTTTCTAGGCCCAGGATCGACAAGGCCTCTCGGACGCCGGACACATCTGAAATCGAAACAGGCGCGCTCATGCCGTCACCGTTCGCGCATCAGGGTCAATGGGCGGTTAACCTTGACGGCGACACGCCCGTTTTTGACCTCGATCATTCCCAGCCGCGCCCGCACCGACTACATCACTCGCATGACCGCTTCCGTGATCCCGCCCAGCCCGTCGCGTGAGGAATACGCCCGCGACTATGCCGCCGCCCTGGCCGCCAATGGCGACGAGACCATCTTCGATCGGACCGAACCCATCGGCCTGTTCGTCGAATGGCTGGCCGATGCGCGCGCGCACGAGCCGAACGATCCCAACGCCATGACCCTGTCGACCGTCGACGCCGACGGCCTGCCCGATGCGCGGATCGTTCTGCTGAAGGACGTGGATGCGCGGGGCTTCACCTTCTATTCGAACAGCGAAAGCGCCAAGGGCGTCGAACTGGCCGGTTGCGCGGCCGCCGCCTTGACCTTCCACTGGAAATCCCTGCGCCGCCAGGTGCGGGTGCGCGGCGCGGTCGAGCCGGTCACGCCGGCCGAGGCCGACGCCTATTTCGCCAGCCGCGCGCGCGAAAGCCGCATCGGCGCCTGGGCCTCGGACCAGTCCCGCCCCCTGTCGGATCGCACGGTGCTGGAAGAGGCCGTGGGCCGCGAAACCGCGCGTTTCGATGGTCAGGAGGTGCCGCGCCCGTCCCACTGGACCGGCTGGCGCGTCGTGCCGCGCTCGGTCGAGTTCTGGCGCGATCGCCCGTTCCGCCTGCATGACCGACTGCGGTTCGACCGCGACGGCGAGGCCTGGCGCTCTGGCCGCCTCTGGCCCTGACCCGCGATCAGTCGCGGAACAGCAGCGATCCGTCGCCGTAGGAATAGAAGCGATAGCCGTCGGCGACCGCATGGGCATAGGCCGCCTTCATCGTCGCCGTGCCGGCAAAGGCGCTGACCAGCATGAACAGCGTCGACTTCGGCAGGTGGAAGTTGGTCATCAGCACATCGACCGCCCGGAACCGATAGCCGGGCGTGATGAAGATGGCCGTGTCGCCGTGGAAGGGTTTGATCTCGCCGTCCTCGGCCGTCGCGCTTTCCAGCAGCCGCAGGCTGGTGGTGCCGACGCAGACGATGCGCCCGCCCTTTCCATGGACCGCGTTCAGGGCGGCGGCGGTTTCAGGCGACACCTCGCCCCATTCGCTGTGCATCTTGTGGTCGGCCAGGTCATCGGCCTTGACCGGTAGGAAGGTGCCGGCCCCGACATGCAGCGTCACCGCATGGGTCGAGACGCCTTTGGCTCGAATGGCGTCCAGCAGGGCCGGGGTGAAATGCAGCCCCGCCGTCGGCGCCGCGACCGACCCGTCATGCTCGGCGAAGACGGTCTGATAGTCCGACCGGTCGCGGTCGTCCTCGGGCCGTTTGGCGGCGATATAGGGCGGCAGAGGCATGACGCCCACGTCGCGGATCGCATCGTCCAGCGCCGGTCCCGCGAGGTCAAAGGTCAGGGTGATCAGCCCGTCTTCCCCCTTTGCCGTCACCGTCGCATCCAGACGACCAAGGTCGCAGGCGGCGTCGCTGGCGTTTCCAAAACGAACCCGATCCCCCGGCTTGATCCGCTTGCCGGGTTTCATGAAGGCGGACCAGACGTCGGGCGCGTCGCGGTGATGCAGCGTCGCCTCCACCTCGACCGTCAGGGTCTCGCCCTCGGCCCCGATCCGCTGACGCACGCCCGACAGACGGGCGGGAATGACCCGCGTATCGTTGAACACCAGGGCGTCGCCCGGCTGCAGGAAGTCCGGCAGATCGCGAATGACCCGGTCTTCCAGCGCGCCGCCTTTCACCACCAGCAGCCGTGCGGAATCGCGCGGATCGGCCGGGCGCAACGCAATACGGTCTTCGGGCAGGTCGAAATCGAAATCGGCGGTCTTCATCGCGCGCTCTATAGGGGGCTCCGACGCGCCGCGCCACGCTGCGGCGTGCTGCCAGCGCATCGTCGGCGCGCCGCTGTCTGATTCACAAAGGGTTTTCGCGCCCGAACGGCGTCTAACCGACCGCGACCCGGCCGCGTGCTAGACTGGCCGGCGATCTTTGACAGCGTAAGTTCAGGCGGAAGGGATGGCGAAATCCCGCCTGCGCCTCACCTGGATGATGGTGCCGGATTAGACGAATTAGACACTTTAGACGGTGAATTCCCGTCCGCGGCCCAAGGCCCCACCGCCGCGCGATTAGACGAACTAGACTCTTTAGACGGTAAAATTCCCCGTCGACGTCTGATCTCAGCTGTAGCCCGGCGCGAACGCCCCGGCCCAGGCGCCATAGCGGTTCAGCGACAGGTCGCGGGTCTCGATCTCGGGGGCCTTGCCGTCGACCATGTCGGCCAGAACCCGCGCCGAGCCGCACGCCATGGTCCAGCCCAGGGTGCCGTGGCCGGTGTTCAGATAAAGCCCCGGAACCTTGGTCGCGCCGATCACCGGCGTGCCGTCCGGCGTCATCGGACGCAGGCCCGACCAATAGCTGGCGCCCGCCAGGTCGCCGCCGCCGGGGAACAGGCTGCCGACCGAATGGGCCAGGGTTTCGCGACGGACGGCGGGCAGGGTGTTGTTGTATCCCGACAGTTCGGCCATGCCGCCCACGCGGATGCGGTCGCCCAGGCGCGTGATCGCCACCTTGTAGCTCTCGTCCATGACGGTGGAGACGGGCGCGCGGTCTTCGTTCACGATCTTGGCCGTGATCGAATAGCCCTTCACCGGATAGACCGGCAGATCGAGACCCAGCGGCTTGGCCATCATCGGCGAATAGGAGCCGAGCGCCAGGATCACCAGATCGGCCGTCATGGCGCCCTTGCTGGTCATTGCGCCGGTCGCGCGACCGTCCGTCATCGCGATCGACTGGATCTCGGTCCCGGTATGGAAGACCACGCCGCGCTCCGCCGCCAGCTTCGCCAAGGCGTTGGTGAACAGGAAGCAGTCGCCGGTCTCGTCATGCGGCAGACGAAGACCCCCAACGAAATCAACGTCGGAGGCGGCCAGGCCCGGCTCGGCCGCGATACAGCCCGAGCGGTCCAGCACCTCGCACGGCACGCCGGCGGCCTTCAGCACATCGACGTCCTTGTGCACGTCGGCCAGCTGCTTTTCGGTACGAAACAGCTGCAGCGTGCCCTGCTGGCGACCATCATAGGTGATGCCGGTTTCGCGGCGCAGCAGGTCGATCTGGTCGCGGCTGTATTCGGCCAGACGCACCATCCGGCTCTTGTTCAGCGCGTAGCGGTCGTGGGTGCAGTTGCGCAGCATGGCGACGGTCCAGCGCACCATAGCCATGTCCAGACGCGGGCGCACGATCAGCGGGGCGTGCCGCATCAGCAGCCACTTCATCGCCTTGACCGGGATCGACGGCGCAGCCCAGGGCGCGGAATAACCCGGCGAAATCTGCGCGGCGTTGGCGAAGCTGGTTTCCAGCGCCGGACCGGCCTGCCGATCCACCACCGTGACCTCATGCCCGGCCTGGCTGAGATACCAGGCGGTGGTGACGCCGATGACGCCCGACCCAAGCACCAGAACCCGCATGTGACGTTCCCAAGCCCAATGTTGTTATTCGTCGCAAGCTAGCGCCGCATGGATCGACGATCCTGCCTGTTTGCGCAAGGATCGGACGCTGATAGAAGTCTGACGCAATAATCTGCGGCTGAATGGCGGAAACTTGTGTCCCTGCTTGATCCCCTCGACCAGCGTCTCCTTCAACGGCTCCGCGCAGATGGGCGCATCAGCAATGCGGACCTGGCTTCCGCCGTCGGTCTGTCGCCTTCCGCCTGCCTGCGGCGCGTGCGGCGGTTGGAAGAGCGCGGGGTGATCCGGGGCTATGCCGCCGTCCTGGCCAACGACAGCGACGACGGCGTCGTCGCCTATGTCGAGATCACCTTGGAGAAGCAGACCGACGACCACATGCGCCGGTTCGAGGCGGCCGTCCGCAACCACCCGGAAATCCGCGACTGCTATCTGATGGCGGGCGAGGCCGACTACATCGTCCGCGCCGTCGCGCCAGACATCGCCGCCTATGAGGTGATCCACAAGGACGTCCTGTCGCGTCTGCCGGGCGTGTCGCGCATCCACTCCAGCCTGGCGATCCGCAATGTCCTGGCGGCGCGCGGCTGAAACGGGCTGAACCTTCCGGCCCAGTCGGGTGTTGTGGCGGCATGAAAGCCCTCGACCTCCTCCCGTCCGCCCTCATCGGCGCTGTCGCCAGCGCCCGTTCCATGACCCCGATGGCGGCCCTCGCCGCCGCCGAACTGGCGCACAAGCCCTTGCCCGGCCGCGTCTTCCTGCTGAACCGGCCGCTGTTCAAGTTCGGCGCCCTGGCCATGGGCGTCGGCGAACTGCTGGGCGACAAGATGAAGACCGCGCCCGATCGCACCGTCTTCCTCGGCCTATTGGCGCGGGTCATGAGTGCGGGCATCGCCGGCGCCGCCCTGGCCCCGCGTGGCAAGGAGAAGCTGGGCGCAGGCCTGGCGGTCGGCACGGCCGTGCCGCTGGCCTATCTGACCCTTTCGGGGCGCAAGAAGGCCATGGCCCGCATCGGCCAGACCAAGAGCGGCCTGATCGAGGACGCCTTGATCGTCGGCGCCGGCGCATTGGTCGTCGGCCTGACCGTCTCGCGGTTCAACCGCCGCTAGCCGCTCGACAGCCGGGCCCCGGCGGCGATAGGTGAGGGACGTTTCGAAGGACCCTTAGCCCATGATCACCCGCATCCAGCCCGGCACCCGCATGAGCGAGGCCGTCGTCCACGGCGACGCCATCTATCTGTCGGGCCAGGTCGGCGAACCCGGCGACGACGTGGCGACGCAGACCCGAACGGCGCTGGCGGAGATCGAGGCCCTGCTGGCCGAAGCCGGCAGCGACAAGTCCAAGATCCTGATGGCCCAGATCTGGCTGGCGGACATCGCCGACTTCGAGGCGATGAACAGCGTCTGGGACGCCTGGGTCGACACCGCCAACCCGCCGGCCCGCGCCACGGGCGAAAGCCGGCTGGCTTCCCCCGACTACAAGGTCGAGATCATCGTAATCGCCGCCAAAGCCTGATCGCGGTTGACCGGGCGGGATGCAGACTGCAAACCGCCGCCATGCTTCAGAACCTCGAAACCCTCGCCCGCGAGGCCAAGTCCTGGCCCTTCGAACAAGCCCGCAACCTGCTGGCGCATGTTCTGAAGAAACGGCTGGGCGAGACCGAGCGAGCCGAAGCGCGCGCCCTGATCGACGCCGGCAAGGCGGATGAAGCCCTGGCGGCCTTTCCCGCCTTGCAGCGCCCGGTGATCCTGGAGACCGGCTATGGCCCGTCGGGCCTGCCGCACATGGGCACCTTCGGCGAGGTCGCCCGCACCACCATGGTGCGCAACGCCTTTCGCGCCCTGACGGGCGACCACTGGCCCACGCGCCTGATCGCCTTCTCCGACGACATGGACGGCCTGCGCAAGGTGCCGGAGGGCGTCCCGAACCCGGAGATGCTGCGCGAGGACCTGCATCTGTCCCTGACGCGGGTGCGCGATCCCTTCGGCACCCACGACAGCTTCGGCGCGCACAACAATGCCCGCCTGCGCGCCTTCCTCGACAGCTTCGGCTTCGACTATGAATTCATGTCATCGACCGAGACCTACAAGTCGGGCCGGTTCGACGCGACGCTGCTGACGCTTCTGGAACGGTTCGACGCGGTCCAGGCCATCATGCTGCCGACCCTGGGCGAGGAGCGGCGCGCCACCTATTCGCCCTTCCTGCCTATCAGCCCGATCACCGGCCATGTGCTTCAGGTCCCGACCCTGGCGCGCAACGTCGAGAAGGGCACGATCACCTTCGAAGACCCCGCCGGCGAACCGGGCAACCGCACCGAGGTGCCGGTCACGGGCGGTCATGTGAAGCTGCAATGGAAGCCCGACTGGGCCATGCGCTGGGTCGCGCTGGACATCGACTACGAGATGTCGGGCAAGGACCTGATCGAGAGCGTGCGCGAAAGCTCCAAGGTCTGCCGCGCGTTGGGCGGCACACCGCCTGAGGGTTTCAACTACGAGCTCTTCCTCGACATCGAGGGCAAGAAAATCTCCAAGTCCAAGGGCAACGGCCTGACGATGGACGAGTGGCTGCGCTATGGCACGCCCGAGAGCCTGTCGTGGTACATGTTCCAGTCGCCGAAGTCGGCCAAGAGCCTGCACTTCAACGTCATTCCGCGCGCCATCGACGACTATCTGGCCTTCATCGAAAGCTACAAGACCCAAGAGCCGGCCAAGCGGATCGACAACGCCGTCTGGTCGATCCATGCGGGCGATCCGCCGACTCACACGTCGCCGGTGTCCTTCGCCCTGCTGCTGAACCTGGTCGGCGTGGCCAACGCCTCGACCAAGGACCAGCTGTGGGCCTATTTCGCCAAATACCTGCCTGACGCCACCCCGCAGAACGAGCCCCTGCTGGATCGGCTGATGGACCACGCGCTGAACTACTACGAGGACTTCGTGAAGCCCTCGAAGTCCTATCGCCTGCCGGACGACAAGGAGAAGGCGGCGCTGCTGGACCTGGCCGAACGGCTGAAGGCGCTGCCGGTCGACACCACCGATGGCGAACTGATCCAGAACGAGGTCTATGCGGTCGGCAAGGCGCATGAATTCGAGCCGCTGCGGGCATGGTTCGGCGCGCTCTACGAGGTGCTGCTGGGCGCCAGCCAGGGGCCGCGCTTCGGTTCGTTCGCAGCCATCTACGGTCTGCCGCAGACGATCGCCCTGATCGAAGCGGGTGCAAACGGAGAGCTGGCGCAACCTTGACCTTGCGTCAGGGTTGTTGCGTGATGCCCTCCTGAAGGGACGTAGCCGGGGGAGGCGACGTTGCGTTACGAGATCGACGAGGCGAACAGGGTCCTGATGCTCGACCTGGTCTCGGCCGGATCGGCTGACCGCGTCCTGAAAGCGACGGTCGATCTGATCACGCATAGGCCTGAGCTCTGCAGCTGGGACTGGATCGTCGAATGCGAACCCATGACCGACGATGCCACGGTCCAGCATCTGGCGAAGCTGGCTGAGGCCTGGGGGCCGCCGCCGCCGGTCGAGGCGGTGACGGTTTTTGTGACCCACGACCGCATGCTTCATCTGTGGGCGCGCGTGCTGGACTTCCAGTTCGTGCGCCGGAAACACTTCATCGAACGCGACATCGATATCGCCAGACGATTTGTCGCCCGCCGCCAGTCTGCGCGCATAGCCAAGATGAACGGAAAATAACGGCGAAGCTCCGGGAGCCTTCAGGTTCGTCCGTGCATTCTCCCGTCATCGGCAAACGCGCTGACAGGAGAAGAGTTATGTCGAACAAGATTTTCAAGACCGGTCTGGCCACCGCTGCCGCCCTGGCCGCCATGGTGACCGCCGCCCCGATGTCCGCCCAGGCCCAGGCCAACGGCGTGACCAACTGTGACGCGCCTGGCGGTCGCCAGCGGGCGGGCGCTCTGATCGGCGCCGTGGTGGGCGGCGTCGTGGGCTCGAACCTCGCCCGCAACGAACGTACGGCCGGCACCATCGTCGGCGCGGGCGCCGGCGCCGCCGCCGGTTCCTATATCGGCTGCAACCAGCAGCGCGCCCGTGCTGCTTCGGCCTCTAGCGGCGCCCAGTATCGCGCTTCGTCGAACCTGCGCATCCGCAGCGGCCCCGGCACCAACTATCGCCAAGCCGGAACGCTGTCGGCCGGTCAGCCCTTCACCGCCATCGGTTCGCAAGGTGAATGGGTGCAGATCGCAGGCGGTGGTTGGGTGAACGCCCACTACGTCACGGCCAACTGATTGCAGTTCGCCATTGTTCGAAAGCCTCGTCCGGTTCGCCGGGCGGGGTTTTTGCTGCGCGTTACTGGCTGACCCAAAGGATGCGGGCCATCCATTCGATCTCACGTCGGGGCACAACCCTTGGCGGATAGTCGGGATTGATCGAGGCCAGGGTGACGGCGCGGCTGGTCAGGCTGGTGACCTCCTTGGCCACGGTTTCTCCGCTGGTCAGGCGAGCGACAACGCGGTCGCCCCGCCGCACCTGCGTCGCTTCCTGATCGACGATGACGCGGTCGCCTTCGCGATAGAGGGGCGACATCGAATCGCCAGTGATCTGAAGGCTGAACAGGGTGTCCTTGGCGCGCGGCAGGTCGGTCTGATCCCAGCCTTCGCCGACCGGCAGGCCAGCGTCGTCGAAGAACCCGTCCTGACCCGCCTTGGCCAGACCCAGCAAGGGCACGCTGGTCGGCGCCTCCGGTGCGTCCTCAGCCAGCACCGCAAATTCCGACAGCGACAGGCCCGTCGCCTGAAGCACCAGCGTCATGCTCTCCGTCGAGGGCCAGCGCGGACGCGGCGGATCGCCGGGCCCAAAGCGTTTTGACGGATTGAAACTCGTCGCATCCAGACCGGCCCGTCGCGCCAAGCCCGACGGTGTCAGACCCTCACGCCGCGCCAAGGCGTCGACGGCCTTCCAGAGCTTGGCGTGGGATAGCGGCATGAGATTCCAGCGACCGATTCGCCGCCAGCATACGATCAGATGCTAGGAATTTCTACCTATCAGCTCAGCCGCTCGACGCTCCTGCCAAGCGTAGAACGTGCCTATGATGATGCACACGATGATAAGGTAACCTGTGAAATTCATGATCGTATAAAGTGACGATGCAGACACTGCCTGGCCAGTAAGCGCCATGATATGAGCCATCACGACAATGAGTTGTAGGCCGCTAGCCCAAACCGGCCAAGACTGCCGGTGCCGCCAGGCGATCGCCGCGAAAATGCAGAGCAGCGAAATGTCGATCAGAAACAATCCCAATGGAACGCCTCTGAAGCCGCTGCCTTCTTGCATCACAATGGTCGCAAACCAAGCAAACAGATAGGCGCCCGCACCTATCCGCTCGGAACGGCCGCCTTTGAGAAAGGCGAATAGCGCCATGCCGACCATGAAGACGGCGCCAATAATCGCGTAGACGATATTCAACATGACAGATCGCCCCCGCGCGAGAATGCGCGAGGGCGATAATGACCGAATTTAGCTTCGACTGAAATCTCGTTCAGTGAAGCTTACCAAGAATTCACGCGACCCGAAGATGGCCTTTGACGGGCTTGTCTTCCCACCAATCGTCAGGCTTGGCGACCGGGCCGGCGGCGTAGGTGCCGAAGCCGAGGCGGCGGTGATCTTTTTGCAGTTCGGCGTGGCAGGCCACGATGGACTCACGCGCGGCCGAGAGGGCGGCGATCGTTTCCATGGCCTTTGCTTGCGACATCGTGCCGGAGACCGGCGACAGCGACAGAGCGGCGCGAGCGCCGATGAAGGATTGAACCAGCGTGGTCGCCTGGGTGATCGCGGCGTCGATCGCGAGTTCGGTGGCATGCAGATCGCCAGCAACGCTGGTGACGACTTCAGTGCGGTCCATGAAAGCCCCTCAAAGACAGGTTTACAAGAACCGTATGGTTATCACGTCTTAACCCTGTTTGGTAGAGCAATCTTTACCATATCGGCAATCGCGCGTTGAAGCGCCGCCGTAAGCACGGCGTTAAAACCCAATGAGAGCAAGAAATCGGCGCGAATCAGCGCGCTAGGGCGCAGTGATCAGTCCTGGTTGTCCAGCAGGAAGTGTGCGGTAAGGGACGCAATAGGCTGTTGACGTTCTTCCTGCCAGGCCTCCGCGTGCACATGGGCGACGCGACGACCCGCCCGGCTGATGCGAGCACGCGCGAAGACGTCGATCGGTCTGCCGGTGCGCAGATAGGCGACCGTGACATTGATCGGGCGGGGCAGTCGCGGACCAGGAAAGCTGAGCGCAACCTGAGCCATCGCCGTCATTTCCAGAAGGGCGGCCGTCGATCCGCCATGCAGGGCGGGCAGCATCGGATTGCCGATCAGCTTGTCGTCGAAGGGCATGATGACGGTGACTTCGTCGCCGCTGACCAGGGTCTGAAGGCCAAGAAAGCGGGCGTAGGGCATGCCGTTCAGGATGTCGGTCATGCCGCCGCTCCTTTTGCATGGGGCGCCCGCTCGCGGGTCTGGTTGAGGATATAGGCGGCTTGCGCTGCGGCGACCGGATCGGCGGGATCGTCCTCGAAGGCCCAGGCGCGCACGAAGGCGATGCTGGGCGTCAGCCGGTAGCACAGGCCCTGGGCCAGCAGGTCCTGACGCGGTCTTGCGGCGCGCATGTAGTCGACGCGCAGATCCAGGGTGGCGATGGGCTGGAAGGCGTCCATCGCGGTCCACACGGCCAGGCCGCCGATATGATCCAGCAAGGTCGTCACCAGCCCGCCCGCGAAGACGCCGCTATCGGGATCGCCGACCAAGTCCTCGCGCCACGGCACGCGAATACGGGGCTCGCCATCGTGCAGGCCGTCAAAGCTGAAGCCCAGGGCGCCGGTGTGGGCGGCGCCGGCGGCCAGTTGCGGCAGGATGGTGGTCAGGAAACTCTCATGCATCGTGCGGGCTGAACCTGTTGCGCCGATTTTCGGGGTCATCCTCTATGGGGCGGCGACCCGACGGCGTCGAGAGCGTTACCGCAAGATGATCCGCCCCGAAGACCTGCTGCATCCCACGCCCGCCGGCCTCTACTGTCCGCCGGGAGATTTCTACATCGACCCGGTTCGGCCGGTGGATCGCGCCGTCATCACGCATGGCCACGCCGACCATGCGCGCGCCGGTCATGGGGCGGTTCTCGCGACGCGCCAGACCCTGGCGATCATGGCTGAGCGCTATGGCGCGGATTTCACGCTGCAGCCCCAATCGGTGGAATACGGCGAGGCGACCGCGATCAATGGGGTCGATCTCAGATTGGCGCCCGCCGGCCATGTGCTGGGTTCTGCCCAGGTCGAGGTGCGCTGGAAGGGGCTGATCATGGTCGTGTCCGGCGACTATAAGCGCCGCCGCGATCCGACTTGTGCGCCGTTCGAGCCTGTGCCGTGTCACGTCTTCATTTCGGAGGCGACGTTCGGCCTGCCGGTCTTCAGCCATCCGCCGGCAGAAGAAGAGGTGGGGCGGCTGGTGCGGTCGCTGGGGCAGTTTCCCGAGCGGGCGCATCTGGTCGGCGCCTATGCGCTGGGCAAGGCGCAGCGGATCATCCGTCTGCTGCGCGAGGCTGGATGGGACCGCACCATCTATGTCCACGGGGCGCTGGAGCGGCTGAACGCCTTGTACGAGAGGGAAGGGGTCGATCTGGGCCCGCTGGCCCCGACCCGTGATCTGCCGAAGAATGCGCTGGGCGGCGAGGTCGCCATCGCACCGCCATCCGCCATCCAGGATCGATGGGCGCGTCGGTTCGCCGATCCGGTCACGGCCTTTGCTTCAGGCTGGATGGGGGTGAAGGCGCGGGCGCGGCAGCGCGGCGTGGAACTGCCGTTGGTCGTGTCGGATCATGCCGACTGGAACGAACTGACCGCGACCTTCACCGAGATCAAGCCGGAGGAGATCTGGATCACTCACGGCCGCGAGGAGGGTTTGCTGCGCTGGGCCGAGATCAACGGGCAAAAAGCGAGAGCCCTGCGTCTGGTCGGCTACGACGAAGAGGACGAAGAGGCGCTGGACGTTCGTCCGGACTGACGATCAGGCGACGGCGCGACCGGACTGGTCCTGGTCTTGTGCGTCTTCGTGAGCGGCGGAGATGGCGGCGTTCATCGCCATCCGCAGGCGTTCGGGCTTGATCGGCTTTTCAACCACGGCGGCCATGCCGATCGAGAGATAGTGTTTGGCGTCTTCGGGGTCCGCATTCGCAGTCAGGGCCACGATCGGCACGCGGCCGACGGCGCCGGGCAGGGCGCGAATAGCTTGTGTCGCCTGAACCCCGTCCATCCGCGGCATCTTGATGTCCATCAGGACCAGGTCGTAGCGGCTTTCCTGAACGGCCTGAAGCGCCTCGAGGCCGTCTTCGGCCAGTTCGGAACTGCAGCCGAACATCTCGCACAGCGCTTGGGCGACGACGCGGTTGGTAGCGTTGTCGTCGACGATCAGGATGTGCGGCGCGGATTTCAGGTCGAGGCCCGACAGATCCGACACGTTCGATTGCGCTTCCGCCTCGACCACAGCGCGGGGCGCGGTCAGGTCGAAGGCGAAGGTGGCGCCGCGTCCCTTGTTGTTCTCGGCCCAGATCCGGCCGTCCATCCGGTCGATGACCTGACGACAGATCGACAGGCCCAGGCC
>Ga0209023_10003810_pt1 | contig 17682 bp, 8 predicted proteins | sample LakOneMetagenome_FD_187468 | JGI IMG/M metagenome (GOLD analysis project Ga0209023, IMG submission 187468) | Freshwater and sediment microbial communities from Lake Erie, Canada (SPAdes) (version 2) | ecosystem: Environmental > Aquatic > Freshwater > Lentic | place: Lake Erie, Canada | collected... | reverse complement strand
TGACGCAAAATATGATCGACGGCTGTATGGATTATTTCGAAAAGATCGACGGTTTCGGCGGCATGGTCGAGGCGGTCGAGGCCGGTTTCCCGCAGCGAGAGATCCAAGAATCGGCCTACCAATATCAAAAAGCAGTCGAGCGCAACGAACAGGTCATCGTCGGCGTCAACAAATACGCCATGGACGAAGGCGAATCAACCTACAAGATCCTCCAGATCGACGAAAGCGTCCGCGACCACCAATTGCTGCGAATGGAACACGTAAGATCCGTCCGCGACGCCGGTGCAGTCGCAAACGCCCTCGAAAAACTAAAACAAGCCGCTAATTCCGATGAAAACACGATGCCTTCGATCATCGAGGCAGTCGCCGCCTATGCCACGGTCGAGGAGATATGCGTGGCATTGCGGGATGTTTACGGTATTTATGAGGAACCAGCGTTTTAGGTTAACACCAGTTTCCAGTTTGCAGTTTCGAGTTTCCAGTACTGGCAACTGGAAACTATCTACTGGAAACTGTTGATAAACATATGCAGGATTTCAAAAATCTCAAAGTTTGGCAAAAGGCTCATGAACTTGCTCTTTGTACCTACCGGATCACAGTCGATTTTCCAAGAGAAGAGTTGTTCGGGCTGCGGAATACGCTCAGAAAGACGAGTGTTGATATTCCAGCATTGATCGCAGAAGGGTGTGCCAAAGAAAGCAATAGCGAATTCTCCAGATTGATCGCAAATTCGATCGCACTCAGCAACAGGCTTGAGTACTTCGCCTTGATGGCGAAAGATCTGGAAATGTTGGGCGACGAAGTTCACTTGGAATATCTGGGCCACATCGTTGAAGTTAGAAAAATGTTGAGTGGTTTTAATCGTAGATTAGACTAGAATGTCAGAGAGCCTTTCTATCATCCACAAAAATCCTGCGAATATTACAGCCAGCCTCGGCGATCGTGGCGAGGCTTTGGCGGCGGACTATCTAGTCGAACAAGGTTTTCGCATTGTCGTTACTAATTTTAAGGTTCCGGTCGGGCGTAACAGCAAGGGTGTTTCGGTGACCGGAGAGATCGATTTTATTGCGATCGATGGTGAAACGCTCGTGTTTATTGAGGTCAAGACGCGGCGGTCGGATGACTTTACGCCGGTGATCACGGCGGTCGATCTGAAAAAGCAACGGCAGATCACACGGACGGCGAAGGTCTATCGCAAGATCTTTGCGATCCGGGATGTGGAATACCGATTCGACGTCGTTACCATCCTGATGCCGAAAAATGCTGACCCGACGATCGATCACATCAAGGGATTTTGGACGGAAAGCAAATTTCGCAAGCGGAATTGGAATAACAATGCGTGGTACGACTTTTCGTGAACCATCCGCGTCCTAAACGCGTACTGAATCAAAGAACAACCTAAAATTATGAAAATATCGCTGATCTTATCGACGTTACTTCTATCGTTTTCTGCCATTGCGGCAATTGCACAGCAACCGGCATTGATCGACCGCGAGATATTTTTTGGCAATCCGGAATATTCGGGAGCCCAGATATCGCCGGACGGCAAATTCATTTCGTTCATCAAACCGTACAAAGATACGATGAATATCTGGGTAAAGGGCGTCGATGAACCGTTCAATGCGGCTCGTCCGATGACGGCGGATACGGCGCGGCCGGTTCGCAGCTATTTTTGGTCGCGTGACGGTAAATACATATTGTTTGTGCAGGATAAGGGCGGCGACGAGAATTTTAATGTTTATGCTGTCAATCCGTCGGACAAGCCTGCGGCCGGGTCCGACGTCCCGACTGCCCGAAATATCACTGACGGAAAAGGCATTCGTGCGATGATCCAGTTGGTGCCGCAATCGGACCCGGACGCGATCTATGTCGGGATCAACGAGCGTGACAAAGCTTGGCACGATCTCTACAAGATCAAGATCTCCACCGGCGAGCGTACGCTGATCAGCGAAAACAAAGACCGGTATCAGGGCATGGTCTTCGACAACACGGACAAGATGCGGATGGCCGTGCGGTCTGCGCAGAATGGCGATACCGAGTTGCTGGCCATCGGTGAAGACGGCAAGGCGACCAAGATTTACGAATGCACATCGTTTGAAACGTGTTCGCCTGTGGGCTTTAACAAAGACAACAAACGCGTCTATATCCAAACCAACAAAGGCAGTCTCGATCTCATAGAACTGCAACTTCTCGACCTCGCGACCGGCAAGACGGAAAAGGTCGAGAGCGATCCGCTTGGCAAGGTCGATCTGGACGCAATCAGCTTTTCGGACGTCACGCACGATATCATCGCGACGACATACGAAGACGACCGCGTTCGCGCCTATTGGAAAGACAAAAAATACGAAAAGGACTACAACCTCATCAAGAAACGCCTCGGCGATCGCGAGATCAGCTTTAATTCGGCCACGGCTGACGAGAGCAAATTTATCGTCGCGACATTTAGCGATGTCGATCCGGGAACGGTCTGGCTATATGACCGCAAAACTGGTGGACTGACGACGCAGTATCAGGTCCGCGAAAAGCTGGATCGGAACGCTCTTTCGCCGATGACAGCGGTTCGGTATAAATCGTCGGACGGCCTCGAGATCCCGGCGTATTTGACGCTGCCAAAAGGCCTCACGGCCAAGAACCTGCCGGTCATTATATTCCCGCACGGCGGTCCGTGGGGCCGCGATTCTTGGGGCTACAATACTTACGCACAATTCTGGGCGAACCGCGGTTACGCCGTTCTCAGTCCCAATTTTCGTGCCTCGACCGGTTACGGCAAGAAATTTCTCAATGCCGGCAACAACGAATGGGGCCAGAAAATGCAGGACGACCTGACTTACGGGGTCAAGTATTTGATAGATCAGGGCATCGCCGATCCAAAACGCGTCGGCATCATGGGCGGCAGCTATGGCGGTTATGCGACGCTCGCGGGCGTGGCGTTTACGCCGGACACATATGCTGCGGGCGTAGCGATCGTTGCTCCGTCGAATCTGAAAACGCTGCTCGAATCGATCCCGCCATATTGGGAGCCGATCCGTGAGTTGTTTTACAAACGAATGGGCGATCCGCGAACTGAAGCCGGCCTCGCGCAGATGAAGCGTCAATCGCCGCTCTACTCGGCCGACAAGATCAAAACGCCGCTGATGGTCGTGCAGGGTGCCAATGACCCGCGTGTCAACAAACGCGAGGCCGACCAGATCGTCATCGCTCTTCGTGACCGTAACTATCCGGTCGAATACATCGTCGCACCTGACGAAGGCCACGGCTTTGCACGTCCGGTAAATAATTCGGCGATGATCGCCGCGTCGGAGAAATTTCTGGCGAAACATCTCGGCGGGCGTTATCAGGAATCGATGACACCCGAGGTCGCAAAACGTCTCGGCGAGATCACAGTCGATCCGAAAACGGTGACGCTGGCAAAGGCAGCCGATACATCGGCACCATCGTCTGGTTCGGCTGCGAACCTTACCGGAAAATGGACTCTTGTAGCAGACGCGGGTGGCCAGGTGATCTCGATCGCGGTGGAATTCAAACAGACCGGATCGGATTTTACGGGAGCGACATTCTCGCAAATGGGCAATGGCACGATCACGGGCGGCAAGGTTAACGGCAAAGATTTTACCGGAACACTTAACGCCGATATTAACGGCCAGATCGTTACCTTTGGGATCGCCGGTGCTATCGACGGCGATAAGATAAGCGGAACGTTCTCGAATCCCGGATTTGGCTCGATTCCCTTTACCGCGACTCGCGATAAATAGCTCTTACCATTTAACAATAAAATGCCCGGCTCAAACGAGCCGGGCATTTTTGTTTTTCTAGGGCAGTGAATTGGCCTTATTTGTCGCGACTGAGGTTCACCCTCAACCCTAGTCTAAACATCCTGCCCGCATCCGGCCGTAGGATCGGCAGCGGTTGGCCGGTATTGTCGAATTTTCCGATGCTGGCATCTTTGTTGTTAAAGATGTTCTCGACACTCGCAAATACGGCATAGTTCTTTCGAATCGTCTTTGCAGCGTACGCGTCAAATAGCTGGAACGCCTCGGAGCTTAACTGGCCCTGAACGACGCGGTTCGATTGCGATGACGCCTTCCAATTCGAATACAGGCTCGCCCGGATGTTTGCCTGCAGTCCGAGTTTTTCGTCGGAATACGCGAGTTTCAAGAATCCCTGATGTTTGAATCGCTCGGGCAGGAAAGCACCGTTCGTCTTGTTGCGTGCATCGAGGTATGTGTACGCCGAGCTGACAGAGAATTTGCCAGGAAGCTTGACGTCAGCACTCGCCTCGACGCCTTGTGTAAATATCTTCGAGATATTGTTGTAAACGATCAGCAAACGAAACGGCCGGATCGGGTAATTGGCCGGATCTAATCCAATGCTGCTGATGTATTGATACGCCTGACCGATCGTCAATGCACCCGGCGACGGGAACGGCAGCACAAATCCGATCGTCTGCGGATCGATCAGATTCACGACGTCATTCCTAAAGAAATTGACGCCGAAACGGTAGTTCTTTTTCGTGCTCGAATATTCCGCCCCGACCTGCCACGAACCAGAATGCTCAGGGCTCAGATGCGGGTTGCCGAATACCTGATAGAAATTCGTCGGATTATAGAATTTGTAATAGAGTTGACCGAGGTCAGGTGCACGAAATCCTCGTCCCCACGAAGCGTGGATGTTGATACGGTCGGTCGCACGTATATTAAGGCCGATCTTTGGCGAAACGGCGGCCCCGAAAACCGAATGTTTGTCGTATCTTAGGCCGAGTGTGAGCGTGGCCCAATTGGTCAGACTGATCTTGTCCTGTCCCCACGCAGTAGATGTGTCTGCGCGTTCGCCGGAATTCGTCGCCAGGCGATTGATGCCGCGATAACGGTCGGTCGACCATTCGGCACCAAACTGCACGATCTGCCGCTCGCCGATGATCTGCATTACCGACGCATCGATCCTGCCATACCGCTGAAACAGGTTGTCGTCAGGAAACGTCTGGCCGTTTGCGAATGACGTTTTGCCATACTCGTCGTAGCGTGAAAAATAGCCGCGAGCCTGAATGACCGTCTTCGAAGTTGGCGTCCAATTGGCGGTGAGGCCGTAGTTTTGGGTGATGTCGCGCGTATTGTCGAATTGTTTACCCGATGCGTAGTTCTGCGTCGGATCGGGTTCGCCGATCGAACGTCCCCTTGCCCGGCCCATGAACACATTGCCCATGCCGGTAATATAAAACCGTGGCGAGAACTCCCATTTTTGTTTCGCGAACAGATCGTAACGGTGAAATCCTGCTCCCGTCGTATCGAACGTTGCAGGTGTCAAATCAAATTCGTTCTGCTTATCGCGGGTGAAGCTAAAGAAACCGCTGTACGCATTTTTCTTAACACCGATCTCCGCGCCTTGGCTAAGGACACCAAAATTACCGCCCGATAGCGAAAAGTTTGCTGAAAAAGGCTTCGTCGGTTCTCGCGAGATGAGATTTACAACCCCACCGATCGCGTCCGAGCCATACAGCGCCGACGCGGCACCCTGGACGATCTCGACCTGCTCGATCTTGCCGGTCGATTGACGGTCGAGATTGATCGTTCCGCTTTTGATCCCGCGGGCAGCGATGATCGGAAATCCGTCAAGCAAAACTAAAGCCTGCCGCGAGCCGACTCCCTGGATCTGTTCACCGGCAACGCCGCTGACCGTTCCGGTGTCCGAACCGAGACGCGTCTGAACGCCGGGCACTTCCTTGAGAACCTCGCCAACCGTTTGATAGCCCTTTTCTTGATCTCCTTGCGGGTGACGACGTTGACGGCCGTGTTCAGGCTTTCCTGCAGCTCGGCCTGCCGCGAACCGGAATACACCGTGACCGTCTCGCGAAGGGCTTCTGGTTCGAGTGTGAACATCAGATCGGCCCGGTTGCCCTCGATCGTCTCAGACTTGTTGGCAAAACCATTTGCCCGTGCAACGATCACGTATTTCGCCGAGCTTAGTCCGGCAAAAGAAAAACGGCCTTCGCCGTCGGTATTCGCGAGCCGTTCGAGACCTGTTGCAGCATTTCGTAAGACAATAACTGCTCCCGCAACCGGCATTCCGGCCGCATCCTTGACCTGCCCGCTCACCGACACCGATTGGGCCGCGATCGGGGCTACAAATAAAATTGCTGAAAGAAATATTAGTAAAAGGTTCGTTCGAAAATTCATAACAACTCCAAATCCATTTAAACGCCCATCAGTTCGGGCCGCCGTTACCACATTATCAAGACGCTCAGGTGATAGCATGGTTTCAACTTTGTCGAGATGCTTATCACGCTTATTAGAGTCCGTAATCGTTCTGGAAACATACCGGAATCAACGATAGATCCGGCCTTCTCAGAAACGACTATTCGCAATGAGCGTGCCGCCTGTAAATGTAAGTAAATATTGGAGCTTGGAATTAGCAAGTGTGAGAAAGTCCGCGTTTGAGTAGGTGAGAGTGCGAATTTTCTCAGTGTTTTTGAGTCGCGAGTCCTCAAAAATGAGGCTTCTGAAAACTCGCGATTAAAATACTAGTTTGTTGTGTTAGCGTTTGCTTCGCGGCTGCTTGGCGTCGGTCAAAATCACAAAATCGCCAATGTCCGTATCCTTCGCCTTATCAAACGTTTTGAAATCTTCTTCGTAACGCATGGTCACGACGAGGACCTTTGTCTTCGGGCTATATTTGAGAAGGTGCTCGACGGTGCCGAGGCGGCTTTCGGTGTGGAATGCTCCGTTGAGGTGAATGACTAGCGAACCCTTGTTTGCTTTGAGGTGTTCGGCGACCGAATTGGACATCGTCGCGTCCCACAGAGATTGCGAGGCGAGGATCTTGTCGATGCCCATCTGAGCCTCGGGACTCGGGCCCATGAGGGCTTTGAATTTGGCGGCGTAAGCGGCGGACGGTTCACCGTACGGCAGTGGAGCGATCCACGCTTTTGCTTCTTTCGTCAGGCCGTTAAGAACGTCGCGGCCATTTCGCGAGACCATGTTGACGTAACGACGCGGCGCGTTCGCGGCAATAACGCTAAGGCGTTTTTCCTTGGCGAGTTCAAGCAGCGGGCGGTAATCGGTCTTGTAATTTCCCCACGGACGCGAACTCGCGAGAAACTGAGCCTCGGTGATCTGGCCGTTGAGATATTCGTTGACGACGACCTGAGTGTCGCGTTCGAACATCTCCATCGACAGGGCGACGCGGCGTTTCGCACCGTATTGCTCGATCGTTCGTTTGAATATCTCGGCCTGAATGGCATGTGCGACCGAATCGTCGTGCTGTTCGCCAAGGAAAACCGCGTCAACGCCGCCGATCGCTTTGATTATCTGATCGATCGTAACGGGATTGCCCTTGGCGTCGAAGGCCCGAAATTGGTCTTCGGAATATGCGATCTGACCAAGAGAAATTGCGGCGAGTGCGAAGATCAGCGACAAAACCACAGCGATTTTCTTAATTTGAAATTTCATATAATAAGACCCGAATTATCACTCGCCGCATATGATCTGCGCAGCGAGGAGCGGTAATGTAAGTTCGTGATGCCCGGTGATCGCGTAGCCGCGCCCGGCACCATCGGCAGTCGGGCGGCGGACGACGTTTGTCAACGGGCGGTATTGCTGGATAAAGTCGAAGTTGGCGGTCGTGATACCGGTCAGTTCATGGCCGAGGTTGCGAACGACCGTCACGGCCTTGAGAAATATCTCGGGCATCGTCACCGCCGACCCGAAATTGAGATAAACGCCGCCGCCATTCATCTCGCGGACCAGCCAGCAAAAGAGTTTGAAATCAGTATGCGAAGTCCCCCCCAACGCCGCACCGTCACAACTGCTGTGAAAATGCCCGATGTCAGCGCCGATCGTGAGATGAGCGGTAAATGGAATTCTCGCATCGTAAGCAGCACACAACAGCGATCTGTCCGCATTTGGCGGCGTCATCGACGCGACTTCCCTGCCCATTGCTTCGCCGAGCCCGATATCATCGGACTGCCCGCGTTTAGCGGCTGCATTTAGAATTTCACCCGTCTCACGTGCCGCACCAAAATCGCCTTTACCAAGCGTCGCATCGACATCTTCGCTCGTAAAACCAACGAGCGCGATCTCGGTATCATGCACCAGCACCGACCCATTTGCAGCGATCGCGGAAACAAAACCGCGCCGCATCAGATCGATGATTATCGGCGAAAGCCCGGTCTTAACAACATGCCCGCCAATACCCCAGATGACCGGTTTCCGGAGCTGCTTCGCACGCCGGATGCTCGCCGCGACTTCACGGAGCGATCGCACCGCCAGAATATCGGGAAGTTTCGACAGAAATCCATTTAGAGTTTCGTCCTCGCCGGTCGGCGTCGCAAAGTCCGCCACGGTCACCTTGCTCGGCCGCGACGACAGCTCATACGTCTTTATCTCGCTCAGATCGATCGGTTGTATTGAGTCGTAAATGGACATGCGTCAGTAGTCAGTAGTCAGTAGTCAGTAGTCAGTAGTCAGTAGTCAGTAGTCAGTAGTCAGTAGTCAGTAGTCAGTAGTCAGTAGTCAGTAGTCAGAATATCGAAATCGGAGAACGAAATACAGAGGGTAGACCAAGAATTCGAAATAAGGAAGGCAGTGGCCAGAGTCTTAAACTCCGGCCACTGCCTTCAGTCCAAAAGCCTATCGGCAATTACTACTGTAGAGGATCAGCGACAAAATCGATGTCGTTGACGCTATCCGTCAGGCTGATAACCCTGCTCGGCACCTGGAAGGTAAACCGTTTCGAGTTAACGGTGACGACATACGTCTCACCCGCCTGGAGATTTTCTATCGAGTAGTAACCAAGCGATGCGGTCTTGACGATGATCGGCTGAGCCAGACTATTGCCCGTCACCACGATCGCTGCATTCTTGATACCAGCCCCATTCTCCGTTGTCACACGTCCCGCGATCGAGACACCCGCAGCGGTTGGCCCAAGACGCTCTTTAGCTCCAATGTCGGGAATTCCGCCTGCGAATCCAACCACGGATCTCGTATTACCGTCGATATCATCAAGAACCGAGACCGCGACACCCTTATCCTGAACCGGCGTTCCGAACAATGTTCTCAGATCTGTCGCCGATGTAAACAGAGGATCTGCACTGATCGAGGCTCCGTCCTGGCCGCTCGCGGTTTGCCAATTGGCTAACGAGACGCGGGCCGACGTTAAGAAGCCAACATTCTGAGCAAAATAATCATTATTATTGATGCTCGAGAAAATCGTGTTTCCCGCCGTCGAGGCGTCGTAAATAGCATATCGAGTTCCGAGCGTCTGTGTGTTCGCAAAAATATTGTCTCGCAGATCGATTGACCCGACCGTGGTAACGGCCGCGGCAATATTGATGCCGGCGGTGATGCCACTCGCTGCACCCGCGCCCTGATTGGTATTCAAACTAACCGAATTATAGTAGATGTTGTAGCCACCACCCGTTTCGATCATTATGCCGTAACCATTGTCCGAAGATGCTACGCCATTGAAGCCTTGCGACGCGACATCTGAAACAAAGTTGTTGGCAACAATCAGGTTTGAAGAAGTCGAGGTAGCACTCAAATATATTCCGTTGCTTCCCCAGCCGGTAGTGTTATTTTGCTTAATGTCACGTATTTCATTTCGGGTAATCGCTCCTCCGCTAATAACTCCACCTACCTGTATGCCGCTCATCGTAGATGATGTTCCTGTTGACGAGCTTACCCCGCTAATGACGTTCTGCGTAACCGACATATTCTGGGCATTAGAAAGTATCACTCCCCGGAAACCCAGCTTGTCTGCGACGGTCGCTGACCCGAATGCATTGGATTGTACAATCCAGTTCTGATCAAACGTGGCCGCATTACCACTAATGAAAGCCCCGTTTTGAACCCGGATGATCGAGTTGTTCAGGATGGTATTATTTGACTGCGGAAATTCAGCCGCTGCGCCAAAGGTCGTGCCGCTGCTGGAGAGTATGCCTTGGGCTGTAAACGGAGTGTCGCCAGCAATATTCAGATTCTTGAACGTGTTGTTGTTAGCTCCGCTTGTAGCGTTTGTAGCGTTCCAGATCGCAGCACCGTTGCCCGTGATGTTAATCGTCAAACTGCGGTCAGCGCCGCCGGACAATGAACCGTCGATGGTTACGCCGTCCGCGCCGTTAAGCTTGATAAGATTGACTGCGGATGTGCCGGAGATGGAACGGGCCACTCCGCTCGGTTTTATCAAGACGGTAAAGCCACCCGCGATTTCATTCAAAGCGACCGTGCCGTTTTCGTTGGTCAAATTGGAGGTGATGTTGATAATCAGGTTGCCGGTTGCTCCGAGGTTGTTAATCGCGTCGAAGATACCGCCCGGATTGGTCAAACTGGTGTAGTTGCCGCCTGCGCCTACAGTGTACGTGCCGCCTGCGAGCGGAGCCGCAATCGTCAGCGTTCCGGCGATTTCATTATTTGCCGGAACAGTGTCGCCGACAAGTTCGGCGGTTGCCCGAATGAAGTAATTTCCAGCCGTCGCAATCGAAGTGCTCGGGAAAGTAACGGTGGCAGTTGCGATAGAAGCCAATGAAGGAATCGTCGCCGTCTGGTTGTATATGACCGCCGTGCAAGACACATCCGAGCAGATTCGATAGCGAACCGGGACGTTGGTTTGACTGGCAGTGCCGTTGTTGGTGAACGAAGCCTGCGGCGAGAAAGTCGAGCCTTGCAGTTTAACGCCGCCGTTTAACGGGTCAATAAAGGCTGTCGCCTGAACATCGTTGGTAACCGGAAGTATGCCGTCGAATTCATCCGCACCACGATCGTAAAGAGCATTAGCACCCGGTCTCGACTTGCCATCAAAATCATTCGTTACTGAAGCGATAACAAATCCTGTGTCCCTAGCAGGCGATGCGGCTGTAAGATGGAGATTCGTAGCAGAGACCCATAGCGGATCCGCGAACGAACTATTGACTTCTTGGGATGTGGCAGTCTGCCATGCAGGGAAATTGGCTGAATCCGTACCTGCAATCACACCAAAGATCGCACCTACGCCGGTTTGGTTATAGAGATTGTAGTTCAACGTCATCGCGGTAAGAGCGTTAAGGTTGAGAATGTAGTGCTTGCCCGTACCAACTCCATTAGAACGATTGTTGACGTAAATGTTGTTACGTACGTCGGTCAACGTAGTCGTCGTAAGTCTAATGTGAGCAAAAGTGCTTGCCGTTCCAGCTCCAACACCGGTTCCCGAAATAAGAACACTGTTATTAAAGAAATTATCGTTTGAGGTGCTGAGCGTATCTTCCCGAAATCCAGCAATCGACAATGCACCCGACGTCAAACTCGCTCCACCGGAGTCCGTGCCCAACAATATCATGTTGTTCCGGAAAGTCTCGGCGCCATTAAACGTGTAGATACCATTCAATACGGCTGCTCCCGAACTCGCGATAGTATTATTCTGTACGAGGTTACGCTCAACAATATTGGTTGCAGAAGTAATGCTCGAATTGCCCCAATATATGCCAGTCACGACCACCGCCGCAGTGGCATTAGTATTACTGAGATTCTGTACTGTGTTTCTAGCGATCGTTTGACCGCCGACTGTGCCGCCCACACTAATACCCAAGTTCGATGGTGTCGAAATCGCACTCGTGCTACCACTCAAAGTTGTGAGGTTAGAAACAGAATTGTCTGTAGCGACGACATTCCCGGCCGACGACGATATTCCGACTAACCGGTTTGAAGTACTGGTACTAGTACTATTCAAATTAGCATTTCTCACGACATTTCCTACTCCCGGCCCTCCAATCGTTATGGACGCACCAGAATTAGCGTTGAGTATGCCCTGAAAAGTTGCTAAACCGGTGGCAGTACCGAATGTCGTACCGATATTCGATAAGCTTGCCCCTGTCGTCAGGTTGCCCATTCGCAGGTTTGGATTGGTTGCGTTACCGACCGTGTTTGATGAAATAACTACCGGACCAACCGTTCCTGCTGCCTCAATACCTTTTATGCCGCCGGCGACCGAAGCGGTCGTTCCCATCGAATCAAGATTTTGAATGGTATTGTTCTGAATGTTTACCGTATTGGCACTTGTAACATAGATGCCTGAAATCACTCCACCGGATGTTGTCGTGGCAGCATAAATAGAGCTTGAAGCGGTACCGATCGAGTTCCCCGAGGTTGTCCCTATGTTTACGTTTCCTGACGTAACGCAAATCCCGCAGAAAATGCCGGTTGTCGTAGTTGCTCCGCTAGAGGTGTAAAGGGCGTAACCTGCGACCGTATTGTTTTGAATGTTTGAAACCGTCCCACCGGCCGTAAACACGCCATTGATTGCAATGTAGCGTGTTGCATTGGCCGTACCCGAGGCCGTGTAGGCCGTCGGGAAACCCGCCAAGGCAACCGTATTACCTACAAGGCTTGTTGTGCCCGTCCCCGCGGAATTAGCATATCCAAGCGTGTTTCCCGTGATCGTGTAGCCCGACCCAACGAGAACGTTTATGCCATTGTGGGTGTTGCTGGTTGTGTATGTTCGAGTAGCAGTTTGGAAAAGCCTATTATTTGTGATGGTCCAGGTCGAACTTGCCGAATTTACGTTGATGCCGCTTGTTGCTCCACCCGCATTAAAGTAATCCGAAATGTTGTTACCCGAGATTGTAATTCCGCTATTGTCGATAGCAGTGCTTGTACCAAATGAATATATTCCGTTGATCGGATTCCCGCCCGCATTCGAGGAAATATTATTATTCGTTATCTGATTTCCGTCATTGCCGGTCGTCGTACCTGTTGCAAAATAAATGACCCCGAATCCCGACGAACCAGCGGCCCCGGTTGCACCTAGAATAGACGAGTTCGTTACAGTATTATTCGTAGCATCGGCAATAAAACGAATAGTGCTAGCAGCAATTGCGGTTGATGTGTTTGATATTGTCAACGCATTACCAGCGACATTCAACCCATCAAACTTTACATTATCGGCTCCGTTCAAATCAACTAAATGGCCGGCAATTGCTCCGGAAATCGTCCTGGCACCACCGCCAGTCGGCGAAATTGTAACGGAGGTCCAAGTTCCTGCATTTAATATTGCTGACACTCCTTCAGTCGTGTCTGCAGAAACTGAGATTGAAATCACATTGCCTGTTTGAGCGGAACCGTTAATTGCAGTAAAAGCACCACCTAAAGTCGTATATGGCCCATCAGCAGCCGTTGAACCTGCGACGGTGATCTGCGACGAAGCGTTTGACGCGGCTAATGACACAAAGAACAGTGCGATTGCGAAAATTACCAATTTGTACGACGATTTGCGATTTGACATAAGATCTTGACCCGAGAACGGATATACTCCTCTAAATTCTAATTCAAAGCTGTTGGGCGTAGATGGGGCTACGGGTTTGCACAGCAAAAACCATTAAGATGGCGACACGTAACCTTTGCGGGTTTTTGGTCTGAATATCTAAATTAATATGGACTTTTCTCCGTAATTATAAATTAATATAGTCCAAAGTCAAGCCATTTTATTCATTCGGTTTTAACGTAAACGCGGAATGCTGGCAAAATTCCAAAAAAATGCCCGTCGACATTGATCGACGGGCTCACTGGATAAAAAGGAAGGAAACGACTCGACGGAAAACTTTCCCATCAATTCGGTTACGGCTCCGCCACAAAATCGATATCGCCAACGCTGTCGGTTAGATTCACCAATCGAGACGGGGCGGTGAATAGGTAGCGTTTTGAGTTGACGGTCACGATGTACGATTCGCCGGTGTCGAGATTGTCAAAGCTGTAATAGCCCAATGAACCGGTCCGCGTCATCTTCGGAGCCGGCAGATGATTACCGCTCAGCACGATGATCGCATTTTTAACGCCATTACCATCAGCCGTCATTATTCGCCCTCCGAGCGTCGCATTTGCAGCCGTCGGGCGGCCGACGATATTGACGGCACCCGATATGAACCTCGCAAACAGCGGATCACCGTTCATATCACTGAGGTACTGCTCGGCCAGATCGCTCGTGAATGTTATCGGCGTCGAACCGGCAACGGCATCCTTCGGCACGTAGAACGTCAGAAGCACCGTGTGCTTCGTCTGAGCAGGTACGATCACCTGACCCGCAGGCATATCTAACAGAACACCGATCTCGCCCTCGGCAGCATTGTCGTAATTGACCGTCAATGCCCCGCCGTTAACCGATGACCCGGCACTGACGACCACACCGCCCGGACTCATCGAGAGCCGCCGCGGATCGAAATGGATCGTGTAACCGTAAGAATTCTCAATTCCACGCTGTTCGAGTTCGACGGCCACAGTAACGTTTTCACCGAGATTTGCGTTGCCACCAATTAAGCGAATATCCGTCTGGCTGACGAGATCGTCCACTCGGCCGTCAGGGTTATTGCCCATTTCGAACAAAGGCACAAACGGCACCGCTGAGGTCGGTCCCGCCGCAGGTTTCAGCACACCGGCGATATCACCGTTGATAAATCGGCGTAAAACCGTGATGTCGCCAGAATTCAACCTGCCGTCACCACTCGGAACATATGGGGCACAATCGGCCCGCTGGAATTCGTTGATCGCGGGGTTCGCCGTTGACAAACCAGCCACCAACCGCCGTAAACGTGACAGATCAAGTCCATCGATCGCACCGTCTCCAGTCCCGACCGGTGGAGCCGGCAGCGGGCCCATGTAGGCAATATCCGCTTCATATCCCGCTCCGACGACGACCGGATCAACGATCGTCAAGGTCGCAGATGAGAGTCCGAGCGCCGCACCGCCGGTCGCGTTGCTCAGGGTCAATCCGACGGTCTCGGCCGACTCAGGCACCGCGTCATTGCACAGTGTAACCTGGAACGAATCAGAAGTCTGATTTGCCGCCAGACTGATCGTTCCCGATGTTGCGACATAGTCGCCGCCGCTGCCGCACACTCCTGCCGTTGCTGTACCGCCGCCGCCGGTTGCGTACTGCACGCCGACGGCATTTCCGGCCGCACCGGTTCGCGTCACGATTATGGTCGCTGTAGCTCCTTCGTTACCGCTGTACGTGGCAGAGCTAAACGCCAATATCGGTTGAGAGTCGTCGTTTGTGATAGTTCCCGTACCGGTTCCCGTAAGGACGGTGATACCCGGAGCCACGGTCGAAATATTGACCGTAAAGGTTTCGGTCGGTTCAAATACATTGTCACCGTTGACGGTAATATCGATGCTTCCCGTCGTGCTGCCCGCCGGGATCGAGATGGAACCGCTTGCTACGCCGACGTAATCGTTGTCCGCCGTCATCGCCGAACCGTCGTTGGTCGAGTAGCTGATCACCGTTGCCGTCTGGCTTGCCGCCGTCATTGTTACCGGGAACGAGAATGTACTTGTACCGCTCAACCCTTCATTTTGGGTCACATTACCTATCGAAACGGTCGCCGCATCATCACTCGAAATGGTTCCGATGCCCGGATTGCCGTTGCCTATCGTGCCAACGACCGTCGCATTCGATGGTGTTGCTAATGTAAGGTTAAACGTCTCGGTCGGCTCAACCACCGTGTCCGCACAGATCGTGATCGCCACCGTTTTCACCGTCTCGCCCGCCGCAAAACTAAGCGATCCGGATTTCGATATGTAATCGACAGGATAACCGCTACACGATCCGCCGCCGGTCGCCGTACCGCCGCCCGTACTGTAATTGACGGTCGAGGTGAGTTCGGTCGCACCCGTGAGCGTAACTGTAAATTGAGTATCGACAACGCTTGGCGTGCCGGTAAATTCGACATTATTGACCGAGATCGTCGGTGCCGCGTCGTCGTTGTTGATCGTTCCCGTTCCGTCAGTTCCGGCAATTGCGTCAGAACTGCTGCTCGAAACATCAAGAGTAAATGTTTCGTTGTTTTCGTAAACCGAATCGCGGTTGACAAGAACCGTTACCTGCTTTTGCGTTTCGCCCGGCAGGAATGTGACCGGAGTCAACGGAGTCGCCGTAAAGTCAGTACCGGACGCAGCAGTTCCGCTGACGGTTGCATAGCTGACCGTCGCGTTTAGCTGCGTTAGACCGACCTTATTCAGATCGAACGTGAAGCTGGTAGTTCCGCCGCCGCTTCCCTCGGCGATTGTCACGTTAGTTGCATTTATCGTTGGAGCGGTATCGTCGTTATTGATCGTTCCGGTCGCCGTGCCGCTAGCTGTCGATGCCGTGGCCGAAGTGATGGTAACGGTAAACGTCTCATTGGTTTCATAGACATTGTCACCGATTATCGTGATCGGGATGTTGCCCGACGTGTCGCCGGCAGCAATGGTTATCGAGCCGGTGCCCGGATCGCTGTAATCAACGCCCGCTGTCGCGGTGACCGGCGTGACCGTGTAGTTGATAACGGTACTCGACGGATTCGCCGAACCCAGCGTGACCGGGAAATTCATGGTCGCCGTAGTCGCCGATGCACCTTCTGTTACCGCCGCTGGAGTACTGATCGAAGCCGACGAACTGTTGATCGTTCCGACTGCCGTGTCGTCACCGATCGTCGCATCGACCGGACCGTCGAGCTTCATGCTGAATGTTTCTTGCGCTTCTGCCAAATTGTCACGGCAGATCGTGACCGGTATCGATTGTAGAGTTACGCCCGGATTAAAGGTCAGAGTGCTGACCGGCAAAGCCGGTATCGCCGCATAATCGGCGTTTCCGACCCCGCAAACTCCGCCAGTGGCGGTGATGTCGGCAGTATGATAATTGACCTTGACCGGCACCACCGTTGCATTGCCCGTCAGTCTGACGCTAAAGGCATTGACGACTACGCTCTGAGCAACAAACGTATAATCATCGATCACTACCACCGGAGCGGCATCGTCGTTAATTATAGTTCCTGTTCCGCTACCACCGATAGTCACATCCGAGACCGCAGTAAGATTCAACGCGAGCGTTTCGTCGTTTTCATAGATCGAATCCGGCGTGATCGCAACGTCGACCGTGGTCGATGTCAAGTTATACGGAAAAGTGAACTGCGTTGCGGGCACCGCTGTGTAGTCGGTTGCAGCCGAAGCCGTTCCGTCCGCCGTCTGATAGCTGACAACCGCGTCGACCTCGGTCGGACCGGTTTTGGTCAAGGTAAAGTGAAGGACGGAGGTTCCATTTCCCTCAGTTACACTCGGGTTGCTAACCGTAACAACCGGGGCCGCATCGTTGTCCGTGATCGTCAGCGTGGAACAACTGACATTCGTAGTGGTAGGACTCAGATTTAGACAAACCGTTTCGTTCGACTCGTGTACTACGTCCTCATTGATCGTAATATCCAGAGTCTGCGGCGTAGCATCACCGTCATTAAACGTAACCGTCGTTGACGCCGACTGATAATCACCCGGTGCAGCTGCCGTTCCATCTGCGGTATTGAACGTAGCACTCACCACGCCATCTGTACCGCCCGTTCTATTGAACGTGATGGTCGCCACGCCCGCATTCTCAGCCACCGTGTAACTTGTGGACGACAATACGATCGTTCCCGGCGAACCGCCCGTTGCGGCGGTACATGTCGAAAATTCGCTAGTGTTGCCACTCTGATCTGTAGCCGTCGCCGTCAGTATCTCGCCCGCACCAAAGCTAAGTGAATAATCGTCAAACGAGATATCACCGGCTGCTCCGGCGACAACATTGAACGACCCAACGTACGTCTTGCCCTCGCCATGGCCCGAGGCATCGCAAACGGGGTTGCTGTACACATCGATCACGTATGTGGTCGGCACCGGCGCATTAAATACGCCGGAAATGTGATGCGAACTTCCGGTTAGC
>Ga0209023_10003809_pt1 | contig 17688 bp, 15 predicted proteins | sample LakOneMetagenome_FD_187468 | JGI IMG/M metagenome (GOLD analysis project Ga0209023, IMG submission 187468) | Freshwater and sediment microbial communities from Lake Erie, Canada (SPAdes) (version 2) | ecosystem: Environmental > Aquatic > Freshwater > Lentic | place: Lake Erie, Canada... | reverse complement strand
ATCGTCAGCTCCCCCCGATGTTCGCCGCCAAGCATGATCGGCCCCGGATCGTGGTTGCCCGCGATCCATATCCACCGGCGCCCGGCCATCAGCCGCGCCAGCCACAGGGTGGCCGCCTCGGGCAGATCGGCCGCCGCTGCATCGTCGAACGTGTCGCCAAGGCAGACCACCGTGCGCGCGCCCGTCCCCTCGATCGCGCCCTCGATCCGTAAAAGCGTGTCCTCGACCTCATAAGGCGGCAAGAGCGCGCCCCCCAGCCGCGCGATCCTCTCTGACCGGCCAAGATGCAGGTCGGCCACCGCCAGCAGGCCGGCCGCTTGCCACCAGAGCGCCCCCGACGCCAGCGCCGTCACCCGGGCGCCCGAGAGCTCGAGCGTATATCCGTCCAAATACTTTCCCTTCATTGTGGCCCAAATATCCACGGGGGGAGGTCCGATGCAATCGGACCCGGGGGGCAGTCAGCCCCCCGCCTCCGAAAGCCCCGCCTCCGAAAGCCCCGCCTCCGAAAGTCCCGCCTCCGAAAGTCCTGCCCTCACAAGCCCGGCATCGGCCATCAACCGCTCGGCGGCCTCGCCCAACAGCCGTTCGCGCGCCGCACCCACAACCGGCACCTTGCCGATCTCGAGCAACATCGGCGCCGCGAAGGGCGTCATCCGGTCCAGCCGGCGCAGGTCCACCCGCCCCCCAAACCGCGCCAGCATCGCCTCGATCCGTGAAAAATCCACCAGCCCGCGCATCGCCTCGTCCCGCGTCACCCGCAGCATCAGATGGCCAGGGTCGAACCGGCGCAGCGTGTCATAGAGGATGTCGGTCGAAAAGGTCGCCTGCCGTCCTGATTTGCGCAAGCCCGGATGGTTGCGGGTGATCAGCCCAGCGACCAGCGCCACAGCGCGGAACGTGCGCTTCATCACCGCATTGCCGGCGAGCCAGGCCTCGAGCCCGTCCCGCAGCCGGGCAAGATCGAGCAGTGGCGCCAGATCGGTCACCGCGTCCAGCCCCCAGATCAGGGTCGCGTAGTCGTTGGCGACAAACCCTAGGGGGTGGAGCCCCTCTTCCTCCATGCGCTTGGTCAGTAACAGGCCCAAGGTCTGCTGCGCATTGCGCCCCGCAAATCCATACAGACAGAGATATTCCTGCCCCTCGGCCGGAAAGCTTTCGGCAAGAAGGCCGCCGCGCGTGGGCAGGCGCGACAGGTCGCGCTGCAGCGCAAGCCAACCGGCCGTATGGGCGGGCAGGTCCGGCCAGCGGTCTTGCGCGAATATTTCCAGCATCCGGTCGCAAAGTACGGTCGAGGTCGAGAATTTGGTGCCGGAAAAGACCGCAACGCGTGGCTTGCGGCCCGGCGCGCGGCTGACTTCGACCGTGAGTTCGCGCAGGCCCTCATAGCGGACCACCTCGCCCCCGATCAGGAACGTGTCGCCGGGGGTCAGGGTAGCCGCGAACGCCTCTTCCACCTCGCCCAGGGGCTGGCCGCCCATGCGCGATTTCAGCCGCACCTTCAGCGTTTCGGTGTCGGTGATGGTGCCGACGTTCATGCGGATCAACTGCGCGCTGCGCGGATCGCGCAAGCCCCACAAGCCGCCGCGCTGCATCAGGCGCTGCCATTTGTCATAGGCGCGCAACGCATATCCACCGGTCGCGCAGAAATCGAGGCAGGCGTCGAAATCGGCGCGGGCGAGGGCGGCATAGGGGCCGGCGCTTGTCACCTCGGCAAAGAGCGCATCGGCGTCGAAGGGCGCGCAACAGGCGGCGATCAGCAGATGCTGGCAAAGGACGTCGAGCGGGCCGGCGCCGCGCGGTGTGCCGTCGAGGCCATGGGCGCGCGCGGCGTCGAGTGCGGCCTGGCATTCGACCACCTCCCAGCGGTTCGCCGGCACTAGAAGCGCCTTTGAGGGGGCGTTGTAGCGGTGGTTCGCGCGCCCGATGCGCTGCACCAGACGCTTGACGTTCTTGGGCGCGCCGACCTGGATCACCAGATCGACATCGCCCCAGTCGATGCCAAGGTCGAGCGAGCCTGTGCAGACGATGGCGCGCAATGCGCCCGCGACCATCGCCGCCTCGACCCGTTCGCGGGCTTCGCGCGCGAGCGAGCCGTGGTGGATACCGATGGGAAGGCCCTCGTCATTGGCCATCCAGAGGTCGCGGAAGAAAAGCTCGGCCTGTGCCCGGGTATTGTGAAAGATGAGCGTGGTGCGGTGGCGTTTGACCTCGTCGAGGATCGCGGGAATGGCATAGCGCCCGCCCCCTCCGGACCAGGGCGGCGGGGTGTCGGTTTCCAGCATTGAAATATCGGGGTCGGGGCCGGGGTCGGCGGTGACGATCGGGCAGGGGAAGGGTTGGGGGGCGAGGAACCTGGCAATCGCGGCCGGGTCTTCGACCGTGGCCGAGAGGCCGACGCGGCGCAGGCGGGGGCACAGTGATTGCAGCCGCGACAAGCAGAGCATCAGTTGATCGCCACGCTTCGATTCTGCCAGCGCGTGGATTTCATCGACGATCACCCGCGACAGCCCAGCGAAAATATGCGGCGCGTCGGGGTAGCTTAGCAGCAGGGCGAGGCTTTCCGGCGTGGTCAAGAGGATATGCGGCGGATCGGCCCGCTGCGCCCTGCGCCGCGTCGCCGACGTGTCTCCGGTCCGGTCGTCGATTCGGATCGGCAGGCCCATATTCTGGACGGGCCGCGTCAGGTTGCGGCGGATGTCTGCGGCAAGCGCCTTCAACGGCGAGATGTAAAGCGTGTGCAGGCCCTTGTGGCCGCCCTCGGCCAGTTCGACAAGCGTCGGCAGGAACCCGGCCAGGGTCTTGCCGCCGCCGGTCGGGGCAATCAGCAGAAGGGCCGGCGCCGCCCGACGCGCCAGAAGGGTCTGCTGATGCGCATGGATCTGCCAGCCACGGGCGGCGAACCAGTCAGCAAAGGGGGCGGGCAGGGTATCCATGCCCGCGACCGTAGAAGATGTGGCTGGCGGCGAAAAGGATCAGTGCAAAAGCCGGGCGCGAACCGAGGCCAGAACCTGATGGAAGTTTTTCGGCGGGTTCAGGTGAACGCCCGCCAGCGCGGTATCGAGCGCCGCCTCGACATTCTTGACCAGAATGGCACCGGCATTGTCGCCCGGAAGCGTATTCGTGACGATCCCTGCGGGGTCGCTGATCGCCGACTGCATCCGCTTGCCGAAGGCCGTCTCCAAGAGGCCGACAAGGCGGGTTTCCTCGATGCCCTGTGCCTCGGCCCAGTCGAACGCCGACCGCGCCATCGCCGACGAGGCCGCGGTCAGGCAATCCTGCAGGGCCTTGGCGGCCGTTGCGGTGCCGAAGATGCCCATCGTCGTATTTGCCTGCCCAAGCGCGTCGAAGACCGGGCGCAGCCGGTCGAGCGCCTGAGGCGAACCGCCCAGAAGGAAGCTGGGCAGATCGTTGCTGCCGGCGCGGACAGTGCCGGAAAAGGGTGCGTCGATCAGGTCGATGCGCCGGTCGATCCGGGCGCGCAGCGCCTTTACATAGCGTGGCGACAGCGTCGCGGCGAGCGCGATGACCTCCAGATCTGGCGCGCTGCGGGCAAGGTTTTCCCGCTCGAACAGCAGCGCCTCGGATTCCATGATGTCGCGCGGCAGAAGCATGACGCTTTGCAGCCCGACGAATTCTGGCGTGCCGCCAGCGGTGGAGCTTCCCACCTCGAACCCCGCGGCCAGTAGCCTGCTGCGGAACAATTGGGCGGCGTTGTTCGACCCGAGAATGCTGAAATTCTTCATCAATGCACAATCATTTCGTCCCGCACGAACATGTTGGCCCAAGCGCGGTCAATCAGGTCGGGGGTCATCTGATAGGGAATGCCTTCGAAATTGCAGATGGCGATCATCTGGTCGATCAGGAAGACGGGTTGATAGTTCGCGTAGTCGTTGTTGATGGTCGGGTATTTGACCTTGAGAAGATGAATGAGTGCCTGCTGATCCAGCGGCACCTGCTTTTTCTTGGCGACCAGCGCGAAGATCTTCAGAAAGTTTTCCTGATTGGGCCCGTCGATCTTGATCTTGAAGAAGATCCGGCGAAGCGCGGCCTTGTCGAAGATCTCGTTCGGGTGGAAGTTCGTTGAAAAGATCACCAGCGTGTCGAAAGGCACCTCGAACTTTTCGCCCGATTGCAGGGCCAGGATGTCCTTGCTTTCTTCCAGCGGCACGATCCAGCGGTTGACGATCTTTTGCGGCGGCTCAGCCTGGCGGCCAAGGTCGTCGATGATGAAGACGCCGCCGGTGGCCTTGAGTTGCAGCGACGCGGTATATGTCTTGGCATTGGCGTTGTAGGTCAGATCGAGCATGTCGAGCGACAACTCGCCCCCGGTGATCACGGTCGGGCGTTCGCACAGCACGTAGCGGTTGTCGAACCGGTTGGCATTGCGGCGCAGGCTGGTCGGGTCGTCGACCGAGGCTTCGGCGGCGGAATGGACGATCGGGTCATAGACGGTGATGACCTGGCCCGAATATTCGATGGCGCGCGGGATATAGATCTTGTCGCCCAACGCATCCCTGATCCCGTTCGAGATCGACGATTTCCCGTTGCCGGGCGGGCCATACATAAGGATCGAGCGGCCCGACCCGACCGCCGGCCCAAGATGGTCGAGAAGCGCATCGGGAAGGATCAGATGGCCCATGGCCTTGGTCAATTGCTGCCGCGTCAGCTGCACATTGCGGATCGACTGGCGCGTGACCTGTTCGCGGTAGGTGTCCAGCGGCACCGGCATGGCGCCGTAATATTCGGATTGCGCCAGCGCATCGAGGGCGCGCGCCTTGCCCGCGTCGGTCAGCTGATAGCCCATTTCGCCGCCGGAATTGGCATGCAGCGTGCCGGTCGCCTCGAGCAGGCGCTGGCTGCGGGCCAGATCGATCAGTTCCTGGGTGATGCCGATCGGCAAGGCGATATTGCGCGCGATGTCCGACACCAGGTCGAGGTTCATGCGGAAAACCGTCTTCAAGAGGATGTCGCGCATCATCACCATGCCAAGGCCGGTTTCGGCCATGTTCCTGGGCGGCGCAGGCGCGATGACGTTCGAAACCTGTATGTTCATTGCACCAGCCCCATGATTGCTCGAATTCCTCCGCAATGGTTCCCGATTTGCCCGCTATCCCGGACAAAGCCCGCGTATTTGCGTTTTCGTGGGTAAATTGCCGGGCTAATGTGGCTAAAAAATGGAAGATCGGGCAGGGAATTGAGGCATGCAGAGAAGTGAACAGGGGCGCCTGACGGCGCTGCTTCTGGCCGTGGTGGCAGTGCTAGGCGGGCTGCCGCTGCTGAAGGGCGGCTTCTATCTCGGCAAGCACGAGGGCGACACGCTGCACATGACCGAAATCGTCCTGCGCATGGCGCGGGGGCAGTGGCCGCATCTCGATTTCATGACCCCGATCGGGGTTCTGGCGGCGGCGCCGATCGCGTGGTTCGTTCACATGGGCGCAGGGATCGGGCATGCGATCTTTTACGCGCAGATCCTTGTGGCGCTGATCCTGCTGCCGGCAACGGTGCGTGTTGCGTCAAGCCGGATCGAAGGGCCGATCGGCTGGCTTTATGCGGCATTCGTGATGGTGTTCTGCCTGGCGCTGGTCCATGGCGAGGCCGAACGCAGTGTGTCGATCTCGATGCACTACAACCGCTGGGCCTGGGCGATCACATACATCATCGTGCCGCTGGTCATGCTCGCCCCGCGCGACGGTCAGGCGCGGCCGCGACTTGACGGGGCGATCATCGGGCTTGGCATGGCGGCGCTCTTGCTGATCAAGGCTACCTATTTCGTGTCCTTGGCGCCGGCGGTGCTGATCGGCCTTCTGGTCCGGCGCTGGTGGGCGAGCCTTGGTGCTGCCGTCATCGCCGGGCTTGGCGTGGCGGCCCTGATCACCGCGCTGGCCGGGGTCGGCTTCTGGATGGCCTATCTGGGCGACCTTCTGACCGTTGCCCGGTCGGACATTCGCCCGCAACCGGGCGAACCCTTCGGCGTCATCGCCGCGGCGCCTGCCTACATGGGGGCGAGCCTGACGATGCTGGCCACCGTCATCTTTCTTCGGCAAGCGGGCCGGATGACCGAGGGGCTCTTGCTCCTCATCCTGATGCCGGGGTTCCTCTATATTGTCTTTCAGAATTTCGGCAATGATCCGCAATGGCTGATGCTGCTGGCAATGCTTGCGTTCGTGCTGCGCCCCGAACCGGGCGCACTGAACGGCTGGGGGTGGGACATGCGTCAGGCGCTGAGCTATGCGGCCGCACTTGCGGTGGCCTTCGGCTTTCCGTCGGCGATCAACCTGGCCTACAGCCCCTTTCGCCATATGGCGTCGGATACGGCCGAAACCGTTCCGCTCTTGCCGCACCTCGCCCAGCATCACGATATTTTTGCCATCGGCTCGCGGCTCTATCGCGTCGATTTCACCCGGTCGGGCGATGGACCGGGGACGGATTTTGCCGCCTATCGGCCGCTCGGCAAACGCGACAAGGAAATCGCCAGCCTGAACGGCGAAACCCTGCCGGAATGCACGATGGCCAGCGGGATGCTGTCGTGGTTCGAGGTTGTGAGCGCCGATCTTGAAAAGGCGGGCTACGGCGGCAAGGGCATCCTTGGGACCGACCTTTTCTCGTTCTACTGGATGTTCGGCGACTTCAGGCCGGTCAAGGGCGCCGCGCCCTGGTACTACGGCGGGCTGTCGGGGCTGGCGGACGCTGACTATGTTCTGGTGCCGCTCTGCCCGATGGCCCCGGAAATCCGCGCCGGAATGCTCAAGGATCTGGCCGCCTCGGGCCGCACCCTGCACGAGGTGCGGCGGACCGGGCTTTACATCCTGCTGGAAACGAAGGCGCCCTGAAGCGCCGCAAGCGCCGACGGGAAAGCCATCAATACCATATAGGCCAGAAAAGTGCCGACCAGTGCCAGACCCATCGGGAAATCCTTGCGCTTCCATGACACCCAGTCGGGCGTTGCGGCCCGAACCGCCGGAATGGCGCGCAAGATCCGGTGCGCGGCAAAGGCGCCCAGCAGAAAGGCCGCGAACAGGGGCAGGATGATCGGCAGATGGACGGGCGCGAAGAACGGGGCGGCCGCCGCGGCAAACTTGGCGTCACCTGCGCCAACATTGGCCACCTGGTTCAGGAATATTCCGATCCCCAGCACGACGACCAGGTTCATCCAGCGCCAGGCCCAGGCCAAGGTCGGAAAGGTGAGAAAGCCTATCACCAGAAAGATTGCGGCCAGCGCATAGACCGACTTGTTCGGTATCTTCATGGTTTTCAGGTCGGACCAGCAGACCCAGGCACAGATCGGCAGGGAAAAGACGAGCAGGGCAAGATAGGCCTGCGGCGGGGTCAATGTCAGCATCGCGCGGCCCCGTTATTTCTTGACGTTGGCGTCGAGCGTGGATAGCGCCCGCGCGGCCTGCTCGAAATATTGCGGGCTGGTATCGACCGCCTCTTGCAACAGGGTCTTTCCCGTCGCGACATCGCCGCGCTTCACCGCTGTCAGCGCCGCCGTATAGAGAAGCTGCGCGCGTTCCGATTGGGTCATCGGGACAATCGGCATATCATAGTTGCTTTGCGCCGCGCGCGACAGCACCAGATTGTTCTTGGCGGTAAAGCTGGTCGGATCATAGGTGAGCGACTGGGCGAACAGCTTTTCGGCTCCTGCATAATCGCCCCGCGTCAGCTTGGAATAGCCCCAGTTGTTTAGGATCGACGAGGGAGTCGTGGTCAGCCCGAAAGCGGTCTCATAGAAACTGTCAGACTTTTTCCACTGTTTGTTGGCATCCGCCACCATCGCTTCCAGGCGGTAGCGGTCGAAGGTCTCGTAGGTCGGCGGCACGGTGTTCAGTTCAGCTTTGGCGCCCTTCCAGTCGTTGACGCGGATCAGCGTCTCGGCCAGATCGACATGATCCTCGTTGGTGCCGTCGGGGCTGTAGGCCACCTCGCGCCAGATCTTGATCGCCTCTTGCGGCTTCTTGGCCTTGACCAGCGATTTTGCCAGGCCGCGCTTGAGATCCATCCGGGTCGGGTTTTCGGCGACCGAGCGGGTGAAATAATTCACCGACTCGGTCGGGTCGGGCGAACTCAGCATCAGGTCGTTCAGGTTGGAGGAATCGATGACATTCAGGCTTTTCAAGGCTTTGTCGGCTTCGGCGCCCTTGTTTTGGGCGCAGGCCGACAGGAAAAGGCTGCCTGTCAGAAACAGGGTAATAACGACCGGGTGGCGCATGTTATCTGCGTCCTTTGCTGCTTGCCTCATCAGTTGGTCAGCAACAGGTATTCTCCGTGCCCGCGCCTGACCAACGAAAACTTGCTCTTCTCGGGGGCATCATAGGTGGGATTGCCCAGTTTTGCGAGCGCCAGGCGCAGATTCTTGCGAATTTCGTCCGACCGGCCACTGTCGAGCGCGAAGGCAGTCTTGAAAACCCGGCTCGCTTCGGCCACCTGGCCCTTGTCCATCAGGACAACGCCCAGATTGTTCCAGGCCGGAACGAAGGTTTCGTCGATCTTGATCGCCCGCCGCAGGTCGGTTTCTGCCTGACCGAGCCGGCCGAGCTTCAGTTCCGCCGACCCGATCGACGCGATGACATCGACCGTGGCCCCGTATTGCGCCGCCGCCCGGTAATAGGCATGCAGCGCCAGATCATATTCGCCCGCGGCCATCAGCCGGTGCCCGACGATCAGCCCGTCGACCGCCTCTTCGCCGCGCGCCATGCCCGGCGCATAGGGATTTTGCTTCGAAGATGCGAAAGGGCCGCCTGTTGTCTGACAGGCGGCCAAAAGGGCGGTTGCGGCGATAAGGCCGATATGTGCTTTGACCATGACCTCAGAATGCAAAGTTCGCGAACAGTTGCATCATATCGTAGACCGACGGCCCCACAAGGATGATCAGCAGGGGGGGCACGGTGAACATCATCGTTCCAAGGGTGATCTTGGTCGGCAGCTTGTTGGCGGCCTCTTCGGCGCGCATCACCCGCTTGTCGCGCATTTCGCTGGCATAGACGCGCAGCGCCTCGGCGATCGAGGTGCCGAAGGTCTGCGACTGGATCATGACGGTCACGAATGAAGCCACGTCGGGCACGCCGGCCCGTTCGGCGAAACCGCGCAGGACCGAGGTCTTGTCCTTGCCGGCCTTGACCTCTTGCGACACGATCTCGAGCTCTTCGGCCAGGGCGGGAAAGCCCGTCCCAAGTTCCTTGGACACCCGGATGATCCCCTGATCGAGCGACTGGCCAGCCTCGACGCAGACCAAAAGCAGGTCGAGCGCGTCGGGAAAGCCGTCCTGGATTTCGCCCTGGCGGGACTGCACCCGGCGTTCGACCCAGTATTTCGGCAGATAGTAGCCAAGCGCACCCGGAACCAGCACCACCAGAATAAGCTTGGTCGTCGAAATCTCGCCCGTGCTCGACGCGACGATCGCATAGATGACGCCGACGATCAGGAAAAACAGCCCGAGCGCGAACTGGATCGCGTGGAAGGTGCGCACCGCGTTCTTGCCGCGATAGCCGGCGCGCGTCATCCGCAGGCGCGCGGTTGTCATTTCCTCGACGGTCTTGGGTTCGAGGAAGGTGGCGAACTTGTCGAGCTTGTCGCTGCCCTTGGATGACCGGAGCGTCTGTTTGGCGTTCGCCCGGGCGGTGGCGGCCTGCTGCGGGCGCATGCTTTCGCGGAACTTGGTCAGCGGGTCGACACGCTTGCGCAACATCACCGGCAGGACCGAAATGATCAGGATCAGCCCGAGAAAGCCGATGGCAAACAGCGGGCCAAGGGGCCCGAGCCGCGCGATCAGCATGTCGTTCAAAGCAGTCATGGCTTGATGCCCCTCAGACCTTGATATTGGTCATCATCTTCATGAAGAAGACATTGATGCCCAGAAGGGTGAACACGATAAGCGCCGCCGGCACGAACGCCGAGGTATTCTTGACCGTGTCGAAATAGTCCGGCTTGGAGACTTGGATCACGCCCAGAACAACCAGCGGGAAGGCCGACAGGAACATGCCCGACCATTTTGCCTCGGCAGTGATGGCGCGCACCCGGCGGAACAGGCGGAACCGCGCGCGCACCACCTTGGCCAGACCGTCGAGAATTTCGGCAAGGTTGCCGCCCGACTGCGCCTGGATGGTTACCGCGACGGCAAGAAAGCGCAAATCCTGCATGTCGACGCGCTCGGCCAGATCCTTGAGTGATTCCGATATGTCGCGGCCATAGGCCGCCTCGTCGGCGATCATGCCGAACTCGGAGCCGAGCGGATCGGGCACCTCTTTGGCGACGATCTGGATCGCGGCGGAAAACGGATGACCGACGCGCAGGCTGCGCACCATCAGTTCGACCGCGTCGGGAAGCTGTTCCTCGATCATGCTGATGCGCTTCTTGGCCTTCTTGTTGACCCAGAAGAAGACCGCGCCCACACCCATCGCCAGTGCCAGCGCCAGTTGAATCGGGGTCGAGGCCTGGGTTCCGATCTTGAGGCCAATGAAGGCAAAGACGGCCAGAAGCCCCATCATGCCGATGAGCGCCTTGGGCGAAAAGGCGATATTGGCCTTTTGGGCCTTTGAGGCGAGGATCGAATAGAGCGGGATGCCCCGGGCCTTGAGATGCTGGCTCGCTTCCTTGCGGAGCTGTTCGAGCACCTGTTCGCGCTGGCCGCCCTTTTCCAGCAGTTCAAGCCGGCGGTTGACCCGGCTGTTGAGCGAAATCGACTTGCCGAAAACAACCAGGTAGATGCCTTCGACCAACAGAAGGACTGCGACGAAGATCAGGCCATAGATGATCGGGGCCGGGCTGAAGATCATGATGCTTACTCCGCCGCCACAGGTTCATAGATCGAGGCGGGCAGGTCGAAGCCCCATTGCTTGAAGCGGTCGGCATAGGCCGAGCGCACGCCGGTCGCGGTGAAGCGGCCGATGATCCTGCCGTCGGGGGCAAGGCCAAGGCGTTCGTAGCGAAAGATTTCCTGCATCGAGATGACCTCGCCCTCCATCCCGGTGATTTCGGTGATCGAGGTCATGCGGCGCGAACCGTCTTGCAGGCGGCTCGCCTGAACGATCAGGTTGACGGCGCTGGCGATCTGGCTGCGCACCGCCTTGAGCGGCATTTCGATGCCGGCCATGGCTACCATGTTTTCGAGGCGCGACACCCCGTCGCGCGCCGAGTTGGCGTGGATCGTGGTCATCGACCCGTCGTGCCCGGTGTTCATAGCCTGCAACATGTCGATGACTTCCTCGCCGCGCGTTTCGCCGACGATGATACGGTCAGGACGCATACGCAGGGCGTTGCGCAAACAGTCCCGCTGGGTAACGGCGCCCTTGCCTTCGACGTTTGCCGGGCGGCTTTCCATCCGGCCCACGTGAACCTGCTGAAGCTGAAGTTCGGCCGTGTCTTCGATGGTCAGGATGCGCTCGTGATTGTCGATGAAGGACGACAGTGCGTTCAGCGTTGTGGTCTTGCCGGAACCCGTCCCGCCAGAGACGATGATATTCAGACGGGTCGACACCGCAGCCTGAAGATAGGCGGCCATTTCCTCGGTAAAGGCACCGAAACGCACCAGATCGTCTACGCCCAGCTTTTCCTTCTTGAATTTCCGGATCGAGACGAGCGAACCGTCAACCGCGACCGGCGGCACCATGGCGTTGAAACGTGAGCCGTCGGCCAGACGGGCGTCGACGTAGGGGTTGGATTCGTCAACCCGGCGGCCCACGGCCGACACGATCTTGTCGATGATCCGCAGCAGGTGGCGTTCGTCCTTGAAGGTGATGTCCGTCAGCGTCAGCTTGCCCGCCCGTTCGACGAAAATCTGCCGGGGGCCGTTGACCAGAATATCGTTGACCGTATCGTCCTTGAGCAGCGGTTCGAGCGGGCCGAGGCCCATCACCTCGTCGTAAAGCTCCTGGTTGAGTGTCGAGCGTTCGTCCTTGTTGAGAACCACGTTCATCTCGTCGAGCGCTTCGGCGGAAATGGCGATGATTTCCTGCTTCAGGTCCGCTTCGCTGGCATGTTCCAGTGCCGAAAGGTTGAGATTGTCGAGGAGGCGCTTGTGCAGCTCGACCTTCAGCTCGCTCATCCGCTCCTTGCGCTTTTTTTCCTTGTCGGCCGCGATGGCCTGGGCCGATGACACGACCGGGCCGGGCGTCGGGCGGCGCGCCATGAGATTGCGCCCCTGACTGCTCTGCGCCGCCGATGCATCCTGCGCGGATCGGGCCGGTGCGGTGGCGGGCTTGGCGGCAGAGACGTCGGGTTTCTTGAAACGGGAAAACATGTTCTACCCCTCCCGGGATTAGCTCTTGGCGCTTTCCGCGGCCTTGTTCAGCTCGAAAAGCTGCTTTGCCAATTTGGCGATTTCCTTGCGCAGCGGGTTCTTTGCCGAGGTTTCCAGAAGCGGCATCCCGTGGTCGTTCGACTGGGTGACCTGATAGCCGCCGTCCGGCAGATGCATTTCGAGAGTGATATCAAGGCTTTCCGCCAGCCGCTTGGCGCGCCCCTTGCCCGACAGGTCGGTGAATTTCGGCCCGCGGTTCAGGATGTAGCGCAGCTTTTCGAATGGCAGTTCTTCGGCCTTGAGCGCGCGGATCATCCGCAGCGCATTCTGCGCCGAGCGCATGTCGAGTTCGAGCAGCGCGAAATAGACATGGGCATGGGTCAGAACCGTTTCGGTCCATTGGACGATCGTCTGCGGCATGTCGATGACGACGAAATCGAAATTCGCCCGCGCCGTTTCTAGAACGCGGTTGATGTCTTCGCTCGTCACGAAATCGAGCGGCAGCATGTCGGCGGGCGAGGTCAGGACATTCAGCTTGTCGTTGAAGGTAAGGATTGCCTGCAGGAAGGAATCCGCGTCCATCGAGGAGGTATCCGAAAGCATCTCGTAGACCGACTCGCGGCGGGGCAGGTCTAGATAGGTCGACACCGAGCCGAACTGGAAATTCAGGTCGATCAGGCACACGCGCGGCGCGTCCTCTTTCTGGACATTGGCCAGCTCCCAGGCGAGGTTCACGGCGAACGTGGTCGCCCCGGCGCCGCCAACCAGACCCTGCACCGGAAGAATCACCCCGTCGCGATCGCCCTTGCCCTTGAATGTGGGCGTATGAACCTGGTCGTTCAGCGTGACGTCGGCAACCGGCGCCTGATGCAGTTTCTCGATCGCCTCGTGCAGCGCATTTTCCGGCAGCGGATAGGGCACGAACCCGTCGGCGCCCAGTTTCAGAAGCTGGTGAAGGGCGATCGGGCTGACTTCGTCGGCGATAAGGATCACCTTGATGCCACGCTCCTTGGCCGACGTTATGATGGACGAAACCCGCGCCAGATCGGCCTCATCGTGGCTATCGACTGCAACGGCCACAAACTCTAGGGTGCTCGCATCCGGCTGACCGAGAAAGACGGCGGCATCGGCAAAGGTCAGGTCCCCCCAGCTTTCGCCAAGCTCGGCTTCCATATCCTCGATAAGAAGATCGAAATGGCTCACATCCCGCGAAATGGTGCAGGCCAGAATCGGCGCCGGCTCTGGTTGCAATACTGCTACACTGCTCATTCGCTCACGTCCTTTTTCACGCGGGCCCTGCCCTTGAAACGGGGGCGACTTTGCCGCACGGCCCGCAGATCAAACAAATTACTTGCCGCTAACTCGATGGCGAAACGGCCTTGCCTTCGCGTTTCGAAACTCACCGAGAAACTTGGCAAGAATGGGGCCAAAAGATCGAAATTGTGCGATTTGTTGCGACGATCAAAAAGCGAAAGCGGCCTTTGTTGCCAAAGGCCGCCCCCAGTCTGAAACAATGGCGCCGGAAATGGCTGCGCCGGTTCGGGTCGGATCGGTCAGCCGCCCGAGCCCGAGGCCGCGCCGCCGGTTGCCGCGCCGACCTCGGCCTGCGGATGCGGCGGCACCGCGCTGTTGACATATTCGCGCATGATGATCGCCGCGTACTTCCCGTTGATGACCATCGGGTTGGTATGAACGAAGCCGGAAATCTCGGTAACCGTGCGGCGGTTCTTGCGCTCGGGGCCCTGAACGAACACGACCGGCTGGGTCTTGCCGAACGAAGCGACCGCCTCGAGCCGCGACCGGCTGATGCCCTGGCTGACCAGGAATGCAACCGCCGCCTTGGCACGCCGCAGGCCAAGCGCCCGGTTGTAGGCGTCCGAACCCACCAGATCAGTATGGCCATAGACGCGGAACCGCGCCTCGGGGAACTGTTTGATCCAGTCGGCCTGCTGCACCAGCGCGTCGCGCGCCGGCTGGTCCAGAACCGAGCTGTTGAACTCGAAGTTCACCGTGTTCGGCACATCGGCGGCAAAGCGGCGAGTCAGGTCGATCGCATAGTCACGCTCGCCGCGCTCCACGAGCGTATTGTTGTGCGTCGAATGGCCGAAATCCTTGGTTTCGACCTCGCTTCCTGCCTCGGCATAAAACGACCGGGCAAAATTGCCTTCGCGGGAGCATCCGGCCATCGCAAGGATGCTGGCCGACAGGATGAAAAGCTTTGCGGTGCTGTGCATCGGCTCACTCCATCTCGTAGCCATAGGAACCGGAATAGTCTTGCTTGGCCACTTCGGAAGCCGGCCCCTTGGCCAGCCTGCCGCGCGACGTGCGGCCGAAGAGGAACAACTCGGCCTCTGACGGCGGGCGCACCCGGTCGGTCGGCAGGGCCAACGCCTCGCCGCGGGTCGGCGAAACGATATGCGGCGTGACGATCACCACCAGCTCGGTCTGATCGCGCTTGTAGTCGGCGCTGCGGAACAGGGCCCCGAGAATCGGAATGTCGCCCAGCCACGGCACTTGGCCGTTCAGATCGCGGAAGTCATCTTGCAAGAGACCGGCGATGGCAAAGCTTTCGCCATCGTGCATTTCGACCGTCGTCTGCGCTTCGCGGCGCTTGAACGAGCTGACCGAAAGGCCGTTCGCCGTGACCGAGGTCGTCGGGTCGATGCCCGAAACCGAGGCGTTGAGCGCGAGGTTGATCTGGTTGCCGTCGATCACGCGCGGGGTAAAGGCCAGTTCGACGCCGAAGGGCTTGTACTGGATCGTCACCACATTGTTCTGGTTGGCAACCGGGATCGGATATTCGCCACCTGCGAGGAATTTTGCTTCCTGCCCGGAAAGGGCGGTCAGGTTCGGTTCTGCCAGCGTGCGGACCAGCCCCTTGCTTTCCAACGCCTCGAGCAGAACACCGAATTCGAGCCCGCCCGCAGTAAAGGTGAACCCAAGCGCGCCGTTGGCTGTCGTCGACGCGGTCCGGTTGTTGAACAAGCTGTTCAACTGGTTGATATTGCCGGTCGCGGCCGCCGAGAAATTGCCGGTGGCGGACGTCGGGTGAAAGCCGAAGGACGAAGCGAGGCTTTTGGTCACCGACCGCGACATTTCGGCGAAGCGCACCTGAAGCATGACCTGCTGCGAGCCGCCGACGCCCATCAGGTTCGACACTTTCTGCGGAGCATAGCGTTCGGCCAGGTCGAGAGCGCGATCAAGCGCACCGGTGGACGATACGTTGCCCGAAAGCACGATCCCGTCGTTGGCGGTGCGCACTTCGATCTTTTCGTTGGGCAGGATCTGTTGTAGCCGTTCCTTGAACTCGGCCACATCGAGCGTCACCTGCACATCGACATTGGTGATCAGCTTGCCGTTCGGACCCAGAAGCGTAAGGGTCGTGCGACCGGGCGCCTTGCCGAGCACATAGATCGACTTGTCGGACAGGGTCGAAATATCGGCGATGCCGGGATTGGCGATCGACAGTTCGGCGAAGGGCTGATCAGCTTCGACCACTACCGCGCGGTTCATCGGAACGGAAAGGGTCGTGCCGGCCGTTCCATCTAGGATATGAAGCGTTTCCGACTGCACCGGCGCGGCCATAATGCCCACCGACAGCCCCAGCATTCCCGCTGTGACGATAATCTTGATGCTCATTGTGACCTGCCTCTCGGATCACGGGTTTGGGTGGGTCTTTTCGCCCGTATTTTCCTGACAATGCGCGAAAGCCAGTTTTTTTGCAAGAATCAGTTGGTTGGTGAAGGTTTCTTATGTGGGTCTGCCGCAACAGTCGGGTATGTTTTGTGCAAGTCGAGGGCGCAACCACCAGATGAAGTGACGATTGCGCCCGGATTTTCGCGGCCCTCTGGGGCGGGCCAGTTCAGTTCGTGCAGGGGATCTGGGTATCGACCACTTCTCCACCCTTGTTGGTGCGGATGGTGCAGACCTTTTCCGGTTCCGGCGCCGGGGCGGCGGCCGGGGCGTCGGCGATCCCAAGCAGCGTGTTGCGGTCGATCTCGACCTTGCCGATATCGGTCGTGTCGCCGGCACCGACGAGTGACAGGGTCAGGCGGCCCGATTGCTGGGCAAGCGCCAGCGAGGCAACTTGCTCGGGGCTCGCCTCGACCGTGACGGTGCGGGCGATCTGCGTTTCGTTGGTGCGGTCGGCATCGGCGCTCTGGTCGATGGCGATCAGTGTCACGCTGGCCTGGATCAACTTGGTCACGTCACGGCCGTTGGCCGAGCCGGACCAATAGACGTCGACCCGGTCGCCCGGCCGCAGAAAGCCCGACACGCCGGTCGAGACGTCGACATTGATGGCGAGCGCACGTTTGCCGGGGCTGAGGTTGGCGGTGATGCCCGCGTCGATTCCAGGTTCGGTGACTTTCTTGGCCAGGACCGGCTCATAGACCTCGACGCTGCGCAGTGCCGCGCGCGGGCGGGTCTCGCCTTCGAAAAATGCCGGCGGGTTCGCGGGATCGCCACCCTGCGGCCCGACGATGGCGTGAAAGGCGCCCACGGGCACCTTGTCGGCCTCCCATTTGACGATATCGAGATCGTCACGCGTGAATTTCTGCCCGTACTTGAGCTGCTTTTTCGCCACGACCACATCAACAAGCTCGGGTGCCGCAGCCTGGGCTGCTAGGAGGCGGTCGCGTTCCGCCTGCGTCTGGGCGATATAGCCTTGCGCCATATAGACCGCAAATCCCGCCAGCCCGAGCCCGAGCACCAGAACCAATCCGAAAACCATACGCATGACGCGTTTTCTCCCATACCTGTTCAGCTGCCGCGAACGATTCGGCGCAAAATGCGGCCAACAGCCTTCGGGTGGATCGTCGCAGCCGATTCAGGCAAAATGGTGGTCAAAGCAGGCAAGATTGGTGGATTTTCGCTTTTTTGGGAACGATCGCGCCCGCGTTGGTGCCGGGCCTGAAAAAAGCGAAAAGCGCCCGTCGGCGGGCGCTTTCGTCAGGTAGGGGGCCGATCAGTTGAAGGTCGTGGCGATCGTCGCATTGCCCAGGTGATCGGCGGCTTTCTGACCGACTGAGGTCATGTTGCCCCGCAGCCCCGCCATCGCGATCGCCACAAGGCTGCATACCGCGGCAGTCAGGACAACCCAGTCGACCGTCACGGCGCCGTCCTGGTCATCGCGGAAATGCCGCATGAGTCTGAAAATCTGCATTGCACTCTCCATGTTCTTCGCGTTGGCCATCGGCTCATCCACGTAATGTCAAATCAATTCCGTCTGCCTTATCTAGCCTGCAATTCATGGCGCCAATTGGGCGCGTGTGAGCCATTTTTGGCATGCAAGACGGGGTATTGGGAACAGTTTCTCCAGCCATTGGAAACAAAACCGCGCCCGTTTCGGGGCGCGGTTTGCTGCTTCCGGCGCGGGGGCCGGACAGATCGTCTGGCGGATCAGAACGTGGTCGAGATGGTCTGCGACGCCAGGTGATCGTTGATCTTGGTGG
>Ga0209023_10003808_pt1 | contig 17692 bp, 18 predicted proteins | sample LakOneMetagenome_FD_187468 | JGI IMG/M metagenome (GOLD analysis project Ga0209023, IMG submission 187468) | Freshwater and sediment microbial communities from Lake Erie, Canada (SPAdes) (version 2) | ecosystem: Environmental > Aquatic > Freshwater > Lentic | place: Lake Erie, Canada... | reverse complement strand
ACGCAAGTCGCGACTGCGGGAAGGCCTTCAGGCCCGAGATGGCGATACTGCAGCTATCGTCGCGGCCAAAGCCGCTCCCACAGGTGGCATCCCACCCACGAAAAACGGCGGCCCGAAGGCCGCCGTCCGGTATCGCGAAGAATCGTCGATGCGTCAATGCGTGAGCAGCGGCACCAGCAGCAGCGCGACGATGTTGATGATCTTGATCAGCGGGTTCACGGCCGGGCCGGCGGTGTCCTTGTAGGGATCGCCGACGGTGTCGCCGGTCACCGCGGCCTTGTGCGCCTCGGAACCCTTGCCGCCGAAATTGCCGTCCTCGATGTACTTCTTGGCGTTGTCCCAGGCGCCGCCGCCGGTGGTCATCGAGATCGCGACGAACAGGCCGGTGACGATCGTGCCGATCAGCACGCCGCCCAGCGCCTTCGGCCCGAGCAGCAGGCCGACCACGACCGGCACCGCGACCGGCAGCAGCGACGGCACGATCATTTCCTTGATCGCCGACTTGGTCAGCATGTCCACCGCGCGCGAATAGTCCGGTTTGCCGGTGCCCTGCATGATCCCGGGGATGTCGCGGAACTGGCGGCGCACTTCCTCCACCACCGCGCCGGCGGCGCGGCCCACGGCTTCCATCGCCATCGCGCCGAACAGATACGGGATCAGGCCGCCGATCAGCAGGCCGATGACCACCATGTGGTCGCTGAGGTCGAACGCGAACGGCGTGAACGACGTGCCGGCGGCCGCGGCCTTCGCGGCGCCGCTGGCGTTGAGGTTGTGGGTGTAGTCGGCGAACAGCACCAGCGCGGCCAGCGCGGCCGAGCCGATGGCGTAGCCCTTGGTCACGGCCTTGGTGGTGTTGCCCACCGCGTCGAGCGGATCGGTGATGTCGCGGATCTCGGATGGCAGCTCGGCCATTTCGGCGATGCCGCCGGCGTTGTCGGTGATCGGGCCGTAGGCATCGAGCGCGACGATCATCCCGGCCATCGACAGCATCGACGTCGCGGCGATCGCGATGCCGAACAATCCGCCGTACGCGTACGCGCCCCAGATCGCGGCGCAGATCACCACCACCGGCATCGCGGTCGACTTCATCGACACGCCGAGGCCGGCGATGATGTTGGTGCCGTGGCCGGTGGTGGAGGCCTGCGCGATGTGCCGCACCGGCTTGAACTGCGTGCCGGTGTAGTACTCGGTGATCCACACGATCAGGCCGGTCAGCACCAGTCCGATCAGCGCGCACAGGAACAGGCTGTTGCTCGAAACGACGCTGCCGTCCGTGTTCGCGAGGCCATTCGGGAACAGCGACCGGGTGACGAACCAGAACGCGACCGCCGACAGCAGCGCGGACACGATCACGCCCTTGTACAGCGCGCCCATGATGTTGGGCTTGTCGCCGTTCACCTTGACGAACATCGCGCCGATGATCGAGGCGATGATCGACACGCCGCCGAGCACCAGCGGGTACAGCACCGCGTTGCTGTCCGCGGCGAAGCTGAGGCCGGCGAGCAGCATGGTCGCGATCACGGTGACCGCGTAGGTTTCGAACAGGTCGGCCGCCATGCCGGCGCAGTCGCCGACGTTGTCGCCGACGTTGTCCGCGATCACCGCCGGGTTGCGCGGGTCGTCCTCGGGGATGCCGGCCTCGACCTTGCCGACGAGGTCGGCGCCGACGTCCGCGCCCTTGGTGAAGATGCCGCCGCCGAGGCGGGCGAAGATCGAGATCAGCGAGGAACCGAAGGCGAGGCCGACCAGCGCGTGCAGCGCGGATTCGCCCTCGACGCCAAGGTGCCTGGTCAGCAGCGCGTAGTAGCCGGCGACGCCGAGCAGGCCGAGGCCCACGACCAGCATGCCGGTGATCGCGCCGCCCTTGAACGCGACGTTCATCGCCGGGCCCATGCCCTGGCGCGCGGCTTCGGCGGTGCGCACGTTGGCGCGCACCGAGACGTTCATGCCGATGTAGCCGGCGGCGCCGGACAGCACCGCGCCGATCAAGAAGCCGATCGCCGTGTACCAGCTCAGGGCGAAGCCGATGAGGAGGAACAGCACCACGCCCGCGATCGCGATCGTCGTGTACTGGCGGTTGAGGTAGGCGCGCGCGCCTTCCTGGATCGCGCCCGCGATCTGCTGCATGCGCTCGTTGCCGGCGGGTTGCTTGTTGATCCAGCTGGCCGTGACCAGGCCATACAGGATCGCGATGACGGCGCAAACAAGCGCCAGGGCCAAACCGTATTGCTCGAGCATGAACCGCTTCTCCCCGTGGAATGCACGAATCCCGCGACTATCGCACAGGGCCGCGGCCGGAGGAACGGCGTCGGCGCGGGTTCAGGCGCTGCGTGCCAGCCTGCGGCCCTCGATTCCCCGGAGCGAAGCGATGCGTGGACGCTGGATGACCCTGCTGGCGGTGGCGATGGCGATGCCGGCACTGGCCGGCGATCCGACTCCGGAGATCAGCCGCCCCACCGCCACCGCGCAACCGGTCGGCGTGCTGCACACCCTGCGCCAGATCCCCGAGGCTTGCGCCCGGATCCAGGGCCGGTTCACCGGCAATGCGGCGGAACCGTACAAGTTCGAATTGGTGAAGACCAGTCCGAACTGCGCGCCGCGGGCCAAGCTGGTGGACGCGGCCAAGGCCAGGCCCAGCGAAGCCGCGGGCTGGAAGTTCAACGACCTCGTGCGCGTGCCCTCGACCCGGTGCGCGACCCAGTTCGCGGTGGTGCGGGTGTGGCGCAAGGCGGTTGGCGTGGCACCGCCGAAGCTCGACGCGCAGGGCAAGTCGCGGCTCTATCTCGAACAGGAACGGCAGCGCGCCGCCGCGGGGCAACTCGCGTCGGTACCCGAATACGCCGTGTCGACCGCGATCGAAGGCACGCCCTGCCCGCAGTGATTCGGCCTTCAGCCGGCGATCCGCACGCGCTTGATCCGCGCGCCGGCGCCGGTGGCGATTTCGATCGCGGATTTCGTGCAGCCGAATTCGCGCGCGACCAGCGCGATCAATTCGGCGTTGGCCTTGCCATCCACCGGCGGCGATTTCAGTTGCGCCAGCCAGCTGCCGTCGACCTGTCGTTCAAGCGAAGACTGCCGCGCGTTCGGCTTCACCTTCACCAGCAGGATTTTTCCGCCGCTCATCCGGCCCAGGCGGGAAGTTTCTTCCGCACCAGCGTCAGTTTCGGTTCGACGTAAGCGGGCAAACCCTCCTTGCCGTACGGCGGCGGCGCTTCGCCGGCGATCAGCGGCGTCAGATACCGTCGCGCGGCGGCGGTGATGCCATAACCATCCTTGCGGATGAAGCTGGCCGGCATCTTCTTTTCGTGGTTGGCGATCTTCGCCAGCGGCGCGATGTCGACGTGCCAGCGATACGGCGAATCGTTGGTGCGCACGATCACCGGCATTACCGCGTTCTGCCCGGCCAGCGCGCATTCCACCGCGGCGCGGCCGACGGCCAGCGCCTGTTCGAGGTCGGTCTTCGACGCGATGTGCCGCGCCGAACGTTGCAGGTAATCGGGGAGGGCCCAGTGGACCTTGTGGCCCAGCATGTCCTTGACCCGGCCGGCGAGATGCGAGGCGACGCCGCCGAGCTGGGCATGCCCGAACGAATCCGTGCCGGCGCCGGCGTCGGCCACGAACTTGCCGTCGGCGCCGCGGATGCCTTCGCTGGCCGCCACCACGCAATGGCCGACGCGCTTCACCACCGCATCGACCCTGGCGAGGAAATCGGCCTCGTCGTAGGCGCGCTCGGGGAACAGGATGATGTGCGGCGCATCGTTCGCGCCGGTGCCGGCCAGTCCCGCGGCCGCCGCGAGCCAACCCGCGTGCCGGCCCATCGCCTCGTACACGAACACCTTGGTCGAGGTCTCGGCCATCGCCGCAACGTCCAGCGCGCATTCGCGCAGCGAGACCGCGGTGTACTTGGCCGCCGAGCCGAAACCCGGGCAGCAATCGGTGACGGCGAGGTCGTTGTCCACCGTCTTCGGCACGCCGACGCAGGTCAGCGGATAGCCGAATTCGGCGGCCAGCTGGGAGACCTTGAGCGCGGTGTCGGCCGAATCGTTGCCGCCGTTGTAGAGGAACCAGCGCACGTCGTGGGCGCGGAACACCTCGAGCAGGCGTTCGTATTTCGCCCGGTCGGCCTGCAGCGACTTCAACTTGACCCGGCAACTGCCGAAGGCGCCGCCCGGCGTATGCGCCAGTGCGCGGACTTCGGCCGCGGAGAGTTTCGAGGCGTCGACCAGTTCCTCGCGCAACGCGCCGAGGATGCCGTTGCGCGCGCCTAGGACGCGGACTTTCTTCGCCCGCGCCGCCTGGATCACGGCCGATGCGCTGGCATTGATCACCGCGGTGACGCCGCCCGACTGGGCGTAAAGCAGGGTGCCGGTGGCCATGGATTGGGCTTTTTTTGCAGGGGGCGGGATAGGTTAAGCTGGCCGCCATCCCGCGGGAGGGCAGTGTAGCGCCGGCCCGCGACCAGGTTTCCAGCCATATTTTCCGGAGCGAAACGATGCGATTGCTGCTGTTGGGTGCGCCCGGCTCGGGCAAGGGCACCCAGGCCGCTCGGCTCAAGGATTCCCTCGGGGTTCCGCATATCTCCACCGGCGACCTGCTGCGTGCCGAAGTCGCCGCCGGCAGCAAGCTCGGGCTGGAGGCGAAGGAAGTCATGGCCCGCGGCGAACTGGTCAGCGACGCGATCCTGCTGGGCATGCTCGAAGACCGCTTCTCCCGCGCCGACACCGCCGGGGGCTTCATCCTCGACGGTTATCCGCGCAACCTCGCCCAGGCCGACGCGCTGGACAAGCTGCTCGCGCGCATCGGCCAGCCGATGGATTTCGCGGTGCAACTGGAAGTGCCGGCCGAACTGCTGGTCGAACGCATCGCCGGCCGCGCCAAGGCCGAGGGACGCGCCGACGACAACCCCGAATCGGTGCGCAAGCGCCTGCAGGTCTACGAAAGCCAGACCGCGCCGGTGATCGGGTTCTACCGCCAGCACGGCCAGTTGACCGTGGTCGATGGCGTCGGCGAACTGGACGTGGTGTTCGCCCGCATCATCGAGGCGATTTCGCCCGGCCACGACGTCGGTTGATCCCTTGCCTGTCATTCCGGCGCAAGCCGGAATCCAGCCTTCCGCTTTTTCCCGTACATCAAAACTGGGTCCCGGCTTTCGTCGGGATGACGATGAAACCCAGATGAGCAAACTCCACATCCTCGGCATCGCCGGCACCTTCATGGGCGGCGTCGCCGCGCTCGCGCGCGAACTCGGCTTCGAGGTCGAAGGCAGCGACAAGGACATCTATCCGCCGATGTCCACCCAGCTGGAAACGCTGGGCATCGCGCTGAAGCAGGGCTATTCGCCCGGAAACGTTTCGACCGACTGCGACGAGGTCGTCGTCGGCAATGCGCTCTCGCGCGGCAATGCGGCGGTCGAGGCCGTGCTCGATGCGGGTCGTCGCTATACCTCGGGGGCGCAATGGCTGGCCGAAAACGTGTTGCCCGGCCGCGACACGCTCGCCGTCGCCGGCACCCACGGCAAGACCACGACGACCACGATCCTGTCCTGGCTGCTGCAGGCCGCGGGCCGCGAGCCGGGCTTCCTGATCGGTGGCGTCGCCGAGGATTTCGGCGCGTCAGCGCGCATCGGCAGCGGTCGCGAGTTCGTCGTGGAAGCCGACGAATACGACACCGCGTTCTTCGACAAGCGTTCGAAGTTCGTGCACTACCGGCCGCTGGTCGCGATCCTCAACAACCTCGAATACGACCACGCCGACATCTTCCCGGACGTGGCCGCGATCCAGCGCCAGTTCCACCACCTCGTGCGCACCGTTCCGGGGCGCGGGCGCCTGATCGTCAACGGCCACGACGAACGCCTGCGCGAAGTGCTGGCGATGGGATGCTGGACGCCGGTCGAACGCTTCGGCTTCGATCCTTCGTTCGAGTGGAGCGCGCGCAAGCTGCGCGACGACGGCAGCGCATTCGTCGTGTCGCATGGCGGCAACGAAGCCGGGACGGTCGAATGGCCGCTGCTCGGCGACCACAACGTGTTGAACGGCCTCGCCGCGCTCGCCGTCTGCGCCGCGGTCGGCGTAGACATCGCGGCGATCGTTCCCGCCCTCGCGAACTTCCGCAGCGTGAAGCGCCGGCTGGAAGTCATCGGCGAACACGATGGCATCGTGGTCTATGACGATTTCGCCCACCACCCCACCGCAATCCAGACCACGCTCGCCGGCCTGCGCGCGAAAGTCGGCGCCGCGCGGATCGTCGTGGCGATGGAACCGCGCAGCAATTCCATGCGGCTGGGTGCGCACGCCGACGCGCTGGCGCCCTCGCTGGACGGCGCCGACGCGGTGGTGTTCCTCGCCCGCCCGGAATTGCCGTGGGACGCGCGCAAGGTCGTGTCCGCGCTCAAGGGCGGAGGCCACGTCGTCGCCGACGTGGATGCACTGATCGCGGCGTTGCGCGGCCTCGTCCGCGACGGCGACCACGTGGTGTTCATGTCGAACGGTGGATTCGACGGCGCGCCGCGGAGGTTCTTCGCCGCGTTGCGATCGGATCGATGAGTACGGGGCGATGAAGGCGAAAGGCATCCTCTTCGGCGGATTGTCCGGCGGGCTCGGCGACCTGCTGTTCGCCATCGCCTGGGCCGGCATCAACGGCATGCCGCCGCAGAAGCTGTTGCAGGTCATCGCCAGCGGCTGGTTCGGGCGGGCCGCGTTCGATGGCGGTTGGAGCACCGCGGCGGTCGGTTTCGCATCGCACTTCGGCATCGCCCTGGTCGTGGCCGCGCTGTTCTCGGCGCTGGCGACGCGCATGCCGCGGCTGCTCGAACGGCCCCTCCTGTCCGGCATTGCGCTCGGCGTGGCGACCTTCCTGGCGATGCGATTGATCGTGCTGCCGCTGTCGTCTTTCCCGTTCCCGGTGAAGATGTTCACCGCTGGCGCGGGCCTCGACCTGCTGTCGCACATGTTCCTGTTCGGAACGCCGATCGCCTTCGCGCGCCGCTATTTCGGCGGATCGCGTTCTGCCTGATCCGCGGTGGCACCGATGCGCACGCGCAGCACGCGCATGCCGTCGGCTTCCGATTCGCGCACCGGAAACGCATCGCCGAGCGCCGCGCGCAGCGCCGCGTGCGCCGCGCCACCGTCGTCGACCGGCCGCCACAGTCCGAATGCATGCAGCGGATGCGCATACGCGAGGGTTTGCGTGCTGCCGAGCCACAGCGGCGTGCCATCGTCGAGCCGTGCCGGCGCGCGCCAGACGCGCAACACCTGCAGCGTGCCAGTTCGCGGGCCGCGCCGACGCAGCAGCATTGCCTCGGCACGTGCATCCAGCGTGCCGGGCAGCACAGGTTGTTCCGACGCAGCGCGTTCCTCGTCGAGCAGGCCGAGCACATCGACCCAGTTCGCCTGCCGTTGCACGCGCCAGCCGGTTGCGCGCAGTTGCTTCGCGAGGGTTTCCAGCGGCCCGGCGACCTGTACGTCGAGCGTGCGACGCGCTTCGGGCGCTGGGATGGCCACGATTCCGGCCCACCATGCGCCCGCATCGACGGCTTGCGACGCGGCCGAGGACGAATCCAGTCGCGCAAGCAAGGGCATCGCCGCGCGCGGTGCGTGCCACAGTGCGGCCAGCGCGAACGTGCCGTAGAACGTCCATGCCAGCGGCCGCATCCAGAACGAACGCGCGACATGGCGGCGATAGGCGAGTCCGAGCAGCAGCAGCCACGCGATTCCGAGCAACGCGCCGCCGGCGATGTCGCTGAGCCAATGCATGCCGAGGTAGAGCCGGGCGAAGCCGAGCATCGCCACCAGCACCGCGGCGAGCAGGTAGGGCCAGACGCGGCGGCGACCCGGCAGTTCGCGCGCGATCAGGATCGCGAAGAAACCGAACGCGATCGTCGCCATCGTCACCGCGATCGACGGGAAGCCGAACGCGGCGTTCGCACCCGGCGGTGCCGGCATGTGGATCGCGGCACCTAGCAGTGCGGTCAAGGCGAAGCCGAAACCGAGCGCGGCCAACCAGTGCGCGGCCGCCATCCAGCGCCTTCGCCACAGCAACCACAGCAGTGCGAGCGCGCAGGCCGGCAGCAGCACTTCGCGGTCACCGAGCGAGGCCAGCGCGGCCATCAATCGATCCGCGAGCGGATTGCGCAGCGCGCGCATGCTCGCATCGACCCAACGATCCAGCAGTAGCGGTCCGCCGCGTGCGAGCAGGGCGGCGAGCCAGGCGAAACCGGCCCAGCCGATGGCGAGCAGCATCGCCGCGAGCACCAGCAGAGACGCCGATTCCGGCCGGTTCGGATCGACCATCGCCGCGGCATAACGACCGAGCCGCGGGTGCGCGCGCGACCAGCGCAGCAGTCGCGCGAGCAGGCGATCCGCATGGCCGGCGAACCACCGCCACGTGTACAGCACCGCGGCCCAGGCCAGCGCGAGCGCGGCCAGCAATGCGAGCAGTGCCAGCGCGAGGCGGTCGGCGACTGCGGCGACGGCGTCGTAGGACGCGCCGAACAACCAGCCTGGTGCCAGGAAACACGCGGCCCATGCGATGGCCGCGAAGGCGCTCATCGGCAGATAGCGGCGCAGCGGCATCCGCAACATGCCGGCGACCGCGGGCACGAACGGACGCACCGCGCCGACGAAACGCGCGATCAGGATGCCCTTGCTGCCGTGGCGCCGGAACAGGCGTTCGCCGCGGTCCAGCAATTGCGGATAGCGCGAGAACGGCCACATCACGCGCAGGCGCGGCCCGAAGCGATGGCCGATCCAGAAACTCAGCGCGTCGCCGGTCAATGCGCCGCAGGCCGCGGCCGCGAGCGCGTAAGGACCGGACACATGGCCGAGCCCGACCAGGACGCCGATGGCGAACAGCAGCGGCAGCGCCGGCACCACGATCCCGACCACGGCGAGCGCGTCGCAGAATGCGATCAGGAACACCAGTCCGCCCGCCGCGAGCGGGTGCGTTTCGGTCCAGGCGACGATGGCATCGAGGTGCATAACCTGCATCGGTCGATTATCGCAGCAGCCGGCGACGGCCGCGGCTCGCCTACACTGCGCGCATGCAGGGATCGGGCGAGGTCGAAATCGAGGCGCTGAAGGCCGACAGCTTCGGGCGGATCGCGCTGATGCAGGCCGCGGATGGCACGCGATTCGTGCGCCGCGACCTGCGCCACGTGCCGTGGTGGCTGCGGTTACCCGCGTGGATGCTGGCACGGCGCGAGGCGCGCGCGCTGCGGCGCGTTCGCGACCTTCCTTCGATGCCGCACCTGCTGCGCTGGGACGGGCGCGTGCTCGACCGCAGCTACCTCGACGGCGCGGCGCTGTACCAGCGTCCGCCGCGCGGCGATGCCGCGTGGTTCCGCGATGCGCGGCGTTTATTGCAACGCCTGCACCGCGCCGGCATCGCCCACAACGACCTCGCCAAGGAAGCGAACTGGCTGGTGCTCGCCGACGGCAGCCCGGGCCTCACCGATTTCCAGCTCGCCATCGCCGGGCCGCCGCGTGCGCGCTGGATGCGCCTGCTCGCGCGCGAAGACCTGCGCCACCTGCTCAAGCACAAGCGCACGTATTGCCCGGAGGCGCTGACCCCGGTCGAACGCCGCTTGCTGAAGCGCCATTCCTGGCTGCGCGACGCGTGGTTCGCCACCGGCAAGCCCGTGTACCGTTTCGTCACCCGCAAGCTGCTGCACTGGGAAGACAACGAGGGCCAGGGGCCGAAGCCATGAACACGCTCGCGGGCAAGACGCTCTTCATCACCGGCGCCTCGCGCGGCATCGGCCTCGCCATCGCGTTGCGTGCCGCGCGCGACGGCGCCAGCATCGCCATCGCGGCCAAGTCGTCGGTGCCGAACCCCAGGTTGCCCGGCACGATCCATGACGCCGCGGCGGCGGTCGAAGCCGCCGGCGGCCGCGCGCTGGCGCTGAAATGCGACATCCGCGAGGAAGACGAGGTGCGTGCGGCGGTCGCGGCGACCGTGGATGCGTTCGGCGGCATCGACATCCTCGTCAACAACGCCAGCGCGATCTGGTTGCGCGGCACCCTGGACACGCCGATGAAGCGTTTCGACCTGATGCAGCAGGTCAATGCGCGCGGCAGTTTCCTGTGCGCGCAGGCGTGCCTGCCGTACCTGCTGCAGGCGCCGAATCCGCACATCCTCACGCTTGCACCGCCGCCATCGCTCGACCCGAAATGGTGGGCGCCGCACACCGGCTACACCCTGGCGAAGATGGGCATGAGCTTCGTCACGCTCGGGCTGGCCGCCGAATTCGGCGCTCAGGGCGTGGCGGTCAATGCACTGTGGCCGCGCACGGTGATCGCCACCGATGCGATCCACATGATCCCCGGCGTCGATGCGCGCAACTGCCGCATGTCGCGGATCGTGGCCGATGCCGCGCACGCGATCCTCGTCCGCGATGCGCGCGGCTCCGGCGGCAGGTTCCTGGTCGACGAGGACGTGCTGCGCGAAGCGGGCGAGACCGATTTCGACCAATACGCGGTCGAACCCGGGCAGCCGCTGTTGCCGGACCTGTTCCTGGATTGAGGGCGAGACGATGAAATACCTGCACACCATGGTCCGCGTGCGCGACCTCGACGCCTCGCTGCGTTTCTATTGCGAAGGCCTCGGCCTGCGCGAAACCCGGCGCATGGAGAACGCGCAGGGTCGCTACACCCTGGTGTTCCTCGCCGCGGACGAAAGCCCGGAGGCGGAAATCGAGCTGACATGGAACTGGCCGGACGACGCCGGCAATACCGAGGATTACGGCAGCGCGCGCAACTTCGGCCATCTCGCCTTCCGCGTCGCCGACATCTACGCCGTGTGCAAACGCCTGCAGGCCATGGGCTACGCCATCAATCGCCCGCCGCGCGACGGGCACATGGCCTTCGTGCGTTCGCCCGACCTGGTTTCGGTCGAGTTGCTGCAGGACGGCCACCTGCCGCCGCGCGAGCCGTGGGCGTCGATGCCGAATACGGGAAGCTGGTAAGCCTCAGCGGAGGGCCTGTTCCAGGTCCGCGACCAGGTCGTCCGCGTCTTCCAGCCCGACCGAAATCCGCAGCAGGTTCTGCGGCGAAAACGGTTGCGGGCCTTCGACCGAAGCGCGGTGCTCGACCAGCGATTCGCAACCGCCGAGCGAAGTCGCGTTGGTGAACACGCGCAGCTTGCCGGCCATCGCCAGCGCGGCTTCGCGCCCGCCGCGCACCTCGATGCTCATCATTCCGCCGAAATCGCGCATCTGCTTCGACGCGATGCCATGGCCGGGATGCGAGGGCAGGCCCGGCCAGTTCACGCGTTCCACCGCGGGATGGGCGGCGAGGAATTCGGCGATCTTGCGCGCATTCGCGCAATGCATGGCCATGCGCGCGCCCAGCGAGCGGCAGCCGCGCAGCGTCAGCCAGGCATTGAACGGCGCCAGTACCGCGCCGGTGACATGCAACCGGTGCGCGACCTTGCGCGCGAGATCGTCCCGCTTCGCGAACACCAGCGCGCCGCCGAGCACGTCGCTGTGGCCGCCGAAATACTTGGTGGTCGAATGCATCACGACGTCCGCGCCCAGCGCCAGCGGTCGCTGCAGCAACGGCGTGGCGAAGGTGTTGTCCACGACCACGCGCGCGCCGGCAGCGCGCCCGATCCCCGCCAGCGCGGCGATGTCGCTGATCTTCATCCGCGGATTCGAAGGCGTTTCGATCCACAACACCGCCACCGGCTGCGAGCAGGCTGCGCGGACCGCGTCGAGGTCGGACATGTCCACGACTTCCACCACGATTCCGCGCTCGGGCAGGAATTCGCGGAACAGCATGCGCAGGCCGGAATAGCAATCGTCGGGGAACAGCACGCGTGCGCCGTTCGGCAGGCTTTCCAGCAGCGTGGCCATCGCCGCCATGCCGGAGGCGAAGGTCAGCGCTTCCTCGCCGCCCTCGAGCGCCATCAAGGCTTCGCGCAGGCGGTCGTTGGTCGGGTTGCCCTCGCGCTGGTATTCGTAGCCGGCGATGCGTTCACCGTCGGGTCCATGCCGGAACGTGGTGGCGAGGTGGATCGGCGGCGCGACCGCGCCGGTGGCCGGGTCGGCTTCGTTGCCGACGTGCACCGCGATGGTGTCAGGACGCATGCGCGATTTCCTCCCTGGTTTGTTCGAGCAGGCCGCGCTCGCGCAGCGAAATGCGCAGCGCCTGCGGGCCGCCGTAATGCAGTGCGTCCATGCCGACGGCGCGCGCGGCTTCGGCGTTCGCGGCCTTGTCGTCGATGAACAGGATCGCCGCCGGCGGCAGTCCGAGCCGTTCCGCGCTGCGCAGGAAGATCGCCGGATCCGGCTTGCCGACGCCGAATTCCGCGGAACAGAACACGCGCCCGCCGAACAGCGGCGACAGCGCCGGGCACAGCGCATGCAAGTGGTCGCGCACCATCAGGCCGTTGTTGGTGAGGATCGCGACCCGCGCATGGCGCGCGACTTCACGCGCCAGGGCGAGCGTCTCCGCGATCGGCGCCATCGAGGCGGCGCGCGCGGCGATGCAGTCTTCGAGCGTGGCGGGAACGCCAAGCCGGCGCGAAAGCTCGCGCGCGTGGCCTTCGGCATCGAACAGGCCGAGGTCGCTGTCGCGTTCCAGCCCGGAATGGGTCAGCGCGTCCAGCACCCGTTCCGGCTCGACGCCGCAGCGTTCGGCCAGCGTGCGCACGCGGACGGCGTGGTCGTAATGCACGAGCGTGTGGTCGAGGTCGAACAGCGCGCAAGCCGGGCGATTCATGCCGATTTCGACTCCGTGAACGCGCCGCGCGCGGCCTCGACGGTCGCGGCGATGGTCGCGTCGTCGTGCGCGCCGGACATGAAGCCCGCTTCGAACGCGGATGGCGCGAGATAGACGCCGCGTTCCAGCATCGCGTGGAAGAAGCGGTTGAACGCGGCGGTGTCGCAGGCCAGCGCCTGTGCGTAGGTATCCACCTTCTCGCTGCTGAAGAACATGCCGAACATGCCGCCGACGCGTTGCGTGGTGAACGCCACGCCGGCTTCGCGCGCGGCGTCTTCGAGGCCGTCGCAGAGCGCATTCGTCTTCGCTTCGAGAACGTCGTAAAAACCCGGCGCCTGGACCAGCTCCAGCATCGCCAGGCCCGCGGCCATCGCCACCGGATTGCCGCTGAGCGTGCCGGCCTGGTAGATCGGGCCGGCGGGCGAGACCTGCGACATCAAATCCGGGCGCCCGCCGTAGGCGCCGACCGGCATGCCGCCGCCGATCACCTTGCCGAAGGTGGAAAGATCCGGCGTGACGCCATAGCGCGCCTGCGCGCCGCCGAGCGCGACCCGGAATCCGGTCATCACCTCGTCGAAGATCAGCAGCGCACCGTGCTGCGTGCACAACTCGCGCAGGTGTTGCAGGTAACCCTCGCGCGGCGGCAGGCAGTTGGCGTTGCCGACGACGGGTTCGATGATCAGCGCGGCGATGTCGCCCCCGCATTCTTCGAAGAGTTTCGTCGCCGCGTCGAAGTCGTTGTATGCGAGGGTCAGGGTGAGGTCCGCGAGCGCCTTGGGCACGCCGGGCGAAGTCGGCACGCCGAAGGTCAGCGCGCCGCTGCCCGCTTTCACGAGGAAGGAATCGCCGTGGCCGTGGTAGCAGCCCTCGAACTTGACGATGCGGCTGCGGCCGGTCGCGCCGCGCGCGAGGCGGATCGCCGACAGCGTGGCCTCGGTGCCGGAATTGACCATCCGCACCATCCCGCAGCCCGGGATGAGCCGCGTGATGGTTTCGGCCATCGTCACTTCCAGCGGATTCGGCGTGCCGAACGAGAGGCCATGGCGCGCGGTTTCGATGACCGCTTCCAGCACCTTCGGATGGTTGTGGCCGACGATCATCGGCCCCCAGGAACCGACATAGTCGATGTAGCGGTTGCCGTCGACGTCGAACAGGCAAGGCCCCTCCGCGCGCTGCACGAAGAACGGTTCCCCGCCCACGGACTTGAATGCGCGCACCGGCGAGTTCACGCCGCCGGGCATCAGTCGTTGGGCGCGTGCGAAAAGGTCGTGCGAGCGTTCGGTGTTCATGCGGTCGTGTTCGTCTCGAAGCAGGAAAGATAGGCGCGCGCGGCGGCGATGGGATGGGGCGCGTCGAACACCCCACTGATCACCGCGAGCAGGTCGGCGCCGGCATCGACCAGCGATCGTGCATTGTCGGGGGTGATGCCGCCGATCGCCACGCGCGGCAGGCCGAGCCCGGCGCTGTCGCGCAGCAGGTCGGGGGAAGCGCGCCGCGCATCCGGTTTGGTCGGCGACGGGAAGAACGCGCCGAACGCGACGTAGTCGGCGCCAGACGCGGCCGCGCCGCGGGCACGCGCCAGGTCGTCGTAGCAGGAAGCGCCGATGAGCGCGTCGTCGCCGAGCAGTGCGCGGGCTTCGGCGACGGCCGCGTCGAGTTCGCCCAGGTGCACGCCGTCGGCGCCGACCTCGCTCGCCAGCCGCGCGTCGTCGTTGACGATGAACGGAACGCCGGCCGCGCGGCAGGCGGTGCGCAACAACGAAGCCGCTTCGCGCAAGGCGTCGTGCTTCATCGACTTCGCACGCAATTGCAGGCAGGCCGCGAGCGGCAGCAGTGGCGCTACCCGTTCGAGCAGTCGCGAAGGATCGCGTTCGTCGGGGGTGACGAGGTAGAGGCCGCGTTCGAGTCGGGATGGCGACATTTCACTTCCGCAGGGCGGCGCGGAATGGGACAATCGCGCCAATCCTTCGCATTATCGCGCCCAGATGTCCGAACCTGCCTCCGCCGTCGCCTACCGCACCTGGATGTGCGTGGTCTGCGGCTTCATCTACGACGAGGCCGCCGGGCTGCCGGAGGAAGGCATCCCGCCTGGCACGCGCTGGGAAGACGTGCCGGACACCTGGACCTGCCCGGACTGCGGCGTGACCAAGGACGATTTCGAGATGATGGCGCTGTAAGAGCGTCGGTCTCAGTGCGGCCGGCCGTGGCCGCCCAGTTCCACCAACTGTTCCCGTAGCGAAGCCGCCTCCGGCGCTTCGGGATTGCGCTGCAGGTAGTGGGCGATGTCGGCGCGCGCGCCATGCAGGTAGCCGAGCTTCAGGTACCCGAGGCCGCGATCGCGCAAGGCTTCGCGGTTGCCGGGCGCAAGCCTCAGGATGCGGTCGGCGCTGCGCGTCGCGCGTTCCCAGTCCCCGCTTTCGGCATAGGCGGCGTGCAGGTTGCGCAGGACGCGCATCAGGATCGCGCGGTTCCCGGCCGGATGCAGGATGCGCAGCAATGCGTCGTCGTCGGGCTCGTCTCCGCCGAAATGCGTGCTTGCGCGTTCGCGCAGTTCGTCCTCGTCGAGCGGGCGGCCGCGGTTGAACGGATCCATCACCAGCAGGCTGTCGCCGACCGGCAGGCGCACCAGGAAATGCCCGGGGAAGGACACCCCGTCCAGCGGCACGCCGAGCCGGCGCGCCACGTCGATCTGCACCATCGCCAGCGAGATCGGGTTGCCGAGCCGGCGTTCGCATACCTCGTTGAGGTAACTGTTGCGCGGATCGTAGTATTCGTCGTGGTTGCCGCTGTAGCCGAGCTCGTCGAACAGGTGGCGGTTGATCGCCTGCATCTTCAGCGGCCAGGAATCGATCGCCTCCACTTCTTCGCGCAGCGCCTCCGCATGGCTGTGCAGCAGCGTGTCGTAGAGGTCCGGATCGAGGTCCGGATATTCGTCGCGCGCGATCAGCAATGCAGTCGCGAGCAAGGGCAGGCGCGCATCGTCCAATGTCGCGAGCTGGTTCCATTCCGGCAACGGGTAGATCGGCATCGCCATGATGCGAGACTGCGACTTGAATCGCGTGCGTGCAAGCCTTGCGATGCGCGGAATCAAGGCGCAGGCTGGATGTCTGGCGCGAATTCGATCGTCGTTCCGTTCTTCAGCTGCAGGCGTTCGGCTTCTCCCGCATTCAGTTCGAGCACATAGATCGCGGGCGCATCGCTCGGGTATGGCGGACAAGCGTCGCCCAAGTCGCACGGCGGCACGTCGCGCTGTTGCGACACCAGGTGCCTTTCGTGGTCGAAGAACAGGATGTCGAGCGGAATCCGCGTGTTCTTCATCCAGTACGCCAGTGGCCCTTCCTCGTCGTGGATGAACAACATTCCGTGCCCGGACGGCAGTTCGTCGCGGAACATCAGCCCGCGTGCCCGCTCGGTTTCGGTGCGGGCGACTTCAACGTCGTATCGCTGGCCGCCCAGCGAAACCCAGGGGCCGGAGGCGCTGGCGCAGCCGTTGCAGGCGATCGCGAGGGCGAAAAGCGCGGGGAAACCAAGGATCCTGGGCATTCGTGGAGGGCTCGCGAGGCGGGAATGCAGACCATCCATGCCCGGGCCGATGGGCGTCAAGCGCCACCCCCTTCCCAAATCCGATGCTGCCGTGCACAATGCGCGCCCCTTCGCCCTCCGGCCCGTCCGGCGGGGCGGGGAACGGCAAAAAAATCCTGATTCAGGGTGTTGACGTTCCCGTAAAGGGCTGTATCATGTGCGGCTCCCTCGGGCACTTCGCCGATGGGTGCGGGACGCGGCGCTGAGGCCGGTTCCACGATCTTTGACAGTGTGCGCAGGTGACTTGTGCGGGCGTCTGGTAGGTGGATCGATGTCCATTTGCAGGGCGTTCGTAACAGAGTCTCCAAAATCAATTCATGCAAGAAATTGCAGCGAGTGATTCAGGAGCTCGGTGACGACGACTGCACTCAAGAAATTGGCCGACGTCCTTCGGGACCGACAGCCGCAAAACTTAAGTGAAGAGTTTGATCCTGGCTCAGAGTGAACGCTGGCGGCAGGCCTAACACATGCAAGTCGAACGGCAGCACAGGGAGCTTGCTCCTGGGTGGCGAGTGGCGGACGGGTGAGGAATACATCGGAATCTGCCCTGTCGTGGGGGATAACGTAGGGAAACTTACGCTAATACCGCATACGACCTTCGGGTGAAAGAGGGGGATCGCAAGACCTCTCGCGATTGGATGAGCCGATGTCGGATTAGCTAGTTGGCGGGGTAAAGGCCCACCAAGGCGACGATCCGTAGCTGGTCTGAGAGGATGATCAGCCACACTGGAACTGAGACACGGTCCAGACTCCTACGGGAGGCAGCAGTGGGGAATATTGGACAATGGGCGCAAGCCTGATCCAGCCATGCCGCGTGAGTGAAGAAGGCCTTCGGGTTGTAAAGCTCTTTTGTCCGGAAAGAAAAGCATTCGGTTAATAACCGGATGTCATGACGGTACCGGAAGAATAAGCACCGGCTAACTTCGTGCCAGCAGCCGCGGTAATACGAAGGGTGCAAGCGTTACTCGGAATTACTGGGCGTAAAGCGTGCGTAGGTGGTTCGTTAAGTCTGATGTGAAAGCCCTGGGCTCAACCTGGGAATGGCATTGGATACTGGCGGACTGGAGTGCGGTAGAGGATGGCGGAATTCCCGGTGTAGCAGTGAAATGCGTAGAGATCGGGAGGAACATCTGTGGCGAAGGCGGCCATCTGGACCAGCACTGACACTGAGGCACGAAAGCGTGGGGAGCAAACAGGATTAGATACCCTGGTAGTCCACGCCCTAAACGATGCGAACTGGATGTTGGGAGCAACTAGGCTCTCAGTATCGAAGCTAACGCGTTAAGTTCGCCGCCTGGGGAGTACGGTCGCAAGACTGAAACTCAAAGGAATTGACGGGGGCCCGCACAAGCGGTGGAGTATGTGGTTTAATTCGATGCAACGCGAAGAACCTT
>Ga0209023_10003807_pt1 | contig 17695 bp, 15 predicted proteins | sample LakOneMetagenome_FD_187468 | JGI IMG/M metagenome (GOLD analysis project Ga0209023, IMG submission 187468) | Freshwater and sediment microbial communities from Lake Erie, Canada (SPAdes) (version 2) | ecosystem: Environmental > Aquatic > Freshwater > Lentic | place: Lake Erie, Canada... | reverse complement strand
TCGACGTCAGGTCTACCAGCGCGGTTCCTGCCGGCGACCACCGCGACCGCCGCCGTTGCCACCGCCAAAGCCGCCGCCACCGCCGCGGTTGCCACCGCCACCACCGCCGCCAAACTTCCCGCCACGCGCTTCCATGGGCCGGGCTTCGTTGACCGTCAACTGACGACCACCGAACTCATACCCGTGGAACGACGTGATTGCGGCCTGCGCTTCTTCCTGCGTGGCCATTTCCACGAACCCGAATCCGCGTGCACGGCCGGTGGCCATGTCGCGCATGACGCGCACCGACTCAACGGTTCCCGACTGCGAGAACAGCGTTTCGAGCTCGCCTTCCGTGGTGTTGTACGAGAGATTGCCGACGTACAGTTTCTGACTCATGCCGACTGACTCCTCATTCCCAAGCGGGGAATGTTGCCCGCGAGCGGGCCTGACGAGGAAACCGGTCCTGAGCGATGAATTCGCTCTCGTGCGACGGACACGCAGGAATGGAGCAGAAAATGGGCTCGGTCTTGGGTGCGGCCAAACGGTGGGGATCAAGCTTCCAGATAAGAGTTCAGTGTAGCACATCGTCACGTAAAGGCGACATGATACAATTCCCGATACAGTTTTTCTGACGGTTGCAGGCTGCTTGGGGCCCGTGCCCGGAGCGCCTCATCCTCTGGAAAGTTCTACTCTTCATGAAAGGGCGTTCGATGCGGTCTCCCAGCTCGTCGCGCGGGGTGCCTTCGCGGCCCGTGTATGCAGGTAAAGAAACGACGGGAAAGGTGAAAAGCCTGACCCGCGGACAAGCGTGCGGCATGATCAGCGCCGCAGACGGCGACGTCTTCTTCCACAAGGCGGACTTCAAGGGTGAGTTCTTCGACCTTCAGGTCGGCGACCGTGTGGTGTTCGAATTGCTGAATGACACGATCAGCGGCAAGCGCGCGCAGAACGTTCGCGTCGCGCCCGCCCGAAAGGCCCGTTAATTTGCCGCCCAAAGTTCATCTCGTCAATCCCAGTCACGTGGCGTTTGGCGTGGCGGTCATCACCCCTCGTTGGCTCTACGTGCTGGCCGCGGCTACCGGCACGGAGTGGGGCGACCCCGTCATCGTCGACGAAACACTCGAACTCATCGATCTGTCGACCATTTCGCGTGGCGACGTCGTCGGTATTGGCGTCCACACCGGAAATGCCCGCCGCGGCTACGAGATCGGACATGAAGCACGGGCACGTGGCGCCTGGGTTGTGTACGGCGGTATTCACGCGACCCTGTTTCCCGAAGAAGTCATGGAGCGGGGCGCTGCGCATGCGGTCGTGAAGGGCGACGGCGATCTCGTCTGGCGCCAGGTGGTGGCCGACTGCTTTGCCGGGCATCCGCAGCCGCTGTACGACGGCGGACGCGTCACCGGCGAAGACTTCATTCCGGCGCGCTGGGATTTGCTGCCGCCCTCGAGCTATATGTGGGCGTCGGTCCAGACCGTGCGCGGATGTCCGAAGCACTGCTCGTTCTGTTCGGTGTGGCGTACCGATGGCCAGGAACCGAGGCAGCGTGCGGTGGCGAAGGTCGTTGGCGAGATCGTCGAACTTCGCAGGCTCGGCTACCGCTTCATCGCCCTGGCGGACGACAACTTCTATCCGGTGTCGCTCGAAGACCTGGCGATGGCGCGACGTCGGCACGATCCGAGTCGTCTGCATCAGCTCGAAGACATGCGGCGCGAGCGCTTCGAGTTGATGGCGGCGCTGGCGGAACTGCCTGAAGACATGATCTTCTTCACGCAGATCACGATGGAAGCGGCGGAAGACACGGCGTTCCTCGATGCGATGCACAAGGCACGCATCAAGGGTGCGCTCATCGGCGTCGAGGCGGTGACACCGGAAGGGCTGAAGGACGTCTACAAGGGCTTCAACCTGTCTGGCGACGAACTCGTCGAGCGGCTGCGCACGTTCCGGAAACACGGCGTGCACGTCCTCGGCTCGTTCATCTTCGGCTTGCCCAGCGACCGCGATACGACGTTCGCGGCGACGGCGGCGCTCGCCGCCAAGGCCGACCTCACCTTCGCGCAGTTCGTGCTCTTGACGCCGTTCCCAGGCACCATCGATTTCGAGCGGTGGGCGGCCAAGCCGGAAAATCAGGAAACGAAGGTCGACGGCATTTCGGTCACCAAGCACTGGCTGATCCCGCAGGAGAAGCGACCGAAACTCTTCGCGCCACATCCGACGATGTCGATCGAGGAGATCCGGGTGCGCACGCAGGACGCCTGGGACCAGTTCTATAGCTGGTCGAACGTGTGGAAGCGCTCGACCGTCGTGAAGTCGCTGAAGTCGCGCGTCGCCTTCATGTTGATTTCAAAGCTGTACCGCCAGATGTACGCCAATACCGGCATCGCTACCGACAGCGCGCGTGTGCAGCGGTCGGCCAAGTGGGCCAGGCTCATCGCGACCGCCATTCGCCGCGTCTTCGTTGCGCAGCCCATGCCTGACCTGCAGATGCCGAACATGCGTCAGCAGGAACAGCAAGTCGCCTGATTGAATCGCCGCCCCGTTGGGGCGGATCCGAGTACGCGCCGACCTTACCAGTCGGCGCGTCCTATGTACGGCGACACAGGCACATCGGGCTCTTCATTCCATGGCTGATCACACCGCTCGTCCCCTGGCGCTCAGCGTGCTGGACCAGGCCCCGATTTCTCAGGGCATGTCGGCCGGCGACGCGCTGCGCAACTCCATCGATCTCGCGCAGGCAACCGAACGTCTTGGCTACACGCGGTACTGGGTAGCCGAGCACCACGCGACGTCGATGCTCGCGTGTTCGAGCCCGGAAACGCTGATTGGTCCGATTGGGATGGGGACGTCGAGGATCCGGGTCGGCAGCGGCGGGGTCATGCTGCCGCACTACAGTCCGCTCAAGGTGTCGGAGTCGTTCCATATGCTCGCGGCGCTCTTGCCTGGCCGCGTCGACCTGGGCATCGGGCGTGCTCCAGGCAGCGATCCCCTGACGGCGTGGGCACTGCAGCGAGACAAGCGTCAGGCCTCGCCCGACGACTTCCCCGAACAACTCACTGAGTTGCTGGCGTGTGTGCGGGACGGCTTTCCGACGCACCATCCCATGGCTCGGGCCGTGCGTCCACTGCCCGAGGACGAGCGTCCTGAGGTGTGGCTGCTCGGGTCGTCACCGCAAAGCGGCATCTGGGCGGCAGAGCGTGGGCTTCCGTACGCGTTCGCTGACTTCATCGCGCCGGGCGGAGCCCCGATTGCCCAGAAATACGCGCGCGAGTTCCAACCGTCGGTGACCTTGGCCAGGCCACGAGTGCTCGTCGCGGTGTGGGCGCTATGTGCCGACACTGATGCCGAAGCCGAGCGACTGGCGTCGAGTTCGCGTATGGCGTTCGCGCACTTCCTGAGCGGTCATCCGATTCAGGTGCCACCCGTCGACGTCGCCGAGAGGTTCCTGCGAGAGAATGCGGACGTGCTCGACACCATCGTGCAGCGACGGCGAGCGATCGTCGGATCGCCCACCATCGTGCGAGAGCGCCTCGAGCAGGTGGCGGCTGAGTACGGCGCCGACGAACTCATGATCGTGACGATCACGCACGAACACGCCGCTCGGCGCCGGTCGTACGAACTGCTCGCAGAGGCGTTCGGCCTCAGTCGCGCCGCTTAACCCTTCAGATACTTATCCGGGTTCTCGTCGAACTTGCGTTTGCAGATGGCGGCGCAGAAGTAGTACGTCTTGCCGTTGTACTCGCTCTTGCCGGCATTCTTGTTCTCGTCAACCTGCATCTTGCAAACCGGATCGATAGCCATGGGTGTTCTCCTCAGAGTGAAAGCCGCCTGAGACGCAAGGCGTTCGTGATGACCGAGACCGAACTGAGTGTCATCGCTGCGCTCGCCCATATCGGGCTGATGAGTGAGCCGGTGAACGGGTAGAGCACGCCGGCGGCGACCGGAACACCAACGGCGTTGTAGAGAAATGCCAGCCATAGATTCTGGCGGATGTTGCGCATGGTGCCGCGAGAGAGGCGGCGGGCGCGCACGAGGCCGCTCAGATCACCCTTCACCAGGGTCAGCCCCGCGCTGTTGATTGCTACGTCCGTGCCCGTGCCCATCGCAATGCCGACGGTGGCTTCGGCCAGCGCCGGCGCATCGTTGATGCCGTCGCCAGCCATCGCCACGCGTCGACCCGCCTGTTGAAGCGCACGCACGACGTCGCGCTTTCCGTCCGGAGCAACGCCTGCATGCACTTCGTCGATGCCAAGCGTGGCGGCGACTGCCCGCGCGGTGGTCTCGCTGTCGCCCGTCAGCATCACGATGCGCAGGCCATCGCTCTTCAGCGCTCGCAGCGCTTCGGCCGTCGTTGGCTTCAGTGGGTCAACGACGCCGAAGAAGCCAATCAGTTCACTGCCGCGCGCCAGGTACATCACGGTGTGTCCTTGACCGCGCAGCGTTTCGGCATCCGCTTCGAACGATTCGACTGATGCGCCAGCCTCGCGCATCATGGCCGCATTGCCGAGCGCGTAGGTCCCACCCGCGGACGCCCCTCGTACGCCCTTGCCTGGGATGGCCGCGAAGTGATCGATGGAAATGGGCGTGGCGTGCTCAGCGCGTGCCGCGGCGACGAAGGCCGCAGCCAGCGGGTGTTCGCTCGCGGACTCGAGTGCCGCAGCGATCGACAGCAGTGACTTGTTGTCGCCACTGTTCAGCGGACGAACCACCGCGAGCGTCGGCTTGCCTTCGGTCAACGTTCCGGTCTTGTCGATGACCAGCGTGTCGACCGACTCGAGACGCTCGAGCGCCTCAGCATTGCGGACGAGAACGCCGGCCGTTGCGCCACGGCCGGTTCCAACCATGATGGCCATGGGTGTCGCGAGACCAAGCGCACAGGGACACGCGATGATCAGCACGGCGACTGCGGATATAAGCGCGTGGCCGAGCCGCGGCTCCGGCCCGAACAGGAACCACGCGGCAAAGCCGATCACCGCGACGAGTACGACTGCGGGAACGAAGTAGCCCGACACGCGGTCGGCCAGCCGCTGAATCGGCGCCCGGCTGCGCTGCGCTTCGCTCACCATCTGGACGATGCGGGCGAGCAGCGTGTCGCGCCCCACGCGGTCGGCGCGGAACACAACGGAGCCGGTGGTGTTGATGGTGCCGCCGGTAACCCTGTCGCCAGCTTGCTTGCTGACCGGCATCGGTTCGCCAGTGACCATGCTCTCGTCGATCGACGTGTTGCCGCTTTCGACCACACCGTCCACGGGCACGCGGTCACCCGGCCGCACCCGGCAGAGGTCACCCACGTGAACGTCACTGAGCGGCACATCGACCTCGTCGCCGCCGCGGAGGACGCGAGCCGTGGACGGCGCGAGTCCCAGCAGTTGCTTGATGGCTGAACCCGTCCTGTCGCGGGCGCGCAATTCGAGCACCTGTCCGACCAGCACGAGCACGGTGATCACGACGGCAGTGTCGAAGTAGGTCTCGACGGTGCCGTGCATCCGAAGGTTGTCCGGGAAGATGCCAGGTGCCAGCGTGGCGACGACGCTGTAGAGGAGTGCCGCTCCGGTGCCGAGTCCGATGAGCGTGAACATGTTCGGGCTGCGGTTGACGACTGACGCCCAGGCCCGCTCGAAGATCGGTCGCCCTGCCCAGAACACGACTGGAATCGAGCACACCAGGCCAATCCAGTTGAGTAGACTCCCGTACGACATGGACAGCGAGCCGCCCGTCGCCATGTCGAACATCGTCAGGGCGAAGACTGGAGCCGCCAGGGCTGCCGCAATCAACGCGCGGCGCTGCATGTCGAGCAGCTCTGGGTTCGGGCCCGAGTCGAGCGACACCACCATGGGTTCGAGCGCCATGCCGCAGATGGGGCAGGCGCCGGGCGCGTCACGGACGATCTCGGGGTCCATCGGGCAGGTGTACTGAACCGTTTCGTCGGCGCCAACCTCTGGCGGCGGCGCCTGATACGGTTCATCACCGAGGAACTGCTCCGGGTGTTCACGGAATCGCTCGAGGCAGATCTCCGCGCAGAAGTAGTAGGTGACTCCCTCGTGGACGTGGGTGCCGACCGAGTCTTCTTCTTCGATCTCCATCCGGCAGACCGGATCGATGTGCGACATGGCCCTCTGGGCATGATCGCACGAACTCGCGACTCGCGTGCACAGCCGCGCTGGACCGCGATACCATGTAGAGGTTCGCACACGGCAAAACATCATGGCTACTCGAGGATTTACGCTCGGTCCGTCGGTGCTCGCGGGAGGGACGGCGCTCACGCTGGTGTTGTTCTTCGCCAGCACACGCCAGAACCTCGACGAGATGAGCATCCTGCATGACGAAAGCTCGCGTCTGCTTCACACGCTCGATGTGCAGCGCGACCTCGATTCGGTGCTCATCTCCGTCTCGGAGGCCGAGGCCTCGGTCCGTTCATTTCTCTTGAACGATGACCCGTCGAGCCTCGCTGGATTCCAGAGCGCCAAGGAGGTCGCGTCGAGCCGCGTCGACCGTATCGCCGGCCTGACCAGCGGCAGCGATGACCAGCGAATACGCAGCGAGAAGCTGCGATCGGTGGTGTCGGACCGAATGGCGAGCCTCGACAGTATGGTCACCGCGCGGCGCGACGGACACACAGACCGCGCAGCGGACGAAGAGAAGGCCGCCGCGATGAATGGGCCGCGAGATCAGATTCGCACGCTCATTGCCGACATGGAGATAGCCGAGGCTCAGTCACTGGCCCTAGGGCGCGACCAGTCGAGCAAGGCTTACGAGAAGGCCTGGCAAGGTCGCGTGCTGGCTGGCATCTTCTCGGCGGCGCTGCTCGTTGCCATCGCAATCATTGCCGGCTTCCACGTGCGAACGAAAGCGAGGGGCGAAGCGGAGTTGGTCGACAGCGAGCGACGCGCTCGCGAGGCCGCCGCACGTGAGCAAGAGGCGCGTGCCGAAGCCGAACGCGCGAACCAGGAGAAGGACCAGTTCCTCGCCGTGCTGTCTCACGAACTCCGAACACCGCTGAACGCGGTGCTTGGATGGACGCAGATCCTGCAGACAGCCGGACCGTCCGAATCGACCATCGTGCGCGCCCTGGCGTCTATTCGGCGAAACGCGGAGACGCAGCAACGACTCGTCGAGGACCTGCTCGACGTCTCCCGCATCATCACTGGCAAGCTGCCGCTCGAGAAGGAGCCGTTCAACCTCCGCGTCGCCGTCTCGGCGGCGGTCGACAGCATTCGGCCGGCAGTAGCAGCTAAGGGGCTGACGCTCACGACAGAGCTCGAAAACACGCGTCCGGTGATGGGCGACCCCGGTCGTATCCAGCAGGTGACCGGCAACCTGCTCTCAAACGCCGTGAAGTTCACCCAGTCAGGCGGCCATCTCTCGGTAACGTTGCGCGATAGCGAGGACGCGGCCTACCTCGAGGTCACAGACGACGGCGTCGGCCTCTCACCTGAATTACTGCCGCACATCTTCGAGCGCTTCCGTCAGGCGGACGGAAGCATGACGCGTGCACACGGCGGGCTCGGGTTGGGCCTCGCTATCGCCAAGCACATCGTCGACGAACACCGAGGGGCCATCACTGCTGAGAGCCCCGGCCTGAATCATGGCGCCACGTTCCGTGTGCGCCTCCCGTATGGAGACCCGGTGACCCTTTCGATGACGTCAGTGCACGAGACCATGGCGGCACGTTCCATTGCCTAAGGCCTGGTCGACGGCCGCAGCATCCCTGGCGTTGTGTGTCTTCGCAGCTGCCTGCGGAAACACGCCGCAGTCCGCACCCGCCACGAACACCACGGCACAAGACCCCGCGAGCACGACGCAGCGGGTTGCCGGCCGCGCTCCTGCAGCCTCAGGCGGCTTTCCCGCAATCATCGTGCTCGAACCGATCGGCGGTGGCGACACATCGACGCAGGCCGTACCGCCGCGGATGGACCAGGAGCAGCAGACCTTCATTCCGTCGCTGCTGGTGGTGCGAACCGGGCAACCCGTCGACTTCCTGAACCACGACGATGTGTTGCACAACGTGCGGGTGCGCAACGACGAGACCAAGGAGTCGGCGTTCAACGTCGCCATTCCCACCGGCGAGAAATACACGCACGTGTTCAAGACCGACGGGTTCTATGACGTCGGATGCGACATCCATCCCGGGATGTCCGCACAGATCTTCTCCTCGACCAGCCCGTACGTCGTGCTGGCCGACGACACCGGTGCGTTCACCATCCCGAATGTGCCAAACGGCCCCTACAAAGCCACGGCATATGCTGGCGCTCAGACGATCGTGAAGGAAGTCTCGATCGCCGCACGCTCCGGCCCGCTCGATCTCACCAAATAGTAGATTCAGCTCTCGCCGGCGCGAAGCGTGACGATGGCCCTCGCGGGTTCGACGTCACGGCGCTGCGTGCTGCGTCTCGCGCTCAAAAGGCTGCGTGGCGACGCCTGCGAGCGGCGGCGTCAGAAACTGAAGAAGAGCAGCAGGTCGATGCCGGCACGTTCGACACGGCGAAACGGCGAGACGGTGAGCGAGCTGGCGTCCGAGAAGGTCGCGCGAATGCGGAAGATGCGCGACAGGTAGTACTCGAGCGTCGCCTCGTCGTAGTCAGAGGGTCCGAACTGACGACTGAACCGCGCGACAAGCCCCGGCGCAATCTCGTCGCCGACGGTGACGCGCGGACCGCCGCGGATATCGGCGCCTGGTTCGATCTCGAGCGTGTCGATGCCGAGCGTGCGCTCGAGCGCCGACACCATCGGTGCGGCGATGAAGCCGGCAGCCAGCGTTCCCGCGCGGACAGCGAGCTGCTGTTGCTGCAGGGTCGACAGCTCGTTGGTCGACGTGTTGAACACGATGAGCGACAGGATGTCGGACGGATCGAGCGGCGGCGTGCTCGCGAGCCGAAGCTCCGGCTGCTGCAGCGGCCCGAGAATCGACACGCGCGTCTCGACGCCGGAAATGAGGCGGTTGACGGTGACGTAGAGGTCGGGATTCATGTCGCCGCGGAAATAGATGGAGCTCTCGGGATCGAGCTCGAAGCGGCGGCCCTGAAACGAGTACGTGCCGGTGAGCGAGTCGAGGGACCCGTTCACATAGAGTGGCTGCGCAGGATCCTTGTAGAGATACAGGTCGCCGAACACCTTCAGATTGATGTCGCCCAGGCCGAGTGGTGTTCCCTGAGAGACCTGCACGTTGTCGCCGGTCATTCGCAGCGAGCCGGGAATGTGCAGTTCGATGTCCATCCCCATGCGTTCCCAGGGATTGAGGGCGGCGATAGCATCGATTGGCAGCGACGAGGACGCCGTTGTCGAGTAGAGCTGGAACAGCGTTCTGTCGAGCACACGGTCGACGGCGACGGAACCGCCAGTGATGGTGATGCGCCCAGCCAGCCGTGGCGACTCGAATTCCCCAGACAGGTTCAACTGCGCATCGACCGCCACGCGACCGAAGTCGTTGCGAAGCACTTCGAAGCCGCGGGCGTTCACGTTCACGCGAAGGTCGCCGACACGGAGTTGCCTGGTGCCGAGGCTGCCGCTGACGTCGAGCGGGTGACCGTCCGCATCCTCCACGTGGAGAGTGTCCACCTGCACGCGATCGGACGAGAGCCGCAGCGACACCTTGCCGTTGCGATAGCGGGCGCCTGACGTGCGCACCTGGAAGGACGCATTCTCGACATCGACCCGCCCGCTGAACTGCGGGCTGCGCGTCGTACCAACGACGGTGACGTCGAGTTCTGCACGCCCCTGAACGTCCTGCACGACATTGGTCAGCCCGTCGAGCAGCGCCAGATCGAGCCGGCTCGAACGCACCGCGACGTTCAGGGGAGAATCCGCGGCAGTGGTGGCTGCGGCCCCGACCGGCACTTCGCCGAGAGCGGTCAGCCAGACGTCTCGTGACTGGTCGAGCCGAACATCCACATGCGCGACTCGGTCGCCGTAGTCCACATGACCGCCGAAGCGCTCGTAGGACAGGCGCTGAACGCGACCGTCAGTCACCGCGAAGTCGGCCGCTACCGTCGGATGGTCGCGCGTTCCCGTAATCGTGGCCGTGCCGTTCAATTGGCCGGCATACGACACACGCGACCCCAGCGCGAGCGCCAGCGTATCCACCGAGACGGTGCGCGCCGCGAGACGCAGCGGCTCACCACCCGGTCCACCCCAGGTGCCCTGCGCCGTCAGGTGCTGCTGGCGCGATGACGAGTCAACAAGATCGAAGTCGGCGACGGTGACGCTGTCACCCGTCCACGACAGGTGGGGGAGGACCGCAGGCGCGAGCTGCCATGCAAGTGTTTCCGTTGACACTGCGAGACCGGCGATGTCGAGGTACTTGCCCGATGGTGAGACCGTCAGCTCGGCGCCGAGGTGAACAGCCTGTCCCCGCGGCCGTGCGGCATCGAGCACGGCGTTTACGTAGCCGGCGGCGTAGTCAATCGTTCCCGACAGCGAGGTCACGTCCTGTCCGGCCGCCGTGATGTTTGACAGCTGAAGTGTGACGGTCCCACGCGAGCGCTCGTACACGTTCGGATCCAGCGCTACGTCGTACTGCGCCGCGCCAGTCGACAGTTCAAGGCTTCCATACGCCAGGCGTTGACCGCTGGCTGTGCCAGCGACGTGCGGGCGGTCCACCGGTCCGCTGAGAGTTCCAGTTGTCGTGATGGTTCCAATCGCACCGGAACCGAGAAGGGTCTCGAGCTTCGAGAGGTCGCCTCGTGCGACGTGATACGAGAGATTCGAGCTGCGAATGCCGTCCAGTTCGAGAACGCCGCTGGCCTCGGCATCGAGGGCCGGATCCGCAACTCTCAACCGCGAGAGCGTGAGCGAACCCTCGGACAGTGACGTCTCAACCTCACCACGCTGGATCGGAATGCCCCTCGCCACGGAGTCCTCGACATTCAGCGTCACAGCCAGGGTGTAGTCGCTCAGCGTCGTGGTGCGAACCAGGAGATCCTTGACCCGCATCGTGCCGCGGCCCACACCCGACAAACGAGCTCGATACGTCGGACTGCCACTCGCAAGAGCGGGGTCGACGCCGACCATGCGTCCGTCGAACGTCGCGTCGAGCGAGCCGCCAGTAATGGACGCAGACACATCAGCGTCTCTGAGTTCGCCGCCAAACATGGCGGCACGTGCGATCCGTCCGTCCGCCCGCAACGTCATGGTCGCAGCGTCAGCGCCGGCACCTTCCACTGAGAAGTGGCCACTCAGCGAGCCGTCATACCTCGGATCAGCCAGCCAATCGAGGTGCAGCTCCTGGCCGAATCGATTGAGATCGACCTGACTGAGCGTCCCTTGTCCCACGTAATGGAACGGAATGCTGCTGGTGTCGATGCTGCCGGTAGCGCCGTCGTCGAGCGATGCGTCGAGGAAGATCGAGTCGGCGAAGGACGCCGAACCGCGAATGAACGAGTTGGCAAACTGGCCGTTCACATCGAAGTCGAACGCGAGGGCGCTGCTCACATGCGGAACCGGTACGTTGGTCGGCACCAGCCGCAGATCGACGCCGAGTGCCTGTCCCTGAAACACGAAGCTGTATGGGTCGTCGAGCGCGATAGAGCCGGACCGCAGTCGCACGTTCGAGCCGTACGCGGTTGCGGTACCGGTGCTGATGCGGACGTCGGTATCCGTGAGGACTCCAGACGTCACCACGTCGTCCGCCTCGTACTCGAGATACGCCGCGTGGGCGCCGGAGAATGCGAAGGACCCTCGCGGGAACATGCGCGGCGTCACGAGATCGAGATCGAAATCGATCTGCCCGGAGATATCCGAGGGACGATCGGGCTTGCCGAGCCACGGCGCCAGATCGAGTCGTCGGACGGTCGCGGCCCCCTTGCCGTGCCAGCCAGGACGGGTGGTATCAAAGAGCACGTCAGCGGCAATGTCGCCAGCGGTGGATCGGAGCGAAATCGCGGTCTGCATCGCCGTCGTCGGACCCGTGAGGCGCACGTCGAACGCTGACCGGACGGCAATGCTCGACACCGCTGTCAGCACGCCGCCCCATTCCTGAAAATCGAAGCGGGCAGCGCTCACCGTGAAGTCCAGTTGCGACGGTCCGTCTCGTCGTGTCACCCGCCCGTTGGTGACGAGTTCGCTCCGATCAGTGACGACGCGCAGGGACCGCAGCGACCAGCCGTCGTCACCACCGTCGATGGCGCCTTCGATACCCTGAACGGCAAGATCCGGCGCTGCACCGGCGAACGAAAGATGGTCGATGCCGATGGTCCACGAACCAGGTCCGGTGTCGATCGACAGGCCGGCGTCGATGGCAGACATCTGCGTCGGCACGCGGGCGATGCCGAGCGTGAACGGCGTGCGAAACAGCGCGGACCCGTCGTGCACCGTCAGCGAGTTGATGCGGATGTGGCGTCCACCGCCAGAGGAAGGCGCGGTATTCCGTCGGCGGACGAGCGACGTGATGTTCCAGCGCCCGTCGGCGTCCTGCTGTGCCTCGATGCGCGGGCGGTTGAGGGTGATGCTGTCAATGACGGTGCCGTCCGTAAAGAGCTGTCGAAGGCTGTAGGAGACGGCCACGCGCTCGATGTCGACGATCTTGACGCCGCCACTGGACAACGAGACGCCACTGAGTTCGATGCCGTTCAGCAACGAGCCTTCGATACGCGAGATGTCGAGCGTTGCGGTGAGCCACCGGTGCGCCTGGCTCAGGACCAGCAACCGCATCCGTTCATGGGCCCAGTCGGTCCGCAGCACACCAGCGCCAACGACGACAAGCGTCAGCAGCGCGACGACGAGCGCCGCGACGAGGCGAAGCAGTATTCGGACGACTTTCCTCCATCGCGACATGCGTCAAACCGATGGTAGCAGTCAGCGACGCTCGCATGCTCGGTCGCAGTCTGCTCAGGTTGAACGCTTACGCCAGAGACTTGACGCGAGAAGGGCGTCGACGCGCACCGTGCGCTGGCAAGCCGCGAGGCCTGTCTCGACTATAATCAGGCGTTCCTCAGAATGCGTCTCGCCCGTCACTACATCATCCACGGCCGCGTTCAGGGCGTGGGCTTTCGCTACTTTGCCGAGCGGTATGCGCGCGCGGAAGGCATCCACGGCTGGGTGTGCAATCTGCCCGACGGACGCGTAGAGATTCACGCGGAAGGGGAGCACGAGTCGCTCGAGCGGTTCGAGCATCACATCGGCCACGGCCCACCGCGTGCTCGGGTCGACTCTGTCGAGCGCGCCGACGTGGGCGCGACCGGCCACGAGGTCGGGTTCATCGTCCGCTAGCACGCCTCAGATCATCATGGACACACTCAAGAGCAAGATTCGACATGTGCCGGACTTTCCAAAGCCAGGCATCCTCTTCTACGACGTCACAACGCTGCTCCAGGACCCGGTCGGCTTTCGCGAAGCGGTGGACGCCATGTCGGCGCCGTTCAGCGGACAGGGCATCGATCTGGTGGTGGGCATCGAGAGTCGCGGCTTCATCTTCGGGTCGGCTGTCGCGGACCGGCTTGGCGCAGGCTTCTCGCCTGTCAGAAAGCCAGGCAAGCTCCCGTCGAAGACCCGGAGCGCGAGCTACGACCTCGAATATGGCAGCGATACGCTGGAGATTCACGACGACGCGGTGCGCAGCGGTCAACGCGTGCTGATCGTCGATGACCTGCTGGCGACAGGCGGCACGGCGAAAGCCGCAACCGAACTGGTGACCTCACTTGGCGGTCAGGTCCACGCACTGGCGTTCCTCATCGAACTCGTCGGATTGAACGGCCGCGACAAGCTTGCCAATCAGACGCTGCACAGCGTGCTGAAGTACTAGACGCAGCCGTTCTCATCGTCCGCGTCGGCGCCAGTGCTTCACAGTGCTGGCGCCAACGTCGACCGCCGTCCTTCCTTCCTGGTTACCAGTCAGCGCGTCACGGGCGTGAAGCGGACATCTCCGCGCTCATCAATCACCGCGTCGAACTCCGCCGCGTCCGTCAGTTGTCCGCCGAGAATGCCGAACAGGTAGGTCTCGTCCGAAAAGGGCGGCATCTGAAAGCTCGTAGTGAGCGAGCGGAGCGACATTGTCTGTCGAACGATGCGCTCCGTACCGCGAAGCACCGGACCGTATTGAGGCATGCGGTACGTGCGTGTCGACTCGGCGAGGCGCGCCGGTTGTGCGACGAGCAGGGCAGCGACGATGAGCCCGCCGGCAAGGTTCGGACGCCAGGTCGTTGCAGCAATCGTCAACATGACCGCGGCACACGGCGCGAGCGGAAGGTACCAGTACGAGTCGTAGGTGCCTTGCCACATCGCCAGGCCTGCGACTGCGAGGACCAGCGGCGCGAGCGTCGAGCAGAGTAGTGGCAGGTCGCGTCTTCCACGCAGCAGCACGATAAGCGCGCCGATTGCGAGCACCGGAATCCAGATCGTCGAGATCCACGGAGCAAAGAGGATCTGCGTCACGTATTCGATGAGCGCGAGCAGCGAGGGCTTCCAGCGAAGTCCGGTTGCCAGGGCGTCAGACGCGTTGCCCAACGCGCGTGTCGGCGCGACTTCGCCCGACTGGGTCAGTGCGCTTACGAGGAAGGGCACTTGCAGTAGCACGATCGTCTCGACGATGGCACGTGTCTGCTCACATGCTCGCTTCAGGCGATAGGCGAGCAGGTCGCTCACTACGTACGACGCCGCAACTGGAACAGCCACGAAGATGGCGGCTGAATGCGCCTGCACCGCGAGCCAGGCACACGCGGTGGCGAGCGCTGTCCACCAGAGCGAGTGTTCCCAGTCGCGACGCAGCCGAATCGCGAGCGCGTACTTGACGAAGGCGACCGACACGGCGGGATTCCAGATGGTCGACGAGACCGCCAGTTCGTGCGGTGCGGTTGCACCAAGCAGTGTGGCGGCGAGCGCGACCCACATCGAACCTGTCCGGCGGCGCAGCGTGTCGAAGAGCAGGAGATCGGCGCCGCCCTGCAGGACAGCAATGCCGTATGCGCCCGCGTGTGGAAGGTTGTGGACCGCCGGACCAATGAGGACGCGCGAGATCCACAGCACCCAGTAGTACACCGGGCCAAGCGACGCGCCACCAGCGGTGCTCTGCGTGCCTGTGAGCGGCAGTGAGCGAAGCGGGCCGAGGGCGATCGTCCAGTCGCGCATCTGATCGCGCAACAACATGAACGAGTTCGTGGCGTCGTGCACCCGCGCGTAGCAGAGGTACGCGAAGACCAGGAGCAGCAGACCGCCGTAATAGCGCGGTGCCGGCGCAGTGACGGATGAACGCAAGGGATTGAGTATAGCGTCCGGCTCGACCGCAGAGGGCCTGTAGCGGTCCGGCTGATTTCGGAGCGCGTAACGCGGTTTCATATGGGGAAAGCGGCACAGCAAGCTGGACCAGCAATTTCCACGAGTTTCGCGTCGCTGCCGTGGGCACCGCTCTTGCGAAGTAGGGCGTCAGACTTTCGCTCTCAGGAGGACCATGCGTAGATCACGACAACTGTTTCTCGCACTCGCGCTCGCCGTTGGCGCCGCCGCATGCGACGAAAAGCTCTCCACACTGGCCGGCCCGACACCCGACCTCGAGCCCACGTTCGCCAGTATTCAGAAGGACATTTTCGAGGCAACCGATTCGTCCGGCCGCACCTCCTGTGTGACGTGCCACACGAACGTCGGTCGCACGCCTGCTGGCGGGCTGAACCTGCTGCACGATGTGGCGTTCGATCAGCTCGTGAACACGGCGGCGACGCAGGTCCCATCACAGAAGCGCGTCGTACCTGGTGACTCGAGCAGCAGCTATCTCGCCGCGAAGATCGACGGCCGCGCGGGCATCGTCGGTCGGAGGATGCCGTTCAATGGCCCTCCGTATCTGACCGATGGCCAGATCCTCATTCTGAAGCGCTGGATTGATCTCGGCGCTCCGCGCAACTGATTTCTTCGAGGAGACCCCAGTGACACGATCACTCGCTCGACTGCTTGCGGTATCCGCGCTGGCCTTGTGCCTGGCGCCCGCCGCCTACGCCCAGGATGACGACGACTCGGTGCTGAAGCCGGCCGAGCCCGACTTCACGCTCATCAACCTTCCGACCGCGCTGCGGCTGCCGGTCAACAAGAGTTCGTTCCGCGTGACCCACCGCTTCGAGGGTCCGCTGAAGGGCAGCGGCATCTCCGACCTGTTCGGCCTCGACGAAGGCGCGCAGATTGGCCTCGAATATCGCTACGGCATCATCAAAGGCGGACAGATCGGCTTCTATCGCGTCAGCGACAAGACCATCGACCTCTTTGCCGACTACAGCGTGCTTCGCCAGGGCAAGTCGCCGGTTGAAGTGTCAGCGGCGCTCGCCGTCGAGGGCACCAACAACTTCAAGGACAGCTACTCGCCGTCGATCGGCGCCGTCATCTCGCGCCGCATCGGTGATGTTGCTGCGATCTACGTCGAGCCGACGTGGATCAACAACACCAACACGCTTCCGAAGGAAGTCGTGGACCACAACGACTCCGTCACGATGGGCGTTGGCGCGCGTGTTCGCATCCGACCGACGGTCTACATCGTCGCCGAGGTCATTCCGCGCGTGAACGGCTACAAGCCGAACTCGAACCAGACGAGTTTTGCCATCGAGAAGCGCGCCGGCGGCCACATGTTCCAGTTGAACTTCAGCAACGGTCATGGGTCGACACCGGCGAACCTCGCACGCGGCACGCTGTCGACCGACAGCTGGTACCTCGGGTTCAACCTCGCCAGGAAGTTCTACTGATCGTTTCGACGACTCGCTGAGCAATAGGCACACGGGTGAGTGCGTCCTCGCACGACGCACTCATTCCGTAACACCCCGCCGCATGACCTTTCGTCGCCTCCCCTCGAAACGCGACACACCACGGCATCACTGCGACCGCGCTTCGGGCGCAGAGCTCTTCCTGTTGTAAACTAACGGTTTCAAGCGATCACAGGCGCCCGTAGCTCAGCGGATAGAGCACCCGCCTCCTAAGCGGGGGGCCGGCAGTTCGATCCTGCCCGGGCGCACCAGCACTCTCACTCGACCAGGCACCGAACGCTATGAAGAGCACCGAACGGCATCACCTGAAAGACAACGAGCTGGCTCACATTGCCGGCAATGCTCGCGACATCGTGCAGGAGCGCCGCGGCCCCATCCTGGGGGTCGTTGGTGGCGTAGTGCTGCTCATCGTGGCCGTCGGCGGCTATCTCTCATGGCGCAGCAGCGTGGACGCAAAAGCACACACACTGCTGGCTGCCGCGACGACCGTTGAAGGTGCGCGAGTGGGTCCGCCAGCGGCCTTCGGCACACAGCCGGCGCAGGGCCTGAGCTTCGTGTCGGAGCGCGAGAAGAACCAGGCGATTCTCACGAAGTACAAGGAAGTCGCGGATCAGTATCCGACCAGCGATGCCGGTATCTACGCGCGCTATCGCCAGGGTGGCACCTACATGTCACTCGGTCTGCCAAAGAATGCCGCCGAGGCCTATCAGCAGGCGATTGCGCAGGGCGGCGATTCGCTCTACGCGCAGATGGCCAAGCTCGGATTGGCCGAGGCGCAGGCGCAGAGCGGCGACTACGAGGGTGCTATTGCGACGTTCCGCGATCTCTCGCAGCGTAAGGATGGTCCGTTGCCCGTCGATGGTCTCTTGATGCGTCTCGGTCGCACGCAGGCCGAGGCCGGCAAGGCGTCTGATGCACAGGCCACGTTGAACCGTCTCGTGCAGGAATTTCCGGAGTCTTCGTTCGCGACCGATGCGAAGAAGGAACTCGAGCAGTTGAAGAAGGCCAGCTAGGCCTCTCGCTCGAACAGCACCTCACGGCAGGCGCAA
>Ga0209023_10003806_pt1 | contig 17696 bp, 18 predicted proteins | sample LakOneMetagenome_FD_187468 | JGI IMG/M metagenome (GOLD analysis project Ga0209023, IMG submission 187468) | Freshwater and sediment microbial communities from Lake Erie, Canada (SPAdes) (version 2) | ecosystem: Environmental > Aquatic > Freshwater > Lentic | place: Lake Erie, Canada... | reverse complement strand
CGCGTTCGGGTTGCGGAGAATCGCCCTCGTCCCTTCCGGACCAGGAACCCGCGATGAACACCCGGACCCGCAGCCCGTTCGAGACCTCACTGCATTCCGCCGCCAGCCAGCTGGTCGAGCGAGCCGCCGCGTTGCCCGCCGAAGCGGGGCGCCCGCAGGTCCTGCGCTGGTTGCTCGCGATCGGGGCGCTGTTCGTCGCCTGGCGCATGTGGCGCGGGGTGAAACCGTTCCTCTGGGCGCTGTTCGGCCTCTGGGCGTTCGGCCACTTCCTCGGCGGTTGAGGCAGAGATCAGGCGTCGCGCAGCAGCAGGACCGCCCGCAGCCCGCGCGGCGCGTTCGGCAGCAATTGCAGTTCGCCATGGTGCTGGCGCGCGATGCGATCGACGATGGCGAGGCCGAGCCCGGTGCCGCCGGCGCTGCCGTCGTGCACGAACGGCTGGCGCACGCGCCGTGCGGCGTCGGCGGAGATGCCGTGCCCCTGGTCCGCGATTTCGATCCGCCATGCGTCGCCGCTGCGACGCAGCGAAAGCGAGAATGTCGGTTCGCCGTGGCGTTCGGCGTTGCCGAGCAGGTTTTCGATCGCGCGCAGCAGGGCCATCGGCCGGCCGCGCACCGGTGCCTGCGGCGCGATTTCCGCCTCCCAGTCGAACGCGGTGGCAGCCAGCGCATTGCGGCAGGTTTCCGCGAGGTCGACGGCCTCGATCGCCTCGTCGCGGCCATCGCGCGCATAGGCGATGAATTGCGACAGGATCGCGTCGATCTCGCCGATGTCGCGTTCCATGCCGTCGCGCAAGTCGGGATCGGTGCCGGGCAACAGCGCCAGTGCGTACTGCACCCGGGTCAGCGGCGTGCGCAGGTCGTGCGAGATCCCCGCGAGCATGAGCAGCCTTTCGCTGGCGGCTTCGCGCACTTCGCCGCTGGCACGCAGCAACACCGACTGCAATTCGCGGACCTCGCGCGGTGCGCCCGTCCCGCCGAGGCCGACATCCTCGCCGCGCATCAGCGCGGGCGCGGCGGCGGCCAGTTCCTTCAATGGCTGCGTCAATCGCCGTGCGAAATACGCCGCGGCCAGCCATACCAGCAAGGCGCAGCTGGCCAGCAGCAGCACCGAGAATTTCCGCGCGCCCACCCGCGCGCCCTGGGCGAAGGACACCCACATGGGCTGCGTGGTGTCGAGCTTCAACCACAGCGAATCGCCACGCGAGCCGGGGCCCGTGGCGATTTCGCGGTCGTCGAGGACGCGGCGCGCGCGGTTTTCGATCAGGGAGAACCAGGGCGAATCATCTTCCCCGCCCGGCACGGGCGGCTGGGTGCGCACCTCGAGTCCGCTCTTGCGCAGCGATTCGAGCGTGCGCGCCGAAGGCTGGCCGCGATCCAGCGATTCCACCGTGCCGGCGAACGCGTCGATGCTGTGCAGCAGTTGCTCGGTCGGCGGCCGGCGGGTGAATTCCCGGCTCAGCAGCAATGCCAATGCGCTGGTGCCGGCCAGCACCAGCACGATCACCAGCACGAGTTGCGCGAAGACGCCGCGCACGGGACGGTTCATGCGCCTTCCTCCGGGGGGACATAGACATAGCCGACGCCCCACACCGTCTGCAGCATGCGCGGCTGCTTAGGATCGTCTTCCAGCAGCTTGCGCAGGCGCGCGATGGCGACGTCGATGCTGCGTTCCAGCGCTTCGTGCCCGCGCCCGCGCGCCAGGCTCATCAACCGGTCGCGGCTGAGCGGCTGGCGCGGATGGCGCAGCAACACGGAAAGGATCGCGAATTCGCCGCCGGTGATCCGCAACGGATCGCCGTCGCGGCTCAATTCGCGCCGGCCGAGGTCGAGCAGGAACGGCCCGAAGTGCACTTCGCCGCCATCCGCGAGCGGCGCGCCCGGCGCGGGCGGCGCGCTGCGGCGCAGGATCGCGCGGATGCGCGCCAGCAATTCGCGCGGATTCACCGGCTTTGGCAGGTAATCGTCGGCGCCGATCTCGAGCCCGACGATGCGGTCGATCTCGTCGCCCTTGGCGGTGAGCATCACCACCGGCGTGGGATCGCCCTGGCCGCGCAGGCGACGGCAGATGTCCAGCCCGCTTTCGCCGGGAAGCATCAGGTCGAGCACGATCAAATCGAAGTGCCCGCGATCGAGGGCCTGCTGCATCTGCTCGCCATCACCGACGCCCTTCACCGCGAAACCCTGCGATTCCAGGTAGCGCTGCAGCAGCTCGCGCAGGCGCAGGTCGTCGTCGACCAGCAGCAGGGTTGGCGGAGGTGCCTCGGTGGCCATTCATCCACTATCGCGGGCGCCACCGCCCCTGCGCAAATGTCGGGCAGGAGGCTGCGGCGGCGATTTGTAAGCAGTTGTTTCCGATGCGGTTGCCAGACGCATCTGCTGGCATGCATGGCATGCCGCGTACATCTGGCATACATCGGCCCGGCGCACAGTGGATGCGTCGCCGCTCCACCTTCCCCCGGCGGCGTCCAAATCCCACTTCCGAGGAACAGCCATGCAGAACACCAAGACCAAGAACACGGTGCTGATCGCCGCGATTCTGCTCGCCTGCGGCACCATCGCCAGCCTCGATGCCGGTGCCCGCGAACGCAGCCGCAACGTGCAGCGCAGCGCCCACCAAGGCAGCGTTTCGGCCCATCGTGAAAACGCCCGCGGCGAAAGCGACCGCCAGCGCGAATGGCAACGCGATGGCCAGGGCAATGCCAGCGGCTCGACCAGCCGCGATGTCACCGGCGCCAAGGGCGGCAGCGCGGAACGCGAAGGCAGCTACTACCGCAATGCCGACGGCAGTGCCGGGCACGAAGGCAGCATGTCCGCGACCAATGCCAAGGGTGGGACCATGCAGAGCAGCGGCAGCACCACTCGCGATGCCGACGGCAACGTCAGCGGCAGCCGCAGCACCAGCGCGACCGGCGCGAATGGCGGCACCTACAATGGTTCGACGACCTGGGAAAACGGTGAAGTCACGCATACCGGCACGGTGACCGGCGCGAATGGCGGCACGGCCCAGACCAACGGCAGCTACACCCGTGGCGACGACGGCAAGTTGGACGGCAGCCGCACGACCACCGCGACCGGCGCGAAGGGCGGCACCTACAACGGTTCGACCACGTTGGAAGACGGCCAGGTCACCCACACCGGGACCAAGACCGGTGCGAATGGCGGTACGGTCCAGACCGATGGCAGCTATACCCGTGGCGAGGACGGCAAGGTCGATGGCAGCCGCACCACCACCGCCACCGGTGCGAAGGGTGCCACCTACAACGGCTCGACCACCGTGACCGATGGGCAGGTCAGCCATACCGGCACCTGCACCAATGCCGATGGTGTGGTCGTGGATTGCCCCACCAAGCCGGATAACGGCCAGTAATCCAGTCATCGAACACAACGAAGAAAGCGATGAGGCAAACGAGGGCGCCATGGATGGCGCCCTCGTTCGTTCCAGGGCATGGAGCCATGGCGCACGATCTTCCCGGCCCCGTTCAATCCGCTGCGATTGCGGCGGTTCCCTGCGTCGGTGCCGGAGGTAACACCATCTGCATGTAGGGCAGGGGCGGCTTCTGCCCGGGCGGCAGATAGTCCGGTGCCTTGTCGCCGGCCCGGCCGAGCGCGCGTATGAAGCGATACAGCGCGCGGCGATCGTCTTCGGCCATGGCGCGCACGTTGTAGTCCGGCATGATCGGCCGCGTATGCAGGCCGGCCGAATACGCCAGCCACGCGGCTTCGTCCATGTCCGCAAGCTTGAGCCGCAGGTTCGCGGCGTACGTCGTGCCCCACGGGCCGCTGTAGCCCAGCGGCGAACCCGTCAGCCAGGACTGTTTCGGGATGTCGCCGCCCTTCTCGGCGTAGCCGGGCGTGTGGCAGTCGTTGCAGCCCGCGATCTTCACGAGGTATTCGCCACGGGCGACGAGGTCGGCGTCGCTGGCGGCGACGGGTGGAGTGTCTCCCGGCATTGCGGTCGTTGCGGAACATCCGGCGAGGGCGAGGCCCGCGGCGAGCAGGGCGGGGCGGAGCAATGCGTGGCGCATGGTCGTGTCACGGTTGGAGGATGGGCCAGTCAACGCAGGCTGGCGCGCGGACCGGCCAACGCGGTGACGCGCGACCGCGGCTTCGGCGACAATGGCCGTTCACTCCCGCAGGCAAAAGCGATGGCGAAGGCGAAGGCGAAGAAGATCGAAGCCCGGTTGTCCCCGATCCACGGCAATGGCGTGTTCGCCACCGAAGCGATCAAGAAGGGCGAGCGCATCGTCCGCTACAAGGGCAAGCTGCGCACCCACGCGGAAGTGGACGAGGAATACGGGGACGACGACGAGAACGGACATACCTTCCTGTTCACCCTCAACGACGACTACGTGATCGACGCCAACGTCGAGGGCAACATCGCGCGCTGGATCAACCACAGCTGCAAGCCCAACTGCGAATCCGAGATCGAGGAAAACGCCAAGGGCAAGGCGCACAAGGACAAGGTGTTCATCCATGCCCTGCGCGACATCAAGGCGGGCGAGGAATTGACCTACAACTACGGCATCGTCCTCGACGAACCGCACACCGCGAAGGTGAAAAAGCTCTGGGCGTGCAAGTGCGGCGCCAAGGGTTGCACGGGGACGATGTTGCAGCCGAAGCGCTGAACCCCGGCGCTGACACAAGGCCCTAAACGTGGCGTCCGCGAGGATGCCTCCCCACAGCGCGAAAGGATCCGGCATGTCGCTCCCCCTGCAAGGCAAGGTTGCCGTCGTCACCGGTGCGGCCAGCGGCATCGGCAAGGAGATCGCCCGTACCCTCGCGCGTTCCGGCGCCGCGGTCGCGATCGCCGACCTGGACCTCGACGGCGCCAACGCGGTCGCCGCGGACATCATCGCCGCCGGCGGCAAGGCGCTGGGCCTGGCGATGGACGTCACCGACGAGGATGCGGTCAACGCCGGCATCGCCCGCACGGTCGAACAGCTGGGCCCGGTCGACATCCTCGTTTCCAACGCCGGCATCCAGATCGTCAATCCGATCGAGCACTACGCCTTCGCCGACTGGAAGAAGATGCTGGCCATCCACCTGGACGGCGCCTTCCTCACCACCAAGGCGGTGCTGCCGCACATGTACCAGGGCGATCGCGGCGGCGTGGTCATCTACACCGGCTCGGTGCACTCGCACGAGGCTTCGCCGCTGAAATCGGCCTACGTCACCGCCAAGCACGGCCTGCTGGGGCTGGCGCGGGTGCTGGCCAAGGAAGGCGGCAAGCACGGCGTGCGCTCGCATGTCGTCTGTCCCGGCTTCGTGCGCACGCCGCTGGTGGAAAAGCAGATCCCCGAGCAGGCGAAGGAACTAGGCATCAGCGAGGGGGACGTGGTGAAGAAAGTGATGCTGGGCCAGACCGTGGACGGCATCTTCACCACGGTGGAGGACGTGGCGCAGACGGTGAAGTTCCTGTGCGAGTTCCCCAGCGCGGCGTTGACCGGGCAGAGCATCGTGGTCAGCCACGGCTGGTACATGCAGTAGGCAGGCGACAGCCCGGCATTGCGTCACGCGCTTCCACGCAGGACGCATGCATGGCGGCGAAGCGCACTCGCGCGACGTCGGTACAGCCTGCGAAACCCGCCGGCCGCGAACCCGGGCCGCACGCCCCGATCCCCTGCCTTTGGTTTGCATGACTTGTGCCAGTCGGCCGATGCTGGTCGACGACGCTACCGTGCACGCCGTCGGGATCGAGTCCCGCGGGAAGTCGCGCATGCGCCTCGCACCAACCAGCCTCGCGTTGCTGTCGTTGCTGTCGCTGTCGGCGCCCGCGTGGGCGATCGACGTGGACGGTCGCATCGACCCGGCCGAATGGCAGGGCGCGCGGCACGTCACCGATTTCCGCCAGGTGCAGCCGCTCAGCCGCGCGCCGGGTTCGCAGCCGACCGAAGGCTGGATCCTCGCCACCCCAGAAGGCCTGGCGATCGGCTTCCATTCGACCGAGCCGGCGAGCATCCCGCGCACCCGCCAGAGCGCGCAGCGCGACGTCGGCGCGCAGGCCGACCGCGTCAACCTCTATGTCGATTTCGACGGCGACGGGCGCACCGGCTACAACTTCACCGTGCTGCTGTCCGACAGCATCATCGACACCACGATCACCAATGAAAACCAGTTCGCCACCGACTGGGACGGCAACTGGAAACACGCGGTCAGCGAGGACGCCGAGGGCTGGAGCGCGGAGATGCTCATCCCCTGGTACATCGCGCCGATGCAGGCGGGCAGCGGCGGCAAGCGCACTATCGGCATCCAGCTCGACCGCGTGATCGGGGCCAGCGGCGAACGCATGGCGTGGCCGGCGGTGTCGGTCCAGGAATCGCGTTTCCTGTCCGTGCTGGCGAAAGTGGAAATTCCCGAATACAGCCAGGCCCTGCTGGCGATCACGCCCTACGTGTCGGGCTTGTACGACCACATCGATGGCGGCTCGGGTTTCGACGGCGGCGTCGACCTGTTCTGGAAGCCGAACAGCCGCTTCCAGTTGAGCGCGACCCTGAATCCCGATTTCGGCCAGGTGGAAAGCGACCAGTTGGTGGTGAACTTCAGCGCCACCGAAACCTTCTTCAGCGACAAGCGCCCGTTCTTCACCGAGAACCAGGCTTTCTTCGACGTGCCGTTCGGATCGCTCAACAACGCCAACCGCCTGCTCTACACGCGCCGCGTCGGCGGCCCGGCCGACGACGGCGTCGGTTCCGGCGACGTGACCGCCGCGGTCAAGCTCAACGGCAGCGCCGGCGGCTTCAACTACGGCGTGTTCGCCGCCAGCGAAGCCGACGCCACCGGTCGCGATTTCTACGCATTGCGCACGACGCGCGATTTCGACGCGCAGGGCGTAGGCGCGATGTTCTCCCGGGTCGAACGCCCGTTCCTCGCCCGCGAGGCGAACGTGTACGAGTTCGACCACCGCTGGACGCCCAGCCCGAAACTCTCGGTGCGCACCACCCTGGTCGGCAGCGACGTGGAGCAGGCCGGCGAAGCCACGCGCGACGGCGGCGGACAGGTGCTGGTCGATTACGACCACGGCAACGGTTGGCGCCAGCAAGGCTATGCGCTGCACCTGGGCGACGGCCTGCAGCTCAACGACTTCGGCTACCTCGAGCGCAACGACTTCAACTACCTGCGCTACCAGGTCGCGCACCGGCTGACGGACGTGCCGCGGGATTCCGCCTATTCCGCGCACGATTGGCGCTACGCGGTCTCGCGCCGCACGAACGACCACGGCGTGCACATCGCCGATGCGTTTTCGGTCGACCTGTTCAACGACCTGCGCAACGGGGGCAGTTCATGGTTCGGAATCGCGGGTTTCGGACCAGGCCACGACGACCTGGTCACCCGCGGCAACGGCGTGGTGGACATGCCCGCGAAGGCCTACCTCAACTACGAGCATTTCCGCCCGCGCAAGCAACGCTGGTCGTTCTATGGAAACGCGCAATACGCCGCCGAGGGCCTGGGGGGGCCGCGGCGCGGTGCGATCTCCTTCGATCTGAACCCCACCTATTTCGTCAACGACACCCTCAGCTTCTACGGCGAACTGTTCGCGCGCCACAACCCGGACTGGCTGCTGTGGTGCCCGGCCGGCGGCGGGCCTTGCGCCGGGCAGGGCGGGCGCGACTTGCTGGGCACCTATCGCGCGAACCTGCTGCAGCTCAATGGTGGCATGCAGTGGATCATCAATGCGAAGCAGGAATTGAGGATCAAGATGGAAACCATCGCGCTGGACGCGCATGCCGTGCAGGGCTGGGACCTGGCCGCGAACGGCAGGCCGCAGCGGGTGGGCGACGGGCTCAACGACTTCAGCCTGCGCAACCTCGGCTTCCAGATCCGCTACCGCTACGAACTCGCGCCGCTGTCCAACCTCTACGTCGCCTACGTGCGCGGCGGCTTCGGCTTCCAGGACGAATCGCAGGCGGTCGGCGGGCTGCTTGGCGATGCGTTCTCGCTGCGCGACGACGAGCAACTGTTCGTCAAGCTCAGCTACCGCTTCGAGATCTAGCGTTCACAGGTCGTCTTCCCCGGGGAACGAGACCGAAATCCCGTCGACGACCAGGTCCGTGCCGAGATTGGGATATTTCGGATCGTCGCTGGCGAATTCGCCGTCGCCCATCGGGTAGGGCCGATCGCCGATGTCCGCGCGCGCACCGAGGGTCATGTTGCGCCGTATCGGGTCGTTGCCCGGATCCAGGCGCCCGCCGCCCCAGTCGCTGATGGTGCCACCGTAATCCCAGCCCAGCCCGAAGAACCGGATCGGCTTGCCGTTCAACGCCACCAGTTTCGACAAGGGAGTGCCGAGCCCGATGCCGTTGTCCAGGCGCCAGCGCGAGCCCTGGTCGAATACCCGCACCAGCGCCAGGCCGGTGTTGCGCTGCGCGTCCTCGAAATACAGGTAGGCGCGGCGGGCGGGGTCGTCCGGGAACAGCACCGCGCCGTCCACGCGTTCGCCTTCGGCACCGGGCACCTCGCCGATGCGCACGTTGCCCTTGCCGAATCGCCGCGCGAGTCGTTCCGCATCCATGTCGGGCGCGAATGCGCCGGGCAACACGTAGCTCGCATTCGCCGCAAGGTCCGCCGTCGTGGCGGGAGGCGCTTCGGCAGCCCGCTGCATCGGTGTCGAAACCGGCGTGGGCGGTGTCGAAGCCGTATCCGCCACGGCTTGCGGCTGCCGGGCGCAGGCGCAAAGCGCGAGCGGCAACAGCCACGCCGCGCAATGCCGCGTCATGGCGCGGTTTCGCGCAATTTTGCGGAGGAGATGCGCCACGCGCGCTGCTCGGCGCTGGCGCCGTCGACCACGGTGCGATGCAGCACATAGCTGCCGGCGTAACGATGCCGGCTGCCGTCGGCGTGGGTGGCGAACACCGCGACCGGCACTTCGATGTAGCGCTGCCCGGCACCCGCGTCCTCGTCGCCGGGATCGCCGACCTGTACGCGGACCTCGGTGGTGTCGGCGAATCCGTTGGCGAACTGTTGCGGGCTTTGCTGGCTGGCCGCGCCGTTTTCCGACCAGAGGTTGTACGCGCGGGCGTAATCGCGCGCATCGATGGCCGCGTAGTAGTCGCGGACCAGTTGCAGCGCATCGCCCGGGCCGGGTTCGTTGGCATTGCCGGCGGGCGGTGTCGCTGGCGCGGAAGGATTCGGTTCCCCCACGGCGATGCCTTGCGTCGGGTCCGGCGCAAGCGTGGCGTCGGCCGCGCTCGCGTTCGCGATGCTCGAAGGCGCCGGTAGCGCCGGCGTTGGCGTACCGATCGCACCGGGGCCGGGTTTGTCCGGCATGCCGGTGACCGCGCCCTTGCCGGCGTCGGGTGCAGGCAGGGTCTCCGCGTCCTGTTGCGCGGCCTGCTGCTTGTGCCCGCAGGCGGAGAGGACAAGCGCGGTTGCGATCACGAAAAGCGTTCGTTTCATGTCATTGCCCCAGGTGCACGACCACCTGGCCGTTGTCGATGGTCGTCGAGTCGATGCGGCGCGCGCCGATGCGTTCGACCAGGCCGTTGTCGAACCGGTACACCGGCTCGTTGCGCGCGTAATCCTCCAGCCAGCGGTTCACCAGTTCGCGGCCGGTGGCGTTCATCGCGCCGCCCAGGCCGGGGAAATCCGCCGATTCCAGCGTCGGCTGGTCGAGGTGCAGGCCGTGCGTGCCTGCATCGAAGCGCAGCCCGCTGGCGATGGCCATGTGCCCGGACGGCGAGGCTTCGCGCCCGAGCGTGCCGACGCCGACGTCGAAATCCAGCTGCAGGCGATGGCCATCCACGGGAATGCTCAGGCGCGGATTGGCGATGCGCAGCGCGAGCAGTCCGTCCAGCTTCCTGTAATCGCGCGGGAAGCGGCGATCGAGCTGGGCCTGCAACTGCGGTGCGGTGAAATCCAATTCGTTGCCGAGCATGGCCGCGATCGCGCCGAGGTTGGAACACGCGGCCATCGACAATGCAGCGCATGCGGCGGCGATGCAGGCCGCGACGCGGATCGGGGAATGCTGGCGATGCATGGCGATGCCCTCGGTGGCGTGCGCGTCACCTTGCCCCGCGCCGGATGAAAGCGGGGTCACGAACGGGATGCGGGTCAGAGCGACTTGCGCGCGGGGCTCAGCCACGCCAGCAGCATGCCGAGCAGGAGCATGGCGATCGTGCCGAAGATCATCTGCTTGTGCACGAGTCCCGGCGGCAACGGCTGCACCGCGTAATAGACCAGGTAGCCGGGAATGGTCGCCATCACCGCCACCGCCGCGCCGAAACGCAGGCCCTGGCCCAACACCGGGCGCCCCGGTTCCATGCCCTTGCGGTACAGCCACGTCAGGCCGAAACCGATCAGAAGGTGCGCGGCGACCATGTAGGGCAGGTAGGCATTCGCGTCCTCCGGCCCGCGGAACAGGCCACGCGGCACGAGCGCGGTGTAATCGGGTTGCAGCAGTACGCCGTGGATGAGGAAATCGAGCAACAACGCGGCGACCGACACGACGATCCCGCAGATCCAGAAGCGCTTGTCCATGATTCCCTCCGGGTGGCCGGTCGATGCTAGCGCGGCCGCACGGGCTTTGCGACAGCCATGAAAAAGGCCGGATTCCTTGCGGAACCCGGCCTTTCGGCTTGCGAAGCTTGCGTTGCGATCAGGCCGCGGCGTCCTTCAGCTTCTTCAGCGGACGCACCTTGACCTTGACCGAAGCCGGCTTGGCGGCGAACCACTGCTCTTCCTTGGTGAAGGGGTTGATGCCCTTGCGCTTCGGCTTGGCCGGCACGCTCACGGCGGTGATCTTCAGCAGGCCCGGCAGGGTGAAGGTGCCAGCGCCCTTCTTGCTGACCGAACCGGCGACCGCGCCTTCGAGGCCGGCGAGAACCGCACGCACGTCGCGCGGCGCCACGCCGCTGGCATCGGAGATGTGCGCGACCAGGCCGGCGCGGTTCAGCGCGGTCTTGATCGCCTTCGGAGCGGCCGGCTTGGCGGCGGGCTTGGCGGACTTCTTCTTGGCAGCGACTTTCTTCTTTGCCATGTGCGTGTGATTCCCTCGTCGTGTTTGGTGTGTAGTCCGGCGTTCGTGCCGGCGCCAGCGCAATGTATTGCAGAAAATCCGCGCCGCCAAGCCCCGCAGGCGCTTTTTTTTCAGGGGTTTTTCGGGTGCGTCGGGAAGCTTTCCCGCCGGGTCGAACGCCCGGCGGGAATCGTCGGCTCGGATCAGTCTTCCTCGTGGTGAGGCTTCCAGGACTCGACCAGCTTCTGCTGCACTTGCGCAGGAACCGGTTCGTAGTGGCTGAAATCCAAGGCATAACGCCCGCGCCCGGCGGTCACCGATTTGAGTTCCGCCGCGTACCCATCGAGTTCCGACAGCGGCACCTGCGCCTTGACCACGATCCCGCCGCCGCGTTCGGAATCGGTGCCGCTGATGCGCGCGCGCTTGGACGACAGGCCGCCGCTGATGTCGCCCATGTGCTGTTCGGGCGCATGCACCTCGAGGTCGACGATCGGTTCGAGCACCTGCGGCTTCGCCTTGGCGATGGCGTCGAGGAAGGCCTTCTTTCCGGCGGCCACGAACGCGACTTCCTTGCTGTCGACCGGATGGTGCTTGCCGTCGTAGACGATGACGCGCACGTCCTGCAGCGGATGCCCGGAGATCGCGCCGCCGGACAGCACCTGGCGCACGCCTTTCTCCACCGCCGGCATGAATTGCCCGGGAATGGTGCCGCCCTTGACCTCATCGACGAATTCGAAGCCGGCGCCGCGCGGCAGCGGTTCGATGCGCAGGAACACCTCGCCGAACTGGCCGGCGCCGCCGGTCTGCTTCTTGTGCCGGTGGTGGCCCTCGGCCTTGGCGCCGATGGTTTCGCGGTAGGCGATGCGCGGCGGATGGGTCTTCACTTCCACCCCGAAACGCTGCTTCAGGCGCTCGAGCATGACCCGCAGGTGCAGGTCCGAAAGGCCGCGCACCACGGTTTCGTTGAGTTCGGCCTGGTGTTCGACCGCGAACGCCGGGTCTTCCTCGGCCAGCTTGTGCAATGCGGTCGAGAGCTTCTGTTCCTGGCCCTTGCTCGCCGCCTCGATGGCGAGTCCGAACATCGGCCGCGGGAAATTCGCCGGCGCGAGGTGGATCTGGTCCTCGTCGTGCGAATCGTGCAGCACCGCGTCGAAGTGCAGTTCCTCCACCTTCGCCACCGCGGCGATGTCGCCGGGCACCGCCTGCGCGATCTCGACGTGCTCCTTGCCCCTGAGCTTGAACAGGTGGCTGACCTTGAACGGCTTCTTGCCGTCGTCGATGAACAGCTGCGAATCCTTCTTCACCGTGCCCTGGTAGACGCGGAACACCGCGAGCTTGCCGACGAAGGGATCGTTGACGATCTTGAACACGTCGGCGATGACGTGCGCCTTCGGGTCCGGTTTCGCATCGATGGCCCTGGCGTCGCCGCCGCTGCCCTTCACGAACGGAGGCGAATTCGCTTCGCCCGGGTGCGGGAACAGGCGCTCGGCGACCTCGAGCAATTCCCGGATGCCGACGCCGTTGCGCGCCGATGCGAAGCACACCGGCACGAGGTGGCCTTCGCGCAGGCACTGTTCGAATGCGTCGTGCAGTTCCGCGCCCGAGAGGCCGCCTTCGCCGAGGTCGAGGTAATGGTCCATGACGGTTTCATTGATCTCGACGACCTGGTCGATGATCTTCTGGTGCCAGTCGGCGACCGCGCCCAGGTTGCTGGTGCCGCTGGACTGCCAGAAACAGTTGACGACCGACTTGCCGCCCTCGGCCGGCAGGTTCACCGGCAGGACTTCGGGGCCGAAGGTCTCGCGCAGATTGTCGAGCAATGCGCCGAGCTTCGCGCCGGGGTGGTCGATCTTGTTGACGACGATCACCCGGCACAGGTTGCGCGCCCTGGCGTATTCCATCATCCGCTGCGTGCCATAGCCGATGCCGGCATCGGCATCGACCACGATCGCGACCGTTTCCACCGCCGCCAGCGCGGACAGCGCGGGGCCGCGGAAATCCGGATAGCCGGGCGTGTCGACGATGTTGACGTGGACAAGCTCCTTGCCAGCCGCCGCATGATCGATGCCGGCGATCGCGGCATCGATGGAATGGCCGCGTTCCTTCTCGATCGGATCGAAGTCGGACACGGTGTTGCCGCGTTCGATGCTGCCTGCCGTCTGGAGTGCGCCGCCGGCGTGCAGCAGGGCTTCGAACAAGGTTGTTTTGCCGGCGCCGGGGTGGCCTGCCAGGGCCACGTTGCGGATCTGTTCGGTCGAGTAGGACATGAGCCCGTTCCTCCTTCGCATGCGAATGGACGTGGCGTCATGGCTGTCCGCGCTTCGCGCCGGAGCGTGGGCGCTCGGCGGGCGGTCATGGCGGACAGGCACCTTAGCCCGCGGACGCCGCGCGCGGCAACGGCTGTCGCGCAGGTAAACGCCGCGTGACGGCAGCGGCCGGGTTCAGCACGGCTTTACCGCTCGCACCCGAGCATGCACCCCGCGCCATCCCGGCGTTCGGAGCCCGCACATGAAACGCCTTCCCGCCTCGCTGCTCGCCATCGGCCTCGTCGCCACCAGCGGCCTCGCATCGGCGCAGTCCTATGGTTCCTACGGTTCGAACGGTCGCTACGACGATCCTGCCTACCGCAACCCGAACGACGTGCAGCCCGCGAATGGCGGCTACTACGACTACGCCCGCGTGGTCCGCGTCGATCCGGTGATGGGTTCCGGCTACGGCAATGCGTCCTCGCAACGCTGCTATTCGGAAAGCGACCGCAGCTATGCCCAGGGCGGATACGGCAACGACGGCTACTACGACCAGAACGGCAATTACCAGCGCAACGGTTCCGGCGGGAACGGCTATTACGACCAGTACGGCAACTACCGCCAGAATGCCGGCAGCAACACCGGCCGCACCGTCGCGACCGTGATCGGCGGCATCGCCGGCGCGGTGCTCGGCAGCAAGGTCGGTGGCGGCACCGGCCAGGTCGCCGCGAGCGCGATCGGCACCATGGTCGGCGGCATGGCCGGGCGCCAGGTCTACGACAACGCGCACCGCCCGCAGCGCACCGCCACGGTGCAGGTCTGCGATCCGGTGCCGGCGAACGGCTATTACGGCAACGCGAACAACGTGGCCACCGCCTACGACGTCACCTACGAGTACGCCGGCCGCCGCTACACCACGCGCACCAGCTACAACCCGGGCGAGCGCATCCGCGTGCGGGTCGACGTGCGCCCGGAATAAGGCATCGCCTCAGGGAGGGAGCCAGTCGACGGAACGACAAAGGGGCCTGCGGGCCCCTTTTCTTTTGCGATGCGGAATTCGATTCCCGTTCGTGGTGAGCTTGTCGAACCACGGACGGGATCGCACATTCGCTCATGGTTCGACAGGCTCAGCACGAGCGGATGCGGTCGAACGCCAGTGGATTCTCCGTGCGAGCCGGACGTTTCATGGGCGCAGAGCAAACCCCGACATGGATGCAGCTCAACTTCCGATTTCGTACAGGTAGAGCGCCTCGGTGTAGCTGATGAGCACGCTTGGCGGCAACGCGCAGGTGACGGAAAACGAACCGCTACTGGGAATCGTTAGGGTTCCGCCGAAGTCGGAGGGATACCAGGACGGAGACGAGTCGCCATTGGCTCGCGCGGTGAGTGTCTTCGTGACGTACCAGGGAGACGGGTCGCCGATCGTGCCGATGACACCCGTGCACGTAATGGGAACGTCCTGTCCCGTGAGGGATCGCGCGCCTATCGTGAAGCGCTCGACCCCGCCGCTCATCGTCGAGGGGTTGATGAATCCGCAAATGACATACACCGGGGAAGTCCCCCCGTTGACGAATCCGGTCGCCTTGGGCTTGGCCTTGGAGTCGGGCGCCGGAATACTGAGTTGGCAAGCCTGGGCGGGATTCGACATGGCCGATTCTTCGGTCGTCGCGGAATGGGCGAAACCCGTTGACAGGTAGAGAGCGGTCGCCGACATGGTCAGCAGGACTAATCGCAAGTTCATCGCATTTCCCCTTGTGGATGGAGTTACGGGCAAAAAAGGTTCCGGGCTGGTCGAAGCGGAAGATAGTCTTATTTGATGCATTCGATAGACATCGACGCCAGCCCATTCGGCTTTCCAGACTCACCGCCAATCAATCTCCCCGCGCACCACGCTGCACACGCGGCCGCCGGACCAGACGTCGCCATCGGCGACGGTGAGTTCGATGATCGCGTCGTGGCCGACTTCCCGGCCCTGGCTGATGCGATAAAAACCCGAGTCGCCGGGAAGGGCATCGCGATCCGCGAGCCACGCCGCCAGCGTCGCGTTGGCCGCGCCGGAAGCCGCATCCTCGAAGCGTGCTGGCGCGCCGACCCAGGCGCGCACCGCGAGGTAATAGACCGGATCGTCGCTGCGCGCGAACACGCACAGGCCCATGCTGTCGGTGGCGTTCGCCAATCGTTCGACCGCGTCCCAATCCGGCGTCGCGGAACGCAATGACGCCTCGTCGGCGAGTTCGGCCAGCCACCAGCGACGGCCGCCGTCCATCAGCGCCTGCGGCAATACACCCAGCGGAAGGCCGGCGAGTGCGTCGCGCAAGCGCGCATCGCCCGGTGATGCGATTTCCAATACCCGCGCCTTCGGCGTGCGCACGGCGATGGTGCGTTCTCGGCCTGCGCCGGAGACGCGCAGGGGCAGCAAGCCGGCTTTTCCTTCCTGCACCAGAAACCCATCGCGTGGGATTGCCAATCCGGCTTCGAGCACGGCATGCGCGGTGCCGACGCTGGGATGTCCGGCGAAGGGCACTTCTCGGCGCGGACTGAAGATGCGGATGCCATAGCTCGCTTCCGGCGACGCCGGCGGGAAGACGAAGGTGGTTTCCGGCAACCGCGTCCAGCGCGCGATGTCCTGCATCGTCGCGTCGTCGAGGCCATCGGCGTCCAGTACCACGGCCAGCGGGTTGCCGGCGCCGGGCCGGTCGGCGAACACATCGCATTGCAGGTAACGACGGGGCATGGCGAAGCCGGGCGCGAGGGGCGCGCAGCTTACCAATCCAGGTGCCCTTCGATGACTTGCCGCACTTCGCCGCCGATCCAGACCTCGCCGTCCTCGTCGACGCGCACCTGCACCCTGCCGTCGCGGCCGAGTTCGCGGCCCTGGCTGGCGACGTAGCGCCCGTCGCGGCCGGGCAGGCGGCCCTGCCGGTACAGCAGCGCCGCAATCGACGCGTTCGCGCTGCCAGTGACCGGATCCTCGGGCACGTTGACGGCATCACCGGGGCAAAACGCGCGCACCACCAGGTCGTGGCCGTCGCCCTCCTCGAACGCGAAGATCGCGACGCCGGTGGCGCGGGTCGCATTCGTCCATGCCGCGATCGCGGCGAAGTCGGGTTCGAAATCGCGCACTTGCTCCGATGAAGCGGCTTCCACCAGCCACCACGACGGGCCGTTGTCCCACAGCGCGGCGTGGCCGCCCGGCGCGACCAGCGCATCCAGTCCGGCCGGAAGCGGGCCGGCGAGGTCGCCGATGAAACGTGCGCGCGGACTGCGCACGGCGACTTGGAATCGACCGTCGGCGTTGGTTACTTGCACCGGCAGCAGGCCGGCTCCGCATTGCTGGACCAAGCGGCCTTCGCGCGGCATCGCCAGCCGGTGCGCGACCGCGACCCAGGCCGCGCCCACGCTGGGATGCCCGGCGAAGGGCAATTCGCTGCCCGGGGTGAAGATGCGGATGCGGTAATCGGCGCCGTCGCCGGGCGGGAGGAAGAAGATGGTCTCCGACAGGTTCAGCCATCCGGCCAGCGCCTGCATCGCGGCGGCGTCCATGTCGCCCGCGTCGAACACCACGCCCAGCGCATTGCCGGCGCCGGGGCGGTCGGCGAACACGTCGCATTGCAGGTAGCGGCGCGCGGTGTGGTGTGGACGCATCGACTAGAATCGCCGTTCGCGCCCGATCTCCGGGCAGTCCGCGTAGTCTATGCCGCCCGCCCGTCCCGCCGACGCCTCCTGGACCGTGCTCAAGTTCGGCGGCACCTCGGTGTCGAAACGCGAGCGCTGGGACGAAATCGGCCGGATCGCGTCCGCGCGCGCCGGCGACGGCCGCGTGCTGGTCGTGGTCTCGGCGCTGTCGGGCGTCACCAACGAATTGCAGGCGATATCGAACGGCGACGACATCGCCGGCCGCGTCGGTGCCCTGGTCGAACGCCACCGCGCGTTCTGCGCCGAACTCGGCCTCGATCCCGACATCGCGATCGGCGAACGCCTGCGCATGCTCGAATCGTTGCGCGACGAGCCGCGCGCCGCGTCGCGTCCGCTCGCATGGCAGGCGGAAGTGCTGGCGCAGGGTGAATTGCTGTCGTCCACGCTCGGTGCCGCCTACCTGCGTTCGCGCGGATTCGATTTCGGCTGGTGCGACGCGCGCGAGTGGCTGCGCGCGCTGGCGATGCCGAACCAGAGCGACTGGGCTTCGCGGCTGTCGGTGAACTGCGCGCACGCCGGCGACGCCGCGTTGCGTTCGCGATTCGCCGGACAACCGGCGCGGATGCTGTTGACGCAGGGCTTCATCGCGCGCCACGACGACGGCGGCAGCGCGATCCTCGGCCGCGGCGGTTCCGACACTTCGGCGGCGTATTTCGGCGCGTTGCTCGGCGCGCGTCGCGTGGAAATCTGGACCGACGTGCCCGGCATGTTCAGCGCCAATCCGCGCGAAGTGCCGGATGCGCGCCTGCTCGCGCGGCTGGATTACGCCGAGGCGCAGGAAATCGCCACCACCGGCGCCAAGG
>Ga0209023_10003805_pt1 | contig 17696 bp, 12 predicted proteins | sample LakOneMetagenome_FD_187468 | JGI IMG/M metagenome (GOLD analysis project Ga0209023, IMG submission 187468) | Freshwater and sediment microbial communities from Lake Erie, Canada (SPAdes) (version 2) | ecosystem: Environmental > Aquatic > Freshwater > Lentic | place: Lake Erie, Canada... | reverse complement strand
CGATTCTCGAACGTCCCGGGCCGTCTCCTAAGATGGCGGCCCCTACCCGGGGCTGTAGCTCAGTTGGCAGAGCGCTGCCTTTGCAAGGCAGATGTCGACGGTTCGATTCCGTTCAGCTCCACCACATAAGGGCAGGTCAGAGCCCTGAACTGCCCGCTGCAGACCCATCCAGTCCGCGCTCAGTCCGCGAGTAGTCCGCGAGATTCGCGACGGTTCCCACGGCGGCGGTCTTGGCGGCGCTCCGGGCCATGGCGTCGAGAGCGTCGGTGACGTGGTCCGAGTCGGTCGGCAACAGGTGCCCGTACCGGTCGAGAACGGTCACCACCGAGGCGTGACCGGCACGTCGCGCTATGTCGTTCGGGCTCGCCCCGGCGGCGATCCAGAACGCAACTGCCGTGTGCCTCAGATCGTGCACGCGGAGACCCTCGTACTTGCGCTTGCCGGTCTCCGGGTCCTCGACCATCTCGCCGAGCCCCGCTGCGATGCAGGCGGGGTACCAGACTCGCCGGCGGAAGTTGTTGGCCCGCATCGGCTCGCCGCCCTTCGCAGTGAACGCCAGCGCACCTGGCTCGAGCCCGCCAACGTCGCCCTGTAGCTCGTCGGCGACGAAGCGCGGAATGGGCACGCGTCGACGGCCGGCGCGTGTCTTGGGTGGGCCGTAACTGATCTTGTTGTTGACCTCGACGAGGATCTCGGCAACGTCGATCTCTGAGCGAACGAGGTCGATGCGCGAGCGACGCAGCCCGTACAGCTCGCCGGCGCGCAGGCCCGAGTACGCCGCGGTCAGGACCATGACGCGGTACCGACTGTCGATCGTGTCGGCCAGTCGGGCGACCTGCTCGGGGGTGAGGAACCTCTGCTCGTCGCGCTCGATGCGAGGTAGCTCGGTGCCCGCACACGGGTTCACTGCGATCAGTCGCGCTCGAACAGCGGATGCCATGACCTTGCTAATGATCTGGTGAGCCTTCACTACCGTCGCCGACGCGTAGCCCCGGCCCGTCAGCTCGGCCACCCATGCCTGCACCGCGTCGTGGTCGATGGTGGCGAGTGGGCGGCTCTCGAACGTCGGAAGGATAAGCGACTTCGCGTAGGACTCGTCGCGGGCCCTCGTGCTGGGCCGGAGATTGACCGTCGTCTCGAACCAGGTGTGGTAGCGATCGCCGAACAGCGTCTTGCCCGCAGCCGGCGCGACGTACTCACCGCGCACGATTGTCGTCGTGACCGAGTCGAGCCAGTGCTGCGCGTCACGCTTCTTGGCGAAGTGTCGAGCGTGCTCTTTGCCGTCAGGACCCCGGTAGCGCGCCCTGTACGGCCTGTCGCCGTCGTAGCCGGTCGGCACTTGCTTCTTGCCACGGGTCGCCCATCGGCGATCGTCGATGCTGGCCATTGCGCTCCTCTCTACTTCTCACCTGAGCTGTCCGTCGTTGCTTGGTTGTCTGTCGCACCCAGATGAGCCTCGAGCTCAGCGATGAGCTGCCTTGTGACGTGACCTCGTGCCGCGTGTGTGACTCCGTCGGCTCCAGCAGCACGACCGGCTAGACGGTGCTCTCTCTCATCGGTAAGTCCCCGTTCCCACAGGTCGAAAGCAGCCTGGCTCAGTTCGGCGGGCGACACGCCTAACTTCCGTGCCGCCTTCTGCTCTGGTGCTAGCTGAGCAGCCATCGCTATCGCGCGCGTCCGCTCTCGCTTTCGGCTGAACCTCTTCCCCAGCCGGCGTCCAGCAGGAGTCGCGATCTCTGGGCGCCCGCCCTTGCCCGCAAGAAGCCCGCGCAACGCTTGGCTCTGCGCCACGGTCCCTCCGTCGTCGCTGTGCTTGGGATCGGTCAACAACACCGCGACGTCGTCGGGCAGAAGGTCCAAAGGCTTGGCCCTCAGCGCCAACAACAAGACTGCAAACTCCGACAGCGTCAGCTCACGCTCGCCTCGCTCCAGTGCACCGACCGTTGCTCGGGACCAAGGCAATCCGTAGTCGAGGGATAGCCGGGCAGCAAGGTCGTCCGCTGACAACGACCCCGACTCGCGGCAACCCCGTACGGCTTCCCCTACCACGGCTGCGACTGGTCGAGCTTCGCGTGCGTTCATTGCGGGCATCATAGTCTCAGGTATCGAATCCTCAAACTCTTGACCAGATGTTGAGTGGTGGTGCACACTCGCAGGATGAAGACTCGAAGAAAGCGATCCCTGACAGCTCCCACAAGTTCCCTCCCGCCAGAGGAGCTGCTCTACACCGCGGACGAGCTTGCGCTGATGCTCAAGGTTCCGAAGTCGACCTTGTACGGCTGGCGCTACCACAAGAAGGGTCCGCCGGGTATCGCGGTCGGCCGCTACTTGAGGTACCGGAAGCTCGATGTCGAGCGCTGGCTCGAAGGAGGCGGTGACGCACCTGAGGACTGATCATGCGTCGCATGACGTGACCTGGACACCCGGCTGGTTCTCGCATCTCGCATGTGGGACTGGAGCAGCCGAGTTGCCGGTTCAACGAATCTGCCGAAACGTTAACAAGCGTCGTCGGAGGATGGGTTCTCCGACCTGATGAGGTAGCCCGAAGTCGATCAGTGAATGTCGCACGGCCAGCTAGCGCGTGCGCGTAGCAACCCGCAGAACCGGCGCTGAGACAGCGTCGATCCAATGACCTCGCCGCGACCGTGGTGAGGCACACGCCTCCAGCTGCACGCCGGGGGCTCATCGGCACGCCGTGGGTTGTCTTCGGCGCGCTCAGAACCAAGGAGAACGAACAATGGTAGTTAGACGAGGTAGCCGTCGTTCTGGACGGAACAGCGAACGCGCTCCGTTCGAACGTCTCGTGGATGCTCTTGCCGATCACGGTTGTCAGCCTGATGGCGCTGGGCGAGCCCTCTGTCCGGCTCACAACGATCAGAGGGCAAGCTTGGTCTTCAACGAGGGCAACCAGGTGGCAGTGGTGTTCCACTGCTTCGCGGGTTGCACACCCGACGAGATCCTCAACGAGCTCGACCTCAGCTGGACGGACATCGGCGGCGGTTGGGATCTCGGCGATGAGGGTCGGCTTGAGGAGCTGGGGTGCACCATCTATGACTACCAAGACGAGGATGAACGGACCGTGTTTCAGGTGGTCCGGAGGGGCGATGGCCGGAGCAAGGAGTTCTTCGCTCGACGCCCCGCTCCACCAGACGATCCTCGGCTCTTCATCTGCGACGTACAGGGGGTGGATCGTCCGCTCTACCGCCTGCCCGAGGTCTTCGCTGGCATCGAAGACTTCAAGACGATCTACTTCGTTGAGGGCGAGAAGGATGTCGAGACCGCTGTCAGGAACGGTCTCGTGGCGACGACGAACGCGTTCGGCGGCAAGCTCACCGCCTCCCAGGCGAACTCTCTCGACGGGGCGCGGGTCGTGGTGGTCGGAGACAACGACGACAGGGGGCGGCAGCGCGCCTTGGACGTGTACGAGCGACTACTGCCAGTGAGCAAGTCGGTGGTCATCACCTTCCCGAAGGTGGACAACGACTTGACCGACATGTTCGATGCTGGCGGCACGGTCGATGACCTCGAGGAAGCAGCCCCGGACGAGGTTCGGCAGCTGCTGGCTAAGCCATGGCAACCCCTCACTTTCGCTGAGGTTTGTGCTCGGCCTGACGAGGTCGAGTGGACGGTCAAGAATGTATTGCCCAAGTCCACATACGGCATGATCGCCGGTCCGGCGAAGTCACTCAAGACGCACTTGGCCATGGCGCTTGGTGTCTCGGTCGCATCGGGCCGGCCTTTCTTGGGTGAGTTCGAGGTCACGAATCCGGGCCCGGTTCTGTTCTTCGTTGGCGAAGGCAGTCGCCGGGGCCTCACTTCGCTGGCGAAACGCATGGCGGAGGCGATCGGCGTCCGCGAGTCTGAGGTCGACATGGAGTTCATCGAACGGTCTGCGGCCTTGGACAGCGACGACTTTCAGACAGCGCTGCGTTATCGCCTCGGCCGGCGGGACTACGCCGCAGTACTCGTCGACCCGTACTACGCCTACCACCGCTCAGGCGCGAACTCGGCGAGCTTGCACGATGAAGGTGCGCTGCTGAACTCGGCGTCGTCTGTGTGCATGGAGTTCGACAGCACGCTGCTGATCGTGAACCACTTCAACCAGACGGGACGAGACAAGAGTCTGAGTCGGATCACCGGCGCAGGTGGGGCCGAATGGTGCGATTCATGGATCCTTGTCGATCACCGGTTCACGCCGGAACCCGACGAGGGCCGCTTCTATCTGACTATCAATGCGGCGTCGCGCCAGGCGGGCGCTCGCAAGATTGAAGTCGACTTCTCGCTGGGCAAGCTGGACTCAGAGTCGGGAGAGTTCAACGGAGGGATCTCCTGGGACCTCGACGTTGAGCAGCGGGTGCGGAGGAACGTCAGGGAGGACATCTTGACGGTGGTGGGCGATCAGCCTTTCGAGCTGACGAAGGAACAGATCAAGCGCAAGGTCGGCGGCAGTAGCCCGAACACGTTGCAGGCGTTCAACAAGCTCGCGACTGACGGGATGATCACCTCTAGGAAGACGAAGCGAGACGAATCCGGTCACGAACGGACGCGTCCAACTTGGGGTCTGGCTGAGGCAGAGGACGTCGAGGTTGCGTAGCCAGTTCTCCGCGGGTCCGGCAGCGGCTCCTTCACGGGAGCCGTGGCCGCGCCCGGATCATTGACCGCAACTCGGCTCCGAGTCGATGCCAAGTCGTTTCGTTCTGCGGCACACGAGGTGGATACTCGGTAGATGTCAGAGCCCCTCGATTCGTTGCTCCGTGCCATGGGCGTGAGCGGGGCCGACAGTCGGCTCGAATCGACGTTCACACCGATCGAGTCCGACGTGCTCTATCTGCGAGGCTCGACGGCACGCGCTCCCGTCACCCAGACAGCGATGCTGGGAAGCCTCGTCGTACCTGCGACCTCGCAGTCCGCTCCGATCGACTATGCCCACGTCTACATGGTCTTGGACGACTACGCGGATCTGACGGGAACGGGCTTGGATGCGGAGGGCTTTGCTCAGGCCACCATCGAACGCTTGCTGAACGATGTTCCGCGCCAGGATCTGCTGGCCGGGCTCGGTCTCCTAACGGCGGTCCTGAAGCGTCCGTCGGAGCAGTCGAGAGTCCTTGACGACTACCGCTCTCTGCTCGACGAACGGGCCAGGGCTTGCTTCGATAACAGGTGCAGACCCGGCCAGGGTCAGCGGTGGCCGCTGAGCCGACAGTCCTTGCTGGGCGCCTACCGTTGCGTCCTCGCCATGCCCGATGTCGAACCTCTGTCGCTCCTGGTCTCGCCCATGGCCCAGGCGATGAGGCAGGCGCCGGCGCTGGCTGCAATCGCGCTCACGCACGCGATCGGCGCTACGTACGGACACGAGTACGAGGATGAGGATGAGGATGGTGAGATCGCCGGCTTGCCGGCGAGAGTGGCGATTGACTTCGTCATCAACCAGGGCTTCAACAGTGGCGATGACGATCTGGCGGTGCTTGACCGGACCCTGCGGCTGTGGCGCGACTACGACGAGGTCGGCGCGAGTCGCCTGAAGGGCGTGCGCCCGTCCGACTTGCTTCACGACGCGTGCGGGTTGGAAGTCGAGGACTTCCTGGCGATGGGCTTTGCAGTGTGGTCTCACACCGTGGCCTGGGCGCTCGGTGGGCCTCAACTCCTGGATCCCGGATTGCATCCGGGTATCGACTCGGAGAAGTGGGGACGCTTCATGGCCTTGGTCGCTGCCACGCCAGAAGAGTTCGGCTCGTCGCTCGGGAAGGCGAGGTCGCAGTGGGACTTCGTTGGCTTCCAAGCCCATCCTGTCCTGCGCCTCGAGGGAGGTCTCATGTTGATCGATCAGGAGTTCCTGATCGACCGCGTGACGACAGGGCTCTACTGGCTCGTCCACGACTACATGAAGGCCCGCTCCGAACGCGATCGGAAGCACTGGACTCAGGCTTGGGGTGCAATGGTCGAGGCGCTGTGTGAAGACGAGCTCCGACCGCTGGCGCCTCCGGTGCTTGGCGGCGGCTCGACCTTCTACACCGAGGAAGACATCGCCACCGCCTACGGGAACGACGGCCCAAGAGCAGACGTCACAATCGACTTCGGGGAGGCGTTCGGCGTGTTCGAGATCGTGAGCGGGCAGCTGACCACGGCGACCCGAGTTGATGGCAATCCCGTAGCGTTCGCCGCCGACATGAACAAGCTCGTGTACAAGAAGGCAGCGCAGTTGTCCGGCACGAGTGCCAAGTTGCTGAGCGACGTTTCCAAGCTCACGGCAGCCATTGAGCAACCGAAGTCGGTCTACCCGGTCGTGATCACTGCGGGAGGTCTTCCCGTCAACCCGATCACCGTCCAGTTGACTCGTGAGCATTGCGCTCAGGCGGACCTCTTCGATCATGCGTTGAACCACCCGGTCGCACTGATCGACCTCGGAGAACTTGAGATGCTCGAGGCTCTCGGCGAGCGCGGGAAGAACCCGGTGGAACTCATCGCTCGGTGGCAGTCGTCCTCGCTCGCCGGCATGCCCTTGCAGAACTGGCTGCTCGCGGAGTTCGGGCGCGAGATCGATCAGTACCGACCCCGTCGAGTGAAGCCCAGGACCGATGCTCTCTTCGACGACATGATTCGGCGGCTCGGATTTACTGAGGAAGCGGCCTGGACGGATCGCCTCCTGCGTTCAGAGTCAACTGACAGCGATAGCTCTCCCACGGCATAGCGAAGCCAACACCTATGGCTAACTCAGAGGGAACCCGGACCGGCCGGACGAGGTGGCTCACACTGTCGTAGGAAAGGATGGATGCAGGGGGTGCAACTCAAACCCCCTTCCATACCTATAGACGGGTTGGGTTGGATCAGCGCTTCACCTTCCCCGGAACCGGGAGAGGGACCGGAGGTCAGTTCCCAACTCCGGGGAGAACGGGAAGGCCCGGAGCCGACAGCCGAAGCCATAGGTGCGAATGGGAAGCGACAACAACACCCCCGTCGGGTTCCGGGGGAAGAACATGGCTTGCATGGTTCTTTCCAACGTAGATGTACGGCGAGGGTGTCGGCGGTCGGAGTAGCCACCGTTCGCCGTCGTCAGCTCCGAATGAGCACTCACCTTCCTGCCGCGTTGCCCGGAGGGTCGGATGGGCGTGTCACAGCGGTGACCGACACGAAGTCGCGCAGCTCCTGGAGACGACCATGGCCTCACGGCTCTCCATCGAGCAGGCGTTCACCGGGGGTTGCACCGCTGCGGGGTCACCCGCACTCGCACTCAGGTCGTTCCGTCCTTGCCGATGCCGGATTGTGTCGGAGACGGGGCATCTCGATAGACCGTCCGTGATGGGAACCGGGCGGCGGCTAGTACCAACAGCGATCTGGCTCTACGTTGGCGGTCTCCTAGGGGCCGTATCCGGGGTCGTCGTGTATGTCGGCGGACAGCGCTACCTGGCTGAGCACTCGGCGACTGTGTTCCAGTTCGATCGTGATTGGGCCACGGCCAAGCCGCTCCTCGGGCTGGCGGTCGTCGGAGGGCTGACCCTGGGCGTGCTTCTCGACGGCATGGCGTTCGCCCGCCGCGGAAGTCGCGTCGGCGGTCTACCTGTTCTCCTTTGGGCCTGCCTCGTTGGTGGCTTCGCCTTCATCGGCTTCCCGATGTACACCCACTTTCGGGCAAAGGCTGTCTTGGCATTGCGCGCCGACGCCGAGGTCGGCCGGGTTGCGGGTCGTCGGGCTTGGTTCCCGGCTGCTGCTGGGGTCCTGGGGCTCTGTGCCGTGGTGGTGCTGTTCGGAGTGATGTGCACGCTGGCGCTTGAGTTTGTTGCTCCGTCGACGTTCGTCGTGACCGAGGATGACGACCACGATGCGGCGAAGTGGCTCGAAGCTTCTGGCTACGACGCCCAGGTGGGCTGCGATCGGTCGCGGTTCCTACGCGTCGGTGACACCTTCAGGTGCTACGGGTTCGATGAGAAGCAACAGCTGGCGATCGTCATCGAAGGATCGGTGCCCACGTCGGGAACGACTGCCAGCTGGCGGATCGTGTCAGTGGAGGCTGCCCAATAACCTCATGCTGCTTCGTGGACGTTGCGTCGAGCCGGCCCTCGGTCCTTGGGCCTTCCTCGATCCGGCGAGCGCCATTGTCAGTCTCCGTTGCCCTGAACTGATCGATGACCTGCACATGAGGCGGTGCTAGATCTCCACGACGTAGCCAGCGTGATCGGACAACGTGTGAGCGCCGAGGGACGGTCCGAACTTCGTGACCTTGCGACGGGTGCGGTTGGCTGGTCCGCAGATTAGATCGACTGCGTGCATCGACGGTTTGGCGTGTGCGGCGTCCTGGTTCCAGGCAACGAGGTCAAGTTCGTCGAGCGCGGCCTGGAGCAGATGTCGCCTCGCATTGCTTCCTCCGTAGTTCGGTCCACTCAGCGTCTGGTTGAAGTCTCCGGCCCAGATCAACGTGTGGTCCGGCCAGCGGGCTCGCAGGTTGGCCATGTCGTCGACTTGCTCTCGCAGGATGCGGGCGAAGAGCTCAGCGGCGGTCTCTGTCTCGCTTGTGTGTAGGTACGGCGCATGATGTCCGGCGCTCAGCCACGGGAGAACGGAGCCGTACACCACGATCGCTTCGCCGTTCACGACAGCTCGCGCCGCGACCGCCATCCGTTCGAACGGCACAAGGGGATCGACGGGACGACAGTTCACAGCCGTGATGCTGACCCACGCCTCCATTCCGCGGTTGCCCTCTCGTCGCACCGGGGAGAGGACGGCGGACATCTGCCGGGTCGAAAGCTGTGCCGGAACTTCGGTGAGCACAATCAGGTCGGCGTTGTAACCCGCCAGGATGGCTTGTTGCTGATCGACTACCCGTCGTCCGTGGTGCACGCCCCGCTCGAGGTTCCAGGTCAGGATCCGCATCCTCGAACACTACGGCGGCCATGACGCGGAGCGCCGTGTAGGGCCGGCGAAGCGAAGTGTGTTGGTGGCGCTTGTGGCCGATGCGCACGGCGCACGGCGCACGAAGGTTGCGATGGGCTTGTGGAACTACGGTCACCGGAATGGACTTCGCGCAAGATGACTTGATGACGTTGTCGTACCCACAGCGGCAACTGATCGTTGTGGAGAGTGATGAGGCGGTAGAGGTAGTCCGCGGCGAGCCCGCCGAGGATGCCGAAAGCAACTGGGCAATGGAAGTGGGGACCGCAGCTCTAGGTGCCGCCGGTATCGCCGGAGCTGTCGCGTCTGCCGCCGTCGATCTGTGGAAGGCACGAGAGCGGGCCGACAGCGAAGAGCTGCCGTTTCTCGTCGTCACGAACAGCCAAGCCGACAGTCTGAGCTTTCCGAATGGCCATCCGCGCCCGAACGTCGTCTACGCCGGCGATCCGGGAGTCGCAGGCGACTACTACCCGGTGTCGAGCTTTCACCGGTTCCTGTTCGAGGGCAAGGTCGCCGAAGCCCTCCGTCTGTTGCGGAGCCTGGGGGCGACCGAGATCGCGATCGAGTATCTCGAGGGATTCAATCGGGGAGCCGGCGTCGATCTCTCCCTGTCTGCACCCGCTGGTGCAGGGGTCGAGGTCGGAGGCGGCGTCGCGCAAACGAGCGAGGCCAGTTCCAGTGCGAAGACCACGATGCTGCTGTCGCCAACCATGCCAGCGCAGATTCCGAAGGACCTCATCTGGTTCAGTCAGGAACTGCTCTGGCAAGAGGTTGCCAACGCTCGGCTCGAGAGCGGGCTTCGAGCTTTCACTATCGATGTCAACTACACCGAGGACTTCGGTATCAACGCCAACCTCAAGGCGAAGATCGCCAAGGTTGGACTCGAGGCCGGGGGAACGTTCACGGAGTACCAGCACACGGTCTGGAAGCTCAGCGGTACGTTCGCCGAGCAGCTGTCCCCAGGGGCAACATCTGCGTAGGTGTACGACGTGCCCGTCGACCGCCCGGCCTTCCAGTCCGGCCGCCAGCAACGACCCACCTAGCACGGCGGTCGCGTTGCTGTCCCAGGGCGTCCCGCGGCGTGAGTGCTTCCCTCGGCCGACACCGCTCAGTTCCCGAGGCCACCGCCGTCAACCCCGCCGGGATCCCGAACCGGGGGAAAGAAGAGCCTCAGTACTTGGGATCGGCTCAGACTCAATCCGGCACGAGCACGCGAACAGTTGGGAACGAGGGGAACGACAGGGCACGGTCGAAGGCTTACAACCCATTAAAATCGTGACGATGTTTGATAACGGCCTTGGGGTGCCAGTCGGAACTCCCACCTCAGCCGTAGAAGTCCGCTCTGGACAGTCGATAGTGCCCAGGAGCGCAGCGCTGGTAGCGATAGCTATCCCCGGAAGAGGAGGAGTCGGTTCGACGAATCATCCCTTCCGGAGTGCGTTCGTCGGAGCAGTCTCGCCACTCTGGCGCGCCTAGCCAGGTGGTGTCCCGAAGGCTTCCGTGCGGAGCGACCTGGACGCCGCTAGACCGGTGGAGTCGAGAGCTCGCTGGGTGACCGAGGAGGCATCGGTGACCACGAAGAGGAATCGCTCACCATCCTCGATGTCCTTGAGTTCGTTGCGGAGGTACGCGCCAGCACTGCGGTTCTCTGATGACGTCACGTAGGTGATGGTCGCTCCGGCTCCGCCTTGTCGAGTGATTGCGAACGGGTACTCGTCTCGGTCGAAGCCGGGCTTCGTAGGGGTTCCTGCCAAGGCTGCCTTCCGACGGGACGTAGCACCTCCCCGGTCGACGGTCAGGAGTCGGGCTGGGCGATGCCCATCGGCAGCTTTGTAGGCCGGAGCGGTTTCGGGGAATCTGAGGCGCGAGTAGCACACGACCTTGGCGAGGTTGCATGCGCGCTTCTTGGCGAACTTCGCGAACGGTCCGGCGGCGCCGAGAACGATGCCCAGGGCGAAGGCTGTCCCTACGGCTCTGAGATCACCTCCGTCAACGTAGGCCTGGCCGGCGGCTACAGCCGCCTCCACGGCGGCGGCGATGAGTTTCTTTGCAACGCCACTCCCCTGTGCGACTTGGCCCAGCGGACCTGACTGCGCAAACGAGAAGGCGATGTCGCTCAGCGCTGCGCAGGAGCCGACTTCGAAGAAGCAGGCCCCCGCCGCTGCGATGCCAGCGACACCAAGCACGACAAGGAAGGCTGGCCAGCCGAACGTGGTGAAAGTGACGAAGCCGACAACGGTCCCGAGGATGGTCGGGCCCCACTCAATCAGGACGCCTAGTAGGCCGGGATCGGGTCGGAGGGCGTTGGAAAGCTGGGTGAACTGAGCGCCCCAGCCATCGTCGGACAGGACACTGGGCATGTCGGTGTCGAGGCCGGACTGGTGGAAGGTGTCGCCGTCGTCGAACATGTCGTCGTTGCGTTCACCGAAGGGTCCGAAAGGGACCGAGACTTGGGTGTCAGTGAGGATGTCCCGCAGGACGCTGATGGCGATGTCGGTGTCGTCATCGTCGAGCGCTCGAAGGGCGGGGGCCGTGGGGATCGATGTGGAGATCGTCCTCTGGACCTGATCGGCGGGGGTGTCGAGATCGAGGCCGTCGGGTCGCAGTTCGGTAGGGAGCGAATCGACGATCGGGATGGTCGCGAACTGGGTTCGGGTTGATGGGCCGTTCGGAACTCCATCGGTGCCGACGACGGCCGTGAGGAGGTCGGTGAGGTCTCCCGTGATCTCGCCGGAGGGCGTGACCTCGCCCCGCTTCTGGTCGTCGCCGTCGCCTCGAGTAGCGCCTCGGATCTGGCCAAGGGGGTTCGCCTGGAACTTGGTGTCCGTTCCGTCGACATTCGCTTCCGTCAGCACCCCGGCCCTGTAGGAGAGGCGCACTTGTGCGGCGGCGTCGGTCTGGCCGTCGGTGAGGGGTCCGGTACTGAACTCGCAGTCGGTGCCTGTGCAGTTGAACGCGGCCTCGCCGTCGTCGGAGTAGGTGCGGGTCGGGATGCCTTGGTTCCAGTCGACCTGCGTGCGGACTTGGTCGCCGATCTTGAGTTTCGAGAGTTCTCCGTCGCCGTTGCGTTCGATGGTCAGTGTTTCGCGGTCGAAGGTCAGCTCCGAGAGTCGGCTGTTGTCCCACTTGAGGGTGGCGAGCTGTTCGTCCTCGACTGCGACTGTGGATGGTCCCTGTTCGTTCCAGTCGACGTTGATCAGCGTGTTGTTGTTTCGTTGAATGGTCTTGATGCGGTTGTTGTCGTAGTTGAAGTCGTAGGTGTCTTCAGCGGCGGTGATGCGCTGCAGGTACCCCGCGGGCGTCCACTGCCACTTCTCGGAGCGCTCGCCGATGCTGACCTGTGACGGGCGGCCGTCCGCTCCGTACTCGATGCCGGTGAGCTGGCCGTCTCGGGTCGTGCCGGACAGGCGTCCGCGGTCGTCGTAGCGGTAGTCGGTGCGAACCGGATCCTCACCTTGGGGTGTGTCGACCACGGCGCTGACACGGCCGAGGTCGTCGTAGGCGAACTCTCTCAAGCCCGAGTCCTCGCTGAGTTGGGCCGGTCGGCCTTTGCTGTCGTAGTCGACGGCCCAGGTCCCGGAGGGACCGTTCGCTGTGTTCAAGCGCCCCTTGTCGTCATAGCCGAAGTTGTCGATCCCGAGTGGGGAGGTGATCCGACCGAGCTTGTCGTCGTCTCGATAGCCATACGTGACGTCGACGCCGCCTCGGCTCAGCCTTTCAATCCGACCGGCCTCGTCGTAGTGGTAGGTCGTCGAGGCGCCGGTGGGGGTTCCGACACGGGAGAGGCGCCCGCCGTCGTAGGCGAAGTCGACTGTTCCGCCGTTCGGTGCCGTGATGCTCTGGGCCTTGCCCGCCTTGGTGCGGGTGACCTTCCACGTTCCTCGGTAGTCCGTGAGCTCGCTCACGAGTCCGTTGGGGTCGTAGCTGTGCTTGACGTTCTCGCCGTTGACTGTTTGGTCGATGACGCGGCCGGCGTTGTCGTAGGACGCCGTCATGGTCACGGATCCGTTGACGCGGGTTTCAACGAGATGCCCGCCATCGTCGTACTTGTACGTTTCGGTGCGGTCAACGCCGGTGCTCCGACTCGCGACCCGTCCTCGATCGTCGTAGCCGACGGTGACCGACTCGGATGGGGAGTCGATCTTCGCGATGCGTCCGTAGTCGTCGTAGGCGAAGGTTCGACCGGTCAGCTTGTTCGTCGAGTTGCTGACATCGAAGCCGGTCGGCTGGCCGTCGTCCCCCGCCGTGGCACTCACGAGGGACGCCTGATCTTGTTGATCTTCGAGACTGTCGAGCGGGTCGTCGGCGCCGCCGGCAGGTTGGTTCGCCACGTCGAGCTGGCGCACCGCCCCGTCTTCGGTCAGGCGCAGCGACGCGACCGGATCTGACCCAGCCGCAACGTCGACCTTGCCCTCGCCCAGTGCCCATCCGATCTTGGTTTCGACGCCGTCCGCGTCGACCTGCCTCGCGATCCGGTCCCCCTCGTAGGACAGCTGCGTGACTCCGCCACCAGGATTCGTGACCTGACTGGGGTACCGCGCTAGCGGCCCGTCGTAGGAGTAGGTGGTGGAACCGTCAGGGGTTTGGATCGTGGACAGGCGGTGCTCGGGGTCGTAGCCGAGTTCAGTGACCCATTCACCTTTCGTCACCTTGACCGGCTGACCGGCTGCCCACTCGTAGCCCGTGGCACCGCTCGAGTCGACCTGTCGACGCAGGGACCCGTCGGCGTTGAACTCGCGCTCCAGAACAACAACGCTGCCCTGCCGGATCGAAACGAGACGACGTTGGTTGTCGTGGGCGTAAAGAGTCGGCTTCGTCGCCCCTGGCGGCAGCACCTCCGTTGCCTGTAGCGGCGGGTAGGCCATCTTGTAGCTCTGGCCGTCCTGGGTCACCCGCTCAACCGCGGCTCTGGGACCGTAGACGACGCTCACCGTTCGAGCGGGCTCGGTGACTTCACTCAGGTGACCGTCCCTATAGGAGTACGAACTGATCCGCGTGGCGTCCGCCGGCGACGTCCTCGTTCCCGACGAAGGCGTCGGAGTCGTACTCACCCCGGAGAGCCGGTCGCCGTCGTAACTGAACGTCGCGGTCCCCGCCGCAGACACTGCGGAGGAGACCCGGCCGCCGGCGCCGACCACAAGTCTCACCGATGCGCCCAGCGGTGTCTCCAGCCGGATCTCACCGGTCGTACGAGTGATGCGCGTTTCCTCGCCTCCCGGACTGCGCATCGCGGTGAGGAGTCCTCCGCTATCGAACGTCCACGCGGTGCCATCCACGAACTGCACAACCTGGTCATCGGTCGGACCAGCAGTCACCCTCGACGGAGCGCTCGGGATACCCAAGCCGCCCGCCAGCCTCCAGGCGTCCGGGGTCCGCTCGAGCCGCGTTTCGGTGACCGAACTCCAACCAACGCCGAAGAGCCCGCTCGCCGTCGAGTCCGACCGGTACCGGCGGGCGACATCGGCTTCGCCCGTCACGCGGTCCGCGGCCAGATCGGTACTCGTCATGTCCAGGACGCCTGTCGCGGTGTCGACAAGACCCAAGACGCACCCATGCAACTCGCACTGAGCCAAACCTGCAACGGTGACCGGCATCGCCGGCTCGTTGTCGGCGGAGTGCCGCCAGACCACGACCCCCGCCACCAGCCCGAGCACGGCCACCACAGCGATGACCACCAAGTGCCGAGGCCAGCCGCGAGGCCCACCCATTCCGCCAACGCTCAACTCGTCCATCGACCCTCCGCCGTTCCCAAAGTTACATCGACTTGCGCGTCATTCGCTCGCTACGAAAGTCGTCATCGTGACCCGGCCGGGTGGACGTTCGGTTCCTGCTTCGCACCGAACGGCCCAGCCAGGCTCGGAGCGGGGTGGCCTCTACTGCCAGAGGGGCATGATGGACTGCGTCGGCGAGATGCTGATGTCCGATCAGCCCCTGGTGATCGTCGCCCCGCACGGGATCGAGTTCACGTATCTCGCCGGGTGAGCTGCAAGCCATCGTCAACCCAGCGGGCGTCGAACCACCACCGCGCTTCGTTTGCCACGAGGAGAAGCTCGATGCTCCCGGTGGTCGCCTTGGTCAGGGCGGCCAGTTCGTTCCACTTGCGGAGGTGGCCCGCGCCGACGCGGGCATCGGGATCGGCTTCGAGTGTCTCGAAGGCTCGTACGAGAGCGTTGAGGCCGTCGCCGCCTTTCACTCGGGACTTGGCTTCCGCTGCGAACACGATGCGGCCCTCGTTCCAAGGTCCGTTGGGCTTCTCGGCGTAGCCCCACAAGTCGAGCGCCGCGCCGTTCATGAACGGATCGAAGACGAGCCGGTCCTGCGCCCACCCGTGATCGAGAACGAGCTCGGCGTATGCGGCCACATGGATGAGTACCTCGTTGTGGAGCTTGACGTGATCGGTCTCTCGTCCCACAAGATGGAGGTTCGGCGAGCATGCTCGTGCACCTGGGACGATGAAGCCGCCCTTGCCGTCCAGTTCGACGAGGCCGTGATCGAGAGCGCGGGTGAAACCACGAGCCTCGTCCCGTCCGATGCCTGCCGCACAGAGCAACCTGGCCGCGCGGTCTCCGTCAAGAACGTGCGCGGGGTGTTCGCGGCAGTTGCGTGCGAATCCCGCGGCTTCCGCCTGCAACACGTCCGCCAGCCGGTCAACCGCAGCACTCCCGAGGATGGGCGCTTGGGTCTCGTCGTTCAGCCAGACGCGTGACAGGACACCGTCCTCGGAGATCGAGGCCGGGTCGGTGGAGTGCGTCCGGCTGCTCCCGGTTCCTTCGCTTGGTGTGGGCACTGTCACAACGAGCTCCCCTTTCGTCGATCGCACCTTGATGATCCAACGGTAGGGGTGATCCGTGACACGCGAGGCCACGCACGTAACGGCCAGGGCGGGAACAAGATCAATCGAAAGACTTGACCGCTGTGTGGGACGCGGAACGAGGACCGCTCGGAATCCTTGAGGTGCCTCGAGAGGGCCGCAGAGCTCTTGACGAAAGGTTGGTTATCGGCGGACTCCGTCCCTAGGTGAAGCCCTCGAGACGGCATCGCACGATGCTCGATGCCGGGGGCATCGATGCCGGAACTCGCTGCAACGCGCTTGGCTACGGTTCGTCAGCATGAAGAGCGACTGGTCGGGTGAGGTGCTGATCCCGGCAGCGAACATCGAAGGCTACGGGCTCGTGTATGAGGCAGAGACATGGCTTCGCCGGATCTGTCTGGCTGCGCTCATGCTCGCCGAGGGGCCAGCGTGGGCATCTAGTCTCGATCCGCAACTTCGCTCTCGCCTCGAGGCTGAGTCGATGAGGCACGGCACCCGGTGGTACCTCGGCATCGATGCAGAGGAAGAGCTGCTTTGGGCATCCACGCATGGCCAACTCGCAAGGGTGCTCCAACTGTCGGCAATCGCTCACGCAGTTCAGCACCTGTGCGGAGCTCGGGCGGTTGACTTGGCAGATCGTCTGCGGTCGATTGCTCTGGTGCGGAACGCGCTAGCGCACAACCGCGCCATCTCGGACGCAACCCTGACGATTCTCCAATCCGATCTCGTCGCCATCAGGAGTGCGGTTGACGAGTTCAAGGTCAACACGCTCTACGCCGAGTCTGAGATACACCTGCGCGATTACCCATCGGATCTCAAGCGCATCGGTAGTGAGTTCGATCGCCTCGCTGACGCGGCCGTCGGTCAACAGATGTTCCTCTCAGCGAACGACGACTTTGTGTTTCTCGTTCGCTTGCCAGTTGATCCGTTTGGGCGGTGGCCCCGTGGGGACCGCATACGTGACGGGCTGGGTGTTGCGTCGCGCTTGCTGCTCTGTGTCCTAGCCAACAAGACCGGTGACGAAGTCCAGTTCGTCATACCTCGATCCCTTGCATACCCGGAGATGAGTGAGGTGACCCGAAGATTCGTCGGGATGGTCTCCGTGGATCCGTTCTGGACGGACGTGCCTCCGACGGCGCAGCATCCAGCCAACTCGTCGTGGCCGCGCCTGTGGTTCTACGAGAACTCATAGTCCCACCGGACCCAACCCGAGCACGACCACCGCGCCGTTCCCACGCTGCATCGCCCTGACGATCACTGTCCCACGACGACCTCGTCGTCGTGGCTCAACCTGGTGGAGGGCAGGTTCCTGCTTCTCACCGAACGGCGCGTACGTATGAAAGCCGCAGGTCGTCTCGGTTCATACACCGTACCGTCCGCACCCGGTCGGCCCTGCTGGCCGGAACCGTGAACCACCGCCGCTGTCCAACCGCGACGCTCCCGGCCGACCCGAGCTTTGTCGTGAGAGCCAACGCAGTTCAACTCGAGCTTGAGACGGAGACGTCCAGTGGGTCCTGACCCGAAGCATCCCCGAGGAGCATCGGGAGAGCGAGCGATCTCACGGCGGCTCGGTGACCTCTTGGCAGTTCCGCACGCGGACGACGTGGAACGTGTCCACCTGAGTGCCCTCAGGGGTTGCACTGACGGTATGCGTCCAGGCTGACCTGTCTATGTCGAGCGCTCGGGCTGCGGTCGTCAAGCTCGCTGAAAGGCAGGCGGCTCTCGACATAGGTGACCCAGCATCGGCACACGTCTTCGGGAGATACCTGTTGGTTGCTGCCCGGCGGAGGAGGTCCGCTCTGATTGACGAGGCAGACCTGGTTGGCTTGCGCCTCTTGCGCCGGGGTCCAGGCCCCCGGCTGGCTCGCGTTGTTCATGAGTGCTGATAGCGCCACCGCACCGAGCACCGAGATGACAAGGATGCCGGCGACGACCACAACGACGGTCGCAGTGCTCGCCTTGGAGGAGGTCGGTGTCGGCACTGGCTCACCGGCTGTTGGGG
>Ga0209023_10003804_pt1 | contig 17697 bp, 18 predicted proteins | sample LakOneMetagenome_FD_187468 | JGI IMG/M metagenome (GOLD analysis project Ga0209023, IMG submission 187468) | Freshwater and sediment microbial communities from Lake Erie, Canada (SPAdes) (version 2) | ecosystem: Environmental > Aquatic > Freshwater > Lentic | place: Lake Erie, Canada... | reverse complement strand
GTTTTTAAAGATTTTACTCCGTATGAAAAAGAAATAAAGAAAGGTCTGCAATATTTAAAGTATTATTTCCCCAATTATAGTCCCCCTAAAAAGATCGTCACGTTCATTGGCCCCATGAATGGAATTGGCGTTGCAGCAGCAGAGGAGATGATCTGCGTGGGGCTTCACCTCCATCTTGGGAAAGATTTTTCTTTTTACAAATCCGGGCTTGTACAGGAAACATATCCCGATTATGTGAGCCAGCGTTTTGCGCCTGACTACATTGCTGTTGACTGCATGAAACTGCTGATGCAGGATATTTACCCCGATAAACAGGAAGACAGGCCGCTTGTTGAACAGATGGTTGAACAGGGGAAACGTCTTTTTCTGCTGAGTAAACTATTGCCCGAAAAAGAAGAATACAAACTGATCGGTTATACAAAAGAACAATTAAAAGCCGTGTACCAACACGAGGCGGCGGTGTGGGATCTTTTTGTACAGAATAATTTCCTGCAAACGATCGATAATAACATCATCAAGAATTATATTGGTGAAAGCCCGAAGACCCAGGAACTCGGTGAGGCATCACCGGGAAACATCGGCAGTTTTTCCGGATGGCAGATCGTAAAAAAATTCATGAGGAAGAATTCAGACTACAGCCTGCAGAAACTGATGACAACGGATGCGGAAACAATTTTTCAACAGGCAAAATACAAACCCTGATCATTAAGCTGCTTTAACCTGGTGCAGCACCACTTCTGGTTTTTTACCGAGAAACTTCATCATTCTGAAATGAGAGGCAACGGCCTCACTTAATGTATCGTATTTATTATAAGGTAAATTGAATTCCCTGCATTTTTGCATTACTATCTTGCTGATGGCAGGGTAATGTATGTGACTTACTTTTGGAAAAAGGTGGTGTTCTATCTGGAAATTCAACCCGCCAACAAACCAGGAGATCACTTTACTGCCCATGGCGAAATTTGCGGTGGTCTTTACCTGGTGTTCGGCCCAGGCTGTTTCAATATGTTTTGTTTCGTCTAATGGTACATGCTCAAATTCTGTGTTCTCCACCACATGCGCCAGCTGAAATACGATGGAAAGCGTTAACCCCATCACTGCATTGAGTGCCAGGTAACCTGCCAGCCATGGCAAAAATCCCCAAACATATACTGGCAGCACAACATAAAAAGCCAGGTACATGATCTTTGTAACCCAAAAAACAATATGGTTTTTTGCAGACATCTTCCAGGCATCGGTTGTATATATCTTATGAGAGAAATATTTTTTAAAATCCATGATGAAGATCCAGAAGATGGTTGACAGGGAATAAATAGGAAGGAGATACAGGTGCTGAACTTTGTGTGCCGGCACCCATTTCTGCGATTCGCACTGGCGGATGATCGGGCTCTTGGCAATATCATCATCTATACCGTCTACGTTGGTGTAGGTATGATGAATGATATTATGTTTTTGTTTCCAGAAATAAGAACTGGCTCCCATGGCATTTAAACTAAGGCCCAGGAAATCATTAAGCAATGGTTTGGTAGAGTAGCTTCCGTGGTTTGCATCGTGCATTACACTGAACCCGATCGATGCCAGGGTAAATCCCAGTAACATGCACAGTAATAAAGCCACCCAGGAACTGATTGGTACGAACATTAATATCCCGTACATCGCAATGGCACTTGTTACCAGTATGATCGTTTTACTGAATAACCGCCAGTCGCCTGTTTTTCCAATTTTATTTTGGGCAAAATATTCCTCAACAGATGTTTTTAAGCTTTGATAAAAATCATTGTTACGGTTTGAAAATGTAATTTTTGCCATAAAAGAGTTTATACCGGTTATTGGGTTAATATGCCTGAACAGTCCTCTGAAACTTCAAAAAGAGAATAGGCTGCAATTTAAAACCAGGAGCAACACCACTTCTCTGTTGCTGATAGCATTAAAGGTACAGCAAAAACGGTAAACGAAGCCCATCAGTTTAACTTAAAGGGGGCACACATTTCAAAGGCCGGGATGATGGCATTGAATGTTTTCTTATTATTGATATTCTCCATGAGATAGGTGCCATGCATCTTCCCTATTTCCGAACGCAGGTTACACCCGCTCACATACTGGTAAGATTCACCCGGGTTGATCTGTGGCTGAACACCTACCACGCCTTCTCCTTCCACTTCACGCTGGCTGCCGTTGCTGTCATAAATGTGCCAGTGCCTGCGCAGGAGCTTTACGATAAATGAGTTGTTATTTTCAATGGTAATGCGGTAAGCAAACATATACTCACTGTTTACCGGATTGCTGTAATCGGGCTGGTAATATGTTTCCACACTGATGGTTATGCCTTCTGATATTTTAGAGATCATACCGGATGTTTGCTTACCCGTAAAAGTAACACTTAAATTTACTTTTTGTTGTAATTTACATACCACATACTTGTTAAAACCATTTCTTATGCCGCTCAAAACGCTTCATTATACGAACGGGGAAACAACCATTGTCTGGAAACCGGATATTTGTATCCATTCCGGCATTTGCGCCAAAGGCCTGGGAGAAGTATTTGATCCACGCCGCAGGCCATGGATCGACATGAGCCAGGCCGATACGCAGCGGATCATTGAGCAGGTAAAAAAATGCCCGAGCGGGGCGCTGAGTATTGCTGAAAAATCTTCTCAATAGAGTTACTGTTTGGCTATACTCTTTTTGCAGATTTATACCCGTTTTTCTGCAGCCATTGCAATACTTTTTCCCGGTGATCGCCCTGCACAATTATTTCTCCGTCTTTTACAGAGCCGCCAGTACCGCAATAGGATTTCAGTTTTTTTCCCAGGTCTTCCAGGTCGGTGCTGCTGCCTGTAAATCCATAAACAAGTGTTACGGCTTTGCCGGCCCGGTGCTTTGTATCCAGTATTATCCGCAATTGTTGTTGTGACGGGTCAGGTGTTTGGGTAACTTTACTATTTGTTCCCGGTAATTTAAAATCGGGGTCCGTTGAATAGATCAGCCCACCGAAGGAATTCATTTTCTTCTTTGCCATATTTTAGTTTCAAATGATAACAGCTTTCAGGCTAAGGTCCAGGCTTCTTGCCTGATGAATAACAGCACCGCTGGAAATAAAATCTACCCCGGTAGCGGCATAATCTTCTATATTTCCCAGGTTGATCCCGCCACTGGCTTCTGTTTCATATTTACCCCCGATGATCTTCAACGCTTCGGCAATTTGTTCAGGAGTAAAATTATCCAGCATGATGCGGTTGACTTTTCCAACAGCCATTACTTTTTTTACATCATCGATATTTCTGGTTTCCACTTCAATTTTTAAACCCGGCTTTTTTGATTGAACATATTCATACGCTTTCAATATCGCCTTTTCAATTCCCCCGCAATAATCAATGTGATTGTCTTTAAGCATGATCATATCGTACAAACCAAAACGGTGGTTTACTCCCCCGCCGATCTTCACGGCTTCTTTTTCCAGTAAGCGGAAATTGGGTGTTGTCTTTCGGGTATCGAGCAGTTTTGTTTTATACGGTCTTAATTTCTCCGTGTATTGATGCGTTAATGTGGCAATGCCGCTCATGCGCTGCATACAGTTCAGTACCAGTCTTTCGCATTGCAGGATGGTATGCACTTTTGCATTTACCTCAAAAGCTTTTTCACCGTACTTCATGTCATCGCCATCTTTTTTAAAGGGAGTAAAAACAATACCCGGCTGCAAATACCTGAATATTGTTTCTGCCACATCCATTCCAGCCAGTATGCCAGCTTCCTTAATTTTCAACACCGCCATTCCTTCTGCACCCGGTGCTATGGAAGAAAGCGTGGAATGATCTCCATCACCAATATCTTCGGCCAGTGCATTTTTAATAAGCAGGTTCAATTGTTCTTTATGATCCATGGCAACAAAGCTAAGAAAGAACACAAACAAAAAACCCCGGAAGATCCGGGGCGTTTCTGTTTATTATTTATTCTGGTCTATTTATTTTCAAAAGTTATTTCCTGGAGTAATTGTTTGTCGCCTTTTTGTTTCATAAAAATGGTTGTCCGGAAAGAACCGTTCCGGGTAACCAGGGTACCGATGCAATATTGTGAACCGGAGTTTTCGCCTTTGTGCAGTACGTCAAAACCTTTTACGGCATTGGTAGTAAAAAAATCTTTCAATACCAGCTCTGCCTGACTTTTGCTGTAGCTGTTGCTTTTTTCAGGCATATTTATCTCCACGGTGTTATCAAAAAAACGAGCCACATCTGCAGAATTACCTGCTTTCATGCCATTGATCACTTCATCGATACTCGCAAAAAAGGTGAATGAGCTGATCAAAGTACCAACCGCCAGTAGTGTAAAAATCTGTTTCATTTTTCCGTAGGTTTTTGTCATCGGGAATTCGACTAAAAACGTGCCAACCTGTGTTAAAATTGCCGTGCGATAAGCCTATTTTATACCCACAAGACAAGAAAGAATTGTACTTAGCTGCAAATCTTTTAGTTTTACCAAATGGAAGATAGGAAAGTTATACTTATTATAATGGATGGCTGGGGCCTTGGCAAGGTAAAAAGCAGCGATGCCATACAAAATGCGAACACCCCGTTCGTGAATTCTTTATATTCAAAATATCCTAATACAACGCTGGTAACCTGTGGCGAAGCAGTCGGCCTGCCAGATGGTCAGATGGGAAACAGTGAAGTGGGACATCTTAATCTGGGTGCCGGAAGAATTGTTTACCAGGAATTACAACGGATAAATGTTGCGATTCGGAGTGGTGAGTTTGCTAAAAACCAATCGCTGTTAAATGCCATCCGCTACGCAAAACAAAATGGCAAAACACTTCACCTGATCGGATTGGTAAGCAATGGCGGCGTTCATTCGCATATTGATCATGTAAAAGCACTCACCAGCCTTTGTGCAAAAGAAGAATTAAGCAATGTATTGATACATGCATTTACGGATGGAAGAGATACCGATCCAAAAAGCGGACTGGGGTTTTTAACCGGGTTACAAGATCATCTAAAACAAACAGCCGGAAGTATTGCCAGCATTACCGGCCGGTATTATGCTATGGACCGTGATAAGCGATGGGAACGGGTCAAGATCGCTTATGATGCATTGGTGAATGGGACCGGAGAAAACAGTGAAGATATTTTGACTGCTGTAAAAAAATCTTACGAAAGGGGCATAACAGATGAGTTTATCAAGCCGATCATCAACAAAAAACTACCAAACGTCAGGATACAGAATGATGACGTGGTGATCTGTTTTAATTTCCGTACCGATCGCTGCAGGGAAATTACCGAAGTACTTACCCAGGCAGATAAACCGGAATTTGGTATGCAGAAACTGAACCTTCATTATACCACCATGACGCAGTATGACCATACATTCAAAAACGTACACGTGGTTTTTGAGAATGATGACCTTCGGAATACACTGGGTGAAGTATTGGAGCAAAACAATAAAACACAGATACGTATTGCAGAGACAGAAAAATATCCGCATGTAAGTTTCTTCTTCAGCGGCGGCCGGGAAGTGCCGTTCAAAGGAGAGAAACGCATCATGGTCCCTTCACCAAAAGTGGCTACATACGACCTGCAGCCGGAGATGAGCGCTCATGAAGTAACTGATAAAATTGTGAAAGAGATAAATGATAAGTCGGCCGATTTTATCTGCCTCAACTATGCCAATGCCGATATGGTTGGGCATACCGGTGTGTGGAAAGCGATCATTAAAGCCGTAGAAACAGTGGACCAATGTGTGGAGAAAGTGGTTACGGCTGCGCTGCAAAACGGTTATATTGTTTTCCTTACTGCCGATCACGGCAATGCAGATTATGCCATTAATGAAGACGGCACACCCAATACCGCACACACATTGAACCTGGTTCCCTTTTTTATAATTGATAAAACGTGGAAAGGAACCATAAGCCCGGGTAAATTAGGAGATATAGCTCCAACCATTTTACAAATGATGAAACTACCGGTTCCGGAAGTAATGACCGGCAACATTTTAATTGATAAACCTTAAGCAATGAAAAAATTCTTTAAGCGGCTATTTATGGTATTACTGATCGCATTCGTAGTTATTCAATTCTTCAGACCAACAAAGAACAAGGCAGAAGGCATGAGTAAAAATGATATCAGCACCTTGTACCCGGTACCGGAAGATGTACAAAACATTCTTAAAACCAGTTGCTATGATTGCCACAGCAACAACACCGTTTATCCCTGGTATGCCGAGGTTCAGCCGGTAGCCTGGTGGCTCAACAGTCATATCCAGGATGGGAAAAAAGACCTTAATTTCTCGGAGTTTGCCAGCTATCGTATCCGGCGCCAGTATAAAAAACTGGAAGAGGTGAATGAACTGGTAAAAAAGGACGAAATGCCCCTCGACTCTTACTTATGGATCCACAAAAATGCCAAACTGAGCGAACAGCAGAAGCTGACCCTTGCAAACTGGGTTAATGCAGTAAGAGACAGCATTAAAGCCCATTACCCAGCCGACAGTTTAGTACGAAAGAAATAATACTTACCTTCGTTCCCTTTCTGTTTATGATCATCCGCCAAAACAAAATAACAGCGTTGGGCATGTTGCTGCTTATAGCTTTGCCGCTGATCTTTTCTGTTGGCATAGTGGTAAAACAAAAGCTGATACAGCTGCAACGAATGGCCAGGTTTGAAACAGAGAAGCTGGAAACCATCAGGGTTAAAACCGGAAAAATAAACTGGATTGAGGAAGGAAAAGAAATAGAGATTGATGGAAACCTCTTTGATGTTGAACACTATACAATAAGTGGTTCTGATATTGTGCTTACCGGTTTTTACGATCATAAAGAAGAAAAGCTTGTAAAGCATATCGAGGAAGTTGAACAACAAAAAAACAGATCTGAAAGCCCATTCGGCCAGTTAGCTGTTAAGTTTTTATTTGTTGCAAATTATAAAGAGACCCTTACATTTTCAATTCAAAATAACTGGCAAAATATTACAGGCCGGTTTCCTGTTTATACTGAAAGCATAGCCAGCATGTCTTATCCCACAGTTTCGCCACCTCCCAAGAATTGTTAGTATTTATTAAACTGTTTTAAAATAAGCACAGTATAGTCAGCTCAAATATAATATTGAGGGATTGGCTAATGCTATATATTATTTACTATCAACAAATTTAAAATGAAACGCATAATTCTATTTTTACTAACACTAACATCAGTTACAGCCTTTGCACAAAAAACAGTTAAAGGCAAAGTAACTGATGCCGCTAATAACAACCCGCTTTCAGGAGCAACAATCTCATTCAATGGCAAAAATGCCTCAACAGATAAAGACGGTATGTTTACTGTTGATTGCAGCAAAGCAACAACAATAACCGTATCTTTTGTTGGATACGAAACTGTTAATTACAGTATCAAAAACTGTAACGATGACATTACAATCAGCCTTTCATCAACTGCTACTAATTTAACAGCAGTGGAAATTGCCACAACATCTAACCCGAATAAATCGGCATTGTATCAGCCGGCAGCTATAGCCAAATTATCTACCCCGGAATTAAAAAGAGGACAGGGCGTTTTTCTTCAGGATGCCATTGAAGCAAATGTACCAGGTGTACTTATGAACAGAAGAAGCGTTTCCGGTGGTCAGCAATTTAACATACGTGGTTATGGCAATGGCGCAAGAGGTACCAATGGTGTCAACAGTAATTTCGACGGACAAGGATATAAAGTTTATCTTAATGGAATACCCGTTACAGATGCAGAAGGTATTACCACGCTGGATGATATTGATTTTGCTTCGCTTGGAAATGTGGAAATTTTAAAAGGGCCTGCCGGTACTTTATACGGACAAGCCATTTCCGGAGCTGTGAGTTTCAGAACTGAAAAACCTGCAAGTGGAACTACTTCTATCAGCCAGGATGTGATGTTTGGCAATTACGGCTTGCAGCGATACACAACCCGTTTTGCAACAGGCAGTGCACGTAGCGGTTTGTTATTAAATTATGGCAAGCAAAAATCTGATGGCTTTTCTATTCATAATGCTTCGCACAAAGATTTTGCTAACCTGGTATTGATGACTCAACCAAATGAAAAGCAAAACATCATGTTTTATGCTGGTTACACCAACAGTTACGATCAAAGATTAGGTGAACTTACACTTGCACAATGGGATGCCGACGACTATTCAGGCAACCCTAATTATATCAGAAACGATGGTCACAGCCATGTAACTACTTTCAGGGCTGGTGTAACACATACCTATAACTTTACAAAAGGCATCAGCAATACAACATCAGTATTTAGCACAGGCTTTAGAAGCGATGCCAGTAGTGCAGGTGGCTGGACAGATAAAAACACGGTGAACTATGGTTTCCGTACTACTTTTGATACAAAGTTTTCATTAGGTCAAAATATCTCATTGAATGGAATTACCGGAATGGAAATTCAGGGACAGAATGCACAAACGATTGGATACAGCATGAAAGTTAATCCTAATGATCCTGTTCCTGCAACGTACACTTATGGTGTAAGCCCTTATTATGTGATCAATGCCATCACTTCCAATGTATCTTTTCTTACACAGCCTACTTCGTTTTTCACTGAGTGGACTGTAATATTACCGAAAGATCTTTCTGTCTCTGCCGGTATAGGTTATAGTTCTCAAAAGATAATATTGGATGATCGCTTCAGAGCAATAACTACCACTTATCCGGGGCATTTTGAAAACACCTATAAAAATATGTGGTCGCCACATGTTGCCGTTAATAAAGTTTTCAGCAAAAAGATTTCAGCGTATGCTTCTTACAGCAAAGGATATAAAGCACCTGTAAGTTCTTATTTCTTTGTTGTAACACCTGTGGTTGGTGCTACTCCTGCCGCAGGATTTGTTAATACTGATTTGAAACCAGAATATGGCGATCAGTTTGAAATAGGAACAAAAGGATCTTTACTGAAAGACAAGTTAAGCTACCAGTTGGCTTTGTACTCATTAAAGTTCTCAAACAAAATGACTGCCATTTCGGTGCCTTTGAATGCAACTACCACTGCTTACAGTTACATGGTAAACGGTAGTAATCAAAAACACAAAGGTCTTGAAGCAACTTTAAGGTATTCGATCATAAACAATCCGCAAGGTGTGTTTACTAATGTAACTCCCTTTATCAGCTTCACTTACTCTGATTTTAAATACGGAGATAATTTTACGCTTGTAACAGGTTCAACTGTAGCAGCACGTGACACTATTGATTACAGCGGTAAAAGAGTTTATGGAGTGCCAAAAGTGACGAACGCTTTAGGAATAGATGTAGCAACCAAACTTGGTTTTTACGCAAACCTTGTTCACATCTATAAAGATGGTGTAACCATTGGTACAATAAAAACCAGCGCCGCCGGTGTAAATCCAAAAGTATTTACAACTTATCAATCTACAAGCTATAGTTTACTGAATGGTAAGATCGGATTCAAAAGAAATTTCTCAAATCATTTTGGCTTGGATGTATTTTTTGGTGTAGACAACATTACCAAAACAAAATACCCGCTGATGATTTTTGTAAATCAATTAGCTGATGCTTATATACCTGCCCCACCAAAAGCAGTAGTATATGGCGGTTTAAACCTGAAATATAATTTCTGATTAAAAAAAAGGGTAGTTTTAAAAACTATCCTTTTTTTTAAATAAAATCAACATGAAAAAAAATATTGTTATTATTTCAGCACTATCGCTGCTGATTATTTCCTGCGGTCGCTTTGGTAATAAAGAAGCTGATGGCACTAAAGACATGCGTATTGTTTGCCTGAGCAAACATTTAACCGAAATGGTCTTTGCTTTGGGTAAAGGGCATAACATTGTAGCCGTTGACCTCAGCAGTACCTATCCAGACAGTGCTAAACTTTTAAAAACGGTCGGCTATCACCGGGCACTGAGCCCGGAAAGCATCATTGCCATGAATCCTGACCTTGTGATCCACAGCAACGACATCGGGCCCGATAATGTGCTGCCGCAAATAACCAAAGCAGGACTTAACATCAAGGCCTTTGGTGGCGCCAATACCATCGACAGTGCAAAACTGCTTTTGAAAGAACTGGGTAAATTCTTTGGCGAAGAAAAAAAGGCAGATTCGATCATTGCAAAAATGAGCGAAGGAATTGCAAAGGCTGCTGACAGTTTAAAAGCACGGAACATTACCGACTCGGTAAAAGTGATGATCATCCATTTTGGTTTGCGCAATAATAATTACTTTGTAATGAGCGGCAGAAACGGCGTGGGCGATAAAATGATCAGGCTGGCCGGGTGTACTCCGGCCGTTTATGATGGCAAAGGTGCCCGGGAGATGAGTGCCGAAGCAGTGGCACTGGCAAACCCGGATATCATCATTGCTACCGATTTTGGTTACGACCGGATGGGCAGCATGGATAAATTCATCAGCAGTGTTCCGGGTGTTTCATTAACCAATGCCGGAAAGAACAAACGTATTGTTCGCTTTGAAGAACATGATCTTATTTACTTTGGTCCCAGAACCGGCGAGAACATCATTAAATTAATTAACCTGCTTCATCCAATTGTACGTGCTGAGAAAAAATAAATTCTTCTTCCCGGTCTTAATTGTACTGTTGGTCATCGTGCTGCTGTGTGCCATTGCATTTGGTGCAGTTTCCATATCCGTATCGGATATGCTCTTATCGCTGAAGCATTTTTTTAACGGACAGGAACCGGGCAATATTTATGAAGGCGTTTTTATCCAGCTTCGTTTGCCCAGGGTTTTACTTTGTGCCATTACCGGCGCCATTTTAGCCGTAAGCGGGGTATTGATGCAGGGTTTGTTCCGCAACCCGATCGTAGAGCCAGGGTTGGTAGGAACCAGTGCCGGCGCTGCTTTGGGAGCATCCATTGTTTTTGTGATGGCTCCAAATTTCAGCCCTGCCTTAAAAAGTTTTACCGGGCCGTTGCTTGTACCCATCGTTGCTTTTTTCGGCGCATTATTCGCCACATTCATTGTTTATTCACTGGCCAAAAATGCAAAGCGGGTTTCTATCATGTCGTTGCTGCTGATCGGTATTGCCGTGAATGCCGTTTGTTTAAGCGGCACCGGTTTTATGAGTTATATCGCAAGAGATCCGCAGGCTAGAAGCATTACCTTCTGGAACCTGGGAACTTTTTCCGGCGCCTCATGGCAACAGGTTTTTATTGTGGGAACGGTGGCAGCAACTATTTTTATCTTATCGCTCCGTTATTCAAAACAATTGAACACACTATTGCTTGGTGAAGAAGAAGCTACTTATCTCGGTGTGGATCCGGATAAATTAAAAAGAAGGATCATGTTGCTCAATACTGCCATGGTTTCTGTTGCCACTGCTTTTGTGGGTGTGATCAGTTTTATGGGGTTGATCGTGCCGCATGTATTACGCCTGCTCATTGGCAGTGATAACAAACGGCTATTGCCTGCTTCTATGATCACGGGCGCCATGTTGCTTGTACTTGCGGATATGTGTGCAAGATTATTACTGGCACCGGCCGAAGTACCCATTGGTATTATCACCTCGCTTGTTGGTGCCCCCATCTTCATTATCCTGCTAAAGCGTTTTAACCTGGCGCAACAAAAAGGAGGATACAATGCTTAAAACAGAAAAAATATACTACCGCATTGGAAAAAAACTGATCCTGAATGGTATCAGTGCCGAATTCCGGCCCGGGGAATTTAATATGATACTGGGGCCTAATGGCTCCGGCAAATCAACCTTTCTTAAAATATTCAGTGGTGAGATCAACGGGTACGAAGGATCGGTCTTATATAACGATCATAAAATTTCCAAACTAAAAAAAGAAGAACTGGCAAAGTACCGGGCTGTAATGAGTCAGCAACCTGAACTTGGTTTTCCATTAACGGTTGATGAAGTGGTGATGATGGGACGTTACCCCCACTTCAGTTTTAACCCGGGCAAAAAAGATGAGGCCATCTGCAATGAAGTGATGGAACGGATGAATCTTTCGGAATTTAAAGAAAGGAATTACCTCACATTGAGTGGCGGAGAAAAACAGCGGGTGCAATATGCAAGGGTGCTGGCCCAGGTGTGGGAAAAGCCGGCATCGGGTTTTCGTTATCTTTTTTTGGATGAACCCCTCACAAGCCTTGATATTAACTACCAGCAGGAGTTTTTGCAAATTGCCCGTGAACTTGCAAAGGAAGGTATTGTTCTGGTAGCTGTGATGCATGATATTAACCTGGCTATTCAATTTGCTGATAAATTATTTTTTTTGAAAGAAGGTGAACTGGTTGGCCACGGAAAACCAAAAGAAATACTTAGCGCAGACCTGATCAAGAAGGTGTTCAATATTCAGTCTACCATCATCAATAACCCGGTAACGGGAAATCCGCTGGTAATAATGAACTAATAAGGCAATTCTGCGCCGGGAAATTCTATTTCCCCCCACTTATTACCGTCTTGCAAGCTGATTATCCCCAAATACAACACATGATAATTTTTCTCCAAGTTATTATCTGCTGAAAAGCACATGGTTAGACTGTTTTTCTAGTAAAGCCATGTCATTTTATTTGAAGCTACTTAAAAACCCATGCAGCAGGTGTTTACCAGATTTTGTCTTATATTTATAGGGTAAACTAAGCAACAAATGACCGAAGAGCTCATGCTGGCCGGGTGTATAAGAAATAATGCCACTGCACAGGAGGCCTTATACAACCGCTTTAGCCCCAGGATGCTGGGTGTATGCTACCGTTTTGCCAAAAACCGGGAGGATGCGGAGGATATGTTGCAGGAAGGTTTCATCAAGGTTTTTACACAAATACACCAATACAGGAACGAAGGTGCGCTGGAAGGATGGATAAGAAGGATCATCGTTCATACCTGCATCAATGTTCTTAAAAAGAACAAGAAGTTCTCTGACAGTGTGGACATAATTCATGCAAGCAGTGTACATGTAAATGAAGAAGTGATCCCTTCCATCATGCAGGCAAAGCAGGTGGTGGAATGCATACGAACCCTGCCTATTGGTTACCGCACTGTGCTTAACCTTTATGCCATCGAAGGGTATTCCCACAAGGAAATAGCCGGTATGCTGGATATTGAAGAAAGTACCAGCCGAAGCCAGTATACGAGGGCAAAGGCAATGCTGGAGGAAATTTTAATAAGAAAGAAGATCATTCAAAAGCAAAAGAAAAAAACAACTTTTTTTGGAGCAGTCTCACCAGGCTAGGTCCACGTAATAAACCTTAATACAGCATTACCAATAACTATTATGTTTTTGAAAAATGGAAAGAGAATTTTATACAGATGAATTTGAACAGCTGATCAAAGAAAAATCAGACCAGTTCAGGATGTACCCCTCAAAACGGGTGTGGCACAGCATCTATAATAATCTGCACCCCAGCCGCAGGTGGCCTTCCTTTGCCATTAGTGTCCTTTTCTTCACTTCGTTGGTTTCAATAGGTTACCTGAATACCAGCGATAATTCCAGGAACTTTAAATTCACCGGGTCCTCATCAGCATCAACTGTTATTGCAGCTAATAATGTTACTAAAAACGAGAACCCGCCTATACGTAACAAAAACACAACAGAACCTGTAAACAACAATACTATCAGCATCAATTCCCTTTCAAAGCCTGAAACAATTAATGATGCAGATCCTTCAGGCAACAATCCTGGCCAGGTGCTTAATATTTCCGGCATTTCAGGAAAAAACACGCTTGTGAAATCAACGTCGGCAAAAAACAAGACTAGTAATATTTATCAGCCTGTTGACGACCAGTTAACTAACAATAGCCAATTGTTCTCTGACATGGCCGTTACCGGAGAAAGCAATAAGCTAAAGGCCAAAAAGCCTGCTGCAGTCCGGGAAAATAGCAGCAAAGAAGCTGATGATGAAAATACTGATGTACTGAACAATGCAGATTCTAAGATCAGCATTTCTGCAAGGTCATCTGAATCACAAGTCGTAGTTCCTGACCAGCAAAAAACAGCTTTTGAAAACGAAAGCAAGAACGTTCCTAAAATACTAAGTGCTACCGAAAGCAAAACAGATGACCAGGAAGAAAAGTCCTGGATCGAAAATTATGCACAGCAAAATAAACCGGCTCGCAGCAGGTGGAAAGGCCGCTTAGACTTTGAACTTTATGCAACACCGGCAGTTAACTACCGTAAATTAACTACAGACTCCAAAGGATCGGCTGCGCCATTTGCAATGACTGGCGACATTAATAAGGCTATCAGCCAGAAACCAGGGCTTGGGATTGAAACAGGCTTGGGATTATCTTATGCCTTTGCAAAGAACCTGAGACTAAAAGCGGGTGTTCAGTTCAATTATACTAATTACAACATCAACGCCGATCAGACCAATCACCCGATTCAGACATCCATTTTACTTACCGACCCGGTAACAGGCTATTCGTATCCTGCTGCACGTGTTTCTTCCATAGCTAATACCTATGATAATAACGCCCTGCAGCCAGTGACTTTGCACAACCGTACCTACCAGGTTTCTATGCCTATTGGGTTAGCTTATAAATTATCGAGCAATAAAAATGTAGAATGGTTTGCCGGTGCAACAGTTCAGCCTTCTTATATATTTGGAGGTAAAGCACACCTGATATCATCCGATCTTAAAAACTACATCTCCGATCCCTCCACCATCAGAAACTGGAATCTGAACATTGGGCTTGAAACCTATATGAATTACAGGTTTGGTACGTATAGCCTGCGGGTAGGTCCACAGGTCCGATACCAGGTATATTCAACATACCGTAAAGATGTAGCCCTGATAGAGAAACCTTATGCAGTTGGGCTTAAGATCGGTATAGTGAAAGGTTTTTGATTTAACTGATCTTTTTGCTTTATAAAATATTACGCAACAATTCAAAATGGGTTGTTGCGTTTTTCATGTGGCCTACACCTCGGTTACTGGTTTTGCAATGCAATACTTTACATTTAATTTTGAAAAATGAGATACTTAATTCCCTTTATTCTTTCAGTATTTGTTTTTGGTTCCTGTTCAGATTCATCAAACCCAGAAACTAAAAAAGCTGAGCCTGTTCCTGTAAAAAAACAAAGTTTCTTTCCTGTTACCAGTTATATACGGGGGCAGATATTTGAAATTAAGAGCAAGGGTGTTACCCCTTTAAAATATATAACCAGTAAGAACCATACTGATTCCGCCTGGCTCAAATTCGACCAGCTTGAAGAGGCTGTAAAAGAATTCTTAACTCCCGAGATTGACTCGGTTAATTTAACAACCCTGTTCACCGAAAAGAATTTCCTGGACCAGACGATCGCTGCTTTCACATTTACGTATGATCCAACCGGGCAGCTACCCGACAGCATGAAACTCAAACGCTGGGATGTTTATATTGACCCTGAAAATAATAAGGTGAAACGAATATACATGGTGAAGGAAGTAAGCAAATCCACATCCCTCCAATTAACCTGGCAAAACGACAAATATTGTAAGATCGTTTCTATAGTTACAGATGCCGCTGGAAATTCAGCGGTAGAGAAAGAAGAAAAAATAACCTGGGATTTTTAATCAAAATGACTCAAAAAGAATTTTCAGCCATAGCCCACAGCATTCCTGCCGAGCCGGGAATCTATAAATACTATAATTCCGAAAATGACTTACTCTATGTTGGCAAGGCAAAGAACCTCCGGAAAAGGGTCAGTTCCTATTTCATAAAAACCTTTTCCAGCTATAAAACGCATGAATTGGTAAAGCGGATCCATCACATTGAGTTCACGATCGTTAATAATGAACAAGATGCCTTCCTGCTGGAGAATACCCTGATAAAGGAAAACCAGCCAAAATTCAATATAAATCTTAAGGACGATAAAAGTTACCCGTACATCGTAATAAAAAATGAACGTTTTCCCCGTGTTTTTTTCACCCGGAGAAAACTCAATGACGGATCTCAATACCTGGGGCCTTATACTTCGGTTGAAAAAGTAAGAGAACTGCTTGATTTTATAAGGCAGACAATCTCATTACGTAACTGCAAACTGAATTTATCTGAACAGAACATTAAGAAAGGAAAATTCAAAGTTTGCCTTGAATACCACCTGGGAAATTGCAAGGGCCCCTGTGAAGGGCTACAAACGGAAGAAGATTATAAAGAGGATCTGCAGCAACTGGTTAATCTTTTGAAAGGGAACCTGAAGCCGGTCATTCAGCATTTCAAAAATGAGATGAAGGAGCTTGCAGAGAATATGGAATTTGAAAAAGCTGCCGCTTACAAAAAGAAGCTGGAGCATCTGGAGGGCTATCAGTCAAGGTCGATTGTTGTAAATACCCGGATAGGAACCGTTGATGTGTTTTCTATCATGGAGGAAGGGAATACCGCTTATGTGAATTATTTAGCCATTAATGCCGGAACAGTGGTAAGAACAAAGACCATCACATTAGAAAAACAATTGGATGAAACAGCCAAAGAGGTACTTGAATTTGCCGTTGCACAACTGAGGGAAAGTTTTGAAAGCAAGGCAAAAGAGATCATCGTTCCGTTTGCTATTGAATTTCCCGGAAGAGATATTGAGGTTACGATTCCCCGAAGCGGAGATAAGAAAACCCTCCTGACACTTTCTGAAAAAAATGTAAACTATTTCCGGGATGAACTGAGGAAAAAGAAGATACTAAACCTGGAAGAAAAATCCGGAGATGAAAAACAGAAGGTATTACAGCAGTTAAAAAAAGACCTGCAGCTTCCTGCTGTTCCCCTGCATATTGAGTGCTTTGACAATTCAAACCTGCAGGGAAGTTACCCGGTATCGGCCATGGTATGCTTTAAGAACGGCGAGCCCAGTAAGACTGAATACAGGCGATTTAAAGTAAAAACGGTAACCGGTATAAATGACTTTGCTTCCATGAAAGAAGTGGTTTACCGGCGGTACAAACGCTTACAGGATGAAAATAAACCGTTACCGCAATTGATCATAATTGACGGGGGAAAAGGTCAATTGAGTGCCGCCATGCAAAGCATACATGAATTAAATGTACCAGGGTCGACATCTGTTGTGGGATTGGCAAAAAACGAAGAAGAAATTTTCTTTCCGGGAGATAGCCAGTCTATAAAACTTCCCTGGGACAGCGAAAGCCTGAAACTCATCAGGCGTATCAGGGATGAAGTACATAACTATGGCATCTCTTTCCACCGAAACCTGCGAAGCAAGGGCACTTTTAAGAATGAGTTGGAGCAGATAAAAGGCATTGGGAATACAACAGCAGATCTGCTCCTGAAGAAGTTTAAATCCATAAAAAATATAAAGGAGAAAAGCCGGGAAGAAATGGCTGAACTAATTGGAAATGCGAAGGCAGGCCTGGTTGTAGAATATTTCAGCAAACAATAAATGCTTCATTAAATAAAAAAGGGGCCAGAATGGAAATTCAGCCCCGTTTAAAATCCAATATCCTATGAAAAACCGAAACGAAGATAACCAAACCCATACTTCCCGCCAATACCCTAATGTGGGTATTTATAAAAAATTGCTGCTATTTAAAAAAAAGTATAGTTTGCTCAGGAAATAAAAAAACCCGCCATAAAGGCGGGTTTTTTTAAAATATTTCTAATAACAGGATTAGTAACTCCACAAATCCTGTTCGTAATTAAATATCTTTTCTTTGATGTTCTCTCCTTCCAGTAACTGGAGAATGCCTCTTTCCTTCAGGCCGGGATAATCCCGGATCATTCTGTCTAAAGGATTATCTATGGTACTCTTGATAATACGCCCATAGAACATA
>Ga0209023_10003803_pt1 | contig 17698 bp, 19 predicted proteins | sample LakOneMetagenome_FD_187468 | JGI IMG/M metagenome (GOLD analysis project Ga0209023, IMG submission 187468) | Freshwater and sediment microbial communities from Lake Erie, Canada (SPAdes) (version 2) | ecosystem: Environmental > Aquatic > Freshwater > Lentic | place: Lake Erie, Canada... | reverse complement strand
GACTTCCGCGTCGAGGTTGTTCTGCAGCATCCGGAACGGCGCTTCGGTCAGCCACGACTTGCAGTTCAACGTGGCGCCGCGCGGCGCGCGGATCTTGCGGGACGGGTCGTGGCGGCTGGACATCGGGCGCGGCTCCTGCAGGCGAAGCCGCGATTATCGCACCGCTCCCGGCGGCGGCCGGCACGGGCTTCGGGCACACTTCGCGCATGTGGTACGACAGTTTCGACACCCCCATCGGCCTCTTGACCGTCGCCACCGACATCGACGGCCTGCGCCACGTGCTGTTCGAACGCAACCGCCACGAAGTGCACGGCCGCAGCGCGTGGCTGCATTCGCCCGGTCGCCTCGCCGAGGCGAAGCGGCAGCTCATGGAATATTTCGCCGGCGAACGGCGCGAATTCGAGCTGCCTCTGAAGCCGGTCGGCACCGCGTTCCAGCTCAAGGCCTGGCAGGCGCTGGCAGGAATTCCCTACGGCGAAACCCGCAGCTACGCGGAACAGGCGCAGCGCATCGGTGCGCCGGATGCGGTGCGCGCCGTAGGCGCTGCGAACGGACGCAATCCGCTGCCGATCGTGCTGCCCTGCCATCGTGTGATTGGCGCGGATGGCGGGCTCACCGGTTTCGGTGGCGGACTGCCGATCAAGGCCGCGCTGCTGCGGCTGGAAGGCGCGCTCGCGCCGGCCGAGGTCGCGCCGCGCACGGGCGACCTGTTCGGCTGAGGCGAGGTTTCGGCGTCAGTGGGACGCCGGGTCGAGCATGCGCAGGGCGTCGGCGACGTCGACCGCGCCGGTGCGGCGGATATCGTCCTGGGTGTAGGCACGACCGTAGGACGCGCACTTCACCTCGACGGTCGCATCACCCCTGGCGCGCGCCTCACGCACGGCACGCCGGTTTTGCGCGGTCGTGACCAGCGAGCCGGTCTCGCGCAGGCAGTTGTGGTCGCGCACGTCGCGTGTGGCGACGTCGGAGTGGATATCGTCCTGCACGGTCGGCTGGACGGTCGTGCCGACCGACTGGGCCGACGCGGCGAACGCAACGCCGGCGAGCAGGCTGGCGAGCAGCAGACGTTTCATGGGTCACCTCCGGGTTTCCATGCCTGTTATACGCCTTTCGCGACAACCCGGACCTGTCCTCGCCACGCGCGTTTCGTGCACGTTTAGGGCGGCGTCAGCCGCGCGGGCAGGCCTCGCGCCGGCCGGCCCGGAACGCCGCGACTTCGGCATCGCTGGCCGGCCGCGGTTCGATGCCGTCGTCGAACAACACCCGCCACGCGCCGTCGGCATCGCGGTGCCAGATCGACTGGAATCCTCCGATCAGGAAGCGCTGCTTGGTATCGGGCGTCAGATCCTCGTACAGGGCCGGGCCGCTGGAATAGGCGATGCCGGGTTCGCCGCCGATGGCGACCATGCCCGGGTACCACGACAGACGCAGTTCCTTGCCTTCGACCAGACCGGACCAGGCCGCGACCACCGCGTCGCGCCCGCGCCGCGGCTGCGGTCGCTTGGCGCCGAACACCGCGCCCTCCGCGATGAAGCCGGCGAACGCGGCGGCATCGTGATCCGCGACCGAACGCGCGAAGCCCAGTTCGCGTGCCCACACCTCGCATTCGGCGGCGGAGAGCTTCGGCTCCGGTGGCGCCGCCGATTGCGCGGACGCGAACGGCGACGAGGAAAGAACGACGGCGGCCAACAACGCGCGAGCGAATCGCATGGGCATTCCCGTGTGAGGCATTCGCGGCAGCGTGGTTGCGCATCCATCGCGGGGCATGCGCCGAAGGTCATGCCATGCGGCTAACATTGGGCATGCGCACGCGAATCCGCCAAACCGCGACAATCCTCTGCTTCGCGCTGCTGCTCGCGGGCTGCGCCGGCCTGCGCCCGGCAGCGGCGCCTGCGTCGCAGGCGACCGTCGTGCTGGTGTCCATCGACGCCTTGCGTGCGGATGCATTGGGAAGCGGCACCATGCCGACGCTCGACGCCATCGCCGCCGACGGCGTGCACGCGCGCTGGATGAATCCCTCCTACCCCACGCTCACCTTCCCCAACCACTACACGCTGGTCACCGGCCTGCGTCCGGACCACCACGGCATGGTCCACAACAAGATGCGCGACGCCGAACTCGGCCATTTCGTGTCCAAGGACGCGAGCGCGGCCGACGGGCGCTGGTGGGCCGGCGGCGAGCCGTTGTGGGCGACGATGCAACGCGAGGGCCAGCCCAGCGCGGTGCTGTTCTGGCCGGGTTCGATGGCCGAAATCCACGGTGAACGCCCGTCGCAGTGGCGCCCGTTCGACAAGACCATGAGCGTGGATGCGCGCGTGCAGCAGGTGCTGGAATGGCTGGATTTGCCCGCCGCAAAACGCCCGCGCTTCATCGCCGCCTATTTCGACCAATACGACGTCGCCGCGCACCAGTGCGGCGCGCATTGCCCCGACGCGATCGCCGCCGAACGCGCCGTGGACGCCGGGCTCGCGAAACTGCGCGCGGGCATTGCCGCGCGTTCGCATGGACGGCGCATTGATCTCGTCGTCGTCTCTGACCACGGCATGGCCGACGTTGCGCACGGCAACATCCGCTACCTCGACGACATCGTTCCCGCCGATGCCATCGAATTCGAGGACGACGGTCCGATCGTGCTGGTCGCGCCGCGCGCCGGCCACGAAGCCGAAGCGATGCGATTGGTCGGCCGCCACGATCATTCCGAATGCTGGCAGCGCGAATCGCTGCCGCCGGCCTGGCATTACGGCAGCAACCCGCGCATCCCCGCCATCGTCTGCCAGGCCGACGAAGGCTGGCTGCTCGAGGTGCATTCCGACAAACCCTTCACCCAGCTGATGAAGGGCGAACACGGTTATGCGCCGGAAACGCCGTCGATGCGCGCGACCTTCGTCGCCGAAGGCCCGGACTTCCGCCGCGGCGTGGAATTGCCGCCGTTCGACAACGTCGACGTCTACCCGTTGCTTGCGCGCCTGCTCGGCGTACCCGCGTTGCCGAACGACGGCGACATCGCACCGCTGCTACCGGCCTTGAACCCGTAGGAGCGCCCATTTGGGCGCGACCGGGTAATGTCGCGTTCGCAAGTCGCGCCCTGAAGGGCGCTCCTACAGCAATTTCGAAATAGCCTCGCGGTAACGAGTCGCGATCGCATCGCGGTCGCGATGGCGGCCATCCGCCACCAGCGTTTCGCCGCCGACGCGCACTTCGCGCACCAGCGGCCGATTGCCGGCGAAGATCCATCGGTCGACGATCTCGTCGCGAGTCGCGCCGGCGAACTGCGGCGCATCGGCATCGAGCAGCAGCCATTCGTCGTCGCGTTCGTCGAAACCGGTCGCGCTGGCGCGGCTGTCGGCGACGCCGCGCAGCAGGGTTTCGCCCACGCTGGGCGAGTCCGCATCGGCGATCACGTTGCGGTGGCGGCTGAGCAGGCGCTGGCCGTATTCGAGCCAGCGCAGTTCCTCCACCGGCGACACCGAGATGTGCGAATCCGAACCGATGCCCCAGCGCCCGTTCGCAGCGAGGAATTCGCGCATCGGGAACAGTCCGTCGCCGAGGTTGGCTTCGGTGGTTGGGCACAGCGCGACCGTCGCGCCGCTGCGCGCGATGCCGGCGATTTCGTCGTCCTCGAGATGGGTCGCGTGCACCAGCGTCCAGCGTTCGTCGACCCCCGCGTTCGCCAGCAGCCATTCGACCGGGCGGGCGCCGCGCAACGCGAGCGAATCCTGCACCTCGCCGATCTGTTCGGCGATATGGATATGCACCGGCGTGTCGCCAGGCAACGCGGCGAGTACTTCGTGCATCGCTTTTTCCGGCACCGCACGCAGGCTGTGCAGCGCGCAACCCACGCGCAGGTTTCCGCCTTCCTGCGCGCGCAGGCTTTCGAACAGGCGCAGGTACCCGTCGACGTCGAAACCGAAGCGCCGCTGCCGCGGCGACAGCAAGCGACCGTCGAAACCGCCGCTCATGTACAACACCGGCAACAGGGTCATGCGGATGCCGGTGTCGCGCGCGGCGCGGACCAGCGCATTCGACATCGCCGCCGGATCGGCATACGGCCCGCCGTCGGGCGCGTGGTGCAGGTAGTGGAATTCGCAGACGCGGGTGTAGCCGGCCTCGAGCATTTCCGCGTACAACTGCGCCGCGACCGCATGGAGGGAATCGGGATCGAAACGCGCGGCGATGCGGTACATCGTTTCGCGCCACGTCCAGAACGAGTCGTTCGGATCGCCCTGGCGTTCGGCCATGCCGGCCATCGCGCGTTGGAAGGCGTGCGAATGCAGGTTGGGGATGCCGGGCAGGCGCCAGCGGTCGTCGGGTGCGTTCGATGCAGGCATGGCGCCATTCTGCCCGAGCCCGGCCGCGATGGGCGTGCGAGAATGCCGGGATGGCGACGCACGACGAGCAAGAAGCCGGCCTCGACGCCCTGCTGTCCCCCGATGTCTGGAAGCGCCGCATCGTGCTCTGGGGCGGCGCGATCGTGGTCGCGCTCGCGGCCATCGCCTTCGCCCGCGCCAGCGACCTCGCTTTCTCGCTGTTCAAGCGCGTCATCGCGTTCTCGCCGTGGTGGGCGCTGCTGCTGACGCCGGGCATGTTCGCGCTGCTCGCATGGATCACCACGCGCGGGCTCGAATCCACGCGCGGCAGCGGCATCCCGCAGGTGATCGCCGCGTTGCGCACGCCCGAAGCCGAACGCCAGCGACACCTCTCGCTGAAGGTCTCGCTGGCGAAGATGGGGCTCACCGTGGCCGGGCTGTTCGGCGGCGCGTCGATCGGCCGCGAAGGCCCGACCGTGCACGTCGGCGCCGGCGTGATGCTGGCGATCGGCCGCCGTTTCGGCCTGCGCGGCGACATGCAGGCGCGGCGACTGCTGCTCGCCGGCGGCGCGGCTGGCATCGCCGCGGCGTTCAACGCGCCGCTGGCCGGCGTGGTGTTCGCGATCGAGGAGCTCGGCGGCGCGTTCGAACACCGGTTTTCCGGCACGCTGCTGACGTCGGTCATCGTCGGCGGCGTGGTCTCGCTCGCCCTGCTCGGCAGTTACACCTACTTCGGCCGGGTCGAGATCGCCCTGCCGCTGCGCCAGGCGTGGCTGGCGGTGCCGTTGTGCGGCATCGTCTGCGGCCTCGCCGGCGGATGCTTCAGTCGCTTGCTGCTCGCCGCTGTCGACGGCAAGCCGCGCTGGATCGGGATACCGCGCGCGCGCCATCCGGTGCTGTTCGCCGCCGGTTGCGGGCTACTGCTCGCCGGCCTCGGCATCGCCTTCGGCCCGGGCGCGTTCGGCACCGGCTACGAACAGGCGCGCAGCCTGGTACAGGGGCATGCGCTGGTCGGGCACGAATTCGGCATCGTCAAGTTCGTCGCCAACCTCGCTTCCTATCTCGCCGGCATTCCCGGCGGATTGTTCTCGCCTGCGCTCGCGGTCGGCGCGGGGCTCGGCAACGACCTCGCCACGCTGATGCCGGATGCGCCGGCGAACGCCATCGTGCTGCTCGGCATGTGCGGCTACCTGACCGGCGTCACCCAGGCGCCGCTGACCTCGGCGGTGATCTCGATGGAACTCACCAACAGCGACGGCATGCTGCTGCCGATCCTCGCGACCGTGCTGGTGGCGCGCGGCGCTTCCGCGCTGGTCTGCCGCACGCCGGTGTACAAGGCGCTGGCGCAACGCCTGTTGCCGCCGCAGAAACCACAGGAGCCGGCGACATGAAGACCTTGCGCTTCGATGGTGTCGCGATCGGCGCGACCCTAGCGACGCTGGATGCGGACGCCGGTTACGGCATCGTCGAAAACGCCGCGCTGGCATGGAAGGACGGCGTCATCGCCTACCTCGGGCCATGCGATCCGATGCTGGAATCGGTGTCGGCGCAGGTGCATCGATTCGATGGCGACGTGATCGCGCCCGGCCTGGTCGATTGCCACACCCACCTCGTGTTCGCCGGCGACCGCGCCGCGGAATTCGAGCACCGCCTGCAAGGGGCGAGCTACGAGGAAATCGCACGCGCGGGCGGCGGCATCCTGTCCACGGTGCGCGCGGTGCGCGAAGCGGGCGAAGATGCGCTGCTGGCCGAATCGCTGCCGCGCGCGCAGGCGCTGGTCGCCGATGGCGCGACCACGCTGGAGGTCAAGTCCGGTTACGGCCTCGATTTCGACAACGAGCGCAAGATGCTGCGGGTCGCACGTCGCATCGGCGATGAGCTCGGCGTCACGGTTCGCACTACCTATCTCGCCGCGCATGCGCTACCGCCCGAGTTCAAGGACGATGCGGACGGCTACATCGACGCAGCGATCGGCTGGCTCCCGAAACTGCACGACGAAGGATTGGTCGATGCGGTCGATGCGTTCTGCGAAGGCATCGGCTTCTCACCGGCGCAGACGCGACGCATGTTCGAGGCGGCGCGCGCACTCGGACTGCCGGTGAAACTGCACGCCGACCAGCTCAGCGACCTCGGTGGCGCGGCGCTGGCGGCAGGTTACGACGGCCTGTCCGCGGACCACATCGAGCACACCGGCGAGGACGGCGTGCGCGCGATGGCCGAACACGGCACGGTCGCGGTGCTGCTGCCGGGCGCGTTCCACGTGCTGCGCGAAACCAAGCTGCCGCCACTCGACCTGCTGCGCGCGCACGGCGTTCCGATGGCGGTGGCCACCGACTGCAACCCCGGCACCTCGCCGCTGCAGTCGTTGCGGCAGGCGATGCAACTAGCCTGCACGCATTTCAAGCTCACGCCCGAGGAAGCGCTGCGTGGCGCGACCGTCAACGCGGCGAAGGCGCTGGGCCTGCACGATCGCGGCATGCTGCGCGTGGGCATGCGCGCGGATTTCGTGCACTGGCGCATCCGTCGCCCGGCGGAACTGTGCTACTGGCTCGGCGGAAACCTCGCCGACGGCGTGTTCGCCGGCGGCAAGCGCATCGCGTAAAACGAAAAAAGCCCCGCATCGGCGGGGCTTTTTCTCGACGCGAAAGGCGCGGCGGATTATTCCTTCGCGGCAGCCTTCTTGGCCACGGCCTTCTTCGCCGGGGCCTTGGCCACGGTCTTGGTGGCGGCCTTCTTCGCGACCGGCGCCTTCACCGCGCCAGTGGTCTTGGCCGCGGCCTTCGGACGGGCGTTGCCGTAGCTGGAGGAATAGCGCTTGCCCTTGGCCGTCTTGCGGTCGCCCTTGCCCATCGTGTTGCTCCTGAACCGATTCGAGAATGTGGATCGCGTCGCGCGCGAGGCCGCGGATTCTAGCACGCAGGCCGCCCCTCCCCCGCCTTCGGCACCCTCTCCCCGACCGCGGGGGAGGGGGATAAAAAAGATGGTCAGTGCGCGCAGCTGGCGTCGTGGACGTGGCCGTGGTTGAGGCGCAGGTTGGCCAGGTGCGCGAGGCCGACCAGGGTGCCGCCGAAGGTCATCGCCACCGCATGCGGCACCAGCGCGTGGTGCAGCGGCGGGAACAGCACGGCCGTCCACAGCGTCGCGAGCCCAGGCAGCAGCAGGGCGAGCGCGCGCAAGGTCCGGTGGCGACGGTAGCTCCAGGCCAGGATGGCGAGGCCGAACAGGGTGGCGAACACCACGAAGCCGCGTTCGAAGCCGTCGCCCAGCCACGTGGCGATGCCGAGCGAGGGCAGCAGCGCGATCAGCAGCGGCAGCGCCGCGCAGTGCACGGCGCAAACCAGCGAACCAGTCGCGCCGATGCGATCGAGCAGCGCGCTTGGCGGCTTGGACGCGGGGCGCGGATCCGGCTTCATCGTTACATTGTAACGATTGCCGGCCGCGAGCCCATGAACGTGGGCCATGTCAGGCGGCCTCTGCTACCAGTGCAGGTGCCTGCCCGCGCCGCAGCGCCGGCACGGCCTGCGCCAGCAGGGCGAAACCGGCCAGGGTCCACACGATCAGCGCGCCGCTCGGCAGGTCGAACACCGCGGACAGCACCAGCCCGCCGACGTACCCGAGCACGCCGATGGCATAGGCTGCGACCAGCCCGCGTCGGCCCGGCATGCCGATGGTGGCGAGCGCCGGCACGATCAGGCTGGCGAACACCAGGTACACGCCGACCAGTTGCACCGAGGCGGTGATCGCCAGCGCGAACAGTCCGTAGAACCACAGGCCGCCGAAATGGCCGCGCCGCCACCACATCAGGCCGAGGATGACCGCGGACAACAGCAGCACCGGGATCAGCTGCGCGTAGTTCACCCACAGGATCTGCCCGACCAGCAGGTCCTTGAGGTGTTCCCCGCCCTGCGGGTTGTCCGCGAGCAGCAGCAGGCCGCCGGTCGCGGCAAGCACGAATAGCGTGCCGATCAGCGGTTCCTGCCGTTCCGGCCAGCGCTTGTCGGTCCAGGCCAGCAGGCCGGCGCCGAGCAATGCGGCGGCGGCCGCGGCGAACTGCGCGCCGAAGCCGTGTTCGTCCACGCCCAGCGCCTGCGCGAGGATCACGCCGAGGCCGGCGATCTGGGCGATGGCGAGGTCGATGAAGATGATGCCGCGCGCGAGCACCTGCTTGCCGAGCGGCACGTGCGTGGCCAGCACCAGCAGGCCCGCCGCGCAGGCGGGGCCGAGGATGCCGGCGTCGAGTCCTTCGAGGTTCAGTGTCATTTGGTCAGCGCCAAGAGTTTGCCGATGGTGGAATCGAACAGGCCGAACAGGTCCTTCGACTGCGCATCACCACCGACGGTGAAAGGCAGCGTCACCGCGGGCACGCCGGTGCGCGAAGACAGCCAGTCGGCCGGCTTCGGATCCTGGTAGGCGGCGCGCACGATCGCGAGCGTATTGCTGTTCTTGGTGATGTCGACGAGCGATGCCATGTGCGCCGCGGTCGGCGGCACGGCGGGTTTCGGTTCGAGCGCGCCGATTTCATCGACGCCCAGCCAATCCCACAGGTACACCCAGCTGATGTGGTGGACGACGACCTTGCGCCCCTTCAGCGGCGCGGCTTCGGCCTTCCACTTCACCATTGCCGCCAGCCAGCGGTTGTTGAAGTCGGCGAGGCGCGACTGGTAGGTCGTGGCGTTCGCTGGATCGAGCTGGACGAGACGTGCATCCAGCGCCTTGGCGATGACGAGGATGCGGCGCGGATCCATCTGCACGTGCGGATTGCCGTCCGGATGCACGTCGCCGTTGGCGCGGTCCACGCTACTCGGCACTTCGAGGCGCTTGACCTGCATCGCCGCGGAGAACGAACCGGGACCGCTCGCGATCTTCGTGTTGCCGGATTGCTTGATCAGCTGCGGCAGCCAGCCGACCTCGAGTTCGGCGCCGGTGCAGACCGCGAGGTCGGCATCGCGCACCTTGGCGATCAGGCTCGGTTTCGCCTCGACCACGTGCACGTCCTGCAACGCGGTGGTGGCGACGTCGACATCGATCTTGTCGCCGGCCAGTTCCTGCAGCAGCGAAGCCCATTCGGGTTCGCAGGCGAACACGCGCAGCTTGGCCTGCGCGGGCGCCGCGACGAACATCGCGGCGAGGATGAGGGGAATCGCGAAACGTTTCATCGATGGCTCCGGAAGAAGATGTTTCTCAGAACTTGTGCGCGCCATGGGCGCCGAGGCTGGTCTGGTACTGCACGGTGACGGCGTTGTCGACATCGTCGGGATTGGGCTTGTCGTGGCTCACTTGCAGGCGGAACAGGCTGAATTCGCTATTGCGCCAGGTGAGCTCCGCACTGTGCCGGTACGGATCGAAACTCGCGAACGGCAGGTCGGCGTCGCCCCACAACTTGTCGTAGCGGTAGCCCACGTCCCAGGTGCGATTGAAGCGATACACGCTTTCGAGATAGGCACCGCGACGACTGCCGTTCCACAACGCGGTGGACGCCGGATCGTTGGGGTCGACGTAGTTGCCGTCACGGCGATCGACCATGTATTCGCCGCGCAACGTGATGCCGCCATCCTTGAAGTTGCCCTGCGGCGCCCATTTCCAGGTGCCGTCGGCGACGTACAACGTGGTGTCGCCGCTGAAGCCGTCCTCGCCGCCTTCGGTGCGCGTCTTCAGCACCGAAACGCCGGCCAGCCATTCGTTGTCGGTGCCGGCATCGCCGCCGAGGTGCGCGAACAGCGTCTTGGTCCCGAGCCCGCCGTTTTGCGCGCCGCCGCTGGGATAGTTCTGCCCGCGGAACGCCTCGCCGCCGAGTTCGAGGAACAGCGATGTCGGCGCGACCCAGCGCAGTTGCACGCCATCGTCGCCGTACTGGTTGCCGAGGAAGGCTTGGTACGGCAGCGGTCGGTCGAAGAAATTGTCGGTGTGCGCGTGGTGGCTGTTGAGGTAACCGATGTTGGAGAAGAAGCGGCCGAGGCGCAGGCTGAAGCCGTCCGGCAGCGCGGTGCTGTCGATGTAGGCCTCTTCGAGGCCGAGGTGGTCTTCGCCGTCCTCGCTATCGATCGACGCGGTCAGCTGGCCGTAGAACTTGTCGTCGATGTTCGCGGCGAACGAGACCTCGCTTTCGCCCAGCGAAAAGCCGTTGTCGCTCGGCCTGCCCTCGCCCACCAGCGGGAATCCGCTGCGCGCGTAGGCGGCCGGGTCCAGCGAATGGTGCGAGTAACTGCCGTTCAAGATGATGCTGATCGCCGGGTTGAAGGCGTTGGCGCTGCTGCCGCCGGTATCGCCCGACGGCGCGGCCACCGCCGCGACCGCGTTCTGGTCCGAACCCGCATCCGGCGCGACCGCGGCGACATCGCTTGAGTCGGCGGCGAGCGAATCGGCCTCGGCTTCGGCGCCTTGCGCGGATGTCGCAGTGGCCGGCGCCGTGGCGACCGTGGGCACGGCCTGCTGCGCCTTCATCGCCTGCAATTCGGCTGTAAGCGCCTTGACCTGGGCTTCCAGCGCTTCGATCCGCTGGTGGTCGTCGGGCGTTCCGGCCCAGACGGGCGAGGAAAGGCAGGCCAGGACACAGAGCGCGAGGGGAGAGAGGCGCATGGGGGAGTCAGTCGGTCGACTTGGGAGGTTATAACATAACAAAACAATTGCCGGCCGAGTCAACAGGACTTTCGACAGGGGTGGGTCGCCCCGACGGGGCGGTCAGCGCGGCTTGGCGCTGCAGCGGGCGCAGAGTCCGTGGACTTCCAGGGTCTGCGCCTGCGGAGCGAAACCCAGGCCACGGGCGGCGGCTTCGAGCTTTTCGACGATGCTGGCGTCCTCCAGCTCGGTGGCCGAATGGCAGCGGTCGCAGATCAGGAACGGCACCGAATGCTGGTTCGCGTTCGGATGGTGGCAGGCGACGAAGGCGTTCACCGATTCCAGCTTGTGGATGAAGCCGTTCGCGAGCAGGAAATCCAGCGCGCGGTAGACCGTGGGCGGTGCGGCGGCGCCACTGCCCTCGCCGTCCGCGTCGCGGTCGCTCCGCAATTGTTCAAGCAGATCGTAGGCCTTGGCCGGCTGTCCCGCGTCGGCGATGAGGGCGAGCACGCGCGCGCGGATCGGGGTCAGGCGCAGGCCGCGCTCGCGGCAGGCGGCTTCGACCGCGGCCACGAAACCTTCGGCGTCGTGGACATGGTGCTTGGGATCGGTGCAGGCGTGGTCGTGGGCCATGCGTGGGATTTATGCGCTGGCAGGAAGTTTCGCAAGGGCGGCGTCGATCCGCGCCAGCGCCTGCTCGCGCCCGCACAGGTAGACCGTCCAGCCGATGTCCGGGCTGACCTGGGTGCCGGTGATCGCTACCCGCAGCGGCTGCGCGATCTTGCCCATGCCGATGCCGAGCGCCTCGGATACCGCCTTGACGACGTCATGAATCGGCTCGGGTGACCAGTCCGTCAGTTCGGCAAGTCGCGTCCGCATCTGCGACAAAGGTTCTCGCGCTGCTTCCTTGAGATGTTTGGCCACTGACGCTTCGTCGTATTCGGTCAGCGGGTTGAACCACACCGCCGACTTCTCGGCCATGTCCTTCAGCGTCTGCACGCGTTCGCGCAGGGCGACGACGATGTCCGCAGGCTTCGGGCCGTTCGCGAGGTCGTAACCGCACTGTTCGAGGTGCCAGGCCAGGTGCTTCGCGACGGATTCCGGATCGTCCGACTTCAGGTATTGCTGGTTGAGCCAGCCGAGCTTGGCCGGATCGAGGCGCGAAGCCTTGGCGTTGACGTTGGCGAGGTCGAACAGCGATTGCATCTCCGCGATCGAGAACACTTCCTGGTCGCCATGCGACCAGCCGAGGCGCACGAGGTAGTTCAACAACGCGTGCGGCAGGTAGCCGGCGTCGCGGTACTGCATCACGTCCGCGGCGCCGGTGCGCTTCGAGAGCTTCGCGCCGTGTTCGTCGAGGATCATCGGCAGGTGCGCGAACGCCGGCACCTCCGCGCCCAGCGCACGGTAGATGTTGATCTGGCGCGGGGTGTTGTTGACGTGGTCGTCGCCGCGCACCACGTCGCTGATGCGCATGTCGATGTCGTCGACGACGACCGCGAAGTTGTAGGTCGCGTAACCGTCGCTGCGGAAGATGACGAGGTCGTCGAGTTCGGAATTCGCGATCTCGATCCGACCCTTGACCTTGTCCTCCCACGCGACCACGCCATCGAGCGGATTGCGGAAACGAATCACGCGGTTCGGATCATCGCGGTAGCCCGCATTCGCATCGCGATAGGCGCCGTTGTAGCGCGGCTTCTCGTTCGCGGCCATCGCCGTCTCGCGCATCGCCTCGAGCTCTTCCTTCGTCTCGTAGGCGTAGTAGGCATGCCCGGACGCGACCAGTTGTTCGGCGACTTCCCGGTAACGGTCGAGGCGGTCGGTCTGGTAGATCGGGCCTTCGTCGTAGTCCAGGCCCAGCCAGTCCATCGCCTGCAGGATCGCGTCGATCGCTGCTTGCGTGCTGCGCTCGCGGTCGGTGTCCTCGATGCGCAGGATGAACTGCCCGCCCTTGTGGCGCGATTCCAGCCAGCAGTACAGCGCGGTGCGTGCGCCGCCGATATGCAGGTAGCCGGTGGGACTGGGTGCGAAACGGGTGCGAACGGTCATCGGTGTATTTTAGCGGGATGACGACCCTGTTCGTTTCCGACCTGCACCTCGACCCCGAACGCCCGGCGGCGACCGAACTGTTCGGCCGCTTCCTCGACGACGAGGCCCGCGGCGCAGACGCGCTGTACGTCCTCGGCGACCTGTTCGAGGCCTGGGTCGGCGACGACGATCCTTCCACGGCCGGCACCTTCGTCGCCGACAGGCTGCGCGCGCTCGCCGATTCGGGCGTGCCGGTTTATTTCATCCGCGGCAACCGCGATTTCCTGCTCGGCGAGGATTACGCGCGACGCTCGGGAATGACGATCCTGCCCGACCCGGCGGTGATGATGCTGCACGGCGAACCAACCCTGGTCCTGCACGGCGACCTGCTGTGCACCGACGACACCGCCTACCAGCAGTTCCGCGCGCAAACCCGCGACCCGCGCTGGCAGGCGCAGTTCTTGGCGCAACCGCTTGCCGCTCGCCTCGCGTTTGCCGCGCAGGCACGCGCGGCGAGCAAGGCGCGCTATGGCGAACTGCAGGCCAGCGGCCAGTCGGAAACGATCACCGATGTCGCGCCCGCCACCGTGCGCGAATGGTTCAAGCGCTACGGCGTGCGCCGCATGATCCACGGGCATACCCATCGCCCCGCGATCCACGACGAAGGCGACGGCAACACCCGCATCGTGCTCGGCGACTGGTACGAGCAGGGATCGGTGCTGCGGGTGGATGCGGGTGGCGCGAGGCTGGAGAAACTGTAGGAGCGCGCTCGAGCGCGACCGGTTGCGTTCGAGGCATTAGCGCAACACCGTAGGGCGGAACCGCCGAAGGCGATTCCGCCAATGGCCGATATCACGATGCGATGGTGGAATCTCCCTGCGGGAGGTTCCACCCTACGCATCACTTTGCAGCTTCAGCGCAGCCCTTGTAGTCCATGCCACCGTAACGGAACTCTGCAGTCAGTTCGTAGACGTTGTCGGACATGCCGTCGCTGCACTCGCCTTTCGCGATGTCAAGGCTGAAGACCGTGTCGCCGTCCCTGCCCTCGTAATGCACGCCGCCATCCGGCTGCAGCGCATGCGTTCCCGCGAACCTGCGTCCGGCCTGGTCGTCCGGCGTGGTGAACACCAGCGTGTCGCCGTCCACGCGCACGTTCCAGAACGGCTCGGTCCCGAACGCGCGCCATGCCAATAGTGGCGTGTTCTCCTGCCCCGCCGGACGCTTGCCCAGCGGCGCATTGCTCGTTTCCGGCGACTCGGACGTGGCGCAGGCTGCGAGCGCGATAACGACGGCGATTGCGAACAGAAGCGATTTCATATCGTCCCTCCGAATGAGTATCAACCGGCCTCGGTCACCAGACTTTCCAATTCGTCCGCATCGAACCCCGCCGCAATCCGAGCTTCGGTATTGAACGGCCCGTGCAGCACGCCGCCGGCATGTTCGCGCAGCAGTTCGCGGAAACGCGCGCGCGGCTCGACCCCGGCGCGTTCGCAATGCCAGCGATACCAGCGCGAACCCGCGGCAACGTGCGCGACTTCCTCGCGCAGGATCGTTTCGAGGATGGCGGCGGTTGCGTCGTCGCCGAGCGCGCGCAATTTCACGATCATGCCCGGCGTCACGTCCAGCCCGCGCGCCTCGAGCACGCGCGGCACCAGCGCCATCCGCGCGAGGCCGTCGTGCGCAGTCTTTTCCGCCATTTCCCACAGGCCGTTGTGCGCGTCGAAATCGCCGTAGTCGCGGCCGAACTCTTTCAATCTCTTGCGCAGCAGCGCGAAATGCCGGGCCTCATCGTTCGCCACCGACACCCAATCGGCGTAGTAATCGCGCGGCATGCCGCGGAAGCGATAGACCGCGTCCCAGGCCAGATCGATGGCGTTGAACTCGATGTGCGCGGCCGCGTGGATGAATGCGGCGCGACCTTCGTCGCTACCGAAACCGCGGCGCGGCAACTCGCGTGGATGCACCAGCTTCGGGCGTGCAGGACGCCCCGGCATGCGGATCGGTTCCGGCGCGGGCGTATCGTCGGGAGTCACTAGTTCGCCACGCGCGAATGCTTGCGCAGTTTCAAACGTACGTTCGAGCTTGGCCTCGGGCGAGGCTGCGTCGAGGCAGGCGCGCGCGGCGTCGAACAGCGACGCCACGACGGTCACAACGCCAGACGGCGCTGGTGCTTGGCGTCGTCCGAACGCAACTGCCGGATGCGCTCGAAATAGCCCGGATCGACGCCGGTGACGTATTCGCCGCTGAAGCAGGAACTGTCGAACTTGCGGCCCGGGAATTTCGGCCCGGCGACCGCGGCCTCGAGGTCGGCGAGGTCCTGGTAGATCAGCCAGTCGCAGCCGATCATGCGCTCGATCTCCTGCTCGGTCCGCCCGTGCGCGATCAGCTCCTCGGGCGTGGGCATGTCGATGCCGTAGATGTTCGGGTAGCGCACCGGCGGCGCCGCCGAGGCGAGGTAGACCTTCTTCGCGCCGGCGTCGCGCGCCATCTGCACGATCTGCCGGCTGGTGGTGCCGCGCACGATGGAATCGTCGACCAGCAGCACCACGCGGTTGCGGAACTCCAGCGGGATCGGGTTGAGCTTGCGCTTCACCGACTTCGCGCGCTCGCCCTGCCCGGGCATGATGAATGTGCGGCCGATGTAACGGTTCTTGATGAAGCCCTCGCGGTACTTCACGTCGAGCACGTTGGCGATTTCCAGCGCGGAATCGCGGCTGGTGTCGGGGATCGGGATAACCACGTCGATGTCGTGGTCCGGGCGTTCGCGCAGGATCTTCTCGCCCAGCGTCACGCCCATGCGCATCCGCGCCTTGTGCACCGAGATGTTCTCGATCAGCGAATCCGGGCGCGCGAAGTACACGTATTCGAAGATGCAGGGCGCGTGTTCCTGTGGTTGCGCGCACTGGCGGGTGAACAGTTCGCCGCGCGCGGTGATGACGACGCCCTCGCCCGGCTCGACGTCGCGCAGGCGTTCGAAGCCGAGCACGTCCAGCGCCACCGATTCCGAGGCGACGATGTATTCGTCGCCGCCCGCGGTCGCGCGCTTGCCGAGGACCAAGGGGCGGATGCCGTGCGGATCGCGGAACGCGACCAGGCCGAGGCCGAGGACGGTGCTGACGACCGCATAGCCGCCCTTCGCGCGGCGGTTCACGCCCTCGATCGCGCGGAACGCGGCGTCCGGCGTCAGCGCCTTCTGCAGGTCCAGCTCGTGCGCGAACACGTTGAGCAGCACTTCCGAATCGGATTCGGTGTTGACGTTGCGGCGGTCCTGCTCGAATACCTCGCGGCGCAGCGCGTCGGTGTTGATCAGGTTGCCGTTATGCGCGAGGGCGATGCCGTAGGGCGAATTCACGTAGAACGGCTGCGCCTCGTCGCTGCCCTCGCTGCCGGCCGTCGGGTAGCGGCAATGCGCGATGCCGACGCGGCCCTCGAGCTGCGCCATCGAATCCGCGTCGAACACGTCGCGCACCAGGCCGTTGCCCTTGTGCACGCGCAGTTTCCCGCCTTCGGCGGTGGCGATGCCGGCGGCGTCCTGGCCGCGGTGCTGGAGCATCGCCAGGCCGTCGTACAGCTGGGCCGCGACTTCGCTCTGGCCGACGATTCCGACGATGCCGCACATGTTGGGATTCCTGCCTGGATTACGGGTGCGGGCGCACGATGCCCGCGATCCCGAGTTTGGATTGCACCTGCGCCTTCAACTGGTCGGCTTCGGCGCGATCGGCGACCGGGCCGATGCGCACGCGGGTCAGCGTGCCCTTGTCGGTCTTGACGCTTTCGGTGAAGGCGCTGAAGCCGGCGGCGCGCGCGCGATCGCGCAGCGCGGTCGCTTGCGCGGGATCGGTGAACGCGGCGAGCTGCACCGCGAAGCCGACGTTCGCAGCGGCTGGTTGCGGTGCCGGCTTTGCTGCCGGCGGCGTCGCGGGCTGCGGCTTCGGTGCTTCGGGTTTCGCCGCGACCTGCTGCGGCGGGGTCGGCGCGGGTTTGGTCGCGGCCGGCTTGGGTTCGGGCGGAAGCGGCATCGCCACCGGCTTGGCGGCGGCATCGGCAACCGGTGCGGTCGCCGCCGGCGCAGGCGTGGGCGCTGCGGTTTCGGCATCGAGCTCGACCACGCGCGCGGTGACGTCGCTGCGCATCTGGGTCGCGCGCAGGCGCGCGGCCTCGGCGTCGGCCTGGGTGGCGAACGGCCCGATGCGCACGCGCCATGCGGGCTTGCCGTTGAGCTGGATCGCTTCGCTGTAGCCGGGGAGATTCGTTTTCGCCAGCGCGGCGACCACGGCCTGCGCGGCGTCCGCGCTCGCGTAGCTGCCGAAATGCACGGCGTAATCGCCACCAGCGGTCGCAGCCGGGAACGATTGGGCGCCCGACGCACCCTGCGCATTCGCATTTGCCGCATCGACCGGCATTCCGGTCGCGCCGCCGGCCGGCGCATCGGCCGGGCCCGCGAGCGGGAGTTCGCGCGTTTCCATGCCCGTGTCGGGCGTGGCCGGCATGTTCAACGGCACGTCCGCCGCGCCGCTGTCAGGTGCCGGACCCTGCACCAGCATGGGCAGGAAGATCACCGCGAGGGCCACCAGCACGGCGGCGCCGATCAGGCGCTGTTTCAGGGAGGTATCCATCGGGGGACCGGCGGCGTGGGCCAACGGATTATACGCCGCACCCCGCGACGGTCATGAACCGCGGGCGTCCAGTGCGTGCAACGCAGCGGCCACGGTGTGGAACGAACCGAACACCAGTACGCGGTCGCCGGGCCGCGCCTGGTCGCGCGCATCGGCGAGCGCGGCGGCGACATCCGGCTTGCGAATCGCCAT
>Ga0209023_10003801_pt1 | contig 17698 bp, 13 predicted proteins | sample LakOneMetagenome_FD_187468 | JGI IMG/M metagenome (GOLD analysis project Ga0209023, IMG submission 187468) | Freshwater and sediment microbial communities from Lake Erie, Canada (SPAdes) (version 2) | ecosystem: Environmental > Aquatic > Freshwater > Lentic | place: Lake Erie, Canada... | reverse complement strand
CCTCCACCCTCGACCCCATCCCCCCGCCGGCCGTGAGTGCTGCGGCGTCCAAGGCTCGAGGGACCAGCACGTGGTCGAGCGACCCAGCGTGGGCCCGCGCGTCGGCCGCGGCGGTCGCCGCCTGCCCTGCGCCGAGGAGCCAGACGGTGGGAGCGCGGCGCGGGCCGAGCCAGGGGAGCGCGGCGGCGGCCGATGCTCCGACGAGGAGGATCGGCGTGGAGCAGTGGGCGAGGAGCCAACCGCGGGACGCGCTGTCGCGCACGCGTCCCGCAGCGCGGTGCCAACCGCGGCCCTGGAGCGCGCCGGCCACCCGGTCGCCCGCTGCACCCGCCGGTGAGCGCCGGGGAACGATCGTCGCCAAGTGATCGGCCAGGGGATGGGCGCGCCAGGACAGCACGGTGGTCCGGACCCCGACGTCGTGGCGCAGCCAGTGCACGACGTCGACGTCGGTCCACGCCTCCGCGCTCTCCCCGCCACCGCTGCTGCCGGTCACGACGACGACCTGGGGAGGGCCGTCGCTCACGCGAGCCACCGCTCGATCTCGGCGCGGATGCGATCGCCGTTCGTGGCGATGTCGTGGCCCATGACGACCCGCGCCCGCCCGGCGTGGCCCTTCGCCCGCCGCTCTGCCGGGGCGTCGGCCAACTCGATCAGCGCGTCGGCCATCGCGCCGATGTCAGGGTAGGCGACGGTGGTGCAGGCGTCCGACCCGAGCGCGTCGGGGATCCCGCCGTTGTCGAAGCACACGACCGGGAGGGCCATGGCCGCAGCCTCCAGGGCGACGAGCGGTTGCGCGTCTTCCCGCGACGTCAGGAGGAAGACGTCGGCCCGGCGCATGTGGTCGATCACACGGTCCGTCGGGGGCAGCAGTTCGACCACGTCGGCCAGGCCGAGGCGATCGCGGTCGGCGAGCGGCGTCACGAGGTCGGGGTGACCGACCTCCGGGTCGGCGCCGAGCCATCGGAAGGTGAGCGCGAGGGTCGGCCGGCGCCGCCGTACCGCGGCTGCGACGTGCACGAACAGGTCGATCCCCTTGCGCCACTGCGGAGATCCGGCACCGATCACGACGAAGGCCTCGGGGGAGAGGCCGAGCTCCTGCCGGTCGGGGCCGGGCGCACCGGGGTCGGGAAGAGGGATCGACTCGTCGATGACCACGACGTCGGCCGGATCGACGCCGTAGCGCGCCACGAGCGCCCGACCGATGACGGCCGCCCCTGCGATGAAGGCATCGGGCCGCCCGAACAGTTCCGCCAGGGAGGCGGCCGGCATGCTGTCGCCCAGGTCCATGTCGAGCTCGTGGATGGCCGCCAGAACCGGGCGCCCCTGCTGCTCGGGGAGGTAGCGCAAGGCGTGAATGCTCCAGGCGGTGTTGACGTACACCAGGTCGAGGTCGGTCAGGCCGGCCAGGAGCGCTCGGCGGGTCCGGTCGTCCGCCTCGGCGGCCGTGCGGGCGGCGTCGTCGCCGTAGGGACCGAGGTCCGGTTCGCCGAGGACGTGCACCGTGCCGAGCGCGGCGAACTCGTCGTGGAGCTCGCCCTTCCGGAGCACCACCAGGTCGAAGGACCAGTCGGTGGTGGCGGTGAGGTGGCGCAGCAGGTGGAGCAACACCGTCGGCGCCCCGGTTCGGTCGGTGGCGGCCACCAGGATCGCGACGCGGGGCGGCGAGCTCCTGGACATGGCCGGAGCGTAGGCTTCGCCACCCGGCTCGACGGAGCCCGCTTGCTACGGTGGTGGACCGGACCAGCGGCGCACACGAGGACGGACCCACGTCAGCACAGAGGGAGTCGATGGTGCACCGACCGGTCGTGATGGGGCTGTTCGCGCACCCGGACGACGAGACCTTGGCGTGCGGTGCGACCCTCGCCCTGCTCGCCGATCGGGGCTGGGACGTCACCGTGGTGATCGTCACGGACGGGCTGGTGACCGTCCGGCCCGAGGCGAGCGACAACCGCGACGATGCCGTCGACGCCTGCCGGGCCCTCGGGGTGGAGCCGCCGACCCTGCTCGGGTTCCCCGACCAGCGGCTCGACACCGTGGCCGTCGCCGACCTCGTGAACGCGGCACGGCATGCCGTCCCCGCGCCCGATCTCGTCCTGACCCACGCCGCCGCCGAGCTGAACCGGGACCACCAGATCGTGAACCACGTCGCCAAGGTGCTGGCGCGGCCCATCGACCGGCCGATCGCCCTGGTCGAGTGCGAGGTCCCTGGCGCGGCGGGCTGGAACGCAGAGGCGTGGATGCCGAACTGGTACTGCGACGTCGGCGCCGCACTCGAGCGCAAGCTGAAGGCGCTGGCGTGCTACCGCGGCGAGCGTCGCGTCCATCCGCACCCGTCGTCGCAGGAGTCGGTCGCGGCCCTGGCCCGGCAGCGGGGGGCGGAGAGCGGTCTCGGGCTGGCCGAGGCGTTCCGGGTGCTGCGGGGGCACCGCGACGCGCTGCCGTGAGCCCGGCATCGAACCACTGGCCGCTGCGAGCGGGGTACTGGGTGAGCCGGCGTGGCGTTCGGGGCTGATCCAACGCCGATCGCGGACAGCTCGATCATCCAGCGGCTGCTCGGTTCCCGCCGGCTGCTGCGCGCGTTCGTGGTCCGTCGCTTCCGCACGCGCTACCGACAGAGCATGCTCGACATCGCGTGGAGCCTGCTGACCCCCATCGTGGTCATGGCCATCTACGGCCTCATCCTCAGCAGCGCGTTCGACGTCACCGGGGACGGGGTGCCCTACATCACCTTCGCCTGGACCGGCGTCGTGATCTGGACCTTCTTCGCATCGAGCCTGGGCGAGGGCGTCGCCAGCATCGTCGGTTCCTCGGACCTGATCTCGAAGATCTACTTCCCACGCGAGTCGCTGCCCCTGGCGGCCGTGGGCGCGAGCTGCATCGATCTCGCGATCGGGATGGTCATCGCGGTCGTGCTGGCCGTTGTCCAAGGGGTCCGGTTCCACCCGACGATCGTCGCCGTGGTCGTGCCCCTCGGGCTCCTCGTGCTGTGGACTGCGGTCCTCGCGGTCTTCAGCGCCGTGATCAACGTCTTCGTGCGCGATGCGAGCCACGCCCTCTCGCTCATCCTGCGGGTGGGGTTCTTCGCATCTCCGGTGATGTATCCGGTGTCCAAGCTGCCCCACCAGCTGCGGTGGACGGCGACGGTCAGTCCTGTCGCGGTCTCCATCGAGGCCGTCCGCGACGCGCTGCTGCGGGGCCGATGGCCCGACTGGCCGGTGCTCGCCATCCACGGCGTCGTGGCCGGCGGGCTCTTCTTCGCGGTCATCGCCTACACCCGGGCCATCGAGTCCCGGATGGTCGATGTCATCTGACCGGCCGGCGCGCCGCGAGCCGGGGGAGGTCAGGTTCGAGGGCGTCTCGAAGCTCTATGCCTCCGGCCGTCGCGGCTCCGGAGTCAGCGATGCCATCCCCGGTCGGCGCCGCACGGTGTCCGGTGTGCCCATCGTCGCGGTCGACGACGTGTCCTTCGCGCTCGCGCCGGGGGAGACCCTGGGCATCATCGGCCCCAACGGTGCCGGGAAGTCGACCCTGCTGAAGATGCTCGCCGGCGTGATCGCCCCGACCGAGGGCACGGTCGGCCACGGCGGTCGCCTCGGCCAGATGATCGAGCTCGGCATCGGCTTCCACCCGGACCTCACGGGCTGGGAGAACGTGCGCGACACGGCCACCTTGCTCGGCTTCTCCGATGCCGAGCTGGCCGAGAAGGTCGACGACATCGCCGAGTTCAGCGGGATCCGGCCCGCACTCGATTCGCCGGTGAAGCACTACTCGACCGGGATGAAGACCCGCCTCGGCTTCGCCATCGCTGTGGAGCTCGACGTCGACATCCTGGCCATCGACGAGGTGCTCGCCGTCGGCGATCGTGAGTTCCAGGCGCAGTGCGTGGCGCGGATGCGCGACAAGGTCGAGCGGGGAGCGACGCTGCTGGTGGCGACCCACGACATGGGTGTCGTGGAGCAGTTGTGCGCTCGCGCCATCCACATCCGCCGCGGCCAGATCCGCCACGACGGGCCCGCCGTCGAGGTGATCGAGAGCTACCTCAGCCCGGATCCCCGCCACTACCGGCGGGTGGCGAAGCCCCCGCTGGAGCTGCGCTCGTTCGTCCTGTCCACCGAGGAGGTCGAGAAGTTCGATCGAATCGGCCTCCGAGCGGACATGGCCGTGTCGAGCAGCGTCGCTGCGGCGGAACGGGCCCAGGTCGTGGTGTCGTTCACGTTGCCGCGGGTCGCTCCGGGCCACGTCTTCGCCCGATGGACCGGGTCGTTGCCTGCCGAGGCTCTGGTGCCGGGCGAGCACACCCTGCGGGGCCGCACCTCCCCGCTGCCGATGGAGGGCGGGTTCGTCCAGGTCTCGCTGAGCCTCGTCGACGGCGGGAACCTCGAGCTGATCGATGAGCGCGAGGCGGCTTTCCGAGTGGTCGGCGGGCACGACACGAACCGTCCGTACTTCGCTTCTCGCCCGGCGGTGGCCGTGGCGTCGAGCGATCCGATGCCCGCTCAGCTCCTGGAGCCGACGTCGGGCGGGCCCCGGTCCGGTGCCGAGGTCGTGCTCTGGGCGGCGGGCCTCGACAAGTGGTACCAGTCCGGGCAGTCCCGGCCACACGCCCGCATGGCCGTCCCGGGGCCGTGGGGAGCGCCGCCCCGGGGCGACGTGCCCGCCCTCGACCTCGTCGACTTCGATCTGGCGTACGGCGAGGCGGTCGGGGTGATCGGTCCGAACGGGGCGGGGAAGTCCACCCTGCTCAAGGCGCTGGCCGGCATCGTGCGACCGTCGGAGGGCACGGTCGCGGTCGCCGGCAGGGTGATCTCGATCCTCGAGCTCGGGCTCGGCTTCGACCCCGACTGCACCGGCTGGGAGAACATCGAGCTCAGCGCGGCGCTGCTCCGCATCCCGCGGACCCTCGTCGCCGAGCGCATGCCCGTCATCCTCGAGTTCGCCGGGATCGGCGATGCGATGGATCGACCCGTGAAGCGGTACTCCAGCGGCATGCGAGCGCGGCTCGGCTTCGCCATCGCGGTCAACAGCGACCCCGACGTGCTGCTCATCGACGAGCTGCTCGCGGTAGGCGACGAGGAGTTCCGGGCCAAGGCAGTCGACCAGATCGCCTACCTGCGTGACAGCGGGGTCAGCGTGGTCTTCGTGTCCCACAACCTGTGGCTCGTGGAGCAGCTCTGCACCCGTGCGATCCGGATCGAGCACGGCCGGGTCGTCGACATCGGCCCCTCGGGTGACGTCGTCGATCGATACGGCGGTTCGGGTTGGATGACGGTTCCCGCCCTGGGGACGACCGGCATCAGGATCCATGGCCTCTCGGTGACCCCGCTCCGCCTCCCGGCTGGAGGCGACATCGCCGTGTCCGGTTGGGTCCAGGTCGACGTGGCGAGCCCGACCGCTCGCCTCGAGCTCTCCTACCGCGACGCGCCCCACCAGCGCGACCGGGCGCTCGACGCCGCCGAGATCCGCGACCGGACGGTCGTGGTGTGGACGCTCTCACCGGCGGGCGGGATCCTGGCCGCAGCGGGCTGGTACCGATTCGAGGGGATCATCGAGCAGAACCTGTTCGATGGACGCTTCGACGTCGTGATCTCCGCGGTGGACCAGCTCGAGGGCGAGATCCTCGCGGAGGATTCGCAGACGGTGATCGCCGGCGCGGCCAACCTCGGGTACCTCGGCATGCACCTCGACGTCGAGTGGGAGGTCGACGGGGGGCCGGTCGCCGCGCCGCAGGCCGGAGGTGGGCCCACCGGTAGGATCCGCGACCTGTGAAGACCATGCCCCGCGGCTCCGTCACGGCGCCGACGACCTTCGCCGACCCGGCCATCGAGGCGAGGTTCCTCCACGACGGCTACGTGGTGCTGCGAGGTCTGCTCGACCCCGAGGAGGTGGCGCAGGCCCGGTCGTGGCACCGGCGCATCCACCCCGAAGCCGGCCACGGCTTCTTCACCGATCTCGAGTACTCGGATCGCCCGACGCAGGAGGAGGTGGGCGCCGCGCTCGACCCGCTGTGGTCGCGGTGCCTCGACGCCGTGCTGAGCGACCACCGCGTCTTCCACACCAGCTTCCTCATGAAGTGGCCCGACGACGACAGCGAACTCCCGCTGCACGCCGACTGGACCTACGTCGACGAGAGCCGTTTCACGTCGGTCGCGTTCTGGATCGGCCTCGACGACGCCTCCCCCGAGATCGACAACGGCCCACTGCACGTCCTCCCCGGCAGTCACCGATCGGCCGACCAGCAGCGCGGCACGAACACCCGGGCCTGGTACCAGCCGTGGTCCCCCTACATCGAACGCCACCTCGTGGCGCTCGACACCCGGGCCGGCGACGCCGTGGTCATGGACAACCGCCTCGTCCACGGCTCACCGGTCAACCGCAGCGGCGCGCCTCGGCTCGCCATCGCCGCCGCCGTGGCGCCGCGTTCGGCCGGCCTCCGCCACGTCGTCGACCAGGGCGACGGCTCGGTGCGGGTGCTCGCGGTGGACGAGGACTTCTTCCTCGACAACGCACCCGCCGCACTGATCGCCGATCCCCCGACCTCCGACGACCTCCTCGAGATCGTGCCGCGCCTCGGTCGGGCGGCCACGTCGGCCGGCATGGCCGCGCTGGGTGACGAACCGGTGGAGGCCTCGGTGATCGCGGCCGCGGAGGAGTGGGAACGGCCGACGTTGGGCGGAAGCGAGCCCCCGACGGGGGGAAGGGGGCTGACCGAACGGTCGCTCATGTGGGCCCTGTCGGTGAACCACCGCAGGGTCGCACGGGCGGCCGGTACGGCCGCCGGGCCCGAGGTCGACCGCCGCGCCCTCCCGTGGCTCGACGACCTCGAAGCCTCGCATCCCGACATCCGGGCGGAGTACGAGTCCGTGGGTGCCCGCTTGCGCCTGGGCTCGATGAACCGCCTGACCGGCACGACCATGCCGGTGCAAGGCCGGTGGACGGCACTCGTCCTGCGCCACAACGCCGGTTGGGTGGCGGCGAACGTCGACCGGTTCCCGGTCACCGTCGCCGCGTTGCGGAGCGTGCCGGGGCTGCGGGCCGCACTCGTGTCCGTGCTCGGCCCGGGCGCGGAGATCACGCCGCACCGTGGCGCGAACAACGGGGTGGTCCGGGTCCACCTCGGTCTGGTCGTCCCGGGTTGCCCGGGAGCCTGTGCGTTGCAGACGGGGCCGGCCTGGCTGCCGTGGGTCGAGGGGCGGGCGTTCGCCTTCGATGACACGTGGGAGCACCGCGCGGTCAACCGCGCGGCGGAGCCGCGGGTGAGCCTCATGCTCGAGGTCGACCGGCCGCTGGACGGCGTCGACGGTCTGGTCAACCGGCTGGTCCAGCCCCTGTTCCGCCTCCACCCGCAGGTGCGGGGCGCCAACCGCCGGGCCCGCGACGTCGACGTCGCGCTGAACAGCTGACGTGGGGGTCGCCGAGGCGGTCGTGTCCCGCTGGCTCCGCTGGAACGAGGCCGTGCTCGACCGCGCCCATCCGAAGCCCACGGGTCTGCTCGATCCACGCAGCGAGGCCTGGACGGTCGGTTTGCTGGCCGAGTGGGAGGTGATCCGCCGCGAGCTCGACGCGCTCGTCGCCGATCGGATCCAGTTCCCCGGGGTCAGCACCCTCATCGGCGCCGACCAGGGCAACGAGGGCCGCTGGACGACGTTCATGCTCTGCGCCAACGGCAAGGTGATCCCGTCGAACGCCGAACGGGCGCCGGCCACCGTCGCGCTGCTCGACCGGGTGCCCGGCCTCAGCATCGCGGCCTTCTCGGTCCTGGGGCCCCACTGCCACCTGCCGCGCCATCGGGGGCCGAACCGGGGCGCCCTGCGCTACCAGCTCGGCATGATCGTCCCCGGTGAGCCCGGAGCGGCCCGCCTCGTGGTCGGCGAGACGGAGCACGTGTGGACCGAGGGCGCCGAGCTCCTCTTCGACGATTCGGTCGAGCACGAGGCGTGGAACGAGAGCGACGGCGACCGCTACATCTTCTTCGTCGAGTTCATCTGGCCCCGCTCCGGACCGGCCGGCCTCGTGAACCGCGCGACCCAGCAGGTGTACCGGCTCGCCGGCCGGCGGCTCGGGGCCCGCGCGGCCGAGCTCGACGCCATGCTGAACCGCTGACCCGGCAGCGCTCGGCGGGCTTCAGACCGGCGCGGGGGCCTTCGAGCGGTTGGCCTCCAGAGCTGCGCACGTCGTGCAGAGGAACGTCGTGTTGCCGACCCAGCGATCGGGCAGCTCGTCCACGCCCTCGCTGCCGCCGCAGCGATGGCACCAGGGCTTGACGGAGTTCACGGCGCCGCGAGGGTTCTCGGTGCTCTCGACCGCCCGACCCTCGGCCACCATCCGGTCGAGGATGGCATCGGTGCACTCGACGTATTCGAACCAGTCGACCCGCCCGAGGTTCCGGGCGGCGGCCGGTGGGGTGAACAGCGTGAACGGGTTGTTGTCGACCCAGAACGACTCGTCGATCTCGTACGCATCGACGGCGCCCCTGCCGTCGCCGAAGAAGTGGAGGTGCGGGGCCTCGACCGGGATGAGGTCGGTGATGGCCACGAGCCGGGGAACATCGGTTCGGTTGGGCATCGAGAAGTGGACGGTCGCGTGGTTGAAGACGATCGCCTCGCCCGCCTTGAGCGGCACGGGGACCGAGTGCCGATCGATGATGCGCCGTGCCACGTTGCCGTACGCGAACGGGAACATCTGGATCCCGCGCAACGTGGGGACCCAGGACTGGCTGCCGGGGGCGAACCACAACTGGCCGTTCTGGTCGTTGGTGTCCTCCAGAGCCACCCACACCTCGACGGAGCGGTGCTCGCGCTCGTCGACCAGCGAGAGGTCCTGGTGAAGGCCGAAGCCGCTGGCCGCACCGGGCCACTTGACCAGGAAGTTGCACGGGATGATCCGCTGCCGGTCGAACGTGGCTTCGATGTGGGGCCGGAAGATCTCGAGGATCGCCTCGGACGTGGCGGCCTTGTAGTCGGCGTCGTAGGTGTGGAACGTGGAGATGCAGGCCTTGCCCGGATCTCCCGGAGCGCGGCCGAGCCGGTCGTAGGACGCGCGCAGCGTGGCGACCTCGTCGGCATCGAGGAAGGGGATGACCGCGAAACCGTCGTGTTCGAGCACCTGCTGGACCTGTGCGTCGAAGAAGGTTGAGCGCATTCGGTTCCTAGCGAGGAGGGGCTGGCGCCGCCGAGTATACGCTCAACCGAATCGTCGGAGCGAGGGAGCAGAGTGGACAGCCGGGACACAGAGAGGGGCAGGGCTCCGTGGGCGATCGACCCGGCGCAGCTCCCGGAAGGCTTCGTGGCGTTCCCGCCGGTGGCGGTGGAGACGTCGATCCCGGCCCGCTTCTTCGAGGTGGCGGCCACCCACCCCGATCGGCCGGCCCTCTCCGATGCCACCGGCGTCGCGACCTACGCCGAGGTGGCGCAGCGGGTCCACCGCCTGGCCCGCAGCCTCGTCGAGGTGCTGCGCGTGCCGCAGGGCGTCGTCGCCCTGCTCCTCGACCACGACGCCACCCTGGTCACGGCGCTGTTCGGCGTGCTCTCGGCGGGGTGCACCGTCGTCGTGCTGGATCCGCTCTCGCCGCCGGAGGTGTCGAAGGCGATCCTCGCCGATGCCGCGCCGGTCGCGCTGGTCCACTCGGAAGCCCACGCCGACCTCGCGGCCTCGGTGGCGACGGGTGCGGTCGTCCTCCACGGCCTCGACGAGGTCGAGGCCGCAGCCCCGGAGGGCACCGGTGGGCCATGGACCACGCCGGTGCCGATCGCCGCGGGCGACGCCGCGATGCTCGCCTACACCTCGGGTACCACGGGTGATGCGAAGGCGGCCGCCATGTCCCACCGGGCGCTGCTCCACCTGATGCGCGGCGCCACCGATGCCCTCGCCATCGCCCCGAGCGACCGGCTGCCGATGCTGTTCCCGGTGTCGATGGCCGTCGCGGCCTACCCGATGATGCTGCCGCTCGTGAACGGGGCTGCGCTGTGCACGTACGACATGCGCGCACTCGGGCTCGCGCCGTTCCCCGCGTGGCTGGTCGAGCAGGCCATCACGGTCATCTACTTCTCACCCACGGTCGCGCGGTTCATGGGCGACGGGGCGAGCGGGACCTCGTTCGACGCACTCCGCCTCGTCGTGCTCGGGGGGGAGCGGGTGGACGACGACGCGATCGCCGTGGTGCGCCGGCAGTTCGGCTCCGACACCGTGGTGGCGAACGGCTACGGCCTCACGGAGACGGGCGTGCTGACGTTCTTCTTCACCGACGCGGCGACCACCTACGGTGCGGCCGGCGTGCCGGTCGGCCACCCCATCCCGGGGGTCGAGCTCCGGGTGCTCGACGACGACCTCGCCGAGGTGGTCCCGGGCGAGATCGGTGACCTCTACGTGCGCAGCCGCTACCTGTTCGACGGTTACCTCGGCCGGCCGCGCGAGACCGACCGCGTCCTCAACCGCAGGCCGGGCCACGTCGCGTCCGACTATCGCACCGGCGACATCGGTCGGATCGACGGATCCGGCTGCCTCGAGCTGACCGGCCGCAGCGACACCGCCGTCAAGGTGCGCGGCCACCGCGTCGTCCCGGGCGAGGTCGAGGCGGCGCTGCTGGCGCTGCCCGAGGTCAAGGATGCGGTCGTGGAGGCCCGACCCGACCCGATGGGCTCGAACGCCCTGGTGGCGTGGGTGGTCCCCGCGGGCGACTGGCGTCGAGTCACCTCCGTCGACGTACGGGGCGCTCTCGCAGCGACGGTCAAGGCGTACCTCGTACCCACCGACATCATGGTGCTCGACGAGCTCCCGGTCCTGCCGAACGGCAAGCTCGACCGGCGCGCGCTGCCGCAGCCCGGCGCCGGGCGCATGCTCCCGGCGTCGGACTACCTCCCTCCGCGCGACGATCTCGAACGGGACCTGGCGCGGATCTGGGAGGCCGTGCTCGACGTCCATCCGATCGGCATCCGCGACGACTTCTTCGACCTCGGCGGCGATTCGCTCGGTGCCTCCCGCGCGTTGATCGTGATCGAGGAGGACCGTGGGGTGCACGTGCCGATGGCCACCTTGATCGACGTCCGTTGCATCGCCGACCTGGCCGAGGTGGTCCGACGGCTCGAAGCCCCCACGGGGGGCCCGCCCCCGCGGACGAGCACCGTCGTGCCGGTGCAGGAGGGCGACCCCGCCCGACCGCGCCTGTTCTTCGTGCACGACCTGTACGGGACGGCCTGGGTGCTCCGCCCGCTGGCGGCCGAACTGGGGACCGACCAGCCGGTCTCCGGGTTCGAGAGCCCGTTGCTGCGGGGGCCGCTGTCGCCGTTCCGCGACTTGGAGGCCATGGCGATGCGCTACGTCGCCGACCTCCGCCTCGAGCAGGCGGCCGGCCCGTACCACCTCGCCGGCTACTCGTTCGGTGGCGTCCTCGCGTTCGAGATGGCGCGCCAGCTGGTGGAGGAGGGGGACGAGGTCGCGTTCCTCGGCATCATCGACGTCGGGCCTGGGTATCGCGGCCGCCACTACGACCCCCGGAAGGTGCTCGACAAGCCCTGGCTCTACGTCAGGCGCCCGCCTCCGGCCGGCACGCCGTGGCGGGAGCGCCTGCGCTTCTACCGGAGCCTGGCCGCCTACCCCGACGAGGTGGCCGACCACCTGCTGCTGCGCACCGGCCTCGATCGGTGGACCGACCCGATCCGGTTCCGCCGCGACATCCGCCGCACCGGCCAGATCCACCCTGGGCATCGCACCTGGTACGCCTGGCGCGCCCACTGGCAGCTGGCCCGCACCTATCGGTGGAAGCCCCGCTCCTATCCCGGCGACCTCACGCTGTTCTGGGCCGAGGAGAGCGCAGCCACCGATGGCACCATGGGCTGGCGGGACGTGGTCACCGGCTCGATCGACATCGTCCGCCTCGACGTCCCGCACGAGCAGATGATGCACCCCGATGCGGTGGCCGCCGTCGGACCACCGTTGCGCGAAGCGCTCGACCACGCCATCGGTCGTCGGACGTCGCCAGGCGCTGCCTCGTAGCGGGTGCGGTGGGGTGGCGGGCCATCACCGGGCCGCTGGTACCGTTGCGCCGTGGCGTTCAGGGGGGGACTTCGTCGGCGACGCCCGGCTCCGGCGAGCGCCGAGCCCGTCGTCGTGCGCCGCAGCCCACCGCCGACCGATGTGCCCACCTTCGTGGATCCGGCCGACGAGCGGGCGTTCCGCGCCGACGGCTACGTGGTCGTCGACCTGCTCGGGGCCGACGTGGCGGCCGATCTGCTCGCCACCTGTCGCCACCACCACCCCGTGGCGCCGACCGGCGCACGGTGGGAGTCGGACTTCTACACGGATGACCGCGCCTGCAAGGTCGAGGTCGACGAGGCGATCCGAGAGGCCATCAGGCCGCCCCTCGGAGATCTGCTGGCGGACCACCGCACGCTGATGCACAACTTCGTCGTCAACTGGCCTGGCGCCGGCGGCGGGTTGTCGTTGCACCACCACTCGTCCCTGGTCGACGAGCGACACTTCCGATCGGTCGTGGTGTGGTGCGCGCTGAACGAGGCGACCGAGGCGAACGGCACCCTCCACGTCGTCCCCGGCAGCCACCTGGTGCCCCGCGGCCCGAAGGGCGAGCGCAGCCCCGAGTGGTTCGGCCCGCTGGAGGACGCGCTGCTCGACCGTCACCTCGTGTCGGTCCCGCTCCGCCCCGGCCAGGCCATCCTGTTCGACAATGCCCTCCTGCACTGCTCGTTCGCGAACGTCTCCGACGAGCCCCGCATGACCGCCGTGTCCACCGTCGCGCCGAACGCCGCGTCCGTCCGCTACTACGAATGGGTCGGCGACGGACGGCTCGAGTACTACGCCCTCGACCCGTCGTTCTTCTTCGACTCGGTGGCGGGCGAGCTCGAGTGGGCGAAGCCCGAGGGCCTGCCGCTGCTGGGCACGGATCACGTGGACATGACGCCGCCGTCGATGCGGGAGGTGGAGGCGGTGATCGGCCGCGGTCCGGGCACCTGTCGCCACGAGGGCCGCGACCCCGGCTAGCCGGTTGGTCTAGGACCCGTCCCGGGTCGCGACGAGGTCTGCGTTGCGTCGCGCGAAGTGCTCGGCACCCCGGAGCGCGCAGTCCCGGTAGCCAGGGGTCAACGAGAACTGAGCCCACTGCGTGACCCGGTTGTGGACCCGGGCCACGCCCTTCACCGGGCGGATGAGGTCGCACAGCACGACGACTCGGGGCACGTCGCCCTCGTTGCGGACCTCGTGGGGGACGATGTCTTCGAACAGGACCCCGTGGCCGTCGCGGAAGCGGGTCTGGTGCCCGCCGACAGTGATCGCCGCCATCTCGGCATCGACCGGGACCAGGAGGCGCAGGCAGCCGGCGTTGAGGCCCACGTGCTCGGGGATGTGGCCCCCCGGTCCCAGGACCGACCAGCACGCGGCCTGGAGGGCCGGGATGCGCAGGAAGGCCGTCGTGGTCGCGGGGAAGAACCGTTCCAGGGTCGGCACGGGCCGGGCCCTGGTGATGAAGGGGACCATCTTCCAGTACGAGCCCTCGTTCTGGTCGGGTCGCCCGAGGGTCTCCTCGATGAGCGGGATGTCGCCGCCCGCCCGGGCGAACTCGTCCCACTCGGCGCGGATCGTGGGGTGGTCCTCGATCAACCGTCGGTGCCAGCGCTCCGACTCGACCGGCCGTGGGTTCGGGTGGCCGTCGTCCACCGTGCGCACCCGGGCGTTGTTCCAGTCCATCAGCCTGGCGACCCACGGACGCAGCTCCGTGGTGCTGGTGTCCCCCTGGCCGTCCACCGACGGATCATACCCGCGGCCTTCCGCGCCGGAGGGGCCGGTCAGAAGAACAGGACGAGGTTGGCCGCAGTGAGGACGTGGACGTCGAGCGTCACGTCGCGCGCGGTGATGACGAGGCCGTGGTCGTTGCGCTCGAGCACGTCGGCGCGCGCCGCGGCGAACAACTCCACGTCGGTCTGGCGCCTGCCTCGGTAGACCAGCACGTTCGAGCGGACTGCGAAGCGCCGGTCCGCGACGACGGTGACCTCCACGTTCGTCACGAAGCGTCGGGTGCGCGACGGCGGATCCTCGGCCCAGGCCTTGCCCGTGTGGAGCTTGGCGATGCGGAACGCCATCACCTCCTTGGTCTCGTCGACCCACCAGATGCCGTCGGCGGGGGTCAGCTCCCCGTCGACCGACCACGTGCGATCACCGTGGTCGGGCTCGGGCGTCGACCTCGTGGGGATCCGGTAGGTCGCCCCCTCCGCCCACAGCGCCAGCCAGTCGTCCCACCGCCGCTCGTCGAGCAACCGCGCCTCGCGGAACAGGAACTGCTCCACCTCGGTGCGGTCCTGTTCGCCCAGCGGCGGCGGCCCCGCCGACGGCACGGGCCCGACCGCCCGATCATCCTGCGCCCGACGTCGGCGCATCACCATGCGTGACGCGCCATCAGGCGGACATCGATCGGCGCCAGTTGCGCCAGAAGGCCCGCTGGGCGTGCTCGCTGCGCATGGTCGCGAACGAGCCCGGGAGCTCCGGGTCGGTGTACTCCTCGCCGAGACCGCGGCTCACGTCGAACGGCATGCGGGCGCCGACCTCACCGAGGCTCGACCGCGTCATGTCAGCCCAGTTCTCGACGTCCTCGGCCAGGATGATGCCTCCCGGGCCGCTGGCCAGCATGAACAGGCTGCGCATCGCCTCCTTGACCAGCTTCGGCGCCTGGGCCGGCACCACGCACCACGACCACCACTCGGTCTGGAGCGGTCCGCGCGGATGGCAGAGGTACACGGCGTTGATGCCCGGGAGGAACGACAGGTTCGGGAAGATGCCGCCGGTGAACACGTAGAGCCCGCTGTAGAGGTCACCGAGGTGCTTGGACGCATAGGCGAGCGAGTCGTCGAACCACTCGTGGATCTCGCGCTCCTCCTCCGCGGTGCTCGCCAGGGCCAGCGCGGACTCGCGTTCCGTGTACGGAGGGAGCTGGCGCCCGATGCAGATCGGGTGGCCGGCCGACGTGAGCACCTGCTCGCTCTCCTTCATGAAGCTCATGACCGGGTCCGGCCACATCTCCATGAACGCACCGTGGGCGACCTCGGGGTGCTGGAGGTCGGTGCCGAGGTTCTCGGCGACGAGCTTCCAGTTGCTGTCGACCACCACCTTCTGCTGGCCGCCGAGTACTTCGACGCCGCCCTCGTACCGGTCGTAGACCGTGTCGAGGTAGCGGGCGGCATCGCCCAGGTAGTCCACGAGGTCGGGGGCGCGCTCGTCGAAGGTGGCGAAGATGAAGCCGCGGTACACGTCGGTCCGCGCGCTCAGGAGCGACCGGCTGGCCCGATCGAAGTCGGGGCCGTAGCCCTCGAGGATCTGCGGGATGGCCAGGAGCCGGCCGTCGGTCGCGAAGGCCCAGCCGTGGTTCGGGCAGATCCACGTGCTGGCGTTCCCGCGATCGGTGCGGCAGATCCGCGAGGCACGATGGCTGCACGAGTTCAGGAAGACGCGGACGGTGCCGTCCCGATCGCGTTGGACGATGACCGGTTCCTCACCCATGGTCGACGCCACGAAGTCGCCGGGGGCGGGCAGTTGGCTCTCGTGGGCCACGACCAGCCAGCACCGCTCGAAGATCCTCGTCCGCTCCTTGGCGTAGATCTCGGGGTCGCCGATGACCTGACGGCTGACCCAGGCGGCGTCGGGTGCGACGAGGCGTTCCAGCGAGATCTCACCCACGCCAGGAAGCTACCAGGCGGCCCTCGTGGGCCCCCAAGGGGCGGCCCGGCCGAGTGGGCAGGACCACTGTGGTGCGATGCCCGGCCGTACCAGGTCCGCGGCCGATCCCTCCGAGGTCGGCCGGAGCGGGTCCAGCTCCCGTCGCCGCTTCGCTAGTGTCCCCCGGATGCGGGGATCTGCCGAGACCCTCGAATCGTGGACGCGAACGGGGATCGCGTGGCTCCGGCGCCCCGGCAACCGGTCGGTGGTCGTGGCGGGCGTCGTTGCCTTCGGCCTTCGGCTGGCGTGGGTCATCTGGGCCACCAAGTCGCCTTTGATCCCCGGCACGGACACGGCCCGGTACCTCAGCACGGCGCTCGAGCTCGCGTCGCGTCACACACCGAGCCGCAACGGGCTTCCCAGCGCGGCTACGGCGGTCGGGTACCCGGCCACGTTGGCGCCGCTCCTCGTCATCGTCAACCACGTCGGCGGACCCAGTCCGATCTTCACCGCGGCCCTGCTCAACGTGGTGATCGGCACCGCCGCCATCCCGTTCGCAGCCATGCTCGGGCGACTCTGGCTGGGCCAGACGGCCCGCACGACCGCGGCGTGGCTGCTGGCCGTCGCGCCGAGCCAGATCTACATGACCTCGGTGGCGATGGTCGAGACCCTCATGGTGACGCTCGTCCTCGCCGGGGTGGCATGGGGGACCGTGTTGGTGGCGCGAGGTACGCCCGTCCGCCGGGGTTGGTGGGTCGCCTTCGGCGCGTTCGTCGCCTACGCGGCGCTGGTGAACCCCCTCGGGCTCCTGCTCCTGGCGGTGCCCGCGCTCAGCATCCGCGGCAGGTCGGGGTCGTGGCGGGGGGCGCGTCGCCACCTCGGCCTCCTGCTCGCGACGGTGGGCCTCGTGCTGCTCCCGATGTTCGTCCGCAACGGCGTCCAAGTGGGGGTGTGGTCGCCGTTCTCAAGCGGCAACGCCAACGCGGCATGCATCGGTCAGCGACCCCACTCCAACGGGGTCGGCGAGGTCAACCGCGCCACGCTTCAACGCTGCTTCATCCTCCGGAAGCTTCGTCCGGGTGAGACGGTCGAAGGGGCGTTCATCGCATGGTTCAACCGGCCTCTCGACGAGGGACATTGGTACTACGAGAACCTGCACCAGGCCCGGTCCTGGGCGCTCGGGCACCCGCTCCAACAGGTGCCCCTGTCGTACCACAAGCTCCTGATCACCTTCCGAGACGACGACGAGGCCCTCTCGACGGCCCAGGACTTCGGGAACCACCCCCTCGCCGGACCGTCGACGCTCGAGCTGCTCAACCGCGTCAACGCAGCCTGGTACTGGGGGGTGCTGCTCCTCGCGGGTCTCGGTCTGGCCTTCCGCCGTGAGCTCCATCGTGCCGTGCCGATCTGGGCAGTTCCGGCGCTGAGCCTCATCGGCGTGGCGGCCCTTCACGGTACGCCCCGCTACCACCACCCCGTCATGGGGCTGGTGGTGGTCTCCGCGGCGGCCACCGTTGCCGCGATTCGCGCGCCGGCTCCAGGGCGACGCTGACCACACCGCATCGGAGAACCATGCCGCTCCCTGCGAATCGCCCACGGGGCATCTGATCGGCCGTTCGGCGAACCCTGACCGATCGGGCCAGACGTGAAGCCTCCGCCGGAAACGCCCTCAGTCCCTGCGCCGCCAGGCCCATCTCGGAGCGCGACGTCGACCGGGCGCCGCGGCGTCGAGCTGCGTGGCAAGCTGTGACGCATCGATGCAACGCTCACCGATCCGCACGGTGTCCGTCACGGGGTAGGGCGGGGGGGCAACCATCATCGAGTACGGGTTGTAGGACACGAAGAAGTCGTCATCGACCTCGTGGAGGTCGGCGCTGTCGGGCCCGGTGCGGCGGAAGTGGACGGGCGGCTGCGATCTCGGTCGCATCCAGATGCTGGCGCCCACCCGCGGGACGTCGGTCAGGTTGGGGTCCGACGAGTGGACGATCGCCGTGTTCCACACCGCCGACTCACCGATGCGGAGCGGAAGCGGCTCGAGCGGCTGGGC
>Ga0209023_10003799_pt1 | contig 17709 bp, 16 predicted proteins | sample LakOneMetagenome_FD_187468 | JGI IMG/M metagenome (GOLD analysis project Ga0209023, IMG submission 187468) | Freshwater and sediment microbial communities from Lake Erie, Canada (SPAdes) (version 2) | ecosystem: Environmental > Aquatic > Freshwater > Lentic | place: Lake Erie, Canada... | reverse complement strand
CCCCGTGCTCGAACTCGCCGCCGACCAGTTTCGCCGCCAGATGGACGTCAACGTCATCGGCCCGATTATCGCGACACAGGTCTTTGGCCCGCTGCTCGGCGCCGATCCGTCGCTAAAGGGACCGAAAGGGCGGATCGTGATGATCTCCTCGGTCGCGGGCAAGAACGGCAACCCACTGATGTCGGCCTATTCGATGTCGAAGCACGCGGTCGAGGGCCTGTCGGAGAGCCTGCGTCGCGAGATGATGCTGTTCGGGATCGATGTCGTCATCATCGCGCCGGGCGCAGTGAAGACCCCGATCTGGGGCAAGGCCGACGAGGTCGATATCTCGCTTTACCAGAATTCGCCTTATTACGCCGCGCTGGTCAAAATCCGGAAGTTCATGATGCAGCTCGGCGAGGGCGGCTTGCCGGCGGAAGCCATCGCCGAGAAAATCTTCGAGGCGTTGACGCTCCCCAATCCGAAGGTGCGTTACCAGATCACGCCCGATCGGATGCGCCATCTGGTGACGGCGCTGCTTCCAAAGCGTACCGTCGACAAGATCATCGCCAAGCGTCTCGGGCTGGTGCGGCCGGCATGAGCATGATGTTGAAAAGCGCCGCAAGCGCGTTCGCGCTGCTGATGCTGGTCTCCGTCGCCTGTGCCGAGGACAAGGAGGAGGCGCAGCCGTCCGAACCGTCCTGCACCGGCAACACCATGCAAATGGTCGAGTGCCTCAAGGCCAAGACCGCGGAATGGGACAAGCGCATGAACACCGCCTATCAGAAGGCGCTGAAGGATGCGGGTCCCAAGCAGAAGGATCAATTGCGCGCGGCGCAACGGCTGTGGGTCCAGTACCGTGATGCCAATTGCCTGTACTACGGGCTCGGCGAAGGCACCATCGCAAGGATCGATGCCGGCGAATGCATGCGCAATATGACCGAAGCCCGGGCAAAGGAGCTCGAAGAAGTCGGCGAGCAGTGACGAGCACGGCGTCTTGCCGGGTGTATTGCCTGGCGTCCCGCTCCCGCATGGTCCGGGCGCCTCAATGCAGTCCGACCCATTTCGAAATCCTGCCCAGCCGCCGCTTTTTTAGTCACGGCAAGGACGCGCGGGGCCAGCTTCGTGCAGCCGACCTGAAAGCGGTCCGGATCGCCGCCCGGAGGCCGAGCGGATGGCGGCGGCCGTCGTTCCGGGGCGATGCGCAGCATCGAACCCGGAAGTTCGAACTTCCCCGGTGCGCAATTGCGCACCTGAGGTTCGCTTCGCGCCCCGGAACGACGGTGGCCACCCGGCAAATTCATTGCGCGTTCATGACGTTTCCACTACGTTTTTATGACGCGACACAGGTTCCGGCTGGGTCGTGGGTCTCCTGGTCGTCGCCAGCCAAGACCTAGTATTGCGCCGGGTCATGTTGCTTTCAGAAGATGGCGCCCGCGCCAAATCCAGGACCGTCCGCCTCCACCATTGCCGCCGGCGTCGCCGGGATCGGCATCTGGCGGCTATCGGCCGTCGCAGCCCCGCATCTGGCCGGGCTGGCGATCATGTACCAGACCGAAACCGATTTCGGCGGGCGCACCGGCTTCCTGCTGTCCTGGGGCATCCTGAACTTCTTCTTCATCGCGCTGCTGCGCCGTCCGGCACTGTCGGGCGCGCTGTCGCTGACGCTGGTCGTGGTGCTGGTGCTGCTGTCGCAGCTCAAGCACTCCGTGGTGCAGATGACCGCGAACTTCGTCGACCTGATGGTGATCGATCGCGACACCGCGGCGTTCCTGTTCACGATCTTTCCGAACCTGCGCTGGTCGGTGATTGCTGCCGGCCTCGTCACCATTCCCCTGATGTACGCGCTGTGGTGGCTCGATCCGTTCCGGATTCGCCGTCTGCCGGCGCTGGCCGGCAAGCTGGCATGCCTGGCCGTTTTGGTCGGCTATTCCTTCACCTGGCCGGACGAGGCCTGGCGCGGCTATTACGACGACGGCTACCTGTCGAAATTCTCGCGCTCCGGCGTTACCGCGGTTTCCGACTTCCTCAATTACGGATTCATGGAATCGGCGGCTGCGCTCCCCGAGCACCTCAAGGTGCCGCTGGTCGATTCCTGTCATCCGGCGGGCCGGCGGCCGAACATCATCATGATCCATGATGAATCGAGTTTCGATATCCGTTCCGTCGACGGCATCAAGGTGCCGCCCGGTTATGGCGACCATTTCCTGTCCTTCGACGGCAAGGAACGGAAATTTCTCGCCGAGAGCAATGGCGGGCCGAGCTGGTTTACCGAATACAACGTGCTCGCCGGGCTTTCCTCGCGTTCGTTCGGCCGCTTCGCCTATTTCGTGACGCGGATCGCCTCAGGGCGGGTCGAACGCGGCCTGCCGCTGGCGTTGCGCCGCTGCGGCTATTCCACGCTGTCGCTCTATCCGGCCCAGGGCGCCTTCATGAGCGCGCGCAGTTTCCAGGCCACCACCGGCATTCAGCGTTTCCTCGACGCGCACGATCTCGGCGCCAAGGATGTCGAGCCCGACGCGTTCTTCTACGACAAGGCATTGAAGCTGATCGCGGAACAGCCGACCCAGTCGCCGCTGTTCACCTTCGTCTATCTCGCCGCCAATCACTTTCCCTGGGAAACCAAATTCCGTCCGGACCTGACGCCGTCGTGGCGCGGTCTCGGCAACAAGGCGTCCGTCGACGAATATCTGCGCCGTCAGACGATGAGCGCGAACGACTACAGCTCCTTTGTCGCGGCGTTGAAGAAGAAGTTCCCATCCCAGCCGTTCCTGATCGTGCGCTATGGCGACCATCAGCCCGAGTTCTCGCCGCAACTGCTCGACCCCAAGCTCGACGAAGCCGGCATCGGCAAGAAGCTGGAAAATTACGACCCGCGTTATTACGCGACCTACTACGCGATCGATGCGGTCAACTTCGAGCCGGTGAAAAGCCCCGTGGTGATGGACACGATCGACGCAGCCTACCTGCCGCTGGTGATCCAGGAAGCCGCCGGCATCCCGCTCGACCCGTCGTTCGAGGAGCAGAAGGCGATCATGCTTCGCTGCAACGGCGTGTTCTACGACTGCAAGGCCGGCGACGAGGCCCGCCGCCTCAATCGGCTGCTGATCGACGCCGGCATGATCAAGGGGCTGTAGGCCCTACGGCTTCAACACGCTCGCAAAGAACGCGGTCGCGCGCGGGATCACGTCGCGGGTGGCGGCGGCATTGGCGGGATTGTCCTGATGCGCGGGATTGGGATCGTCGAAATCGTGGGTCGCGTCCGGATAGAGCTGAAACTCGATGTCGCCGCCATGCGCGCGGCTCTTGGCGACGAGATCGGCGCAACGCTTCGGTGAGACTTCCTCGTCGGCCGAACCCTGAAACACGCGCACCGGGGCATAGGACTTGATGCCGTCGGGGAATTGCCCTTTCAGCGAGCAGGCCGGATAGAACACCAGTCCGCCACGAAATCCAGTCGCAGGTGTTGGCGCGGTGATGCCCGCTGACGTATCCGACATGGTCGCGAGCGTCGCGCTGCCGCCGTTCGACCAGCCCTGCAATCCGACCCGGTCGCCGATCACGTCGCGCCGGGTCCGCAAGTAGGCCAGCGCGCCATAGGCGTCGAGCGGGCGTACCGTGACCTCGTTCAACGTCTCCGGCCGCGAATCGTAACTGAACCGTGGAAAGCCGTGTGGATAGCCGCGCGGGCCGAAACCATCGACCAGAATGGCGAGATAGCCCTGCTGCGCCCAGATGTGTCCCCATTCCTGATGCCGTTTCGACAGCGTCGAGGCGTCGTAGACGTCGTTCGCCGCCGAGGAATAGGCGCCGGCACGGCCATGCATCATCACCACGGCGGGCGTCCTTGCGGCATGGGGTCCCTCCGGCACGAAGACATAGCCGACCAGCGTGGTGTGTCCGTCCACGCTGGGGAACGTGACGCGCTGGGGCAGGGAGGCTGCGGTGGCGTCGATGGCAAAGAGCAGCAGGGCAGCAATGGCACTGGCGGCAGTGTGCACGAAACGGGATGAAAAATTCATGAGCCGGCTCCGATGGGTCGTCTCTTCTCGTCAAGCCCCGGCCTGACGAACCTTGGTTACTTGCCAATCTTCTCCCACAACCACTTCGCCACCGCGTCCGGCGAACTCGTCGCATCGTTGCCGGCCGCACGCAGGTTGGCTTCGCGCATGGTGGCGATATTGATCTTGCCGAGCAGCGGTTGCAACGCCTTGCTCAACTTTTCGTCGCCGGCGCGCTTCGGCGCCAGCAAGACGATCGCATCGTAGGGTGGAATCGCGTGTCTGGTGTCGTCGAGCACGACCAGGTCGTATTTGGCGATCAGCCCGTCGCTGGTATAGCCGGCGATGACGTCGACCTCGCCGGAGGCCGCCGCGGCATACATGAAGTCCGGCTGCATCTGTCGCTGGGCCCGGAACGACAGGCCGTAGGTCTTTCGCAGGCCCACCCATTCCGGCCGCGAGAAGAACTCGTAGTCGGCAGCGATCGACAGGCCCGGCGCGCGGGAGGCGAGGTCGGCGACGGTGCGGATGCCGAGCTGTTCGGCGCGTTTGCGCGGCATCACCAGCGCATAGGCGTTTTCGAAGCCGAGCTGGCCGAGCAGCGTGATGTTCTGCGCCGCCAGCGTGGTCTTCAGCTCGGCCAGCACCGCTTCGCGGGGCTTGATGTCGTTGTGGTGGAATTGATTGGCCCACAACGTGCCGGAATAGTCGACGTAGACGTCGATGTCGTTGGCATCAAGCGCATCGAAAATGACGTTGGAGCCAAGGCCCTCGCGCGAGGTAGCGGCCAGCCCGGCTGCCTCCAGCCGCTGCTTGATCAAGGCCGACAACACGTATTGCTCGGTAAAGGTCTTGGCGCCGATGACGTAAGTCGATTGCGAGCGGGTCATGGACGGCAACAGCGTTGCCACCACGAGGCAGGCGACGGCGACGCCGCCGAGCGCTACTCTTGCGCGGCTGCGCAGGCGCAGGCCGTCCTCGATCAGCGCCAGCAACTGGTCCACGGCCAGCGCCAGAACGGCGGCGGCGAGGCAGCCGAACAGCACGAATATCCAGTTCTGGGTCTGCAGGCCTGCAAAGATGTAGTTGCCCAGGCTGGTCTGGCCGATCGGCGTCGACAACGTCGCGGTGCCGATCACCCATACCGCGGCGGTGCGGATGCCTGCCATCATCACCGGCAGCGCCAGCGGCAATTCCACCGTGAACAGCGATTGCCGCGGCGTCATGCCGACGCCCTGGGCGGCTTCGAGGATCGCGGCATCGACGCCCTGCAAACCGGTGATGGTGTTGCGCAGCACCGGCAGCATCGAATAGAGCGCCAGCGCCAGTACCGCCGGCAGGAAGCCGAAGGCGGAAAAGCTGACACCGAACCACGACAGTGACAGCGCCGCCAGCGCCAGCAGTAGCGGATAGAACAGCGCCAGCAGAGCGAGCCCCGGCACCGTCTGCACGATGCTGGCGAGGCCGAGCAACGCGGTGCGCAGCACCGGGCGATGGCGCGACAGGACCGCCAGCGGCAGGCTGACGAGCAGACCGAGCGCCAGCGCGGTGACGCTGACGCGAACATGGTTGCCGAGATAATCGGGCAGATGGCCGAGCGCCTCGCTCCAGCGGGGATCGGAGAGCAGGTTCATGCCGCGCCATCCCGTGGCAGCAAGGCATTGAGCCGCTCGGCCTGCCGCCGCGGCGTGCGCAGGAGTTCGCCGACATAGCTGTCGCCGCTCTTGGCAAGCTCGACCGGCGTACCCTGGGCCAGCAGTCGGCCGCCGCGCATCACGGCGACGCGGTCGGCGAGCAGGATAGCCTCGGTCATGTCGTGGGTGATCATGACCGTGGTCAGGCCGAGCTTGTCGTGCAGCGCACGAAAATCGTCGCCGAGCGCATCGCGGGTGAGGGGATCGAGCGCGCCGAACGGCTCGTCCATCAGCACGATGCGCGGGCGGGCGGCGAGCGCCCGCGCCACGCCGACGCGCTGGCGCTGGCCGCCGGACAGTTCGTGCGGCAGCCGATTGCGATATTGTTCGCGGTCGAGCCGCACCAGGTCGAGCAACTCATCGACTCGCGCAGCGATCTCATCTGGTGCCGTGCCCAGCAGTTTCGGGGTAATGCCGATATTGCCGGCGACGTCGATGTGCGGGAACAGTCCGCCGCTCTGGAACACGTAGCCGATCCGCCGACGCAAGCCGATCGGGTCGACGGTGCTGATATCCTTGCCCTCGACCGTGATGGCACCGCGGTCGGTCTCGATCAGCCGGTTCGCCAGCCGCAGCAGCGTGGTCTTGCCCGAGCCGGAGCCGCCGACGATGGCCAGAAACTCGCCCTCGGCGACGTCGAGCGAGACGTCGTCGACCGCGACCACGCGGCCGCCGTCGAAGGTTTTTGCCACATTCATGTAGGAGATTAGGGGCGAGGGCATGCGATCTCTGCTCTTACCCTCGCTTGGAGGGGGAAGAGATCAATTACCACGTCGCGCCGCCGCGTTGAACTTATCCTTCCGAACGGCTAAGCATCGATCCAAACGGGGAGAAGACCGGGTGGAGACGGCACAGCCGAGGGCGATCGCGCTCGAAAATGCGACGGTGGCATTCCGCCTGGCCGGGGACCGCGTCTATACCGCCGTGGAACAGGCCAATCTTTCCGTTGCCGATGGCGAGTTCGTCGCCATCGTCGGCCCCACCGGCTGCGGGAAATCGACGTTGCTCAACGTCGCGGCCGGCTTGCTGAAGCCGGCGGCGGGTTCGGTGGAGATCTTCGAGAAGCCGCTCAACGGCCTCAACCGGGATGCCGGCTATCTGTTTCAGGCCGACGCGCTGTTTCCGTGGAAGACCGCGATCGACAATGTCGCCATCGGGCTCGAGGTCGCCGGCGCGCCACGCGCGCAGGCGCTGCAGCGCGCACAGGGCTGGCTCACTTCAGTGGGCCTCGGCGCCTTCGGCAATCGCTATCCGCACATGCTGTCCGGCGGCCAGCGCAAGCGCGTCGGCCTCGCCCAGGTCCTGATCCGCGATCCCAAGATCCTGCTGATGGACGAGCCGTTCGGGCCGCTCGATGCCCAGACCCGGCAGATCATGGGCAACCTGCTGCTGGATTTGTGGAACGCCGATCGCAAGGCGGTGCTGTTCGTCACCCACGATCTGGAAGAGGCGATCGCGCTCGCCGATCGCGTCGTCATCATGTCGGCCGGGCCGGGCGCGCGCATCATCGGCGACTGGCGGGTGTCGCTGCCGCGGCCGCGCGACATTTCCGAGATCCGCATGGAAAAGGATTTCCATGAACTGCACCGGGAAATCTGGAGCGTGCTGAAGGACGAAGTGATGAAGGGGTACGCACAGTCCTCGCAAGCGGCGGAGGTCGGCTGATGTCGCGTTCGAAGCTGCTGTTGTTGCAGGTGCTGGTCGCCGTCGTCGCTCTCGGGCTGTGGCAGTTCTTCGCCTCGGTTCCGGTGTTCGGCCGCATGCTGCTGCCGCCGTTTTTCTTCTCCAATCCGGTCGACGTCTTCAGCCAGATCGTCAAGTGGTTCGCGACCGGCACGATCTGGAAGCATCTCGTCATCACGCTGTGGGAATCGATCCTGGCGTTTGCGATCGGGTCGACCGGCGGCGTGCTGGTCGGCTTCTGGTTTGCGCGCCAGCCGCGCGTCGCCGCGGTGTTCGATCCCTACGTCAAGATGGTCAACGCACTGCCGCGCGTGGTGCTGGCGCCGATCTTCACGCTGTGGCTGGGTCTCGGCATCTGGTCCAAGGTCGCGCTTGGCGTCACGCTGGTATTCTTCATCGTGTTCTTCAACGTCTACCAGGGCGTCAAGGAAGTCTCCAACACCGTGCTCGACAACGGCCGCATGCTGGGCATGAACGAGCGGCAGTTGATGCGCCACGTCTACTGGCCGTCGGCGCTGTCGTGGATGTTCTCCTCCCTGCATACCTCGGTCGGCTTTGCCGTGGTCGGCGCCGTGGTCGGCGAATATCTGGGATCGGCTGCCGGTCTCGGCTACCTGATCCAGCAGGCCGAAGGCGTGTTCGACGTCGCCGGCGTGTTTGCCGGCATGTTCGTGCTGTCGGCGTTCGTCATCCTGATCGATCTCGGTGTGACGGTCGTCGAGAAGCGGTTGCTGGTGTGGCGGCCGGTCGTCGAGGGGCGGGGGTAATTTCGCTCGCCGTCATTGCGAGGAGCGAATCGACGAAGCAATCCAGTTCTTTGCTGCAGAAAGATGGATTGCTTCGCTTCGCTCGCAATGACGGATGAGACGGCCCGCCTCGCGTCAGTTCAACAGCTTCGTGTCATCCGGCTTCTGCGGCGGCGTCTTGATCGCGATCGCCTTGATGGTGCGGCCGTCGGGCTTGGTGCCGCCATGCGGCGTGCCCTTCGGGATGATAACGAGATCGCCCGGCTTGACCGCGACTTCCTTGTCGCCGAGCCAGATCGTGCCCTTGCCTTCGAGGATGTACTGAATTTCGTTGGCCTCGGCATGCAGGTGCTTGGGCGGGCTGCCGTCCTGGATCGAGATGGTGGCGCCGTCGACCGAGACGAAGGTCTTGTTGCGCATGCCGCCGGCATTGGCAGGCGACAGTGCATCGCCTTCCAGGTCGCCGGTATGGATGATCTGCGCCGAGATGACGTCGGCGGCATAGGCCGGCCGCAGCAGATGCGTGACGCCGCAGCCGGCGGCAAAGGCGGCGGCGATCGAAAGCGTGGCAGCAAGACGATTCATCGAAGTTCTCCCTCAAGCATTTTTTGCGACGCGGATGCTAGTTCGCGATTGAAGCATTGACCAGCGGATCGCGATTGGTCCTTCGGACCATTCCGGAATGACAAACCCAGCTTCTCAAGCCGGGTGCGGTGCACTATGTTGCCGGCAACCGAATGGAGGAAACCATGAAAAAATTGATCGGCCGGCTGGCCGGGACGCTGCTGGCGCTGGCGCTGACATCAGGCTTTGCCGCAGCGCAGAGCAAGATCACCGTGGCGGTCGGTGGCGGCGCCTGCCTGTGCTATTTGCCGACGGTGCTGGCCAAGCAACTCGGGGAATACGACAAGGCCGGGCTCAACGTCGAACTGGTCGACCTCAAGGGCGGCTCGGACGCGCTGAAAGCCGTGCTCGGCGGCAGCGCCGACGTGGTGTCGGGCTATTTCGACCATTGCGTCAATCTGGCCGCCAAGAAGCAGGAACTGGTGTCGTTCGTGGTCTATGACCGCTATCCCGGGCTGGTGCTCGTGGTGTCACCGTCGCACACCGCCGAAATCAAGTCGATCAAGGATCTCGCCGGCAAGAAGGTCGGCGTCAGCGCGCCGGGTTCCTCGACCGACTTCTTCCTCAAGTTCCTGCTGAAGAAGAACGGCCTCGATCCCACCAGCGCCGCCGTGATCGGCGTCGGGCTCGGCGCCACCGCGGTGGCCGCGATGGAACAGGGCCAGATCGACGCTGCCGTGATGCTCGATCCGTCGGTCACGGTGCTGCAGGGCAGCCACAAGGATCTCACCATCCTTGCCGATACCCGCACGCAAAAGGACACGCTGGCGCTGTTCGGCGGCGAATATCCAGGCGGCGCACTGTACTCGACGGCGGCCTGGGTCGGCTCGCACGAGAAGGAGACCCAGGCACTGACCACGGCCATCGTCAACACGCTGAGCTGGATCCATTCGCATTCGCCGGAAGAGATCATGGCGAAGATGCCGGAAGAAATGGTCGGCAAGAACAAGGAACTCTATCTCGCCGCGTTGAAGAACACGATCCCGATGTATTCGGAGACCGGCAAGATGGATCCGAAGGGCGCCGACGCGGTGCTCGCGGTGTTCAGCGAGGGCTCGCCCGACGTCGCCAAGGCCAATATCGACGTCAGCAAGACCTGGACCAACAAGTTCGTCGAGCAGGTCAAGAAGACGACGGGCTCGAATACCAAGTGACGTCTCTGCGGCATTGAAGTGAAGCGGTGATGGCATGAGCGAACCGGTCATTCACCGCGTCACGACGCTCGATCTTCCTGTCGAGACATGGTCGTGGCCATTCGCGCAGGAACGTCGCGTCGAAATCGACGCCCACTTCGCGGCACAGCAGCGCAAGACCCCCGCGCTGTGGAACGGTCGTGTCCTGCTCGCACGCAATCCGGTATTCGATGGCGAGCGGCTCAGCGCAAGCTATTTCGAAACCGATTTCGCAAGCTTCCTGTCCTGGCGTGACTGGGGCTTTCCAGACAAGAACGTGTTCAACGGCTTTGGCATGGGCGCGCTGCTCTCCAGCGACGGCGCGTTCGTGCTCGGCGAGATGGGCCCGGACACCGCCAATGCCGGGCGGATCTACTTCGCCTCCGGCATGGCCGATCTCGCCGACGTCAGGGACGGCACGCTCGATATGTCCGGCAACGTCGAGCGGGAACTTAGGGAAGAGACCGGTCTTTTGCCATCGGACTATCGCAGCGACGAACTGTGGCACTGCGTCTACACCGGGCCGGCTCTGGCGATGATCCGGATTTTGCGAATCGATATGCCAGGCGACGCGTTGCGGGCCGGGCTTATCGCCAATCTTGCATCACAACGATCGCCTGAACTGTCGGACATTCATCTGGTGCGGAGTGCCGGCGACATCACCAGCGCGATGCCGCGTTTCGTCACCGCCTTTATCGAGGCGCAGTTCGTCACCTGATCGGGTCTGGCTTCCAGCGCATCTTCTTTCTGGTGGAGCTTGCCTTACCGGCCGAAAAGTCGTCCCGGTAATGGCTTGACATCGCGCGGCGCTGCCCTTGTGATGAGAATACACGGCAAAGACAACGATAAAGAAAAAGGTGCATTGCACCATCATGGGAGGAATTCATGCCGGTGCGTAAATTTGCACGCCTGCTGGTTGGGGCGTCGGCCGCTGTCGCGGTGCTGGGAATGGCGGTTGCCGCCGAGGCCCAGGAGAAGAAAATCAAGATCGGCGTCATCTTCGACCTTACCGGCCCGCTCGCGGCCGGCGGTTCTGAGCTGCAATATACCGGCGTCAAGATCATGCTCGACCACTACGCCAAGACCGGCGTGGAAGGTTACAAGGTCGAGGGCGTCTATGCCGACGCCCAGAGCAAGCCGGATGTGGCCATCAACGAAGCCGTGCGGCTGCTCGAGCAGGAAAAGGTCGACGTGCTGATGGGGTTCTTCTCGTCGGCGCAGTGCGTGCCGGTGGCCTCGCGCGTCGACCAGATGAAGAAGTTCATGTGGATTACCACCTGCATTTCCTCCGGCGTGTTCGACGGCAAGGGCTACAAATACGTGTTCCGTCCGCAGGCCAGCGGCGACCAGTACGGCATGATGACGACGGATTTCATCGCGCAGTATTCCAAGTCGAAGTTCGGCAAGGAGCCAAAGGACCTGCGCGTTGCCGTCATCCACGAGGACGGCGCCTATGGCGTCGACGTGTCGAAGGGCAACGAGGCCGGCATCAAGAAGAACGGTTTCAACCTGGTGCTGAAGGAAGGCTATTCCGCGACCGCGCCCGATCTGTCCGCGCTGGTCACCAAGCTGAAACGCGCGCGGCCGGACGTGATCTTCCACACCGGCTACAACCCCGACATCACGCTGCTGTTCCGGCAGGCGCGCGAGCAGGGATTGAAGTTCGGCGCCATTGTCGGCCACGGCGCGGGTTACGGCGTGTACGAGAAGCTGAAGGAAGGTCTCGGCACCGACGCCAACTACCTCTTCAACACCGACCCGATCTCGATCTGGCTCGCCAACCAGAAGACCATGGATCCGAAGCTGCCGCCCGTCATCAAGATGGTCGGCGAGGAATTCGACAAGCTGAAGCCGGGCGTCGCCATTCGTTCCGCCCATGTCGGCATCGGCGCCTCGAACGCCTATGTCTTCTTTGATGACGTGCTGCCGCGCGCCATCAAGAAGTACGGCGGCATCGATCCGGAAGCGCTGCGCAAGGCAGCCCTCGATACCGATATTCCCGAGGGCGGCACCATGCTGGGCTTTGGCGTCAAGTTCTACGGCGAGGGGACCCCGATGGCCGGCCAGAACGAACGCTCGTTCCCGGTGGTGCTGCAATATATCGACGACAAGTCCTACGTCGTGTGGCCGAAGAGCCAGATGCAGCGCGAGACCGAGCTGCCCTTGCCGAAGGGCACGACGTTCAGCAACCAGTAGGTCGGGCCTGTAGATGCTGCTCGGGTTAGCGGAGGTTATGGGGTGCTGGTTGTCGACGGGTTGGTGAAGCGCTTCGGCGGCTTCACCGCTGTGAACCGTGTGTCGTTCCGGGTCGAGCAGGGCGAGATTCTCGGCCTGATCGGTCCCAACGGCTCCGGCAAGAGCACGATCTTCAACATGCTGTCGGGCACGCTGATCCCGACGGCGGGCTCGATCATGTTCAACGGCGCCGAGCTTGCAGGGCAAGCCCCGCACCGCATCATCAACGGCGGCGTCGGCCGCACCTTCCAGATCCCGCGGCCGTTTCACCGGCTCACGATCTTCGAGAACGTGGCGCTGGCCGGCTTCTACGGCCAGGGCCGCCACAGCCGCGTCAAGGCGGAGGAAGCCGCAGAGAAGGCGCTGAGCATGGTCGGGCTGCCGACCGACCGTCACGCCCCCGTCGACGGCCTCGGCGCCGCCGGCCTGAAGAAACTCGAACTGGCAAAGGCGCTGGCGACCGGTCCGAAGCTGCTGCTCGCCGACGAAAGCCTCGGCGGGCTCGACGAGACGGAGATGGATCAGGCCGCCGACATGTTGCGCAAGATCCGCGACGAACTCGGCATCACCATCATCTGGGTCGAGCACATCATGGGCGTTTTGATGCGGGTGGTCGATCGCGTCATGGTGCTCGATCACGGCGAGAAGATTTCGGAAGGGCTGCCGAGCGAAGTCGCCGGCGATCCCAGGGTGATCGAGGTCTATCTCGGCACCGACGCCGACGAGAGCCAGGTTGCGGCCGCCGAAGCGCGCCGCCGGGCAGGGGTCTAGCATGCTCGAACTGAAATCGATTGACGCCGGCTATGGCAGCTTTCAGGCGCTGTTCGACGTTTCGCTCGAGGTCAAGGCCGGCGAAGCCGTCGGCGTGATCGGTCCCAACGGCGCCGGCAAGACCACCCTGATGCGGGTGATCTCGGGCCTGATCCGGCCGACCAGGGGTTCGATCGCGATGGAGGGGACCGACGTGCTGGCGACGCCGGCGCACAAAATTGTGGACCTTGGCATCGCCCACGTGCCGGAAAACCGCCGGCTGTTTCCGCGGCTGTCGGTCGACGATAATCTCAAGATGGGCGCCTACATGCCCGGCGCGCGTGCGCGCTATGCCGAGCGGCTCGAGTTTGTGTTCGATCTCTTCCCGCGCATGAAGGAACGGCGCCATCAGATGGCCGGCACCATGTCGGGCGGCGAGCAGCAGATGTGCGCGATCGGCCGCGCGCTGATGTCGGACCCGAAACTGCTGCTGCTCGACGAGCCGTCAGCGGGCTTGGCCCCCGTCGTGGTGCAGCAGGTGTTCGAACTGGTGAAGCGCATCCGCGCTGGCGGGCTGACGGTCCTGATCGTCGAGCAGAACGTGCAGCAGGTGCTGAAGGTGGTCGATCGCGCCTATCTGCTCGAGGCCGGCACCATCCGCGCGTCGGGCACATCGGCCGAGATGCTGTCGACCGACACCATCAAGCAGGCATATCTGGGGGTCTGATCAAAATCATGCAGGCGTTTCTGGATATCTTCGACATCTACCTGCTGGAGGCCGTGGTCAACGGCATCCTGCTCGGCGGCGTGCTGGCGCTGCTGGCGCTCGGGCTCAACCTGATCTTCGGCGTCATCGACGTCACCTGGATCTGCTATGCCGAGCTGGTCATGATCGGCATGTACGGGATGTATTATCTCGTGCAGGTCTTCCACTTCCCCTATTGGGCGGCAGCGCCCCTGACCATCATGCTGGTCGCAGCATTAGGCGCGGCATTGCATTACATCGTCATCGCGCCGCTGTTGACCGCGCCGCCGATCAACCAGTTGCTCGCGACCGGCGGCGTCTTGTTCATCCTGCAGAGCTTTGCCACCGTCGCCTTCGGCATCGACTTCCGCAACCTTGGTATCCGCCTGCCGGTGCTGGCATTCGGCGAGATGCACTTCAGCTACGCGCGGCTGCTGTCGTTCGGAGCTGCGCTGGTCGGCATGGTCGCGGTCTACCTGTTCATGAAGCGCACCTATACCGGCACCGCCATTCGCGCCATCGCGCAGGATCGCCAGATCATGTCGCTGATGGGCGTCGATGCCAAACGCATCTACATCATCACCTCGGCGCTCGGCGGCGCGCTCGCCGGGCTCGCCGCCTGCCTGCTGGTGCTGCAATACGACGTGCATCCCTTTGTCGGGTTGTCGTTCGGGCCGATCACCTTCCTGATCTGCGTGCTCGGTGGTCTCGGCAATTTCATCGGCGGCTTCATCGCGGCGTTCGTATTCGCCGAGATCATTTCGCTCGGCGGGCTGTTCTCCGACCTCGAATGGGGTTACGTGCTCGCCTTCGCCTTCTTCATCGTCATGATGTTCATCCGGCCCGCGGGCCTGTTTGCGAGGCGCTCGTGAATCTCCGCCTGGCAGCCTGGATCGTCGGACTGGCGGCGCTGATCGCGCTGCCCTTCGTCTACCGCGATCCCTATCACCTGCACATCCTGGTGCTGATCCTGATCTGGTCGTTCGCCTATACGTCGTGGTCGATCATGGGCCGCTTCGGCCTGGTGTCGCTCGGCCATGGCGGCTTCATGGGCGTCGGCGCCTATGTCACGGCGCTGCTCTGGAACCATCTCGGCATCACGCCCTGGATCGGCATTCCCGTCGGCATGGCGGCGGCAGGCGTACTGGCCTTGATCGTCGCCTATCCCTGTTTCCGCTTCCGCATCACCGGGCACTATTTCGTGCTGGTGACGCTGGCGCTGTCAGGCATCGTGCTGCAGGTCATCACCGCGACCCGCGATTACACCGGCGGCTCGCTCGGCATGACGCCGAACCGCACCCGAGGCAGTCATCTGCTGGCGCTGCAGTTCGACGACAAGATCACCTGGTATCTGATCGCGCTGTTCGTCTGGGTGGTCGGACTTCTGATCTGGAACTGGATCGACCGCAGCATGGCCCGCTACGCCATGGAAGCGATCTCGGAGGACGAGGACGCGGCCGCCGCAGCCGGTGTCAACGTGACGGCCGAAAAGCTCAAGATCACGCTGATCTCGGCGCTGATGACCGCGCTCGCCGGTGCGCTTTATTGCCAGTACCAGATGTTCATCACGCCGGACACCGTCAGCGGCATTTCGGTGTCGCTGCAGATGGTGTTCGCCGTCATCGTCGGCGGTCTCTATGTCTCGCTCGGGCCGACCGTCGGCGCCGTCATCACCATCCTGCTGGCGGAAATCCTGCGCATCGGCTTCGGAACCAAGGCGGTGGGCTGGGACAATCTGGTCTATGGCGTGCTGCTGGTGGTGTTCATCATATTCCTTCCCAAGGGTATTCTTGGTAGCGTCCTCGACCGTTGGAAGACGCAACCGGAAAAGCCCAAGGTCTGATGAGCAAGAAACCCGCGAAAGTACTCGCTGACGAATTGAAGCCTTTCGTTGCGCCGTTCCGGTTCGACGGCTCCGGCAAGTTCCACCTGAAATCGCACAAGACCGACGAAAAGGGCGGCCTCGACAAGGACAAAGCCGAAGAGATTCTCGAGGCGAACCGCAAGCGGCTGAACGACTTCCAGGAACGACTCTATGCGCAGGACCGCTGGTCGCTGCTGGTGATTTTCCAGGGCATGGATGCGGCCGGCAAGGACTCGGCCATCAAGAGCATCTTCGACGGCGTCAATCCGCAGGGCTGCGAGGTCACTTCGTTCAAGCAGCCGAACTCGCACGAACTCGATCATGATTTCCTCTGGCGCAGCACGATTGCGCTGCCGCAGCGCGGCCGGATCGGTATCTTCAACCGATCCTATTACGAGGAATGCCTGGTGACGCGGGTGCATCCGGACATCCTCGCCAAGGAGAAGATTCCCCCGAAGCTGATCACCAAGAACATCTGGCGCGAGCGGTTCGAGGATATCTCGGCCATGGAGCGCTATCTTGCCCGCAACGGCACCGTGATCCTGAAGTTCTTCCTCAACGTCTCCAAGGAAGAGCAGCGCGAGCGCTTTCTGGAACGGCTGGAGCAGCCTGCCAAGAACTGGAAGTTCTCGATGGGCGATATCACCGAGCGCGCGCTCTGGCCGCGATATCAGGCGGTGTATCAGGACATCGTTCGGCACACTTCGACCGCGGTGGCGCCGTGGTATGTGGTGCCGGCCGACCACAAATGGTTCGCCCGCGTCGTGATCGGTTCGACCATCGTGGCGGCTCTCGACCGGCTCGACCTGCATTTTCCCAGGGTCGACAAGGCCGATCGCAGCGAATTCAAGCAGGTGCGCGAGGCGTTGCTGTCCGAAGGAAAGGGCGGGACGAAGAAGAAGGCGGCGGACAAGGCGAAGTGAGTCGGACCTGGTGCGGTCTGGCTTCGCGGGTGCCGCCGGCGCACGTCGCGTAGTTGCCCCGGGGCCGGTACCTCTCTCGATCGGAGGTAATTAGGTCACCCCTGCTGACCATCTTTTGGCATTGCGGGCGGGCGTATTTCTCGTCTAGAACGGCCGGGAAGCGGGTCCCGGCAACGAACCGTCAACGGTTTTGGCCGAGGCTTGGGCTTCTCAAGGGTCTGGCAATGCTGATTCGCAGCGAAAAGTACGGAGTTCGGGGTGGAGCGGCCAAGGCTGCCTCCATGACTGCCCCCGCGATTTCGGCTGCGTCCATGCCCACCCTCCTTCTCGGCGGGCTTCTGCTTCTTATCGGCCCCTGAGGGCCGTCTGGGCGGTTGCGCCTGGGCACTCAGGGGTTGCGCGAGATCACCAGAACCCCTCAAGCGCTCGGAAAAACAGCGCTACCACCCATAAGGAATGCTTCCCATGACATCAGCACCGAAGTCCGAGAAGGACCGCGTCATCGTATTCGACACCACCCTGCGTGACGGCGAGCAGTGCCCCGGCGCCACCATGACGTTCGAGGAAAAGATCGAGATCGCCGAGATGCTCGATGATATGGGCGTCGACGTCATCGAGGCCGGCTTCCCGATCACCTCGGAAGGCGACTTCCAGGCCGTCAGCGAGATCGCCCGCCGCTCCAAGAACTCGGTGATCGCCGGCCTGTCGCGGGCCAATCCGAAGGACATCGACCGCTGCGCCGAAGCGGTGAAGTTCGCCCGGCGCGGCCGGGTCCACACCGTGATCGCGACCTCGCCGCTGCATATGCGGGTGAAGCTGAACATGACGCCGGAGCAGGTGATCGAACTGTCGATCGCCAACGTCACCCGCGCCCGCAACCAGGTCGACGACGTCGAATGGTCGGCCGAGGACGGAACCCGCAGCGAGATGGATTATCTGTGCCGGATCGTCGAGGCCGTCATCAAGGCCGGCGCCACCACGGTGAACATCCCCGACACGGTCGGCTACACCACGCCGCAGGAATACACCAACTTCATGCGCACGCTGATCGAGCGGGTGCCGAATTCCGACAAGGCGATCTTCTCGGTGCATTGCCATAACGACCTCGGCATGGCGGTGGCGAACTCGCTGGCCGGCATCGCCGGCGGCGCGCGCCAGATCGAGTGCACCGTCAACGGCATCGGCGAGCGCGCCGGCAACGCCGCGCTGGAAGAAGTCGTGATGGCGATGAACGTCCGCAACGACGTGTTTCCGTGGTGGAACAAGATCGACACCACCATGCTGACGCGGGCT
>Ga0209023_10003798_pt1 | contig 17710 bp, 14 predicted proteins | sample LakOneMetagenome_FD_187468 | JGI IMG/M metagenome (GOLD analysis project Ga0209023, IMG submission 187468) | Freshwater and sediment microbial communities from Lake Erie, Canada (SPAdes) (version 2) | ecosystem: Environmental > Aquatic > Freshwater > Lentic | place: Lake Erie, Canada... | reverse complement strand
TGGCTGGCCAGAAAATCCCGTGCGGAACCTCGAATTTGCGGCGCGTCATCGCCAGCGCCTCCGCGCTGCGGTCGATCTGGGCGCCCGAACGGGCCAATCTCGGGCTTTTCGGGCGGGATCTGGCGGATCGGCCGGGCTATTCGGGCCGCCACGCGGCTATCTTTCACCGGCAGGCGTTTGAAATGTCGCCCGACGATGCACCTGTGCGCCACGTTCCGGTCCTCGGTGTCGAGGCCGTCGAGGCGCTCGCACCGCACGATGGCGGTGTGTACGTCGATGCCACCTTCGGGGCCGGCGGCTACAGCCGCGCCATCCTGAAAATTCCCGGCACGCGCGTGATCGGCATTGATCGCGACCGCACCGCCATTGCGGGCGGTTTCGATCTTGTGGAGTCCTCCGGCGGACGCCTGACACTGGTCGAGGATCGCTTCTCCAATCTTGCCGATGTCTGCGCGGGGCAGGGCCTGAGCGCAGTCGACGGCATTGTCATGGATGTCGGCGTCTCGTCCATGCAGCTCGATCAGGGCGAACGCGGCTTCTCGTTTCGCCTGAATGGTCCGCTCGACATGCGGATGGCGCAAAGCGGTCCGACCGCAGCGGATGTGGTGGCGAAGGCGTCCGAAACCGATCTTGCCAACATCATCTACATCTTCGGCGAGGAGCGTCATTCCCGCGCGGTGGCCCGCGCCATCGTTGCGGCCCGGAAGGAAGCGCCGATCACCTCGACCCGTGCACTGGCCGACATTGTTTCGCGCGTGGTGCGCTCCAAGCCCAACGAAATCCATCCGGCCACGCGGACGTTTCAGGCGCTCCGCATCTTCGTCAATGAAGAACTGGACGAGTTGCATGCGGCGCTGGTGGCCTCTGAAAAGATATTAAAGCCGGGCGGGCGGCTCGCTGTGGTGTCGTTCCATTCGCTGGAAGACCGCATCGTCAAGAATTTCCTCAACGAGCGCGGCAAGCGAGGCGGCGGCTCGCGTCATCTGCCTGAAGTCGATCAGGCGCTCCCGAGTTTCGAGATTTTGACCAAGCGGCCCATCGTTGCGGGCGATGACGAGATTGAAGCCAATCCGCGTGCGCGCTCCGCGAAATTGCGGGCTGCGGTGCGTACGGATGCTCCGGCGCAATCCGAAACCGCGTCCTTCGACTGGCCGCAACTGGCCGACGTGATGAGGGGAGGCTGACATGCGCATTGTCCACCTCTTCGTCATCTGCGCGCTGGTGTTCGCGGCCGCCTATGTCTACCGCATCAAGATGGAATCCACGGTTCGCACCGAAACCGTGATGAAGCTGCGCAACGACATTCGCCAGCAGCGCGATGCCATCGCAAACCTCAAGGCGGAATGGGCCAAGCTGGAATCGCCCAAGCGCTTGCAGGACTTGGCCACGCGTCATCTCTCGCTGCGTTCGGTTGAGGCGACGCAATACGACTCGCTGAAGAACCTGCCGCCGCGCCCGCCGAGCTTCGTCAAGCCGAACGATCCCGATCCGATCGGCACCATGATCGAAAGCGTCGATATCGAAGCGCTGGCCAAGGCTGCGTTGGAAGATGACTCGTTGACCGGTTCGATCCCCAAGCCGGAGGGTGCGCAGTGAGCGATCCGATCACCCGTCCTCCCGAACCCTGGCGGCAGCGGCTGATCCGCACGCTGCTCTACGGGCGCAATGTCGACCGCTCGGCCAAGGCGCGTGCGCGCGTCGGTCTTGCCATCGTCGCATTCTCGCTGGTCTATGCCGTGATCGGCGGTCGGCTTGTGATGTTCGCTGTGAATGGCGACGCGCACGGCGCGCGGCGCACGGCCTCGCAGGACGCCACTGCCACCGCCCGGCCCGATATTCTCGACCGTAACGGGATGATCCTCGCGACCGACGTCAAGACGCCGTCGCTGTTCGGCGAGCCGCGCCGTATCATCGACAAGGATGAAGCCATCGAGCTTCTGACGGCGACCCTGCCGGATGTGGATGCAGGCGAAGTGCGCGACCGGCTGTCGTCACGCAAGGGCTTTGTCTGGCTGAAGCGCGAAATCACGCAGCAGCAGCAGAAGGACATCTACCGTCTCGGCATTCCGGGCATCGGATTCCTGCGCGAGAACAAGCGCGTCTATCCGAGCGGCGCTGTGGTGTCGCATCTGATCGGCCATGTGAATATCGACAATCAGGGCATCGCCGGCATCGAGAAGTGGCTCGATTCGAACGGCCTCGCCGATCTGCATCGCGCAGGTTTTGCGACCGACCGCCAGCAGGAGCCGGTGCAACTCGCCGTCGATCTGCGCGTCGAGCATGCATTGCGCGATGAATTGCTGAAGGCGAAGGAAAAGTTCAAGGCCAAGGCCGCCGCCGGTCTGGTGTCGGACGTCAACACCGGCGAAATCATCGCGATGGTTTCGGTGCCGGACTACGATCCCAACAATCCGCGCGAGGCCAACGATCCGACCCGCATCAACCGTCTGACGACGGGCGTGTTCGAAATGGGATCGACCTTCAAATCGCTGACGCTGGCCATGGCGCTGGATTCCGGCCGCGCCACCATCAATACGCTCTACGATGCGCGTGCGCCGCTGGTCTATGGCAAGTTCAAGATTCACGACACCCACAATCTCGGCCGCTCCGTGCCGATGTGGGAAGTCTTCACCGAGTCGTCCAACGTCGGTGCGGCGCGCGTTGCGCTGTCGATGGGCGTCGAGGCGCACAAGGCATTCCTGCGCAAGCTCGGTCAGCTCACGCGGCTGCGCACCGAACTGCCTGAAAGTGCCGAGCCATTGGTGCCGAAGCGCTGGGGTGAACTCAACACCATCACTATCGCGTTCGGTCACGGCATGGCTGTCGCGCCGCTGCAGGCCGTGATGGGCATCAACGCACTCGTGAACGGCGGCAAGCTCATTCCGCCGACCTTCCTCAAGCGGACGCGCGAGGAAGCATTGCAGGTCGCCAAGCAGGTGGTGAAGCCTGAAACCAGCGTCAGCCTGCGTTACATGATGCGGCTGAACGCGGAGAAGGGCACCGCGCGCAAGGCGGACGTCAAGGGCTACTATATCGGCGGCAAGACCGGCACCTCGGAAAAGGTGGTCAATGGCCGTTATTCCAAGAAGCAGGTGCTGAATTCGTTCACGGCGATCATGCCTGCCGACAATCCGAAATATCAGCTCCTGATCATGCTGGACGAGCCGCAGCCGCTGCCGGAAACCCATGGCTTTATTACCTCGGGCTGGAACGCCGTGCCAACCGGCGGCAAGGTGATCGAGCGGATCGCGCCGCTTTTGGGAATGGTGCCCCGGTTCGATTTGCCGCCGTCCGACCGCCTTATTCTTGCGGCATCGAAGGAAAGCCGGTAACCGCACGGCTGCGCGTATTCCGCAAAAGCGGGCACCGGTTTTGCGACCAGAATACGCGCATGCTTGGATGCGCCGGGGTAAAATGAAGCTACGCGACCTTTTCAGCGGAGATGCCGTGATCGGCGTGCAACATGCCGATGTTGCTGTCACAGGCATTGCCATGGACAGTCGGGCGGTGAAACCCGGCGATGTGTTCTTTGCACTGGCAGGGGTGAAGACCGACGGGTCGCGTTTCATCGATCAGGCGATTGCCTCTGGCGCTGTTGCGGTGGTGAGCGACCGTGCTCCCGAGAACGACAATCGTGTTGCGTTCATCGCTGTGCCCAATCCCCGCCGCGCGATTGCGCTCGCCGCCGCGCGTTTCTATCCACGGCAGCCGGGCACGATTGCTGCCGTTACCGGCACGAGCGGCAAGACCTCCGTCGCTGTTTTCACGCGGCAGATCTGGCTACAGCTCGGCTTTGCCGCAGCCAGCATCGGCACCATCGGTCTGGTTTCGCCCAAGCGCACGGTCTATGGCTCGCTGACCACGCCAGATCCGATTGCACTCCATCGCTCGCTGGACGAAATCGCGGGCGAGGGTGTCACGCATCTGGCTTTTGAGGCCTCGTCGCATGGCCTCGATCAGCATCGCCTCGACGGCGTGCGCGTCAACGCCGGCGCATTCACAAATCTGTCGCGCGACCACATGGATTATCATCCAACGGTCGAGCACTATCTCGCGGCCAAGCTGCGGCTGTTCACCGATCTTGTGGTTGATGGCGGCGCTGCGGTGATTACCGCCGATCACGATCATTCGGCGGCGGTGATCGAGGCCGCGCGCATCCGCAAGCTGCGGATATTGACGGTTGGCCGCAATGGCGAAGCCATAAGGCTGCACGACGCACAGGTCGACGGTTTCGCACAGAAGCTGACACTCGATCATGATGGTAAGCGCTATCAAGTGCGGCTGCCGCTGGTGGGCGAATTCCAAATCGAGAATGCGATGGTTGCTGCGGGACTTGTCATCGCAACCGGGGGCGATCCGGCGCGTGTGTTCGCAGCATTGGAAAATCTTCAGGGTGCGCCGGGCCGTCTTGAACTGGTCGGCGAACGCAACGGGGCGCCGGTGTTCGTGGATTACGCGCACAAGCCCGATGCGCTGGCGAAAGCGCTGGAAGCGCTGCGGCCTTACACGAAGCGCAAGCTGGTCGTGGTGTTCGGCGCGGGTGGTGATCGCGATGCGGGCAAGCGCCCGCTGATGGGTGCGATTGCGGCGGAGAACGCTGATACTGTCATCGTCACCGACGACAATCCGCGCTCGGAGAATCCGGCGTCCATTCGCGCAGCCATCATGGCGTCAGCGAAAGGCGCAACGGATATTGCGGATCGTAATGAGGCGATCCGTACGGCAGTCGCAGGCTTGCGGCAGGGCGATGCACTGCTCATTGCGGGCAAGGGACACGAGACCGGACAGATTGTGGGAGATAAGGTGTTGCCGTTCAGCGATCACGAAGCCGCCATCGCGGCATTGGCGGAGCATGCGGCATGAGCGCGGCATTGTGGACAAGCGCGGCCATGGCCGAGGCGATGCGCGCAGTGAAGCGCGGCGTGTTGCCCAATGACGTCGCCGGAATTTCCATCGACAGCCGCACACTGACGCCGGGCGAAGCTTATTTCGCGATCAAGGGGGATGTGCACGACGGTCACGACTTTGTCGGAGCCGCGCTGAACAAGGGCGCGTCGTTGGCGGTCGTCGCGAAAAGTCATGCCGACAAATTCCCGGCCGATGCACGGCTGCTGGTGGTGGATGACGTTCTCGCCGGTCTGGTCGATCTGGCGAAGGCGTCGCGTGCACGCCTCGGCGCGAAGGTGATCGCGGTGACCGGTTCGGTCGGCAAGACCTCGACCAAGGAAGCACTGCGCACGGTGCTCAGCCCGCAGGGTGAGACCCATGCGTCGGCTGCTTCGTTCAACAATCACTGGGGCGTGCCGCTGTCGCTGGCGCGCTGTCCGGCTTCGGTGAAGTTCGCGATCTTCGAGATCGGCATGAACCACGCGGGCGAGATCGAACCGTTGGTGAAGATGGTCCGCCCGCATGTGGCGATCATCACCACGGTCGAGCCGGTGCATCTGGAATTCTTCTCCGGCATCGAGGCGATTGCGGATGCCAAGGCGGAAATTTTCGCCGGTGTCGAGCCCGGCGGCGCAGCAGTGCTCAACCGCGACAACTCTCAGTTTGCGCAGCTGAGCAAGAGCGCGAAGGCCGCGAAGATCGAACGGGTCGTCTCGTTCGGGAGTGACGAAAAAGCCGATGTGCGGCTGATCGATGTCTCGCTGCATGCTGCTTTCTCCGCCGTGCGCGCGGATATTCTCGGCCAGGACGTCACCTACAAGATTGCGATGCCCGGGCGGCATATGGCGATGAACTCGCTGGCGGTGCTGGCTGCGGCGTCGCTCGCGGGTGCGGACCTGGCATTGGCGGCGCTGGCGCTGGCACAACTGAAACCGCCGTCAGGGCGCGGCGTGCGCGAGGCGCTCACGCTTTCCGAAGGCACCGCCACGCTGATCGATGAAAGCTATAACGCCAATCCTGCCTCGATGGCGGCGGCGATCACCGTTCTTGGGCAGGCCGAAGTCGGGCCGCGCGGGCGGCGCATCGCCGTGCTGGGCGACATGCTGGAACTCGGATCCACCGGGCCGGACTTGCATCGTGGCCTCGCCGAAGCGATCAAGATGAACGGGATCGATTCGGTTTTTTGCTGTGGTCCGCTGATGCGCAATTTGTGGGAAGCCCTTCCTTCCACCAAGAAGGGGGGCTATGCCGATAGCTCGGCCGGACTCGAGCCGCAGGTGGTGTCCGCCATCGGTGCCGGCGACGCCATCATGGTCAAAGGGTCGCTTGGGTCGCGTATGAAATTGATTGTGACAGCATTGCAGAAGAGCTTCCCGGACAAGGCGGCGCTCGATGGCGTCGCACCATAAGGCAATTGGCTATGTTTTATTGGCTCACTGAATTCGCCGGCACCATCCCCGGCATCAATGTGTTCCGTTACATTACGTTCCGCACCGGCGGTGCGATGATCACCGGCGCGCTGTTTGTGTTTCTGTTCGGACCGTGGATCATCGCCCAGCTTCGGCTGGCGCAGGGCAAGGGCCAGCCGATCCGCGCGGACGGTCCGCCGACGCATCTCGTGACCAAGAAGGGCACGCCCACCATGGGCGGCCTGATGATCCTCTCGGGTCTGGTCGTCGCGACGCTGCTGTGGGCCAACCTGCGCAATGCCTATGTCTGGATCGTGCTGCTGGTCACGCTCGGCTTCGGCTTTGTCGGCTTCTATGACGACTATCTGAAAGTCTCCAAGCAGACCGACAAGGGATTCTCCGGGCGCTCGCGCCTCGCGGTCGAGGGGCTGATCGCGCTGATCGCCTGCTGTTGCATTGTCTGGTTCGGCCGCGATGCGTCGGTGACGGCGCTGTCAATTCCGTTCGTCAAGGAATTCCTGCTCAACATCGGCTGGTTCTATGTGATGTTCGGCATGTTCATCATCGTCGGCGCGGGCAATGCGGTGAATCTCACAGACGGCCTCGATGGCCTCGCCATCGTGCCGGTGATGATCGCCGCCGCCAGCTTCGGCATGATCGCCTATCTGGTCGGCAATGCGGTGTTCGCGGAATATCTGCAAATCCGTTACGTGCCCGGCACCGGCGAACTCGCGGTACTGTGCGGTGCGGTGCTTGGCGCGGGCCTCGGCTTCCTCTGGTTCAACGCGCCGCCCGCGTCGATCTTCATGGGCGACACGGGATCGCTGGCGCTCGGCGGCATGCTTGGCGCTATCGCGGTCGCCACCAAACACGAGATCGTGCTCGCAGTGATCGGCGGTCTGTTCGTTGTGGAAGCGCTGTCGGTCATCGTGCAGGTCGCGTCATTTAAACTCACTGGCAAGCGGTTCTTCCGCATGGCGCCGATCCATCATCACTACGAACAGAAGGGCTGGACCGAACCGCAGATCGTGATCCGGTTCTGGATCGTTTCCGTGATGCTGGCGCTCGCCGGTCTCTCCACGCTGAAGCTGCGGTAATGACTCCGGTCACGTCCTTCAAGGGCAAGACGGTCGCGGTGTTCGGCCTCGGCGGGTCGGGGCTTGCAAGCTGCCGCGCCCTGAAGGCTGGTGGCGCGGAAGTGATCGCCAGCGATGACACACCTGCGAAATTGGCCGAAGCCGCGAAGGAAGGCTTCATCACCGCCGATCTGCGCACGGTGTCCTGGGAGAATCTCGCGGCGCTGGTGCTGACGCCGGGCGTGCCGCTGACGCATCCCAAGCCGCACTGGACCGTCGATGCGGCGAAAGCCGCTGGCGTCGAAGTGATCGGCGATATCGAACTGTTCTGCCGCGAACGCAAGCTCCATGCGCCGGATTCGCCGTTCGTCGCCATCACCGGCACCAACGGCAAGTCTACGACGACGGCCTTGATCGCACATCTGATGCGCGAAGCCGGTTACGACACGCAGATGGGTGGCAATATCGGCACCGCGATTCTGTCGCTGGAGCCGCCGGCGAAGGGCCGCGTTCATGTGATCGAGATATCGTCCTATCAGATCGATCTCACGCCGTCGCTCGATCCGACCGTCGGCATCCTGCTCAACGTGACGGAAGATCATATCGATCGCCACGGCACCATCGAACACTACGCGGCCGTGAAGGAGCGGCTGGTCGCGGGCGTGCAGCAAAGCGGCACTGCCATTGTCGGCGTCGACGACCCTTTCTGCGCGGCGATTGCGGATCGCGTCGCGCAGGCGGGCAAGAACGTGGTGCGCGTTTCGGTGAAGCGTCCGGTGGCCGATGGTATCTGCCTCGAAGGCGAGACCATCGTGCGCGTCGATGGCGGCGCGCGGACGCGGATTGCCAGCGTCGCCGAGATCGGCTCGTTGCGCGGACTGCACAACGCGCAGAACGCAGCCTGTGCCTCGGCGGCGGTGCTCGCGCTCGGCGTCAGCGCCGAAGTCCTGCAAAAGGGGCTGCGCAGTTTTCCCGGTCTCGCGCACCGGATGGAGCAGATCGGCCGCCAGGGCAGCGCTCTGTTCGTCAACGATTCCAAGGGCACCAATGCGGATGCGGCGGCGCGCGCGCTGTCGTCGTTCAAGGATATTTTCTGGATTGCGGGCGGCAAGCCCAAGACCGGCGGCATTGAGTCATTGCGTGAATTCTTCCCGCGCATCCGCAAGGCTTATCTGATCGGCGAGGCTGCGGAAGAATTCGCGAAGACGCTCGGCGATGTGCCGCACGAGATCAGCATGACGCTTGAGGAGGCGGTGCCGCATGCTGCGCGCGACGCGGCGGGCTCAGGTTTGACCGAGCCCGTCGTGTTGCTGTCACCTGCCTGCGCGTCGTTCGACCAGTTTCCGAATTTCGAAAAGCGCGGAGATCGATTCCGCGAGGTGGCCCGCGCGCTGCCGGGCGGCCTGACGCCGCCGTAAATTGTCGCGTCATTGCAGAGCACTTATTAGAGGGTCGTCGTCCCGGCGCAGGCCGGGACCCATAACCACCAAGTCATCTGTTGCGACATGTTGCTGGCCAGTGCGTCACTTTAGCGACAGGGAGTATGGGTCCCGGCCTGCGCCGGGACGACGCTGAGATTGCGCGAGCACAGCTACGACCTACTCCCGACACTTTGACGAGATTTTTTCTCGTATTTGCCCATCCTTAACCCTCCGGAAACCATGATGCGGGAGTAATACCCCGTTAACCTATGGCAGAGGGGCGACGGCCCATGATTTCCCGCGAGCAGCGCACACCCTTGAGCGAATGGTGGTGGACGGTGGATCGGCTGCTGCTGGCAGCCTTCATCACGCTGATGCTTGGCGGCGTTATTCTTTCACTGGCCGCAAGTCCGCCGGTGGCATCGCGCATCGGCCTCGATCCGTTTCACTTCTTCAACCGGCATGTGATGTTCCTGCTGCCGTCGATGCTGGTGATGCTCGGCGTTTCGTTCCTGTCGCCGCGTCAGGTCCGGCGCAGTGCGTTGATTGTGTTCGCGATCAGTGTGGTGCTCGTTGTCGCCACCCTGCTGTTCGGACCCGAGGTGAAGGGCGCGAAGCGCTGGATCACTATTCTCGGCCTCAATATTCAGGCGTCGGAATCCCTCAAGCCTGCATTCGTCGTGCTGGTGGCGTGGCTGTTCGCGGAATCCGCCAAGCGGCCGGAGATGCCTGCGACCTCGATGGCGCTCGGAATGCTCCTGATGACGGTCACGCTGCTGGTGCTGGAGCCGGACTTCGGCCAGACCATGCTGCTGCTGATGGTCTGGGGTGCGCTGTTCTTCATCGCGGGCATGCGGATGATCTGGGTGTTCGGTCTGATGGGCGCAGGCGCGGTCGGATTGTTCGGCGCCTACATGATGGTGCCGCACGTCGCGGGCCGCATTAAGCGCTTCATGGACCCGGCATCGGGCGATACCTTCCAGGTCGATACCGCGATGGAAGCATTCACTCATGGCGGCTGGTTCGGACAAGGGCCGGGCGAGGGCACGGTGAAGCGCATTCTGCCCGACAGTCACACCGACTTTGTGTTTGCGGTCGCTGCCGAGGAATTCGGAATCATCCTGTGCCTCGCGCTGCTGGCGCTATTTGCCTTTATCGTGATCCGTTCGCTGTCGCGCGCATACGCCAGCGAAGATCTGTTCGCGCGCTTCGCTGCGGCGGGCCTTGCAATCATGTTCGGTATTCAGGCCTCCATCAACATGGCGGTGAACCTGCATCTGATGCCCGCGAAGGGTATGACGCTGCCGTTCATTTCCTATGGCGGTTCGTCGATGATCTCGCTGGCCTATGGTGTCGGCATGCTGCTGGCGCTGACGCGGCAGCGTCCGCGCGTCGAAATGGAATCGATGGGCGCGGCCCGCGCGGCGCACGGCTTCGCGTAACACGCAGATATTTTGATGCCTGACAAACCTCTCATCATGCTGGCAGCGGGCGGAACAGGCGGTCACCTGTTTCCGGCCGAGGCGCTTGGCGTTGCGCTGATGAAGCGCGGCGCGGATGTGCGGCTGATGACGGATTCCCGCGCGCTGCGTTATGGCGGGATGTTCACGCGCGACATGATGGATGTGGTGCCGAGCGAGACCGTACGCGGGCGCTCGCCATGGGCGCTCGCGCGCACTGGAACGATGCTCGCCGCCGGGGGCGCAAAGGCGCTTGCCCTGCTGATGTTTCGCAAACCGAAGGCTGTGGTCGGTTTCGGAGGCTATCCGACGCTGCCTCCGCTGATTGCGGCGAAACTGCTCGGCATTCCGACCGTGATTCACGATTCCAATGCGGTGCTCGGCCGCGCCAACCGCCTGCTGTCGACGCGCGTCAGTGCGATTGCGACCTCACTGCCGGGTGTTCTCGACCGCGATCCCTCGCTCGCAGACAAGACTACTGTAACCGGCACGCCGATGCGGCCTGCGATCCTTGCTGCGGCTGCTGTGCCTTATGTTGCCCCAACTGCGGATGGCCCGTTGCGTCTGCTGGTGGTGGGCGGCAGCCAGGGCGCGCGCATCATGGCCGACATCGTGCCGCCCGCCATCGAGCGGCTTGAACCGGCGCTGTGGCGCAGGCTCAGCCTTGTGCAGCAGGTGCGCGAAGAAGACATGCCGCGCGTGCGCGCGGTGTATGACAAGCTCAAGATCGAAGCTGAACTGGCGCCGTTCTTCGCCGATCTGCCCGCGCGCTTCGCGGCGACGCATCTTGTGGTGTCGCGTTCGGGAGCGGGCACCGTCGCCGAACTCGGAGCCATCGGGCGTCCGTCGATCCTTGTGCCGCTGCCCGGCGCCATCGATCAGGATCAATATGCCAATGCAGGCGTGCTGGAGAAGGCCGGCGGCGCGATCCGGATTCCGCAAACCGAGTTCACGCCTGACCGGCTGGCTTCGGAAATTTCGGCGCTCGCCGTCGATCCCGCGCGTTTGACTGCGATGGCTAATGGCGCGCGCACCGTGGGCAGGCTCGATGCCGCCGAGCGCCTTGCTGACCTGCTGATCAAGGTCGCGAAAATCTAGAGTCGCACATTTTCGACCATATAATCCAGAAATGCGCGGACGCGCGCGGGCAGATGTCCGCCGTGGCCGAGGAACACCGCGTGAATCGGCTCAAGATCGCCGGGGTTGAAGTCTTCCAGCACGACGACAAGACGGCCTGCCTTGATATCCGCATCGACATGAAAGCGCGCCAGCCGCGCAAGGCCAGCACCCGCTACGGCAAGGCGCTGCATTGCTTCGCCGTCGGAGACGAGAGCGTTGCCGACCGGCGACACCGAGATCGTTCCGCCATTGGCGTCGCGGAATGGCCAGCCGTCGATCTGCTTGGAGAAGCAGAAGCCGAGCATGTTGTGTTTGGTGAGGTCGTTTGGGGTTTGCGGTGTGCCGTGCTCCGCAAGATAGGACGGCGCGGCAACCACCACCATGCGGCTCTCGCCGAGCTTGCGCGCCAGCAAACGGGACTCGCGCAGCGGGCCGACGCGGATGGCGATGTCTGCGCGCTCCTCCATCAGGTCGACCACCGTATCGGTGAGCGCGACATCCACGCTGATGCCGGGATGCAGCTTGAAGAATCCGGGCAGCAGCGGCAGCAGCCAGTGCAGCCCGAACGGCACGCTGGTATTGACCCGCACGCGTCCGCGCGGAATTGCGCCGATGGCGGCTTCGTGCTCTGCCGTGTTGATGTCGTCGAGGATGCGGATGCTGCGGTCGTAATAGGCCGAGCCTTCCGGCGTCAGTTGTAGTTTGCGGGTCGAGCGGTTGATCAACCGCACGCCGAGCCGGGCTTCCAGCCGGGCGACCAGCTTGCTGACCGCCGAGGGGCTCATGCGGAAGGCGCGGGCGGCCGCCGAAAATCCCCCGAGTTCGACCACGCGGGCGAACACTTCCATCTCGCCGGAACGGTTGATGTCCTGTCTGGCCATTGTGACTTCATTTCACAAATACTGTTACTTCCCATAATCTAGTTCACGAATGGCTTTGCGTCCATCTCTCGGAGTTCCGGCATCTGGCCGGATTCGCCTGAGGACTGATCCATGCCACTCGCACTTTACGCGCTGACCGCCGGCGCTTTCGGAATTGGCGTTACTGAATTTGTCATCATGGGCCTGCTGATCGAGGTCGGAGCCGACCTCGGCGTCTCGATCCCCGCCGCGGGTCTGCTCATTTCCGGCTATGCCCTCGGCGTCGTAGTCGGCGCGCCGATTATGACCATCGCCACCGCGCGCTGGCCGCGAAAGACCGCATTGCTGGTGCTGATGGCGGTCTTCACCATCGGCAATCTCGCCTGCGCCCTCGCGCCGAACTACTGGACGCTGATGGCGGCGCGCGTGCTCACGGCCTTCGCGCATGGCACCTTCTTCGGCGTCGGTTCGGTGGTGGCCACCTCGCTGGTGGCGTCCGACAAGAAGGCTTCGGCCATTGCGATCATGTTCACAGGCCTGACGGTTGCGACGATCCTAGGTGTGCCGTTCGGGACCTGGCTCGGCCAGCACTTTGGCTGGCGCGCGACCTTCTGGGCTGTGACGCTGGTCGGCATTGTTGCTTTCGCGATCATCGCGTTGCTGGTGCCCGTCAGCAAGGAAGCGCCTGAAGCCTTCAATCTCAGGGAAGATCTTGCTGTTCTCAAGCGCGGTCCTGTGCTCGCGGGACTGCTGACGACGGTTCTCGGATGGGTCGGCGTGTTCGCGGTCTTCACCTATCTTGCGCCGCTGCTTACCAAGGTCACCGGATTCTCCGATTCCGCCGTGTCGCCGATCCTGCTGGTGGTTGGCATCGGTCTGATGATCGGCAACCTGCTCGGCGGACGCTTTGCGGACAAGCACCTGATGCCGACGGTGTTCGGCAGCCTGTTCGCTCTGGCGCTCGTGCTCGCGCTGATGACGTTTGCGGTCCATGACAAGATCTTGATGGTTGTTTTTGCCGCTCTATTCGGTGTTGCGGCCTTCGCAACCGCGCCGCCGCTGCAGATGTGGGTGCTCGAAAAAGCCCATGGCGCGGGTCAGTCGCTGGCCTCGAGTTTCAACATTGCGGCGTTCAATCTCGGCAACGCGATCGGTGCGTGGCTGGGCGGTACGGTGATCGCTCGCGGACCCGGCCTTGAATCGGTGCCGTGGATTGCGGCGCTGGTGCCGCTCGCGGGTATGCTGCTGGCGATGGCGAGCTACCGGCTTGAGAGGCGCGAGAAGCCGGTTCCGGCCCCTGGTTGTCCTGCTGCCGCCGAGTAGCGGGCAAAGTCGGGCCTTTCCGGCCTGATTTGGAAAAGAATCGTGTATTTTTCGGAGCTGGCCGGGCTTGTCCCGGCCGGCTTCGTCTGTTTGAAGGACGCCATGGATGTCCGAGACGGCATCGCCCATGACTGGAAAACATTAATGAGACTGCCGCGCGAGATCGGACCCATTCACTTCGTCGGAATCGGCGGCATCGGCATGAGCGGCATCGCCGAAGTGCTGTGCAATCTCGGTTACACGGTGCAGGGTTCGGATGCTTCCGAGAACGCCAACGTCACGCGGCTGCGCGACAAGGGCATCAAGATCAGCATCGGCCACAAGGCCGAGAATGTGAATGGCGCGGATGTGATGGTGGTATCCACCGCGATCAAGCGTGACAATCCGGAACTGATGGCCGCGCGTGGCTTGCGGATTCCCGTGGTGCGCCGCGCCGAAATGCTGGCCGAACTGATGCGCCTGAAAAGCTGCATCGCTATCGCCGGCACCCATGGCAAGACCACCACGACCTCGATGGTCGCGACGCTGCTCGATGCGGGCAATCTCGATCCGACCGTCATCAACGGCGGCATCATCAACGCCTATGGCACCAATGCGCGGCTTGGCGCGGGCGAGTGGATGGTGGTGGAAGCCGACGAGAGCGACGGTACGTTCCTCAAGCTTCCTGTCGATGTCGCCATCGTCACCAATGTCGACCCCGAACATCTCGATCACTTCAAGACGTTCGATGCCGTGCAGGACGCGTTCAAGGATTTTGTCGAAGGCGTGCCGTTCTATGGCTTCGCGGTGATGTGCATCGATCATCCGGTGGTGCAGGCGCTGGTCGGCAAGATCGAGGACCGCCGCATCATCACCTACGGCGAGAACCCGCAGGCCGATGCGCGTCTGGTCGATCTCGAACCCTTCAGCGGTGGATCCAAGTTCAAGGTCGAATTCCGCCACCGCAAGACCAATGCCGCCCATCAGATTTCGGATCTGGTGTTGCCGATGCCGGGCCGTCACAACGCGCTCAATGCCACGGCGGCAATCGCCGTCGCGCATGAGATCGGCATTTCGGACGAGGCGATCCGCAAGGCGCTGGCCGGATTCGGCGGCGTGAAGCGCCGCTTCACGCGCACCGGCGAATGGAACGGTGTCACCATCATCGACGACTACGGCCATCATCCGGTGGAGATTGCCGCCGTGCTCAAGGCCGCGCGCGACTCCACCAAGGGCAAGGTCATCGCCGTGGTGCAGCCGCATCGCTACACACGCCTGCAGTCGCTGTTCGAGGAGTTCTGTACTTGTTTCAACGATGCGGACACGGTGATCGTTGCCGACGTCTATGCGGCCGGCGAAGATCCGATTCCCGGAATCGATCGCGACTCATTCGTGCTCGGCCTGCGTGCGCACGGACATCGCGAGGTGATCCCGCTGGACGGCGCCGACAGTCTCGCACCATTGGTCCGCAACATCGCCAAGAAGGATGACTTCGTGGTCTGTCTCGGGGCAGGCAACATCACGCAGTGGGCCTATGCGCTGCCTGGCGAGTTGAAGGCGCTGGGGTAATCGCGATGACACGCTGCATCGCCCTGCGTCATCTGGCGTTCGAGGATGCCGGTCTGCTTGGCGATTGTCTCGCCAGCCGCGGCGTCGATCTTTCCTATGTCGATGTCGGTGTTCAGCCGCTGGATCGCGCCGCCATCGTCGGTGCTGACCTGCTTGTGGTGCTCGGCGGCCCGATCGGCGTCTATGAGACAGATGAATATCCGTTTCTGGGGGACGAGATCGCGTTCCTGCGCGCGCGGCTCGATGCGCAGCGTCCAACGCTCGGCATCTGTCTGGGAGCGCAGATGATCGCGGCCGCACTCGGCGCACGGGTTGCGCCGGGGCCAGCCAAGGAAATCGGTTATGCGCCGATTGAATTGACTGACGCAGGCAAGCGCTCCGTCCTCGCGCCGTTCGCTGGCGTCGATGTATTGCACTGGCATGGCGATAATCTTGACTTGCCGCCCGGCGCGGAGCGGCTCGCCTCGACGAAGGTTTGTCCGACGCAGGCATTTTCCATCGGTGCACATGTGCTCGGCCTGCAATTTCATATCGAGACCAAGCCGCAGATGCTGGAAAGCTGGCTGATCGGCCACGCCGCCGAATTGTCCAAGGCGGGAATGTCGCCCTCGTCGCTTCGCGCGCAAGCGATACGGAGCGGCGAAGCGACGGCGGCCGCAGGCCGCCGCGTGCTTGAGGATTGGCTTGCAGGTGTGTTGCCATGAGTTTCCCCGACATCAGTGCCGATCTGAAAACCGCGATGCCTGAATTGCGCGGGCGCTTGCTCGCGAATGAATCGCTTGCGCCGCTCACATGGTTTCGTGTCGGCGGACCGGCGCAGATTCTGTTCACGCCTGCGGACGAAGATGACCTTGCGTACTTCCTGTCGAAACTGCCGCAGGAGATTCCGGTTTACACAGTCGGCGTCGGATCGAACCTGATCGTGCGCGACGGCGGCGTGAGCGGCGTTGTCATTCGCCTCTCGCCGCGTGGGTTCGGCGAGGTGAAAGCCGAGGGCGATACGGTGCGCGCGGGGACGGCAGCGCTCGATAAGCGTGTGGCGGAAGCTGCCGCCGCCGCAAATATCGGCGGGCTGGAATTTTACTTTGGCATTCCCGGCTCGATCGGCGGCGCGCTGCGCATGAATGCAGGCGCCAACGGCGGCGAGACCAAGGATGTTCTGGTTGAGGCGAGGGGCGTCACACGCACGGGCGAGCGCGTCACCTTCTCCAACGCCGAGATGAAATTCGTCTATCGCAACTGCGGCGTCGATACGTCGGTGATATTTACCTCCGCGCTTTATCGCGGGACAATCACCGATCCTGAAACGATCCGCGCGCGGATGCTTGAGGTGCAGAACCACCGCGAGACGGCGCAGCCGATCCGCGAGAAGACCGGCGGTTCCACCTTCAAGAATCCGCCGGGCCATAGTGCATGGAAACTGGTCGACGCCGCAGGCATGCGCGGCTTCCGGGTCGGCGGCGCGCAGGTGTCGGAAATGCACTGTAATTTCCTGATCAACACCGGCGATGCGACCGGGCATGACATCGAAACGCTCGGCGAAACCGTGCGTGCGCGGGTGAAGGAAACTTCCGGCATCGATCTGCATTGGGAGATCAAGCGGATCGGCGTGGCGTAGTTATTGTCGGGATGCCCGCACAAAACTTCGCGGGGACGACACCAAAATTGTTTCCGCTTCCTTGCCCTTCGTGATCCTCAATCGCTCAACGTCAACAGCGCCTTGATCGGGTCGGGTGAAATCTGGAACGTGCCGTCGAACGGATATTCCTGAAGCGCGATGATGCCGAGCGCGACGATGGCAGCGCAGGCAAAGACAGAGAGCGACGCCAGGAACGCGCGAGGCTTCTCCAGATGAGCCAGAGCGATTCCCACCTGAGTCAAAAGGCCGAGGACGATCACGACCAGCCATTTCAGGTCGTTGGTGTGATCCCCCGCGAGCGCGAGGCGGTCATTGCGCGCGGTGCCGGCGCGCACCGTGGCTGTCAGCAATGCTGAATGCACGGCTTGGCCGGAATCCTTTGCAATCGAGGGCACGCTCACTTCATGCAGCAGGTTGTCATAGGCTGCTGCGGTGTTCGGTGACGAACGCATGTCGTCCATCGCAGGCCATTCCTCGGCGACGACAGAATTCACGTAAGTCTTCAGGGCGGCGCGGATGGTGCGCATATCCGACGCGGAAGCCACGCTGAGGGTGTGGACATTCCGCAATTCCCCGGCCTCGGTATGGACCGCGCTATAGGCCAGCCGCCCGCGCACCGCGACGTCGTTGGCCAGAAATCCGGTCAACAGCGCGAACAGGATGGCGATGCCGCTGAAAAACGGCGCAACCACGCCGTTCAGCGATTGCACGGGTTTTTTCAGCGGACGGCAAAAGGTCATTGCGGCGAGCAGCAGTGTCATTCCGAAATACAGAATGAACAGCACGGCAAAGATGCCGGCGGGCGGCAGGTCGAGCCAGGCGCGGATCATGAAAACAACTCTCTGGTTGAGGTTCGACTCTGAGCGTGTCGCGCCTTGATTCTGTTTTCGGCCACATTATCCGACTCGCCGCCGCTTGGTCATCGGCCCAAATCAGCGTAGTTAGAGCTTGGAGTCCCGGGCTTTGAT
>Ga0209023_10003796_pt1 | contig 17716 bp, 13 predicted proteins | sample LakOneMetagenome_FD_187468 | JGI IMG/M metagenome (GOLD analysis project Ga0209023, IMG submission 187468) | Freshwater and sediment microbial communities from Lake Erie, Canada (SPAdes) (version 2) | ecosystem: Environmental > Aquatic > Freshwater > Lentic | place: Lake Erie, Canada... | reverse complement strand
TGTCTCGATGTCGCCGGGCTACGCCTATGAGCGCGCGCCCGACCAGGAGCACTTCCTCAACCGTACCAAGACCAAGAAGCTGTTCCGCGACGTGTTCGCGCTCGGCAAGGGCAAGAAGTGGAACTTCATGCATTCCGGCCTGTTCCTCGACTTCCTGGCCGGCAACCAGAGCTACGAGTGCACGCCCTGGGGCATGCCGGCGCGCAACATCTTCGGCTGGCAGAAGCCCTGCTACCTGCTCGGCGAAGGCTACACCAAGACCTTCAAGGAATTGATGGACACCACCGACTGGGAGACCTACGGCACCGGCAAGTACGAAAAGTGCGCCGACTGCATGGCCCATTGCGGCTACGAGCCGACCGCGGCCAACGCCGCGCTGGTCAATCCGCTGAAGGCGATGTGGGTCGCGCTGCGCGGCATCCGCACCACGGGTCCGATGGCGCCCGAGATCAACCTCGATAAGCAGCGTCCGGCCCAGTACATCTTCTCCGCCGAAGTGCAGAAGCGCCTCTCGGAGATCCGCCGTGACGAAGCTGACGCCGCCGCGGCCAAGCAGCAGCAGAAGGCCTCCACGGCCGCCTGAGCCCCGCAGGCACGGCTTTCAGCCACGCATTAAAAAAGCCCCGGTTCGGAACCGGGGCTTTTTCTTTGATCGAATCGTTCCGGTGCGACGCGCGCTGCGGATCAGATATCCGCGGTCGCCAGCACCTCGCCGCCGAGGAAACCGCGGCAGCCGCGCAGCGAGCGCAGGGCCCGGTTGAAATCGATGCCGGTGGAGACCAGCGCGCGCAGCGTCGTCGGGTTGCGTGCAACGCCGCGCAGCACCTTGCGCAGGTCGATATCGCCGTTCGGCTTGATCGCGCTCTTGGCCAATGCCGGCAGCGACCGGCCGGCGGGATCGGAAATCACGCGCAGCGCCGCGAACGGGATGCCCGCCTCGGCAGCATAAGCCGCCGCGATATGGCTCTCCATGTCGACCGCGGCCGCGCCGGTTTCGGAATGCAGCGCAGCCTTGTGGTGGGTCGCTGCGATCACCTGTTCGACGCCGGCCAGGCCGCCGCGGACCACGCGCCGGCGCTTCAGCGCGGCGCTGGCGATCATTTCCTCGTTCAGCGCAAGACCTGCCAGAAAACGGGTGTCGCCGGAAAGAACCTCGGTCGCCACCACGACGTCGCCCGACTTCAGCGACGGGTCGAGCCCGCCGGCCACGCCGAACGAGATCACGCCGCGGAATGACGATGAATCGAGCGTCGCGAGCAGCGCGCGCAACTGTGCGGGATCGCTACTGCTGCAGATGACGATCATGCCTGGGCCGGCCGCTATGCGGGCCTCCTGCACCAGACCGGTTACAATCAACACCGGCCGCGGATCAATCGAGTTGAGATCAACCGAATTGTCCACGGTCGCGGCGGCCCCCGCCCCCAAAATCACATCCCGACCCCTACCACCCTACTGTTGGTGCTTCTCAAATTCCGGTACCGCGCCAACGCCCAGAGCGGAAAGAACTTCGAGTAGCCATGATAACGCAAGTAAAACACCCGCGGAAAGCCCGTTGCCGTGTAGCGCGCCTCGTCCCACAGCCCTTTTTCGGTCTGTGTGCTTTTTAGGTACTGAACCCCCCGCAGGACCGCGGAATGTTCTACCTCGCCAGCCGCCATCAGTCCAAGCAAGGCCCATGCCGTTTGCGAGGAAGTCGACGGTGCCGTCTCATATCCCTTGTAGTCAAGCCGGTAGCTGACCGCATCCTCGCCCCAGCCGCCATCCTTGTTCTGGACCGAAATCAGCCAATTTGCCGCCTTTCGCATCATCGGGTCCTGGTGGTCGATCCCGGCCGCATTGAGCGCGCACAGCACCGACCAGGTTCCGTAGACGTAGTTCAGCCCCCAGCGACCGTACCACGAGCCCTCGGCGAGCTGGGTGCGGCGAAGATATGCAATTCCGTCCGCCATCGGCTTGCTGCTCGCCGGGGTCTCGCCGAGCTGCGCCAGCATCGAAATGCAGCGCGCGGTGACGTCCTCGGTCGGCGGGTCGAGCAGCGCGCCGTGGTCCGAGAACGGGATGTTGTTGAGGTAGTATTCCAGGTTATTGGCGTCGAACGCAGCCCAGCCGCCGTCCCGGCTCTGCAGGCCCTCGATCCACTCGCGGGCACGCGCGATCGCCGTATCGTATTCCGTGGTGCCGCTTTGGCGCCGCTCACGATCCATCGCCATCACGACGACGGCGGTGTCGTCGAGATCGGGGTAATGCGCATTGTTGTACTGGAACGCCCAGCCGCCGGGACGGACATCGGGCGCTTTCGCGGCCCAGTCGCCCTTGAGGTCGAGCACCTGGCGCGGCTTCAGCCAGTCGAGCCCCTGCTTCATCTTCGCAAGCGTATCCGCGCCGCCGGCCTCGGCCAGCGCGTGGCAAGTCAGCGCGGTGTCCCACACCGGCGAGACGCAGGGCTGGCAATAAGCCTCGTGCTCGCCGATGACGAGCAGCTTGTCGATGCCCTTGCGGGTAATCGCCCGCGGCGGAAAATCCTCACCCTTGCCGAGCGCGTCATACATCATCACGATGTTGGCCATCGGCGGATAGATCGCGCCCATGCCGTCTTCGCCGTTCAGCCGCTCTTCTGTAAATGCGAGTGCTGCATCGATCGCACGCTGGCGCAGCGATTTCGGGAACAGCGGTTCGACCACGCGCAGGATCTTGTCGAGCGCGCTGAACAGCGCAAACCAGCCGAAACTCTGATGCGGCGCCTTCCTGGTCATGCCGACCGACTTCGGATCCTGCAAAAACAGCTCGTCGATGCCGACGCCCTTCGGATTCCTCGCCAGCGGCTTCAACACTGCCAGCACCATCAGCGGCACGATCGTGGTGCGCGCCCAGTAGGAAATCTTGTTGAGGTGGAACGGCGACCACGTCGGCAGCAGCATGATCTCGATCGGCAGCACCGGCACCGCGCGCCAGCTCAGTACACCGTAGAAAGCCAGCAAAAACCGGGTGAAGACGTTGACGTTGCTGGCGCCGCCTCTGCTGCGGATCGCCTCGCGCGCGCGCGCCATGTGCGGCGCGTCGACGGCATCGCCGATCATCTTCAGCGCGAAATAGGATTTGACGCTGGCGCTCATGTCGAACGGGCCGTCCTGCACCAGCGGCCAGCCGCCGTGATTGCCTTGCGTGCGGCGCAGATAGTTGGCGATCTTGGCTTCGAGCACGCTGTCGACCGGCTCGGCGAGATAGTGACGCAGCAGGACGTATTCAGACGGAATGGTGCTGTCGGCTTCCAGCTCAAACACCCAGTGTCCATCGGATTGCCGGTAGCCGAGCAATCCTTCGGTCGCCGCGGAGATGCTCTTCTCCAGCGCGGCGGGATCGACTGCAACGGTGTGATCGTCGGACAGCATTTCGCTAGACATCCCTCTGTTCGCGACCGGCTTTAAGTGAAACCGGTCACGCAGCGTCCCGTCAGGCCTGCGGCCTGGACAGAACCAGATCGGCGGCGCGGTCGCCGGACCGCACCGATCCCTCGATGGTTGCCGGCAACCCGGTATCAGTCCAGTCGCCGGCGAGAAACAGGTTCTTGTAGGCCGTCACCGGGCCCGGCCGCAGCGCATTCTGCTCCGGCGTCGCCTCGAATGTAGCACGGCGCTCGCGCACGATCTGCCACGGCGGCAAGGCGGTTTCCGCCGGCAGGCCTGCGGCCTTGCAGACGTCCCGCCAGATCGCCAGCGCCAGTTCCTCGCGCGGCAACTCGACCAGGCGGTCGCCATTGCTGATGGTGACCGAGAGGCGCTGCGGGAATGCGAACAGCCATTCAACGAGGCCGCCGACGACGCCGACGATCGGCGGCGCATCCTTGGGTGGGTCGAAGCGGAAATGCGCGTTGACGATGGCGCGGAATTTGGTCGGCGTCTTCAGCCCGGGCAGCAGCGAAGCTGCGGGACGCGGCGGCACCGCCAGCACCACGACGTCGCCGGCGCCGACCGCAATGCTGTCGGTGCCGAACTTCAATTCGCTGACCTTGCCGTCCGAACTCACCAGCTCACGCAGCTCGTGTCCGAGCTGCACCGAGCCGCCCTTGCCTTCCAGCAGCTTGATCGCGGGATCGACCAGCACCGAACTGAGGCCATCGCGCGCAATCAGCGGACGGCAGGCCTGTCCGCCCGCCAGCAGCGTTTCGCGCACGATCGCGCCGGCGAGGCCCGCCGAGCCCTCTGGCGGATCGACATTGAGGGCTGCCAGCAGCAGCGGCTGCACCAGCCGCTGGTAGAGCGTGCCCTCGCAGGGGATCGCCTTGCCGACCAGCCTGCCGGTCCCTGCCCAGATCAAAGGCATCAGTGCCAGATAATCGCGCAAGGTGGTGTCGGGCACGCGGCGCCCTTCGTCGAACACCCATAGCGGCAGCCGGCCGTCGCCGAGGTCGAGCTGCCAGCGCTGGCCGGTGGCGATGTCAACGAACGGAAACTGCGCGCGCTTCGGCCCGACCAGTCCCGCCTCGGTGCCGATCGATCGCGCATAGGCCCGCGCGTGAGAATTGCCCGACAGCAGCAGGTGGTTGCCGTTGTCGATGGTGAGATTGGTGGCGGCGTCGAAATAGGAGCGGCAGCGGCCGCCGGCCTGCTGGGTCGCTTCGTGGACATGCACCTTGTAGTTCGCGTTGGCGAGCCGCACGGCGGCTGACAGACCCGAAATACCTGCACCGATGATATGGGCGTTCTTTTGCATCAGATGATCGCGTAACGGAGAAGGATGGCGATCTTCGCCCATTTGTGGACGCGGACCGGTTCGCGCGGCGCGGCAAAGCCCCGCGCCATCAACAGCTCCAGGATCGCGCGGTAATATTTCGACATGATCCGCGGCGCACGCACCGCGCGCCGCGAGTTGCGCTTCATGATCGCGTCGGCCTGTTCGAAATGCGACTTCGCCCGCTCGACCAGCGGCAGGCACACTTTCGGCAGCGCCCGCTCGGCGATCACCTTGGCCGGATCGTCGCTGGTAATGCCGGCATGCAGCAGGCCTTCGCGCGGCAGATAGAGCCGGCCGAGGCCGGCATCCTCGTCGATGTCGCGCAGGATGTTGGTCAGTTGCAGCGCGCGGCCGAGATGATGCGCGAGCAAAATGCCGTCCTGTTCGGGCAGGCCGAACACCCGCACCGACAACCGCCCCACCGCGCTGGCGACGCGGTCGCAATAGAGATCCAGCGTCGCCATGTCGGGCGCGCGGATATCCTGCGGCACGTCCATTTCCATGCCGTCGATGATGGCGAGAAAATCCTCGCGCTTGAGGCCGAAGGTTTTCACCGACGAGACGTAGTCCTTCATCCGTTGCGGCGGACGGCCCTGGTACAGCGCGTCGACGTCGTCGCGCCACTGCTGCAACGCCCTTAGCCGCTCGGGCCGGGGACCGTCGGAGTCGGCAATGTCGTCGACCTGACGGCAGAAACTGTAGATCAGGAACATCGCCTCGCGCTGGTCGCGCGGCAGGATGCGCATCGCGGCATAGAACGAACTGCCGGACGCGGTGGTGCCGTAATCTGCGTTGGCCGCCGCCGTCTCCATCGTCATGCGCCTGCCGCCGGCTTGGACAGGGGACCGCGGCTGAACGCACGCCGCGTCGTCTCGCCCGCGACCGCTGCAAGGCTTTGGCCGAGCAGTTCGAGCGGCGACAGATGCACGCGCTCGCACAGGGGATCGCGCACCTTCAGCATGCCGACGATCTTGTCGGCAAAGGCCTGGATCACGGCAATCTCGAGCCCGAGCCGGAAATCCCGGGTTTCGGCGCCGAGCGACTTGCTTTCGTCGAGCAGGGTTTCGGTGCGCACCGCGAGCGCCTGCAGGCAGCGCAGCAGCTCGGGCCGCGACTTCGTTTCGCCCAGCATCTCGACCGTCGCGCCAGTCGCCGCCAGCGCATCGCGCGGCAGATAGACCCGATTGAGATTCTTGTAGTCCTTGGCGCAGTCCTGCAGATGGTTGTTGATCTGCAGGCCCGCGCACAGCGCATCCGAAGCGGCCCAGGTCGAGGTGCTTTCGCCGTGCACGTCGAGCATGAAGCGGCCGACCGGCATCGCCGAATAGCGGCAATAGTGAATGACGTCGTCCCAATTCTCGTAACGCAGCTTGGTGACGTCCATCCGGAACGCCACCAGCACGTCGAGCGCATGGCGCGGCGGCATGCCACGTTCCGCCAGCGCCTTGCGCAGGCTGACGGCCTCCGGCTGGGTATCGCCCTTGCCCAGCAGTTCGGCTTCGAACAGATCGAGATAACGAAGCTTTTCGTCCGCCGCCAAAGTGGCGTGGTCGGCGATGTCGTCCGCGGTGCGGACGAAGTTATAGAAGCTGAGAATCAGCGCCCGGTGACGCGGGTGAATGATCCACGACGCGACCGGAAAATTCTCGTCGCGGTGGGTCTTTCCCGATCGCAGTTCACTCGCGCTGGTCATCAAGAAATGGGCTACATTCGTCTGGATTGGCGGCATGCGCCGACACCTGGCGCATGCGATGAGATCGCGCCCCCATATAGGGGAATACGCCGCCAAAACCAATGCTATATGGGCCGATCAGGCCTACCCGCCACGGTACCAACCAAGGCTGCCATCGGGCCGAAATTGGCCCGACGCAGGGTTAACGGGCGTGAGGCGCCGCTTATTGGCCGTGGTTCTTCAGCACCTGGTCGCAGGCCTGGGTGATCTTCGGACGATTCTGCTGCAGGCACGCCAGAATGGTGAAATCGCCCTGGTCGATCACCGGGCGGCAGAAACGCTGCACGTCGCGGGCACACGCCTTCTGCTCTTCGGCCGTGCCGCTGCGTTGCTGCTGGGCAAAGGCGTTCGACGAAACCGAGAGCGACAACAAGGAGAGTGCCAGGAGAAATTTACGCATCGTGTTCCTTCATTTCGGCAGCAAAAAATCCTGTTCCCGAATTGCGTTTCGGCATCGCCGGGGCGGATTTGTGAGATGGCAGGCGCCGCGTAGCGCAGCAACGAACAAAGAACAAGCGCTGGCAAATGCGGCCAAATTTACGACGGCCCCGGCACATCTTATAACCGGCTGAAATTTAACGTGTATTTGCTTCTTGGCTTTCTTTGCAGTTGACGGTTGCAGACGACCGATGCGCAAAGCTAGATGTGAACCGGCGCGGCAAGGCCGGAGTGTTTTTCGATTCTGTCCGATCAAGATGCCGTGCGCCTTGCGGTGACCGTCGGCAGCGGCGGTTTTCTCAATTGAACCAAACATTCCGCGGGAACACTAAACCTTCGATGCGGCGCGACGTATCCTCAGGGAACGTCTATTTTGATGGGAAAATTCACGATGAAACTGTTCGGTTCCAGCTTGTTCGGTCAGGCACTCACGGCTGCTGGCGTAGGCGCCGCGCTTATGCTGTCGGTCAGCGCAAGCCACGCCCAGGCGGGCGGCCCCTTTGCCGGTTTTGACGGAAATTGGACCGGTTCGGGCACGGTCGCGTTATCCAACGGCACCACCGAAAGCATCCGCTGCAAGGCCGATTACAAGGTTAATGCATCAGGCATGGGCCTGAAGCAGAACCTGCATTGCGCCAGCGACAGCTACAAGTTCGACCTCTCCAGCGACGTCACCAGCCAGGGCGACCGCATCTCCGGCAACTGGAGCGAAAAGAGCCGCAACATTTTCGGCAACCTGCAGGGCACCGCCGGCGGCGGCCAGATCGACGTGTTCGTCGAGGCCTCCGGCTTCGCCGCCAACCTGAACCTGCGGACCAACGGCAACAAGCAGGTGGTCTCGATCGACTCCAAGGGCGAAATCCGCGGCGTCAAGATCACGATGAACAAGACCTGACGCACCGCGCGCCTTCTCAAAGCAAAACGCCCTCGGATCCAATCCGGGGGCGTTTTCTTTTGGGTGCTTTTCCGGCGACCGTTACTCCGCCGGCTTGGCCTGCCCCGCCGTGCCGCGGATCTTTTCCGACAGGTTGATCAGGAACATCGAGGTCGGCCGCAGGATGAAGAGGTCCGCGACCAATGCTGCCACCATCGAGAACGCGCTAAGCCAGCCGAACAGGCGCAGCGACGGCAGGTCGGAGAACACCGTCACCACGAGACCGCAGGCCAGCACCACCGTGGTCAGGATCAGCGCCGGGCCGACCAGAACGGTTGCACGCTCGACCGCCAGTTCCGAACTGATGCCGGGCTTTTGCTCGAGCCGCAGCCGGTTGAGGAAGTGGATCGTCGCGCTCAAGCCCAGGCCGAACGACACCGTCAGCGCCACCACGCTGGCGAATTGCAGCCCCTCGCCCATGATCGCCAGCACCGTCCCCGACGCCACCACCGGGAAGATGCCGGGCAGGATGCAGGAGAACATCACCACCACTGAGCGGAACGCCAGCCCGATGAAGATCGCCACCAGCAGGAATTCCACCGTCAGGCCGCGGTTGAGCTTCTCGATCATGTTGGAGCTGTTGCGTGCGGCGATCACCGAAAGACCGGTGACCGCGATTTCGTAGCCGGGGTGTTCGGCGCGCACCTTGTCGAGCGCGGTATCGAGCTTGTTGACCACCGGCAGCAGCGCACTGGAATCGATGTCAGGCACGCGGCCGGACACCACGACCGCATCCTGGTCGGCGGAGATGAAGCGGCGGACCAGATGTTCGGGAATCACGCTGACATATTCCTTCAGCGTCGCAACGTCGTTGCTGCCGGCCTTCTCGGAGAGCCAGCGGCGCAGCGTTTCCAGTGACCAGACGTTGCCGACGCCGGCCGCGGTCTCCACCATCGAATGGACATCGGCGATCGTCTTCAGCGTCTCCGGCGCGTAGAGCGAGGCGCCCTTGGGGAATTCGATCAGCACGTCGACCGGATTGGCGCCGGTGAGCTTGGCATCGAGACGGCTCGATGCCGCCACCGCCTGCCGCTTGTCCGGCACCTGATCGGCCAGCCGGTAGCGCGGCTGCAGGTTGGCGTAGACGATGCCCATGCCGGCGACGATGACCACCGCGATCAGGCTGAAGAACCCGGGGCGGCCGACCATGCGCACCGCGATCCAGTAGCAGAAGTTGCGCAGCGCCTGCACGCCGACGTCGGCGCCCTGGAACTTGACCGCCATCACCTTTTCGTTGCGCACCAGCAGCACGCCGAACACCGGCACCAGCGACAGCACCGCCACCAGCGCGATGATGGTGGCGGCAAGGCCGGCCTCGCCGAACTTGCGGATCAGGTCGGAATCGGAGAATTGCAGGGCGATGAACGAGATGCCCGCCGTGCCGTGCGTGAGCACGCAGGCGGGACCGACCACCAGCACGGCGTTCTTGAACGCGGTGTACTTGTCCTGGCCCGCGATCAGGCGGTCGCGCGCGGCGAACGTGAGCTGCATCGAGTCGGAAAAACTGATCACCATGATGAGCGGCGTCATCACGTTCAGGAACATGTTGAGATTGAAGTTGGCCCAGCCGAGGCCGCCGAGCGCCAGCACGATCGCGATGATCGGCGGGAAGGCGGCGACGATCATGAACGATATCTTGCGGAAGAAGATGATCGCGATGATGCAGCCGGCCAGGACGCCGAGGATGTTGTAGGTCAGTCCGTCGCGCTTCACCGCGTTGCGGATCTCGAGCTGCATCACGGGAACGCCGGAAAGCTGGGCGTTGAGGCCGCTGCCGGCGAGATCGTCCGCCATGATCTTCCGGATATCGCCGACCGCCTTGGCGAGGTCGTTGCTGCCGACGATCTGCGGCTCCAGCGACAGCACGATCAGCGCCAGCGTGCCGTCCTCGCTCAGCAGCTTGCCGCGGATGATCTCGTTGGCCTTCACGGTTTCGGCGAACTTGTCGTAGGCGGCCCCTTCCGGCAGCTCCGACGGGAACAGCGCCGCCGGCAGCTTGCCGGGTTCCGGCGCTTGCCGTGCCGAGAACAGCGAGACCAGACCGCGCACGCCATCGACCAGCTGCAGGTCGGTGACCATGTCGCGGATCTTTTCCAGGTTCTCGCGCGCCAGCAGCGTCTTGCCTTCGACCACGACCAGCACGTCGAATTCGGTCGCCGGGAAGCGCTTGGTCACCGCCTCGTATTGCTTGTAGTCCTTTGAATTGGAACGGAAGAGCTGGCTCAGCGAGTCGTCGATCTTGATCCGTTCGATGCCGAAGAAGGCGGCGATCAGCAGCGCGACGAGAATGACGCAGGACATGATCGGCGTCTTGACCGCGATCAGGCCGAGCCGCTCCAACCCGAAGGCGATGCTGGTCCCCTTGACCGGCTCCTCGATCGCTTCGACGTGGACCTGACTTTCGGAGTTCTTGTCGAGCATGCCCTGTCCAGTTCTCACGTCGGTGTCGGTGGTGAAGCTTGTTTGGGTCGGTGGCGCGATGGCGGCTTTTGCAGCCCTGTCTGATCGGCGCTAGCCCTTGAAATCACGCGGTAAATTAACGCCGTGGTTTTACAGGTCCGAACCCGATCCGGCAAGCGCGCGCGGTGGTGCAAATCGACACGCGGCTGACGAAAATGCGCGTTAAGTCTCTGATTTGTCACACCGGGCCCGCTCACAGGGCCGGACCGGCCGCGATCTGCGCCGGCGGCCCCCCGCTTTCGTCCTTCAGGGCCACGCCGGTGAATTGCCGCGCCAGGCCCTCACGAACCAGCCACGCAATCTTGAACGCCGCCTCTTCGTAGCCGAGGCCGGCGCCATGGGTGTTGGAGACGCAGTTGCGTTCGGCGTCGGTCAAGCCGATGCGAGGCCCAAAGGTCAGATAGGCGCCCAGACTGTCCGGTGCCGACAGGCCCGGCCGCTCGCCGATCAACATCACCACCATGCGGGCGCCGAGAACAGCACCGATCTCGTCGCCCAGCGCCACGCGCGCGCCTGAAGCAACCACGACTGCATCGATTTTGGTGCCGGCCTCCGTCAGCCGCACCGCGAGGTGGCGAACCAGTTCGACGGCGTGAACGTTGACCGCGGCCGGTGACAGGCCGTCGCCGATGACGACGGCAAGCTCGAAACGCGCGCCGGTCTTCTCCTCCAGCAAGCGCCGCGATGGCGCATCGAGCATGCGGCCGAGGTCGGGGCGGCGCAGATAGTCGCGCCGGTCGTGCGCCTGGCTTGAGACCGCCAGCGCATCCAGGCCGAGCGATGCCAATTCCGTCACCACACGCGAGGAATCGAATATGGCGTGAACCGCATCGCGCGCGCGGGCGTGGTCGAGCGTAAAAGCGAGCAACGCCTCGGTCGGCAGGCTCGCCCCTGCCCGGCCGAGCCCGACCCGCGCCGGCGTCAGTTCGCGCAGATCTTCAATTGAAAGCCCGCGCTCGAACGAAGCGGGCATGATCGGACCAGACGCAATCGAACCGGAACAAGGCGCCGGCGGTTTCATGGGACGACCTCGGTTGTTCTACTCGGCCGGAACCGAAGCCTCGCGCAGCCGGATCGAATAGTTCGATGCGCTCTGCTGACCGACCGACGCTGCGCGCGCGAACATGATCAGATGATGACCGATCATCGCCGAACCGATCAGGCCCTCGATGTCGCCGCGCCGCAGCCGTCCGAGCGCAAATTTCCAGAACACGCGCCTGTAATCGCCGAGCACGCCGACCTTCCAGAAAATGTTCCGGAGCATGATCAGGCCACGCTTGATGTTGGCCCAGCTCTTCTGTTCCGGCGTCACCGGCACCTTGATCCGCTGCGAATAGGTGTAGTCGCACTGATACTGATAGCGCGCGAACAGGCTTTCCGGCGCGTAGGCGACTTCCATGCATCTGCGCCAGCTATCGACGACCTGATCGTAGGGCAGCAGGAACTTGACGTTGGAATCGCGGCCCTCTTCCTCTTCCAGCAGGCGGCCTTCGCGGGTGAGACGATCCCACAGCGGTGTCTTCGGCAGCGCCTGCAGCAGATTGATCGTCAATAGCGGAATCCGCGACTCCTCGACGAACGCCAGCAGCGCATCCCCGGTTTCCGGCTTGTCGGTATCGAGCCCCATGATGATGCCGGAGACGACTTCCATGCCGTAGGAATTGATGGTGCGAACGCCTTCCAGGATCGGGACCATCATGTTGTGGTCCTTGTTCATCGCCTTCAGCGCGTCGGGATCGGGCGTCTCGATGCCGCAGAAGATCGTGACGAAAAACGCCTCGCGCATCTTCTCGAGGATTTCGGGCCGCTTGGCGATGTTGAGCGTCGCCTCGCAGGCGAGCCGCATCACATAGCCGGTCTTCTTCTGCCACTCGACCAGATGCGGCAGCAGAGTTAGCGCCGCCTTGCGGTTGCCGATGAAGTTGTCGTCGACGAAATAGACCGAGCCGGTGACGCCGCACTCTTTCAGCTTGTCGAGCTCGGCAATGATCTGTTCCGGCGACTTCAGGCGCGGGTTGCGACCATAGAGTCCGGGGATGTCGCAGAACTCGCACTCGTACGGGCAGCCGCTGGAATACTGGATGCTGCCGAGGAAATACTTTCTGACTTCCGCCAGCTCGTAGGCCGGGATCGGGAAGTCGGTCATCGCGACGCGATCTTTCGTCGTCAGCACCACCTGCGCTTCAGGCCGCGACGGGTCGCGGGCCAGTCGCGCGAGCAAATCATTGGTGGCATCGCCGAGCTCGCCGACATGGAGATAGTCGAACGAGGGATAGTAATCCGGACAGGCGCTGACCGAGGGACCGCCGATCGCAACGGAGAGATCGAAGGCATGCGCGCGGCGGCAGATGTCGTTCATCTGCTGGCGCTGGATATGCATGCCGCTGACGAACACCGCCTCCGCCCACTCGAAGTCTTCCCTGGTGGCGGGACGGATATTCTCGTCGATGAAGCGTACCGGCCAGTTCTCCGGGAGATAGGCCGCAATCAGCAGCAAGCCCTGCGGCGGCATGAAAGCCTGGACGCCGTCGGTCAGGGGATAGGCGTGTTCGAACGTACCAAAAGAAGACGTATAGCGCGGAAAGACGCACAGGATGCGCCGAGCCGTTTCAATGCCTTCAGCTCTCATTCGAACTCCTCAGCCAAAGCTTCCGTAAATCTAAGCACGACATTCAAAATTGGGCCAGAAATTCTTCAACATTGTGGCAGTCGGCGGAAACGCGCCGCCGGTTCAAAGGTTGCACCAAAAGCGTCACGAAAAACCGCCGTTTGCGGCCGGCGGCGGCCCTCAGGCGATCAGCCGTGAGGCAAATTCGGGCAGCAGGGCCGCATTACCCGCAATCCGGAAGTCGGCGCCGGCGAGGCCCGTCCGATAAAGCCAGTCGTCGAACTCCGGTGCCCGCTTCAGGCCGAACAGGTCGCGGACATACAACGCGTCGTGGAACGAGGTGGATTGGTAGTTCAGCATGACGTCGTCGGCGCCCGGCACCCCCATGATGAAGGTGACGCCGGCGGCGGCCAAAAGCGTCAGCAGATTATCCATATCGTCCTGGTCGGCTTCGGCATGGTTGGTGTAGCAGACATCGACGCCGAGCGGCAGCCCGAGCAACTTGCCGCAAAAGTGATCTTCCAGCCCGGCCCGGATGATCTCCTTGCCGTCATAGAGATACTCAGGCCCGATGAAGCCGACCACGCTGTTGACCAGCAGCGGATCGAACGCGCGCGCCACCGCATAGGCCCGCGCTTCGCAGGTCTGCTGATCGACATGGTGGTGGGCATTGGCCGACAGCGCCGAGCCCTGCCCGGTTTCGAAATACATGACATTATTGCCGACCGTGCCACGGCGAAGCGACAGTCCCGCCTCCCTCGCCTCCTTCAGCAGCGCCAGATCGACGCCGAAGCTGCGATTGGCGGCCTCCGTTCCCGCGATCGACTGGAACACCAGATCGACCGGGAAACCTTGCTTGATCAATCCGAGCGTCGTGGTCACGTGGGTGAGAACGCAGGCCTGCGTCGGGATCTGCAGCCGCGAAATGATCCCGTCCACGAGCCGCAACATGCCGCCGATCACGGCCGGATCGTCGCTGGCCGGATTGATGCCGATGCAGGCATCGCCCGATCCCAGCAGGAGGCCGTCGAGGATCGAGGCAGTAATGCCCTTGGTGTCGTCGAAGGGATGATTGGGCTGCAGCCGCACGCTCATTCGCCCGCGCAAGCCGATGGTATTTCGGAAGGAGGTCGTCACCGCGCATTTTTTGGCAACAAGAATGAGATCCTGGTTGCGCATCAGCTTGGAGACGGCCGCCGCCATCTCCGGCGTGATCCCGCGTACTACGTCGTGCAAGGTCTCCGACGTGGCGGCATCGGATAACAGCCAGTCGCGGAAGCCGCCGACCGTCAGCGAGGATATCGCGGCAAAGCCCACGGCATCGTGATTGTCCACGATCAGGCGGGTGACCTCGTCGTCCTCGTAGGGCACGACGGCTTCATTCAGGAACTGCTTGAGCGGCACGTTGGCGAGTGCCATTCGCGCCGCGATCATCCGTTCCGCGCTGTCGGCAGCGATGCCGGCCAGACGATCGCCGGAGCGCGGCGGCGTCGCCTTGGCCAGCAGATCGCGCAAATCATCGAACAGATACGAAGTGGCATCGACGGCTTGGCGATAGACCATGGCGGCTCCAGACCCATCCCTATGGATCGGATGTGACAGTATCATCTCGCAGGGGACAGGAAGCAGGCGTCTCTAAGGATGGGCCGCAACAACACTGACTGTCACCCGTTCCGCCGTTCGGAACTCTGGCATGCCAGATGTGCGCTATCGTCGCAGTAAATCGTCTAACCATCCTCCGTGGAACCATGGGTCGATTTTCAACCCATTGAAATATCTACATAATTAATAGCGGTTGCAGCACGCCAGATTTCGCGGATTAAGAAAATATCCATTAAAACTGCGCACAATTTGTCGATGGCCGAGGCTTTCACCGGCCCCATTCTTTGTGGCTTAAATCATGACAAATTCCCGCCCGACCTCCATCAGTGGCATGGCGTCCCGGCTGTCGCTCGCGGCCAGGCTGTATTCGATCTTTGCGCTGTTTGCGGCGCTGGTCGCCGCGATGACGGTGCTGTCCGATTACAACACCCGACAGAACGCAGCACTAACGGAAGCGGTCGCGACCGCCAGCCGCGCCGCGCTCAATGTCGAACGGGTCAATTCGCTGGTCTACGCGGTGGTGATGGAGTCCCGCGGCGTCTACATGTCGACCGAGCCCGCGGTGGTGAAGAAATACGGCGACGGGCTGCTCAAGTTCAATGACCGCATCCTCGAGGTGGTCAAGAACTGGCAGGCGCTGGTGCAGGCCGACGATGCCGAACAGTTCGCCACCTTCAAGAAGCGCATCGAGCAGTTCGTCGATTTTCGCAAAGAGCTGGTGCGCCGCGGCGTCGAGATCAATGCCGCCGCAGGCCGCGAATGGGGCGACAACGACGCCAACCGCGAAGTGCGCTCCGCGCTGAACAAGGATCTCGAGGCGCTGTCCAGGGTCTACGCCGATCGCAGCAAGAAGCTGGCGCAGCAGACCGATACCAACCACATGATGGCCTTTGTGCTGACCTGCCTCGGCGGTCTTGCCCTGGTCGTGGTCGTGTTCGGAGTCATGATCATCGCGCGGTCGATCGCGCGGCCGCTGTCGGTCATTACCGACACCATCAAACGCGTCGCCGACGGCGCCGAGGGCGTCGAGGTACCCCATACCGGCCGCGCCGACGAGATCGGCGCGCTGGCGCGAGCGATCCAGATCTTCCAGCAGGCGATGGACCACAACCGCAACCTCAATTCGCAGGTGCTCGGGGATTCGCAGGCGCGCGACGAGCGGGCCCGCCGGATGGAAGCCTCCGTCGACGCCTTCCGCGAAGCCATCGGCGGCGTGCTGCGCGCGGTGACCGACAATGCGACCTCGATGCGCGGCACCGCCGAGACCATCGCCAACGTCTCGTCGGATGCGACCGGACGCGCGGTCGCCGCCTCCGGCGCCACCGAACAGGCATCGCAGAACGTTTCCGCCGTCGCGGGCGCCGCCGAAGAACTCTCCGCCTCGGTGGAGGAAATCGGCCGGCAGGTCCGGCAATCGGCAGGTGCGGTCGAACAAGCCGGCCTGCGCACCGAAAAATCGATCGCCGAGATCGAGGGGCTGGCTGCCGCCACCCAGCGCATCGACGGCGTGCTCAGCCTGATCCAGGCGATCGCCGAACAAACCAACCTGCTGGCGCTGAACGCCACCATCGAGGCCGCCCGCGCCGGCGATGCCGGACGCGGCTTTGCCGTCGTCGCCCACGAGGTCAAGGCACTGGCCGAGCAGACCGCCAAGGCGACCGCCGAGATCGGTCAGAACGTCGGCCTGATCCAGACCTCGACCAAGAACTCCGTCGATGCGGTCCGCGAAATCGGCAACGCCGTACGCGAGATCAACGAGGTGACGTCGATCATCGCCAACGCCATCAGTCAGCAGGATGCCGCGACCCGCGAGATCTCCGCCAATGCCCAGCTCGCAGCCCAGGGCAACGGCACGCTGGTGGTCAATATCGGCTCGCTGAGCGACGCTATCGGCACCACCAGCATCGCGGCAGCCTCGGTGCTATCAGCCTCCAGCGACCTCACCGCGACCGCCGAGACGCTGTCCCGCGAAGTCGACAAGTTCTTCCGCGACCTGCGCGCCGACGAGGCCGGGCAGCGGCGAACGGGGACTTGACCTCTACTGTGCATGGGGTTGTTTTCGCTTTTTTACGAAAAGTCACTCCACCAGCACCACATCCACCGAGACCGTGAGCTTCTGCTTGCGCGAGCCGACGATGATACCGTCGACCGGCGACACGTCGGAAAAGTCGCGCGCCACCGCCAGGATGATGTGGTCGTTGCCGACCACGAGGTCGTTGGTCGGGTCGAAGCCGATCCAGCCGAGATCCTCGCCGCACCACACCGATACCCAGGCGTGGGTGGCGTCGGCGCCCTGCAGGCGCGGCTGGCCCGGCGGCGGGATGGTGCGCAGGTAGCCGCTGACATAGGCCGCCGGCAGTCCGAGCCCGCGCAGGCCCGCGATCATCACATGGGCGAAATCCTGGCAGACGCCGTGGCGTTTCTCGAACACTTCCGCCAGCGGCGTCGAGATCACAGTGGCCTTCGGGTCGTATTTGAACTCGGTGCGGATCCGGTGCATCAGATCGACTGAGCCTGCGACGATCCCGCAGCCAGGCGGAAAGCTTGCCGCCGCATAGGCGGTAACCGGCGCCTGCACCGGCACCAGCGAACTGGCAAAGACATAGCCGACCGGCGAAGAAGGCCCGAGACTCGTGGCCTCGAGCGCCACGTCGCGGATCGTCTCCCACGAAGAGCTCGGCGCGGTGCGGTCAAGCACCTGCCGCGAGACCGAGACCCGCGAGCGGGAATCGATCCGCAGGTTGCGATGCGCGGTCTCGATCAGAATACTCTCGGTGTGGGTGCCGAAAAAATCGCGCCGCACCGCGCGTTCGGACGGTCGCGGCCGGATGTCGACGCTGTGGGAGATCAGCTGCTGACCGTCGCCGGACCGCGGCTCCAGCCGCAGCGAGCAGCGCGCGAAACTCACCGCGCTCTCGTAGGCGTAGGTGGTAACGTGACGGATATCGTAGATCACGCGAGGCCCGTCAGCTTTTCCGGCCGGCTCGCATTGGGTCCGTGCGGGAAATAATGCTGGCCGATCGCATCGGCCAGACCGAGCAGGTCCTGTTCCAGCGCGAACAGGGTCTTGGCATCCAGCGCGGCAGCTTCCGCCGTCGTCAGCATCGCCTGCAGCGCCACCGCCAACCGCTGCGGCCGCTCGATCAGGCCATGCTCCTTCAGGCTCGGCAGGCCGGCAATGTGGTCGTTGAGCACACCGACCTGGAATGCG
>Ga0209023_10003795_pt1 | contig 17718 bp, 13 predicted proteins | sample LakOneMetagenome_FD_187468 | JGI IMG/M metagenome (GOLD analysis project Ga0209023, IMG submission 187468) | Freshwater and sediment microbial communities from Lake Erie, Canada (SPAdes) (version 2) | ecosystem: Environmental > Aquatic > Freshwater > Lentic | place: Lake Erie, Canada... | reverse complement strand
TGGCCACCAGCGACGCCGCATTCCGGGGTGGGGCATGCCCCACCCCGGAATACACCATCGCCTACACCGGAAATTACACCACGAGCGCGGACGCTAACATGTAGGCGCGGCGAAGTGCCAGATTATAGCCGTTGGTCGTCCGCTGCGATCCTTGCGTACCGGGCGAGGTCTGGAAATCGGTTTCGACATAGCCCTTCACCGCATGACCCGCGACATCGGTCGACAGATTCAGCCAGAAACGCGACTGCTTGGCGCTGAAATCCTGCACGCGGCTGGCGGGGCCGCCGCCGGTAGGGATCGACTGCGGCAGGTAGAAATCACGCCCGAGCGAATTGGTCGCGACCTCGCCGTCGCTGAAGCGGCTGTTCGTGGCAACGAGCTTGATGAAGCCGCCAAGCCTGATCGTCGTCGCGCCCGAGCGAAAACCGTCGGCCGGCTGGCTGGCCTGCGCTGGCAGCGCCGCGACCTTCGATGCTGTCTCGTCGCTCTTTGCCGCAGCCTGCTGTGCGACCGCCGCGGTTTCGGCCTGTTCGCCGCGTGCGCTGACAAGATCGGCGCGCAGGGCCTGCATTTCGGCCTCCAGCTTCGCCAGGCGCGCTTCGAGTTCGGCTTCGCGGGGCGTCGATTGCGCGAAAGCCGTGCCCGGCGCCGCGAGCGCTGTAGCAGCCAGCCAAAGGGACAGGCATATTCTGTGTCGCCTGGGCATCCATCGTCTCCCGTTCCCGATGTCCATCTCGGGATCGGTGCAGGGTGCGATGGCCCGGCCGCAGCCGCCATCCCGACGATGGTCTTAAATCTACGACCTTTGTCTAACATCGCGCGGCTGGCGACATGCGCTAGGTCGCTTCCCAAAGATCCTCACCGAATCCAATGGAGGAAGACATGGGAGAGACGGTTTACCCGGTGCCCGCCGGATGGGCGGCCGACGCGCTGATCGACGAAGCGCGCTATCACGACATGTATCGCCGTTCGATCGACGACCCTGAGGGTTTCTGGCGCGATCACGCGCAACGGATCGACTGGATCCGGCCGTTTACGCGCGTCAAGGATACGAGCTTTCACGAGGCCGATTTCGGCATTTCCTGGTTTTCCGACGGCACGCTCAACTTGTCGACCAATGCGCTTGATCGCCATCTGGCGGAACGCGGCGACCAGATCGCGATCCTGTGGGAACCGGACGATCCGGCGGATGCGCACCGCGCGATCAGCTATACCGAACTGCACGCCGACGTTTGCCGGTTTGCCAATCTGCTGAAGGCGCAGGGTGTGGGACGCGGCCATCGCGTCACCATCTATCTGCCGATGGTGCCTGAAGCTGCGGTGGCGATGCTCGCCTGCGCGCGGATCGGTGCGATCCATTCGATCGTGTTCGCGGGTTTTTCGCCCGATGCGCTCGCGGGGCGCATCGCCGATTGCGACAGCCGTATCGTGCTCACCACCGACGAGGGGCTGCGCGGCGGCAAGCGTGTGCCGCTGAAGGCCAATGTCGATGAGGCACTGACCCGCTGCCCCGGCGTAGAAAAGGTCATCATGCTGCGCCGTACCGGTGCCGATGTGCCGATGGTCGCGGGCCGCGACATCGATTGGGCCGAAGCGGTGGCGGCGCAATCCGTCGACTGCCCGCCCGAGGAAATGAACGCCGAAGATCCGCTGTTCATCCTCTATACCTCGGGCTCTACCGGCAAGCCCAAGGGCGTGCTGCACACCACCGGCGGCTATGCGGTGTGGGCGTCGATCACGCACGAATATGTGTTCGATTACCGACCCGGCCAGATCTATTGGTGCGCCGCCGACATAGGCTGGGTCACTGGGCACAGCTATGTTGTGTATGGCCCGCTGATGAACGGCGCGACCACGGTGATGTTCGAGGGCGTTCCGAATTTTCCCGATCCTTCCCGCTTCTGGCAGGTGGTCGACAAGTTTGGGGTCGAAATCTTCTACGGCGCTCCGACGGCGCTGCGCGCACTGATGCGCGAAGGCGACGACTGGGTGAAGAAGACCAGCCGCCAATCGCTGCGGCTGCTCGGTAGCGTCGGCGAGCCGATCAATCCCGAAGCCTGGGAGTGGTATCACAAGGTGGTGGGCGAGGGACGTTGTCCGATCGTAGATACCTGGTGGCAGACCGAAACCGGCGGCGTGATGATCAGTCCGCTGCCCGGCGCCACGCCGCTGAAGCCGGGGTCGGCGACGCGACCCTTCTTTGGCGTCCGCCCCGCACTGGTCGACAACGAAGGCGTCGGGATCGAGGGCGCGGGCGATGGGTGCCTTGTGATCACCGATAGCTGGCCGGGGCAGATGCGCACGGTGTGGGGCGACCACGACCGCTTTTTCCAGACCTATTTCAGCACCTTCAAGGGGCTCTATTTCACCGGCGACGGCTGCCGCCGCGACGAAGACGGCTATTACTGGATCACCGGTCGCATCGACGATGTGATCAATGTTTCGGGCCACCGCATGGGAACGGCGGAGATCGAAAGTGCGCTGGTTGCGCATGTAAAGGTCGCAGAGGCGGCGGTGGTCGGGATGCCGCATGACATCAAGGGACAGGGCATCTATGCTTTCGTGACGACCAATGCCGAAGTCGAACCCGACGAGGCGCTACGCAGGGAATTGGTGCAATGGGTACGCCATGAAATCGGTCCGATCGCGACCCCCGACGTCATCCAGTTCGCGCCCGCGCTGCCCAAGACGCGTTCGGGCAAGATCATGCGCCGCATCCTGCGCAAGATCGGGGAGAATGACGTGAGTAATCTGGGCGACACATCCACGCTCGCCGACCCTTCGGTGGTCGATCATTTGCTCGCGAACCGGCCCCAATTGGCGGAGACGTGAGCGGAACCATCCTGATCGCGGACGACCATCCGCTGTTCCGTCAGGCACTGCGCCTCGCGGTCGAGAAGGTGCTGCCGGACACCAGCATCGTCGAGGCGGGAACACTGGCTGCCGCCGTCGCCGCAGCAGCGGCGGCGGACGGTCTGCGGTTGATCCTGCTTGATCTGAAGATGCCGGGCGCGGTCGGCTATTCGGGGATTGCCCTGCTGCATGCCGAATGTCCCGATATCCCGATCCTGGTCGTGTCGAGCGCCGAGGGCGCTGCCGTAGCCGACGAAGCGCGCGCGTTCGGAGCGATCGGTTTCCTGCACAAGGGAAGCGACCTCAGCGCGATCGAAACCGCCGTCGCGCAGGCGCTGGGCAGCCGGCCGGTTCGTCAGGCCGCCGCCGAAGGAGGCGACGAGAGCCGGATTCGCGAAACGGTCGCCGGGCTGACGCCAATGCAACTCAAGGTCCTGCTCGCGGTGCTGGACGGTCAACTCAACAAGCAGATCGCCCATAATCTGGGGATCAGCGAAGCGACGGTGAAGGCACATATGACCGCCATCATGCGCAAGCTCGACGTGCGCAGCCGTACACAGGCGGCGCTGGTCGCCCGTTCACTCGGACTCGATCTCGCGCACTGAAACGGCGGCGAGGAAATCCTCGATCGCTCTGGGTGATGCAGGTTTGGACAGGATGTCGACCCCCATCGCAGCCGCGCGGGTGCGCAGGTCGGGGGTGCTCTCCGCCGTAACCAGAAGGACCGGAAGGCGCGGATGACGCGCGCGCAGGCGGTCGATCAGGTCGAGACCGTTTTCGGCCCCGCCAAGCTGATAATCGACGAGCGCCGCGTCGATGCCTTCCGCAGCCGCAAGCGCAGCCGCGACATCGTGCGCGCCGATGGCCTCGTGCCCGAACCGTTCGATCAGCAACCCGCTGGCCTCGACGATGCGCTCGTCGTCATCGATCGACAGGACCCGCAATCGGCGTCCGGCAACCGGCTCGCCCCGCAGCGCGGCCGGGGCAGGCGTAGCTATGCCATCGAGTGCGGGAAGATAGAGGCTGAACCGGCTGCCCTTGCCGGGAGCCGAGCGGACTTCGATGCGCCCTCCGATCAGCCGGACGATACGGCGCACCAGCGCGAGGCCGAGGCCGAGGCCCTCAACCTCCACCGTTCCAAGCCTGACGAATTCGGAGAAAATCTCGTCAATCTGGCTCTCGGCGATGCCAACGCCGGTGTCGATCACGTCGATCCGCCAATGCGCGCCACGCCGCCGTACCCCCACCAGCACCCCGCCGCGGGCCGTGTAGCGCACCGCGTTGCTCAGGAAGTTCTGGATCACCGACCGAAGCAGTCCGGCATCGCTCTCGACCATTCCTGGCAGAGGACCGACATCAAGGCGCAGGCCCTTCGCCTCCGCCATAGGGCGCGTGGTTTCGGCAAGGTCGGAGAGGAACGGGGACAGCGCGATCGCCGCCGGTTCGGGCGTGATGCCGCCCGCGTCGATCCGGCTGATGTCGAGCAGCGAACGTAGCAGATCCTCCGCCGCGGTGATCGCGCGCTCGACACGGCCGACGATATCGCGCTGGCCGTCGGTGGCGTCGCGATGCAGCGCCGCGGTGAACAGTCGCGCAGCGTGAAGCGGTTGCAACAGGTCGTGGCTGGCGGCGGCCAGGAACCGGGTCTTGTCCTCGTCGGAACGCGCCAGTCGGCGGTTCGCATCTCTCAGTTCGCGGGTGCGGTCGGCGACGCGTTGTTCAAGTTCCTCCAGCGTCTGGCGCAACTCCTCGCGTATCCGTGCTTCCTCGCTGATGTCGATGAAAGACATGACATAGCCGCCGCCGGGCATCGCACCCCCGATGGTCTTGATCACCTTGCCATCGTGGCGGCGGCGTTCGAAGCTGTGATCCTGCCCGCGCCGCAGATGCTCCAGCCGCTTTTCGACATGATATTCTACGTCGCCGGGTCCGAAGTCGCCGTGCCGCGCATTGTGACGGATGAGGGTGGCCACCGGCACGCCGACTTTCACCAGTTCCGTAGGATAGTCGAACAGGTCGAGATAGCGGCTGTTCCATGCGACGAGGTTGAGGTTCGCGTCCACGACGCTGATCCCCGCGTCGATATTCTCGAACGTGGAAGCGAGCAGCCCGCGCGAGAAGCGCAGGCTTTGCCCACCCTCGTCGAGTAGACGCGCCACGTCGGGCAGGCTGAGTTGGCCGCCCGCCAGCGCCGAGGCGACGAGCGCACGGGCCGAGGATGCCCCCACAACCTGCGCGATCAGCTCGCGCGCACGCCGCGCCGATTTGCGATCGATGGGGGCCGCCGGATCGGCAATGGGAAATTCACGTCTTACCTGTTCTTCGCCGATAAAGCTCGCCGCCAGTTGCGCCAATTCGCCGATATTGGAGATCGGACGTTCGGTGCGGCCGAAACGGGCCAGCGGCGGCGCCTGCATCTTGCGCGCGGAAACGGCCGCATAGACGGCGAGATTCACCCCCACGCTCCAGATCACACCGTGCGAGAGTGGTGCCGCATTGCCGATACCGAACAGCCGCTGCGGATCGAAGGGACCGCCCGCCAGTGCCGCCAGCCACTCGGTCGGCAGCACCGGAGGCAGCGCGAGCGTATAGAGCCACAGCGCCAGCCCGACCGAGAGGCTGGCGCGCGCCGCCAGCGAGTCGCGGCCCTTGCCGGTCGTTGCGAGGATCAGGTGCGGGGTGAATTGCGCCATCGCGGCAAAGGCGATCAGGCCGATTGAGGCGAGCGAATCCTGCGCCGACACGAGCAGCGCCCACACGAGACCGAGCGACATGATGACCAGGATCGACAGGCGCCGTACCGCCAGCATGCGCCGCCCGATCCCGCCCGACTGGGTGGTCGCGCGTCCGCGCATCAACGTCGGAAAGACCAGATCGTTCGATACCATCGTAGCCAGCGCGGTCGAATCGACCACCGACATCGAGGCCGCAGCGCTGACCCCGCCGAGCAGCGCGACGGCAAGAACCAGGCCATAGCCCTCCGTCGACGGCAACTGGAGGACATAGACGTCGGGCGCGATCACCGGGTCGAGCACCACGATTCCGGCAAGCGCGATGGGCACGACGAGGAGCGCCATTGCGCCCAGATAGAGGGCCAGGCCATGGCGGGCCCGAACGATGTCGTCCGGGTCCCTGGCTTCGACGAGCCCCATGTAGAATTGCCGAGGAAGGGCGATGATCGCCATCGTGGCGATCAGGAAGATGATCGCGACGTCGAGCGTCAGACGCTCGGGGCCAAAACGATCCTGAAGCGTGGCCATGCCGTTCATGACATTGGCGGCGGGTTGTTCGATCAGGACGAGAATGGCGAGACCGGCAACCGCCACCAGTGCCAGCAGCTTGATCGCCGATTCGAGGCCGATGGCATAAAGCAGGCCCTCGCTGCGCCCGGCCAACTCGAAACGACGCGCACCGAACAACATGGCAAAAAGGGCCAGAAGCGGCGCAGCGACCAGCATCGCCTGCACTGTGACATCGGCGCCGGACACGATGGTCAGCGCTGCGCCGATCGAACGGAGTTGCAGCGCAATATACGGAATGGTGCCGAGCAGCGCGATAACGGTGACCAGCCGGGCGACCGTCACGTCATGCCCGAAACGCGACGCGATGAAATCCGACACGGTAGTTGCCTGCTCTTCGGCAACGGCCCTTGCCAATTTGCGAAGGAACCTGGGAGCGGCGATCAGCAGGAAGATGGGCGCCGCATAGATGGGAAGGTAATTCCACCCGTCGCGCACCGCGCTTCCTACTGCTCCATAGAAGGTCCAACTGGTGCAATAGACGCCGAGCGCCAGCGTGTAGGCGCGGTGCCGCAGCGCGGAACGTCTGGCGAAATCGGCACCGCGCGCTTCGACCAGCGCGGCGATAGCGAACAGCAACAAGATCAGTGCGAGGGCCAGCAGTGTTGCGGCCTGCAAACTCATTGCTGTTCCCCGTCCCAATAGCGTCCATGGAACGTATCAGCGAACGGGCAGGTGGCAAGTGCCTAATAGGCAGACATCTATTGATATGACGGACGAGGGCGATGTGTCGCCGTGATTAAATTCTTGCTTCAGATCGTCAGCTTTAGCGCCTCATGTCGGTCGTTCAACGGAAGCAGAGCGGACACCGGAAGCGGTCACTGATACAACGCGAGACTCCGGCCGATCGGGAGCGGCCAAAACTTACGATTACGGACAGGCCAAGATGATGCTGAATGAGGGCGATTGGAGAAAAATACAGGCTTTGGGAGAATTTCCAGGTCAAACGCTATGAGAGTTCGATCGGATAAACCCATGTGCGGCCAGTGGCAGGCATCCGCGCCCTTGGGTTGAGCAAGAGGTGCTGCCCGGTATCGAAAGCGGTCAACTGGCGCGTGACGATATGGTGACGGTCGTTGCGGCCCTCCGGGCTTGGGAAGCGGACGGGACATGGGGCAGGCATATGGACGCTGACGGTACCCCCGCGTGGCTAGTAGCATGGCGCGAGCGCGACCGTCAGAGCGCTATTTCGTTTGGAATGTCGCTGTCACGATTAACTGCACTCGGTCCAGTCGCTGTCCGGGCTTGTCCGCCCGACTGATTTGGATCGTCATGGCAGGCTCTTGGCGGTTTCGGAAAGTAGTGGAAGCCATTCCGTCTTTTATCGAACTGCTCTGTTGCTCCCAACGGCTCCTGAACGCGGGCAAAGCAAGGACCGTTTCAATGGCAGGCTGAAGGTCCGCATTGCCGCCGCCAGTGATGTGGCACATGGGCAATTGGTCAGACACGACGAGAACGTAGCCTGCACTTTCTGTTGAGTTGATGCGCCAGAAATGATTTGCCCGTCGGAGTTGAGCAGGGGGAAGGTTTACAGCTTCAACGCTCTCGACCAGCCCCATCTTCGCTCCGAGTCCGACAGCCTTTATGAATGGCTCAGGACCATTGGACCAACTGGCGGGATCGAGCACCCAAGTCTCGCAGCCCTTCAACGCTCCATTGAACCCTTCTTCGAGATCGGACTGCGCATAAGCTGGCGCGGCAAACGCCATTGCAAAACTTAGGATGGCAGACTTCATGGTATCGTCTTTACTGGAATGGTGGTTGGCACGCTACTCGCGTTTGCGGCACCTCGCGCTGCCAACATTCTGCACCTTCGGGCGTGGGGTGTTGCTACGAGGGCATTCATCCGTGCTAGCGCGTTCGCTGCGCTGCTAGCATAGTGCTAGCATGGAAAAGCTAGCGGCCAGCGCGGTGGTGTCGGACCTTCGCTAGGTACTTGTTTTCATTAGTGAAAAATGGTGGACGCACTAGGGCTCGAACCTAGGACCCGCTGATTAAGAGCTGAAATCAGAGGGTCCTTATGCTTCCGCATGCGTCCAAAAACGGCAGAACTCTGCGAATCATCGTCCGTATTGTTCTTGATATGTTCGCCAGTATCCACTACAAAAAGCTACCTAAGGTAGCAGGAACATATGGCGAACAAAGTTGGTTTGACAGATGCTCGGATCGCAGGTTTGAAAGCGCCTGCAAGCGGGCAAATTGAGGTCGCTGATGGCATCGTGACCGGTCTGCGGCTCCGAATGGGAGCGAGTGGCACCAAAACTTACATCTTGCGTAAGCGCGTTCAAGGTAAATGGTTGAACGTGACTATCGGGCGGCACGGCCCGAATTTCACTCTTGCCCACGCCCGTCGCAAGGCGCGGGATCTACTCGTCGACGTTGAGCAAGGCAAAAGCATCGCCAGAAAGCCGGGAGCGAAGAGGAAGGGATCGAAGGGTGTCGGCACTGTCGCTGAGCTATACGAGACATATCTGGCTCAACAGATCGTCGGCAAAAAGCGGAGCGCGAAAGAGTTCGATCGGGTTTTCCGCAAGTACATTGAACCTGAGCTAGGCGACCGCCTTGCCGATTCGATCACCCGAAGCGACGTCAGCCGCTTTGTCGAAAAGATTGCATTCGAGCGGGGCAAGGAGACCCTCACGATGGCGCGCATCGTTTATCGCCATCTCTCGACTTTCTACACTTGGGCACTCACCAGATTAGAGCATTTGCCAGCCAATCCGTGCCGGGACGCCTGGCGCCCAAAAAGGAGCGAGCCTCGCGACCGGGTGCTCAGCGATCGAGAGGTCGCTGCACTGTGGCAAGCCGCCGTCGAGGATGGCTATCCGTTTGGTCATCTTGTGCAGATGTTGATTCTCACAGCCCAGCGCCGGGGAGAGGTGCTCGACGCCACTAGCGACGAGTTCGACTTCAAGGGGAAAGTTTGGACAGTACCAGGAGACAGGGCGAAAAACGGCAAGGCAAACGTGGTGCCTTTATCCGCACAGTCCCTCGAGGTCGTCACGGACATCTTCGCGGCCGCCGGGATCGCGCCTGAAGACGCTCACAAGCAATCCCAAATTCTACTGGCATCAAAGGTCACCAGCACAAACAGTGTCAGTGGTCTGTCAAAGGCCTGGAAGCGGATAAGGGCAAGCGTGGACGAGAAACTCGGCTATGAAGCCGCTCATTTCACCATGCATGACATTCGCCGGACGGTGGCGACGGGACTGCAGAGGATTGGAATACCGCTGGTCGTTTCAGAGGCCGTTCTCAATCATCAGTCCGGCTCGGCAATGGCTGGTGTCGCCGGGGTCTATCATCGGCATCAGTACACGAATGAAAAACGCGAAGCTCTCGCGCTGTGGGGCAGGGAGGTTCTACTGCTCGTCGCTAAATATTCGCCGCAGGACAGTCAGGAAGAATGACTCTCCACCCCGAGCCAGTCGGCGCGTATCCGATCCATGCCCGCGACAAGGCCATCAACGGTCACTGTAGATCCGATGAAGTCCTCACCGACATCTTCTCCTTCGATAATCCAGACATCGTCAGCAACAGTAGTCAGAATCATTCCGCGCCTGCCACGGCTTAATGTCCCCGAGATGCGTATTCGACCCACGCTCACAACGTCCCCCGTTCAAAACCGCCAATGGCGCAGCACTTCACGCACATAGGCCGGCGTCTCGCCATTGCGAGGAATACCGCCTGCGCGCTCGACGGCACCTGGACCTGCGTTGTATGCGGCGAGGGCCAGATGAACCACCCCGAACTTGTCCAGCATCTGGCGTAGGTATCGGGCCGCACCCAAGATGTTCGCCTTGGGATCGAAGCGATTTGAAACGCCAAGGTCCCGCGCTGTCCCTGGCATCAATTGCCCCAAGCCTGCGGCCCCGGCCTTGCTGATGGCCATCGGATTATATCGTGATTCCGTCCATACAAGAGCGTCGAGAAGGCCGCTTGGTAGCGAGTATTGAGCCTCAGCAGCGTAAACATGAGGAAGGTAGCTTGCCCGACGGAATCCCGATGGCGCGCTGCCTTGGGGCTTTGGATATCGATAGGGCAAGTAGGTTCGACCCGCATCGGTAGCCGGCGGCTCGGACGAGGCCGTTGGAGGCTTTCTCCAAATGCCATGTTCGACGAGAAGGAAGCCATCAGTCCCTTCTGCAACGCGGAAGCCGTCGGTCGTCAACTCCGAGGCAACGGTCATCTGAGGGGGCTCCATCTCCTGCGCGTTAGCGGGGAGGACGGACCCAAATCCTGTCGTTGCCCCTGCAACTACTGCCCATTTCAGTCTCATTCCCGAATCCTTTGGTGGTCGAATCGGGAAAGAACATATATAGAACATCTGATGTAGGAAAATGAAACGTCAGCGACGCAGAGCGGAGGCTGCGCGGGTGGAGGCAAGTTACGATGGAGATGCCCCCATGCACCAACACCGATCATCCCAATTCCAAGGTCTGCAACTGGAAAACAGCGCGCGCAAGATAGTCGAGCAGCTGGGCGGTGCCTGGTCGCGTTCGCGCGGAATGTGCTGCTGCCCGGCCCACGACGATCGCACTCCTTCGCTAAGCATCACACTCGGAAAGCGCGCAATTCTTGTTCATTGCTTTGCCGGCTGCACGAACGGGGCGGTGATAGAAGCCATGGCCGGGCTCGGAATACGAATTGCGGACCTGTTCGATGGCACGAGTGGTCCGATCGTGGCCGAACCGCGCGAGGAAGTCGCCAATCGCAATGCGCTGAGGCTCTGGCGTGAGGCGTCGACCATCGCTGGCAGCCCCGCCGAGAAGTACCTTGTGTCCAGAGGCATCACGATTTCTTCGCCGGAGCTGCGTTTCCACCCGCATATGCCGCTGGGGCCAAAGGGTGCTGTCCAGTTTCTACCCGCGATGGTGGCGGCCGTGCGCAATGATGCCGGAATTCTGTCGCTGCACCGCTCCTTCCTTGACCTCGACAAAACCAGCTTGGCTTCTTTCGATCAGCCCAGGCGTGCGTTAGGCAGCCCCGGTTCTGGGGCGGTGCGTTTCGCGTACCCGCATGGAGGACGCCTTGGCCTCGCAGAGGGAAACGAAACGACCCTCTCAGCGATGCAAATGTTCAAGGTTCCCTGCTGGGCGACGCTGGGAAACGAACGCTTCGGCTTGGCCACAATCCCGGAATCGGTGCACCAGCTGTATCTCTTTGTCGACAATGATGCGGGTGGGCACCTTGCTGAAGAGCGTGCGCGAGAGGCCTACGCTTGCGAAGGGCGGCTGATTGTCACCAGGCGTCCGGAGCTAACCGGCGACGACTGGAATGATGTGCTCATGCGCTCAGTCCGAGCTGCGGTCTGAATGTCGGTGAGAGGAAAGCGGGCTTGGGGCCTTGTGAGGCCCCCGGGCGGATTTATCCGAACGGACACCCGGACAAACCCAGGGCCTCTTCAGGAGGTCTCTCATGTCACACGCAAATACCGCTTTCGCATTCTCCGATCCCGCCGAGCCGCCAGTGCTGGCAGCGGCGAGGGCGCTGGCCGCCCGGCTCGCTGCAGATCAAGCAATTTCACGGCTCACTGTGAATGCAACGATGGCCGATCACTTCGGCGGTAGCGACGCCGAAGGACGCTGGTCCGTACGCGATGCCCATGCGGCACTTGAATTGGCGCAGGTGTTCTTTCTGGCGCAGGCGACCGAATTCTCACCTGCAATGTCACCCAGCTTTGCCGATGAGGCTTTCACGCGCCTTGAAGGTCTGGTCCCGACCCAGTCCAACCGGAGCGACGAGCAGATCGAGTGGCAACAATTCGCGACGCCGCCCCGTCTGGCCTGGATGGCTGCAAAGGCATGCGCGATTTCTGCCGCTGAACTGGTTCTCGAACCGTCGGCCGGGACCGGGATGCTGTGCGTATGGGCAGCAAAAGCAGCTGCGCGTCTCGCTCTCAACGAGATATCGCCGCTGCGCCGCGAATGCCTGGGCGCCGTGTTTCCAGAGGCGACAGTCACGGGATTTGACGGGGAACTGATCGACGAACTTCTCAAGCCCGACGTGGGTCCGAGCGTGGTGCTGATGAACCCGCCCTATTCACACGGAATCGAAAGGGGCCACGATAGTCGCACTGGCGATCGGCACTTGCGTTCTGCCTGGAAGCGCCTTCTGCCCGGTGGCCGCCTGGTCGCAGTGATGCCCGAATGGTTCGAGCTTCCGAAGTTTCTTGTCGGGATCGCCGGTCCCGTCTCGTTGCGCCTCAACGCGACGATCGAGCGCGGCTTCGTCAAGCAGGGCACGTCTATCTCAACCCGGCTCCTGGTAATCGACAAGGCTGAGGATGGTGACAGCCCGATCATCGCTCAGCCAGCAAACTTTGCCGAGCTTTATTTGCTGATCGATACGCTGCGTGACCGGGTGAGTCTGCCCACCGAGCCCAACATCCGTATCAAGCCAGCCTTGCCACTTCGACTGGTGGCGAACAGTACGAAGCCGGTTCCACTTAAGATCCATCCGGCCGCTGCGGCGCCGTCGATACTGCCGCTTGAATTTACTCCGCTCGAAGCACCTGCGCCGATCGAAAGCCAGATTGGGCATTATTTGCCTTACCGACCGAGCCGGATCTCAATTGCAGATGCGGTCCCGCATCCGAGCCCGCTGGTCGAGTCCGTCGCGATGGGTTCGATAACCGCACCGATGCCCGAAGTGGTGCCTCAGCTTCCTTCGAGTATCGTTGCTGAAGGCGTCTTATCCGCTGCGCAGGCCGAGACCTTGATCTATGCCGCGAGCGCGCATGCCCGCGATCTGCCGGGCCGCTTCGAGCCCGACGACAAGGGTTGCGCCTTGAAGGCGAGCGCCGAGGGGCGCGCCTACCGCATGGGCTACTTTCTTGGGGACGGAACTGGTGCAGGCAAGGGTCGGCAAGTCGCATCTGTCATCTTGGACCGGTGGGTGAGGGGTGAACGGCGCCACATCTGGATTTCCAAGAACGAAGCTTTGCTCGAAGACGCCCGCCGCGACTGGAGCGCGCTCGGTGGCCTTCCTATCGACGTTCAGCCCCTTGGCCAATGGAAGCTCGGTGTCCCGATCGGAATGCGTGAGGGCATACTCTTCGTTACTTATCCGACACTGCGCTCGGGCCGCAGCGACGCGACCCGGCTCGAGCAGATCCTCGAATGGGCAGGGGAGGACTTCGACGGGATCATCGTCTTCGACGAAGCCCATGCGATGGCCAACGCCGCTGGCGGGGAAGGCTCACGTGGCAAGGTCAAGGGATCGGAGCAGGGCATTGCCGGTGTTCGCATCCAGAATCTGCTGCCGCGCGCCCGCGTGCTCTACGCTTCGGCGACCGGGGCATCCGACGTCAATAATCTCGCCTATGCCACCCGTCTTGGCCTGTGGGGGCCCGAGACGGCTTTCGCCAATCGCGAAGGCTTCGTCGCAGATATCCGCGATGGCGGTATCGCTGCAATGGAACTGGTCGCCCGTGATCTGAAGTCACTCGGACTGTACGCGGCGAGGGCACTTTCATTCGCCGGAGTTGAGTACGAGATTCTCGAGCATTGCCTGACCCCCGACCAGGTAGCGGTTTATGACGCCTATGCAGACGCCTGGCAGGTCTTATGCGCAGCTGCGCATAAGATTGCTTATCGCGAGGAAGCGGTAATGCGAAGGAACGCGGCGTAGTCCTGCAAAGCTGCGGAACACTTCGCCGCGTCCTTCACATTATTTTACAGCGTGTCGAGCCACTCCATCAGACTGGCATCTCGCTTCCACGAAGGTGGGGCGTTGCTCGCCGTCGGTGCGCCCACCTGCTCCAGGGCCTTTCGCTTGGTCTCCAAATTGGCCTGAGCATAGTGATTGGTCGTGTCGAGGCTGACGTGCCCGAGCCAACTGCGGATGACGGTGATATCGACCCCGGCGGCAACGAGGTGGACAGCAGTCGCGTGCCGGAAGCTGTGAGGCGTCACATGTTTTGACTGAAGGGTCAGCGTCGATTTCGCGGCTTGTTCCACGTAGGCGCTGAGCTTGAACCGCACCCCTGAGGCCCCCAGCGGCTCACCGTATCGATTGACGAAGATCCGCGCATCGGGCGCACGCGGCTGCCGCTCCAACAGCTTCCTGAGCAATGCCACGGTTTCCGGCCAGAGCGGGCAGATCCGTTCCTTGCGCCCCTTGCCGTAAAGACGCACGAAGTTCGGCGTTTCGAACCGGATCGCCTCGGAACACAGGTCGAGCGCCTCCTGGATGCGCGCGCCGCTATTGTACAGAAACGAGAGCAGCACATGGTCGCGCATCCCTTCGAGTGTCGATCGGTCGGGTTGGGCAAGAATCGCCTCGACCTCCTCGGGCTCGAGGTAGCAAGGCGCAGCGGTGGGTTCCCTCTTCAACGGAACAGCCAGGACCGCTGAGCACTGCGCGATGTATTCCGGGTCCTTGTCCGCCACGAAGCTGAAGAAGCTGCGGATGGCGGCCAGTCGGCAGTTCCGCGTGCCGATCGTGGTCTTGCGGCCATGCTCGGTATAATGGAGGAACGCGCGTACCTCTTCGGCCGAGATGTCGACCAATGTCAGCCGCGCGACCCCGCAGCCTTTTCGCTCCGCGACGAACCGGAGCAGTAGCCGCCAGGTGTCGCGATAAGAACGGATTGTATGGATTGACGCGCTGCGCTGCTCGGCCAGCCACTCCTGGAAGAACGCCCGCAACAATGCGGGCAAGGGATTGCCTTTCCTCATGGCCGCGCCTCCGTGATGAGACGCGGGGCACCGAGCGCGCGGAACCGTTCACTGGCTTCCTGCAACAGTTCCTGCGTGACGGTGATGTAGACCAGCGTGGAGTGGAGATCCCGGTGCCCCATGTAGGTCGATAGGAAGTGCAGTTTTTCCTGAGGGTTAATGCCGGATCGGTACCACTGGAGGATTCGGTTGACCACCATCGAGTGACGCAAGTCATGAACACGGGGCCCTATTCGCCCCGAAGCGGGCTTGAGCCCGGCACGACGCATGACGTTGGTGATCATCGTCGTAACCGCGTTGGGAGTGTATCGATCATTGAAGTGGGCATGCCAGAACAGCCCCGTTTTCGGGTCCTGTGAGCCGCCAGCGCGCCGCCTCGCATCGATGTACGCGCGCAGCTCGACCACGACACTGGCGGATAGCGGCAATATCCTGGTCTTGTAGAACTTCGTTTCCCGGATCGTGATCGTGCCTGATTGCAGGTCCACGTCACCGAGATCGAGCCAAGCCAGCTCGCTTCGCCGTAGCCCGGCACAATAGGCCAGCATGATCATGGTGTAGAGTGTCATGGGTCGCAGGGGAGCATCCGGCGACGGATAGGACCGGGCGGTATCGAGCATGCACCGAACATCCGCCGGACTGAAGATATGCGGCCGCCTGTGCTCACGCCTGATTTCCTGCTCCGGCCGGATATTGAAGCGCCTCGGCGGGATGCTCGGATCAAGACGGAACCGTGCCTTGGTCAGGATCCGCGCCACCTTCTGACATTCCGCCGCGTGATTACGTGTCGGCTTGGCGGCCGCCCAGCTCGTCAGCATTACCTCAAGTGGCCTCTCGGCGAGGTCCAGGCGAGCTTGAAGGAAGCGGTCGAACCGTAGCAGCCAGTGAGCCTGCGCTTCGTATTGATATCCACGGCTGCGCATCAGCATGACATGATCGTGCATGAAGTCGCCAAGCACGCTGCCGAAGGGCGCAGGCCGCCGTAACCCGGCCAAGGCTTCGTCGGGATTGGGGGAAGCCAACGCCCGCCAGATCGGCTTGCTTTGCTTGACGTTGTACTGACGGCGCAGGGTAGCGACCGGATTATCAACGATCAGCGCGATTTCGACGAGGTGATCGAGGAAGCGATCGACAATGCACACCTGATTGAGCAGCGTCTGCAATCGCCATCGGTTTTCCATTTCCTTCAGCCAGGTCTCGAGCATCCGCCGGTCAACTGCCGTATGATGCCGAGCTACTCCCTCGAAGCTGCGAAGGAACCAGCGATAGGTCGGTACGCTTCCCGGTCGGAACTGCGATTTTACCAGGAAGGCGTCGACGACGGTGCGATCGGGATCGTGCCAGGCGCTCATGACAGCAGCTCCGTTCCAGGCACATCGAGTGCCACGGCGCGGAGATCATCTGTCGCCAGCTTGAGATAGGCATTGGTGGATTCGGTGGATCGATGCCCGAGCACATCGCCGATGATCTTTTGCGAGACGGACGCCCGCAGCATTTCGACCGCACGTGCGTGGCGGAAGACATGCGGCCCCCGCTTTCCTGCTGGCACTACGCCTGCGGCGGCCAACCGACCGCGGATCATGCCGTACAAGTTTTCCATTGCCGTGTAGGGAGCAACGGACCGGATGAAGATTTCCCGCGCCCCAACCCTTGGGCGCCCAAGTCGAAGATAGGCGAGGAGCGCTTCACCAACAGTCACCATTAGCGGCATGTACGAGTACGCATTGGTCTTGGTGTGGCGGATACGCAGGGATTCTGCGCGCCAGTCCACGTCCTCGAGCCGAAGTCGGCAGATCTCACCTTCGCGAAGGCCATACGTGGCAAGCAGCTGAAGTATCGCATAATCGCGCAGTCCGCGTGGCGATCTGTCCTCCTTCGTTGTCGCCAGAACCGCGGCGATCTGGCTCCTTTCCAGCGTCGAGGGCACATCTTCGTAGGCATAGAGCATGGGGCCGATGATGTGTGGCGTCAGATCGGTCGGGATGCGTCCCGTCCGATGCAGATAGCGCACCACCGAGCGGAGGCGCTCAGCTACATCGGCTAATGATTTTCGCCGCAGACCCGGCGCACGCATGTCCATGTAGAGATCGACTTCCACGACGCCCAAGGTCCGGAGACTGGGAGCGCCGCCGCGGTCGAACTGCCATCGCAGGAAGTTTCGCGCCTCCCACATAAGCGCCGCAATGCTCGCGCTTGCCAGCCCGCGCTCATCGCGCAGCCACGCCTCATATTCGTCGCAGATTTCGTGTCGATGCTCGGCATCGGGACCGATCATTTCGGCGTCCGGGGGCCATTTCCCTTGAACTAGCCGAAGGAGCTTGGCGATCGCGGAGCGCGGCAACATGTGCCAGCGTGGACTAGGAGGTCGACCATACTGGACCTCAAAATCCTGAGATGCATAGATAAAATACTGATCGACCTGCACGGGCGTCACGGCCTCGACCTGGAGATCGCACTCGGCCAGATAATCGAGAAACGCGCGTGCGTAGAGGCGATTGTTCGCGACGACCACCGGGTTGTAATTCTGCGCCGTGAGCAAATTCGAGAGTTCGGCTATCAACTCGTCGTGTAATTTGAGCATGATTGACTCCTCAACTGGTCCAGAGACCGCCGAGGTTCGCAATCAAAATAATGCGGAGCAACTGCGTGCCGCGCCCCAGGAATCCCGCGCCTAAGCCGCGTTCCTTCGCATTACCGCTTCCTCGCGATAACAGGTCTTATGCGCAGCTGCGCATAAGATTCCCCAGGCGTCTGCATAGGCGTCATATACCGCTACCTGATCGGGGGTCAGGCAATGCTCGAGAATCTCGTACTCAACTCCGGCGAATGAAAGTGCCCTCGCCGCGTACAGTCCGAGTGACTTCAGATCACGGGCGACCAGTTCCATT
>Ga0209023_10003793_pt1 | contig 17720 bp, 8 predicted proteins | sample LakOneMetagenome_FD_187468 | JGI IMG/M metagenome (GOLD analysis project Ga0209023, IMG submission 187468) | Freshwater and sediment microbial communities from Lake Erie, Canada (SPAdes) (version 2) | ecosystem: Environmental > Aquatic > Freshwater > Lentic | place: Lake Erie, Canada | collected... | reverse complement strand
CGGCAGTTGGTATGTCGAATCGCTGACGCAAAAGATGATCGACGGCTGTATGGATTATTTCGAAAAGATCGACGGTTTCGGCGGCATGGTCGAGGCGGTCGAGGCCGGTTTCCCGCAGCGAGAGATCCAAGAATCTGCCTATCAATATCAAAAAGCCGTCGAACGAAACGAACAGGTCATCGTCGGCGTCAACAAATACGCCATGGACGAGGGCGAATCGACCTATAAGATCCTCCAGATCGACGAAAGCGTCCGCGACCACCAATTGCTGCGAATGGAACACGTAAGATCCGTCCGCGACTCCGGTGCCGTAACCAACGCCCTCGAAAAACTAAAACAAGCCGCTTATTCCGATGAAAACACGATGCCTTCGATCATCGAGGCAGTCGCCGCCTATGCCACGGTCGAGGAGATTTGTGTGGCATTGCGGGATGTTTACGGTATTTATGAGGAACCGGCGTTTTAGATAGGGTTTACGTTCTAGCTGCTGGCTGCTAGCTACCGGCTACTAGCCAGGAATTTCTTACTAGTGGCTGGCAGCTAGAGGCTAGTAGCTAGAACCAAGCTATGCAAAATTTTAGAAATCTCACGGTTTGGCAAAAGGCTCACGAACTGGTGCTTTTGATCTATGAGGTGACCGCTGATTTTCCGAAAGAAGAACTCTTCGGCCTGAGAACCCAGCTACGGCGCACCGCTGTCGATGCGGCAGGCTATATTGCGGAAGGCAGCGGCAAACCGACTGACGAAGAATTCAGCATCTGTATTGGCAAGGCTTTGGGGTTGACGAACCGGCTGGAATATTTCGGACTTGTGGCTCTCGACCTAGCTATCGTTGATCCGGAAAAATATGAGATGTTGAACAAGCGAATCGTCGAGCTATCCAAAATGCTCAGCTCTTTCTGGAAAAAACTTAGATAGCGTGGACGAAATTCTATCCATAACTGAACCCACTACCGACAACTTGCCAAGCCTCGGCGATCGCGGTGAGGCTTTGGCGGTGGAATATTTGACCAAACGGGGTTGCCGCATTGTCGTTACCAATTTTAAGGTTCCGGTCGGGCGTAACAGCAAGGGTGTTTCGGTAACCGGAGAGATCGATATTATTGCGATCGATGGCGAGACACTTTGTTTTATTGAGGTCAAGACGCGGCGGTCGGATGACTTTACGCCGGTGATCACGGCGGTCGATCTGAAAAAGCAGCGGCAGATCACACGGACGGCGAAGGTCTATCGCAAGATCTTTGCGATCCGGGATGTGGAATACCGATTCGACGTCGTTACCATCCTGATGCCGAAAAATGCTGACCCGACGATCGATCACATCAAGGGATTTTGGACGGAAAGCAAATTTCGCAAGCGGAATTGGAATAACAATGCGTGGTACGACTTTTCGTGAACCATCCGCGTCCTAAACGCGTACTGAATCAAAGAACAACCTAAAATTATGAAAATATCGCTGATCTTATCGACGTTACTTCTATCGTTTTCTGCCATTGCGGCAATTGCACAGCAACCGGCATTGATCGACCGCGAGATATTTTTTGGCAATCCGGAATATTCGGGAGCCCAGATATCGCCGGACGGCAAATTCATTTCGTTCATCAAACCGTACAAAGATACGATGAATATCTGGGTAAAGGGCGTCGATGAACCGTTCAATGCGGCTCGTCCGATGACGGCGGATACGGCGCGGCCGGTTCGCAGCTATTTTTGGTCGCGTGACGGTAAATACATATTGTTTGTGCAGGATAAGGGCGGCGACGAGAATTTTAATGTTTATGCTGTCAATCCGTCGGACAAGCCTGCGGCCGGGTCCGACGTCCCGACTGCCCGAAATATCACTGACGGAAAAGGCATTCGTGCGATGATCCAGTTGGTGCCGCAATCGGACCCGGACGCGATCTATGTCGGGATCAACGAGCGTGACAAAGCTTGGCACGATCTCTACAAGATCAAGATCTCCACCGGCGAGCGTACGCTGATCAGCGAAAACAAAGACCGGTATCAGGGCATGGTCTTCGACAACACGGACAAGATGCGGATGGCCGTGCGGTCTGCGCAGAATGGCGATACCGAGTTGCTGGCCATCGGTGAAGACGGCAAGGCGACCAAGATTTACGAATGCACATCGTTTGAAACGTGTTCGCCTGTGGGCTTTAACAAAGACAACAAACGCGTCTATATCCAAACCAACAAAGGCAGTCTCGATCTCATAGAACTGCAACTTCTCGACCTCGCGACCGGCAAGACGGAAAAGGTCGAGAGCGATCCGCTTGGCAAGGTCGATCTGGACGCAATCAGCTTTTCGGACGTCACGCACGATATCATCGCGACGACATACGAAGACGACCGCGTTCGCGCCTATTGGAAAGACAAAAAATACGAAAAGGACTACAACCTCATCAAGAAACGCCTCGGCGATCGCGAGATCAGCTTTAATTCGGCCACGGCTGACGAGAGCAAATTTATCGTCGCGACATTTAGCGATGTCGATCCGGGAACGGTCTGGCTATATGACCGCAAAACTGGTGGACTGACGACGCAGTATCAGGTCCGCGAAAAGCTGGATCGGAACGCTCTTTCGCCGATGACAGCGGTTCGGTATAAATCGTCGGACGGCCTCGAGATCCCGGCGTATTTGACGCTGCCAAAAGGCCTCACGGCCAAGAACCTGCCGGTCATTATATTCCCGCACGGCGGTCCGTGGGGCCGCGATTCTTGGGGCTACAATACTTACGCACAATTCTGGGCGAACCGCGGTTACGCCGTTCTCAGTCCCAATTTTCGTGCCTCGACCGGTTACGGCAAGAAATTTCTCAATGCCGGCAACAACGAATGGGGCCAGAAAATGCAGGACGACCTGACTTACGGGGTCAAGTATTTGATAGATCAGGGCATCGCCGATCCAAAACGCGTCGGCATCATGGGCGGCAGCTATGGCGGTTATGCGACGCTCGCGGGCGTGGCGTTTACGCCGGACACATATGCTGCGGGCGTAGCGATCGTTGCTCCGTCGAATCTGAAAACGCTGCTCGAATCGATCCCGCCATATTGGGAGCCGATCCGTGAGTTGTTTTACAAACGAATGGGCGATCCGCGAACTGAAGCCGGCCTCGCGCAGATGAAGCGTCAATCGCCGCTCTACTCGGCCGACAAGATCAAAACGCCGCTGATGGTCGTGCAGGGTGCCAATGACCCGCGTGTCAACAAACGCGAGGCCGACCAGATCGTCATCGCTCTTCGTGACCGTAACTATCCGGTCGAATACATCGTCGCACCTGACGAAGGCCACGGCTTTGCACGTCCGGTAAATAATTCGGCGATGATCGCCGCGTCGGAGAAATTTCTGGCGAAACATCTCGGCGGGCGTTATCAGGAATCGATGACACCCGAGGTCGCAAAACGTCTCGGCGAGATCACAGTCGATCCGAAAACGGTGACGCTGGCAAAGGCAGCCGATACATCGGCACCATCGTCTGGTTCGGCTGCGAACCTTACCGGAAAATGGACTCTTGTAGCAGACGCGGGTGGCCAGGTGATCTCGATCGCGGTGGAATTCAAACAGACCGGATCGGATTTTACGGGAGCGACATTCTCGCAAATGGGCAATGGCACGATCACGGGCGGCAAGGTTAACGGCAAAGATTTTACCGGAACACTTAACGCCGATATTAACGGCCAGATCGTTACCTTTGGGATCGCCGGTGCTATCGACGGCGATAAGATAAGCGGAACGTTCTCGAATCCCGGATTTGGCTCGATTCCCTTTACCGCGACTCGCGATAAATAGCTCTTACCATTTAACAATAAAATGCCCGGCTCAAACGAGCCGGGCATTTTTGTTTTTCTAGGGCAGTGAATTGGCCTTATTTGTCGCGACTGAGGTTCACCCTCAACCCTAGTCTAAACATCCTGCCCGCATCCGGCCGTAGGATCGGCAGCGGTTGGCCGGTATTGTCGAATTTTCCGATGCTGGCATCTTTGTTGTTAAAGATGTTCTCGACACTCGCAAATACGGCATAGTTCTTTCGAATCGTCTTTGCAGCGTACGCGTCAAATAGCTGGAACGCCTCGGAGCTTAACTGGCCCTGAACGACGCGGTTCGATTGCGATGACGCCTTCCAATTCGAATACAGGCTCGCCCGGATGTTTGCCTGCAGTCCGAGTTTTTCGTCGGAATACGCGAGTTTCAAGAATCCCTGATGTTTGAATCGCTCGGGCAGGAAAGCACCGTTCGTCTTGTTGCGTGCATCGAGGTATGTGTACGCCGAGCTGACAGAGAATTTGCCAGGAAGCTTGACGTCAGCACTCGCCTCGACGCCTTGTGTAAATATCTTCGAGATATTGTTGTAAACGATCAGCAAACGAAACGGCCGGATCGGGTAATTGGCCGGATCTAATCCAATGCTGCTGATGTATTGATACGCCTGACCGATCGTCAATGCACCCGGCGACGGGAACGGCAGCACAAATCCGATCGTCTGCGGATCGATCAGATTCACGACGTCATTCCTAAAGAAATTGACGCCGAAACGGTAGTTCTTTTTCGTGCTCGAATATTCCGCCCCGACCTGCCACGAACCAGAATGCTCAGGGCTCAGATGCGGGTTGCCGAATACCTGATAGAAATTCGTCGGATTATAGAATTTGTAATAGAGTTGACCGAGGTCAGGTGCACGAAATCCTCGTCCCCACGAAGCGTGGATGTTGATACGGTCGGTCGCACGTATATTAAGGCCGATCTTTGGCGAAACGGCGGCCCCGAAAACCGAATGTTTGTCGTATCTTAGGCCGAGTGTGAGCGTGGCCCAATTGGTCAGACTGATCTTGTCCTGTCCCCACGCAGTAGATGTGTCTGCGCGTTCGCCGGAATTCGTCGCCAGGCGATTGATGCCGCGATAACGGTCGGTCGACCATTCGGCACCAAACTGCACGATCTGCCGCTCGCCGATGATCTGCATTACCGACGCATCGATCCTGCCATACCGCTGAAACAGGTTGTCGTCAGGAAACGTCTGGCCGTTTGCGAATGACGTTTTGCCATACTCGTCGTAGCGTGAAAAATAGCCGCGAGCCTGAATGACCGTCTTCGAAGTTGGCGTCCAATTGGCGGTGAGGCCGTAGTTTTGGGTGATGTCGCGCGTATTGTCGAATTGTTTACCCGATGCGTAGTTCTGCGTCGGATCGGGTTCGCCGATCGAACGTCCCCTTGCCCGGCCCATGAACACATTGCCCATGCCGGTAATATAAAACCGTGGCGAGAACTCCCATTTTTGTTTCGCGAACAGATCGTAACGGTGAAATCCTGCTCCCGTCGTATCGAACGTTGCAGGTGTCAAATCAAATTCGTTCTGCTTATCGCGGGTGAAGCTAAAGAAACCGCTGTACGCATTTTTCTTAACACCGATCTCCGCGCCTTGGCTAAGGACACCAAAATTACCGCCCGATAGCGAAAAGTTTGCTGAAAAAGGCTTCGTCGGTTCTCGCGAGATGAGATTTACAACCCCACCGATCGCGTCCGAGCCATACAGCGCCGACGCGGCACCCTGGACGATCTCGACCTGCTCGATCTTGCCGGTCGATTGACGGTCGAGATTGATCGTTCCGCTTTTGATCCCGCGGGCAGCGATGATCGGAAATCCGTCAAGCAAAACTAAAGCCTGCCGCGAGCCGACTCCCTGGATCTGTTCACCGGCAACGCCGCTGACCGTTCCGGTGTCCGAACCGAGACGCGTCTGAACGCCGGGCACTTCCTTGAGAACCTCGCCAACCGTTTGATAGCCCTTTTCTTGATCTCCTTGCGGGTGACGACGTTGACGGCCGTGTTCAGGCTTTCCTGCAGCTCGGCCTGCCGCGAACCGGAATACACCGTGACCGTCTCGCGAAGGGCTTCTGGTTCGAGTGTGAACATCAGATCGGCCCGGTTGCCCTCGATCGTCTCAGACTTGTTGGCAAAACCATTTGCCCGTGCAACGATCACGTATTTCGCCGAGCTTAGTCCGGCAAAAGAAAAACGGCCTTCGCCGTCGGTATTCGCGAGCCGTTCGAGACCTGTTGCAGCATTTCGTAAGACAATAACTGCTCCCGCAACCGGCATTCCGGCCGCATCCTTGACCTGCCCGCTCACCGACACCGATTGGGCCGCGATCGGGGCTACAAATAAAATTGCTGAAAGAAATATTAGTAAAAGGTTCGTTCGAAAATTCATAACAACTCCAAATCCATTTAAACGCCCATCAGTTCGGGCCGCCGTTACCACATTATCAAGACGCTCAGGTGATAGCATGGTTTCAACTTTGTCGAGATGCTTATCACGCTTATTAGAGTCCGTAATCGTTCTGGAAACATACCGGAATCAACGATAGATCCGGCCTTCTCAGAAACGACTATTCGCAATGAGCGTGCCGCCTGTAAATGTAAGTAAATATTGGAGCTTGGAATTAGCAAGTGTGAGAAAGTCCGCGTTTGAGTAGGTGAGAGTGCGAATTTTCTCAGTGTTTTTGAGTCGCGAGTCCTCAAAAATGAGGCTTCTGAAAACTCGCGATTAAAATACTAGTTTGTTGTGTTAGCGTTTGCTTCGCGGCTGCTTGGCGTCGGTCAAAATCACAAAATCGCCAATGTCCGTATCCTTCGCCTTATCAAACGTTTTGAAATCTTCTTCGTAACGCATGGTCACGACGAGGACCTTTGTCTTCGGGCTATATTTGAGAAGGTGCTCGACGGTGCCGAGGCGGCTTTCGGTGTGGAATGCTCCGTTGAGGTGAATGACTAGCGAACCCTTGTTTGCTTTGAGGTGTTCGGCGACCGAATTGGACATCGTCGCGTCCCACAGAGATTGCGAGGCGAGGATCTTGTCGATGCCCATCTGAGCCTCGGGACTCGGGCCCATGAGGGCTTTGAATTTGGCGGCGTAAGCGGCGGACGGTTCACCGTACGGCAGTGGAGCGATCCACGCTTTTGCTTCTTTCGTCAGGCCGTTAAGAACGTCGCGGCCATTTCGCGAGACCATGTTGACGTAACGACGCGGCGCGTTCGCGGCAATAACGCTAAGGCGTTTTTCCTTGGCGAGTTCAAGCAGCGGGCGGTAATCGGTCTTGTAATTTCCCCACGGACGCGAACTCGCGAGAAACTGAGCCTCGGTGATCTGGCCGTTGAGATATTCGTTGACGACGACCTGAGTGTCGCGTTCGAACATCTCCATCGACAGGGCGACGCGGCGTTTCGCACCGTATTGCTCGATCGTTCGTTTGAATATCTCGGCCTGAATGGCATGTGCGACCGAATCGTCGTGCTGTTCGCCAAGGAAAACCGCGTCAACGCCGCCGATCGCTTTGATTATCTGATCGATCGTAACGGGATTGCCCTTGGCGTCGAAGGCCCGAAATTGGTCTTCGGAATATGCGATCTGACCAAGAGAAATTGCGGCGAGTGCGAAGATCAGCGACAAAACCACAGCGATTTTCTTAATTTGAAATTTCATATAATAAGACCCGAATTATCACTCGCCGCATATGATCTGCGCAGCGAGGAGCGGTAATGTAAGTTCGTGATGCCCGGTGATCGCGTAGCCGCGCCCGGCACCATCGGCAGTCGGGCGGCGGACGACGTTTGTCAACGGGCGGTATTGCTGGATAAAGTCGAAGTTGGCGGTCGTGATACCGGTCAGTTCATGGCCGAGGTTGCGAACGACCGTCACGGCCTTGAGAAATATCTCGGGCATCGTCACCGCCGACCCGAAATTGAGATAAACGCCGCCGCCATTCATCTCGCGGACCAGCCAGCAAAAGAGTTTGAAATCAGTATGCGAAGTCCCCCCCAACGCCGCACCGTCACAACTGCTGTGAAAATGCCCGATGTCAGCGCCGATCGTGAGATGAGCGGTAAATGGAATTCTCGCATCGTAAGCAGCACACAACAGCGATCTGTCCGCATTTGGCGGCGTCATCGACGCGACTTCCCTGCCCATTGCTTCGCCGAGCCCGATATCATCGGACTGCCCGCGTTTAGCGGCTGCATTTAGAATTTCACCCGTCTCACGTGCCGCACCAAAATCGCCTTTACCAAGCGTCGCATCGACATCTTCGCTCGTAAAACCAACGAGCGCGATCTCGGTATCATGCACCAGCACCGACCCATTTGCAGCGATCGCGGAAACAAAACCGCGCCGCATCAGATCGATGATTATCGGCGAAAGCCCGGTCTTAACAACATGCCCGCCAATACCCCAGATGACCGGTTTCCGGAGCTGCTTCGCACGCCGGATGCTCGCCGCGACTTCACGGAGCGATCGCACCGCCAGAATATCGGGAAGTTTCGACAGAAATCCATTTAGAGTTTCGTCCTCGCCGGTCGGCGTCGCAAAGTCCGCCACGGTCACCTTGCTCGGCCGCGACGACAGCTCATACGTCTTTATCTCGCTCAGATCGATCGGTTGTATTGAGTCGTAAATGGACATGCGTCAGTAGTCAGTAGTCAGTAGTCAGTAGTCAGTAGTCAGTAGTCAGTAGTCAGTAGTCAGTAGTCAGTAGTCAGTAGTCAGTAGTCAGTAGTCAGAATATCGAAATCGGAGAACGAAATACAGAGGGTAGACCAAGAATTCGAAATAAGGAAGGCAGTGGCCAGAGTCTTAAACTCCGGCCACTGCCTTCAGTCCAAAAGCCTATCGGCAATTACTACTGTAGAGGATCAGCGACAAAATCGATGTCGTTGACGCTATCCGTCAGGCTGATAACCCTGCTCGGCACCTGGAAGGTAAACCGTTTCGAGTTAACGGTGACGACATACGTCTCACCCGCCTGGAGATTTTCTATCGAGTAGTAACCAAGCGATGCGGTCTTGACGATGATCGGCTGAGCCAGACTATTGCCCGTCACCACGATCGCTGCATTCTTGATACCAGCCCCATTCTCCGTTGTCACACGTCCCGCGATCGAGACACCCGCAGCGGTTGGCCCAAGACGCTCTTTAGCTCCAATGTCGGGAATTCCGCCTGCGAATCCAACCACGGATCTCGTATTACCGTCGATATCATCAAGAACCGAGACCGCGACACCCTTATCCTGAACCGGCGTTCCGAACAATGTTCTCAGATCTGTCGCCGATGTAAACAGAGGATCTGCACTGATCGAGGCTCCGTCCTGGCCGCTCGCGGTTTGCCAATTGGCTAACGAGACGCGGGCCGACGTTAAGAAGCCAACATTCTGAGCAAAATAATCATTATTATTGATGCTCGAGAAAATCGTGTTTCCCGCCGTCGAGGCGTCGTAAATAGCATATCGAGTTCCGAGCGTCTGTGTGTTCGCAAAAATATTGTCTCGCAGATCGATTGACCCGACCGTGGTAACGGCCGCGGCAATATTGATGCCGGCGGTGATGCCACTCGCTGCACCCGCGCCCTGATTGGTATTCAAACTAACCGAATTATAGTAGATGTTGTAGCCACCACCCGTTTCGATCATTATGCCGTAACCATTGTCCGAAGATGCTACGCCATTGAAGCCTTGCGACGCGACATCTGAAACAAAGTTGTTGGCAACAATCAGGTTTGAAGAAGTCGAGGTAGCACTCAAATATATTCCGTTGCTTCCCCAGCCGGTAGTGTTATTTTGCTTAATGTCACGTATTTCATTTCGGGTAATCGCTCCTCCGCTAATAACTCCACCTACCTGTATGCCGCTCATCGTAGATGATGTTCCTGTTGACGAGCTTACCCCGCTAATGACGTTCTGCGTAACCGACATATTCTGGGCATTAGAAAGTATCACTCCCCGGAAACCCAGCTTGTCTGCGACGGTCGCTGACCCGAATGCATTGGATTGTACAATCCAGTTCTGATCAAACGTGGCCGCATTACCACTAATGAAAGCCCCGTTTTGAACCCGGATGATCGAGTTGTTCAGGATGGTATTATTTGACTGCGGAAATTCAGCCGCTGCGCCAAAGGTCGTGCCGCTGCTGGAGAGTATGCCTTGGGCTGTAAACGGAGTGTCGCCAGCAATATTCAGATTCTTGAACGTGTTGTTGTTAGCTCCGCTTGTAGCGTTTGTAGCGTTCCAGATCGCAGCACCGTTGCCCGTGATGTTAATCGTCAAACTGCGGTCAGCGCCGCCGGACAATGAACCGTCGATGGTTACGCCGTCCGCGCCGTTAAGCTTGATAAGATTGACTGCGGATGTGCCGGAGATGGAACGGGCCACTCCGCTCGGTTTTATCAAGACGGTAAAGCCACCCGCGATTTCATTCAAAGCGACCGTGCCGTTTTCGTTGGTCAAATTGGAGGTGATGTTGATAATCAGGTTGCCGGTTGCTCCGAGGTTGTTAATCGCGTCGAAGATACCGCCCGGATTGGTCAAACTGGTGTAGTTGCCGCCTGCGCCTACAGTGTACGTGCCGCCTGCGAGCGGAGCCGCAATCGTCAGCGTTCCGGCGATTTCATTATTTGCCGGAACAGTGTCGCCGACAAGTTCGGCGGTTGCCCGAATGAAGTAATTTCCAGCCGTCGCAATCGAAGTGCTCGGGAAAGTAACGGTGGCAGTTGCGATAGAAGCCAATGAAGGAATCGTCGCCGTCTGGTTGTATATGACCGCCGTGCAAGACACATCCGAGCAGATTCGATAGCGAACCGGGACGTTGGTTTGACTGGCAGTGCCGTTGTTGGTGAACGAAGCCTGCGGCGAGAAAGTCGAGCCTTGCAGTTTAACGCCGCCGTTTAACGGGTCAATAAAGGCTGTCGCCTGAACATCGTTGGTAACCGGAAGTATGCCGTCGAATTCATCCGCACCACGATCGTAAAGAGCATTAGCACCCGGTCTCGACTTGCCATCAAAATCATTCGTTACTGAAGCGATAACAAATCCTGTGTCCCTAGCAGGCGATGCGGCTGTAAGATGGAGATTCGTAGCAGAGACCCATAGCGGATCCGCGAACGAACTATTGACTTCTTGGGATGTGGCAGTCTGCCATGCAGGGAAATTGGCTGAATCCGTACCTGCAATCACACCAAAGATCGCACCTACGCCGGTTTGGTTATAGAGATTGTAGTTCAACGTCATCGCGGTAAGAGCGTTAAGGTTGAGAATGTAGTGCTTGCCCGTACCAACTCCATTAGAACGATTGTTGACGTAAATGTTGTTACGTACGTCGGTCAACGTAGTCGTCGTAAGTCTAATGTGAGCAAAAGTGCTTGCCGTTCCAGCTCCAACACCGGTTCCCGAAATAAGAACACTGTTATTAAAGAAATTATCGTTTGAGGTGCTGAGCGTATCTTCCCGAAATCCAGCAATCGACAATGCACCCGACGTCAAACTCGCTCCACCGGAGTCCGTGCCCAACAATATCATGTTGTTCCGGAAAGTCTCGGCGCCATTAAACGTGTAGATACCATTCAATACGGCTGCTCCCGAACTCGCGATAGTATTATTCTGTACGAGGTTACGCTCAACAATATTGGTTGCAGAAGTAATGCTCGAATTGCCCCAATATATGCCAGTCACGACCACCGCCGCAGTGGCATTAGTATTACTGAGATTCTGTACTGTGTTTCTAGCGATCGTTTGACCGCCGACTGTGCCGCCCACACTAATACCCAAGTTCGATGGTGTCGAAATCGCACTCGTGCTACCACTCAAAGTTGTGAGGTTAGAAACAGAATTGTCTGTAGCGACGACATTCCCGGCCGACGACGATATTCCGACTAACCGGTTTGAAGTACTGGTACTAGTACTATTCAAATTAGCATTTCTCACGACATTTCCTACTCCCGGCCCTCCAATCGTTATGGACGCACCAGAATTAGCGTTGAGTATGCCCTGAAAAGTTGCTAAACCGGTGGCAGTACCGAATGTCGTACCGATATTCGATAAGCTTGCCCCTGTCGTCAGGTTGCCCATTCGCAGGTTTGGATTGGTTGCGTTACCGACCGTGTTTGATGAAATAACTACCGGACCAACCGTTCCTGCTGCCTCAATACCTTTTATGCCGCCGGCGACCGAAGCGGTCGTTCCCATCGAATCAAGATTTTGAATGGTATTGTTCTGAATGTTTACCGTATTGGCACTTGTAACATAGATGCCTGAAATCACTCCACCGGATGTTGTCGTGGCAGCATAAATAGAGCTTGAAGCGGTACCGATCGAGTTCCCCGAGGTTGTCCCTATGTTTACGTTTCCTGACGTAACGCAAATCCCGCAGAAAATGCCGGTTGTCGTAGTTGCTCCGCTAGAGGTGTAAAGGGCGTAACCTGCGACCGTATTGTTTTGAATGTTTGAAACCGTCCCACCGGCCGTAAACACGCCATTGATTGCAATGTAGCGTGTTGCATTGGCCGTACCCGAGGCCGTGTAGGCCGTCGGGAAACCCGCCAAGGCAACCGTATTACCTACAAGGCTTGTTGTGCCCGTCCCCGCGGAATTAGCATATCCAAGCGTGTTTCCCGTGATCGTGTAGCCCGACCCAACGAGAACGTTTATGCCATTGTGGGTGTTGCTGGTTGTGTATGTTCGAGTAGCAGTTTGGAAAAGCCTATTATTTGTGATGGTCCAGGTCGAACTTGCCGAATTTACGTTGATGCCGCTTGTTGCTCCACCCGCATTAAAGTAATCCGAAATGTTGTTACCCGAGATTGTAATTCCGCTATTGTCGATAGCAGTGCTTGTACCAAATGAATATATTCCGTTGATCGGATTCCCGCCCGCATTCGAGGAAATATTATTATTCGTTATCTGATTTCCGTCATTGCCGGTCGTCGTACCTGTTGCAAAATAAATGACCCCGAATCCCGACGAACCAGCGGCCCCGGTTGCACCTAGAATAGACGAGTTCGTTACAGTATTATTCGTAGCATCGGCAATAAAACGAATAGTGCTAGCAGCAATTGCGGTTGATGTGTTTGATATTGTCAACGCATTACCAGCGACATTCAACCCATCAAACTTTACATTATCGGCTCCGTTCAAATCAACTAAATGGCCGGCAATTGCTCCGGAAATCGTCCTGGCACCACCGCCAGTCGGCGAAATTGTAACGGAGGTCCAAGTTCCTGCATTTAATATTGCTGACACTCCTTCAGTCGTGTCTGCAGAAACTGAGATTGAAATCACATTGCCTGTTTGAGCGGAACCGTTAATTGCAGTAAAAGCACCACCTAAAGTCGTATATGGCCCATCAGCAGCCGTTGAACCTGCGACGGTGATCTGCGACGAAGCGTTTGACGCGGCTAATGACACAAAGAACAGTGCGATTGCGAAAATTACCAATTTGTACGACGATTTGCGATTTGACATAAGATCTTGACCCGAGAACGGATATACTCCTCTAAATTCTAATTCAAAGCTGTTGGGCGTAGATGGGGCTACGGGTTTGCACAGCAAAAACCATTAAGATGGCGACACGTAACCTTTGCGGGTTTTTGGTCTGAATATCTAAATTAATATGGACTTTTCTCCGTAATTATAAATTAATATAGTCCAAAGTCAAGCCATTTTATTCATTCGGTTTTAACGTAAACGCGGAATGCTGGCAAAATTCCAAAAAAATGCCCGTCGACATTGATCGACGGGCTCACTGGATAAAAAGGAAGGAAACGACTCGACGGAAAACTTTCCCATCAATTCGGTTACGGCTCCGCCACAAAATCGATATCGCCAACGCTGTCGGTTAGATTCACCAATCGAGACGGGGCGGTGAATAGGTAGCGTTTTGAGTTGACGGTCACGATGTACGATTCGCCGGTGTCGAGATTGTCAAAGCTGTAATAGCCCAATGAACCGGTCCGCGTCATCTTCGGAGCCGGCAGATGATTACCGCTCAGCACGATGATCGCATTTTTAACGCCATTACCATCAGCCGTCATTATTCGCCCTCCGAGCGTCGCATTTGCAGCCGTCGGGCGGCCGACGATATTGACGGCACCCGATATGAACCTCGCAAACAGCGGATCACCGTTCATATCACTGAGGTACTGCTCGGCCAGATCGCTCGTGAATGTTATCGGCGTCGAACCGGCAACGGCATCCTTCGGCACGTAGAACGTCAGAAGCACCGTGTGCTTCGTCTGAGCAGGTACGATCACCTGACCCGCAGGCATATCTAACAGAACACCGATCTCGCCCTCGGCAGCATTGTCGTAATTGACCGTCAATGCCCCGCCGTTAACCGATGACCCGGCACTGACGACCACACCGCCCGGACTCATCGAGAGCCGCCGCGGATCGAAATGGATCGTGTAACCGTAAGAATTCTCAATTCCACGCTGTTCGAGTTCGACGGCCACAGTAACGTTTTCACCGAGATTTGCGTTGCCACCAATTAAGCGAATATCCGTCTGGCTGACGAGATCGTCCACTCGGCCGTCAGGGTTATTGCCCATTTCGAACAAAGGCACAAACGGCACCGCTGAGGTCGGTCCCGCCGCAGGTTTCAGCACACCGGCGATATCACCGTTGATAAATCGGCGTAAAACCGTGATGTCGCCAGAATTCAACCTGCCGTCACCACTCGGAACATATGGGGCACAATCGGCCCGCTGGAATTCGTTGATCGCGGGGTTCGCCGTTGACAAACCAGCCACCAACCGCCGTAAACGTGACAGATCAAGTCCATCGATCGCACCGTCTCCAGTCCCGACCGGTGGAGCCGGCAGCGGGCCCATGTAGGCAATATCCGCTTCATATCCCGCTCCGACGACGACCGGATCAACGATCGTCAAGGTCGCAGATGAGAGTCCGAGCGCCGCACCGCCGGTCGCGTTGCTCAGGGTCAATCCGACGGTCTCGGCCGACTCAGGCACCGCGTCATTGCACAGTGTAACCTGGAACGAATCAGAAGTCTGATTTGCCGCCAGACTGATCGTTCCCGATGTTGCGACATAGTCGCCGCCGCTGCCGCACACTCCTGCCGTTGCTGTACCGCCGCCGCCGGTTGCGTACTGCACGCCGACGGCATTTCCGGCCGCACCGGTTCGCGTCACGATTATGGTCGCTGTAGCTCCTTCGTTACCGCTGTACGTGGCAGAGCTAAACGCCAATATCGGTTGAGAGTCGTCGTTTGTGATAGTTCCCGTACCGGTTCCCGTAAGGACGGTGATACCCGGAGCCACGGTCGAAATATTGACCGTAAAGGTTTCGGTCGGTTCAAATACATTGTCACCGTTGACGGTAATATCGATGCTTCCCGTCGTGCTGCCCGCCGGGATCGAGATGGAACCGCTTGCTACGCCGACGTAATCGTTGTCCGCCGTCATCGCCGAACCGTCGTTGGTCGAGTAGCTGATCACCGTTGCCGTCTGGCTTGCCGCCGTCATTGTTACCGGGAACGAGAATGTACTTGTACCGCTCAACCCTTCATTTTGGGTCACATTACCTATCGAAACGGTCGCCGCATCATCACTCGAAATGGTTCCGATGCCCGGATTGCCGTTGCCTATCGTGCCAACGACCGTCGCATTCGATGGTGTTGCTAATGTAAGGTTAAACGTCTCGGTCGGCTCAACCACCGTGTCCGCACAGATCGTGATCGCCACCGTTTTCACCGTCTCGCCCGCCGCAAAACTAAGCGATCCGGATTTCGATATGTAATCGACAGGATAACCGCTACACGATCCGCCGCCGGTCGCCGTACCGCCGCCCGTACTGTAATTGACGGTCGAGGTGAGTTCGGTCGCACCCGTGAGCGTAACTGTAAATTGAGTATCGACAACGCTTGGCGTGCCGGTAAATTCGACATTATTGACCGAGATCGTCGGTGCCGCGTCGTCGTTGTTGATCGTTCCCGTTCCGTCAGTTCCGGCAATTGCGTCAGAACTGCTGCTCGAAACATCAAGAGTAAATGTTTCGTTGTTTTCGTAAACCGAATCGCGGTTGACAAGAACCGTTACCTGCTTTTGCGTTTCGCCCGGCAGGAATGTGACCGGAGTCAACGGAGTCGCCGTAAAGTCAGTACCGGACGCAGCAGTTCCGCTGACGGTTGCATAGCTGACCGTCGCGTTTAGCTGCGTTAGACCGACCTTATTCAGATCGAACGTGAAGCTGGTAGTTCCGCCGCCGCTTCCCTCGGCGATTGTCACGTTAGTTGCATTTATCGTTGGAGCGGTATCGTCGTTATTGATCGTTCCGGTCGCCGTGCCGCTAGCTGTCGATGCCGTGGCCGAAGTGATGGTAACGGTAAACGTCTCATTGGTTTCATAGACATTGTCACCGATTATCGTGATCGGGATGTTGCCCGACGTGTCGCCGGCAGCAATGGTTATCGAGCCGGTGCCCGGATCGCTGTAATCAACGCCCGCTGTCGCGGTGACCGGCGTGACCGTGTAGTTGATAACGGTACTCGACGGATTCGCCGAACCCAGCGTGACCGGGAAATTCATGGTCGCCGTAGTCGCCGATGCACCTTCTGTTACCGCCGCTGGAGTACTGATCGAAGCCGACGAACTGTTGATCGTTCCGACTGCCGTGTCGTCACCGATCGTCGCATCGACCGGACCGTCGAGCTTCATGCTGAATGTTTCTTGCGCTTCTGCCAAATTGTCACGGCAGATCGTGACCGGTATCGATTGTAGAGTTACGCCCGGATTAAAGGTCAGAGTGCTGACCGGCAAAGCCGGTATCGCCGCATAATCGGCGTTTCCGACCCCGCAAACTCCGCCAGTGGCGGTGATGTCGGCAGTATGATAATTGACCTTGACCGGCACCACCGTTGCATTGCCCGTCAGTCTGACGCTAAAGGCATTGACGACTACGCTCTGAGCAACAAACGTATAATCATCGATCACTACCACCGGAGCGGCATCGTCGTTAATTATAGTTCCTGTTCCGCTACCACCGATAGTCACATCCGAGACCGCAGTAAGATTCAACGCGAGCGTTTCGTCGTTTTCATAGATCGAATCCGGCGTGATCGCAACGTCGACCGTGGTCGATGTCAAGTTATACGGAAAAGTGAACTGCGTTGCGGGCACCGCTGTGTAGTCGGTTGCAGCCGAAGCCGTTCCGTCCGCCGTCTGATAGCTGACAACCGCGTCGACCTCGGTCGGACCGGTTTTGGTCAAGGTAAAGTGAAGGACGGAGGTTCCATTTCCCTCAGTTACACTCGGGTTGCTAACCGTAACAACCGGGGCCGCATCGTTGTCCGTGATCGTCAGCGTGGAACAACTGACATTCGTAGTGGTAGGACTCAGATTTAGACAAACCGTTTCGTTCGACTCGTGTACTACGTCCTCATTGATCGTAATATCCAGAGTCTGCGGCGTAGCATCACCGTCATTAAACGTAACCGTCGTTGACGCCGACTGATAATCACCCGGTGCAGCTGCCGTTCCATCTGCGGTATTGAACGTAGCACTCACCACGCCATCTGTACCGCCCGTTCTATTGAACGTGATGGTCGCCACGCCCGCATTCTCAGCCACCGTGTAACTTGTGGACGACAATACGATCGTTCCCGGCGAACCGCCCGTTGCGGCGGTACATGTCGAAAATTCGCTAGTGTTGCCACTCTGATCTGTAGCCGTCGCCGTCAGTATCTCGCCCGCACCAAAGCTAAGTGAATAATCGTCAAACGAGATATCACCGGCTGCTCCGGCGACAACATTGAACGACCCAACGTACGTCTTGCCCTCGCCATGGCCCGAGGCATCGCAAACGGGGTTGCTGTACACATCGATCACGTATGTGGTCGGCACCGGCGCATTAAATACGCCGGAAATGTGATGCGAACTTCCGGTTAGC
>Ga0209023_10003792_pt1 | contig 17724 bp, 11 predicted proteins | sample LakOneMetagenome_FD_187468 | JGI IMG/M metagenome (GOLD analysis project Ga0209023, IMG submission 187468) | Freshwater and sediment microbial communities from Lake Erie, Canada (SPAdes) (version 2) | ecosystem: Environmental > Aquatic > Freshwater > Lentic | place: Lake Erie, Canada... | reverse complement strand
GACCGACAATTCGAACGGGGCCAGCACGATCCCTTGCTGCTCAAGCGTGGTCTTCATTAGCAGGATCGAGCCGATCGCGAGGAAGATGTCTTCGCCGAAGAAAACCCCGACATTGTCGGTAGCGGCGGCCATTGCCTTGACGTCGTCTTCCTCGTCCCCGTTCTTTGGTTTGGCTGCAGCCAGTGCCATTGGCGCGAGCAAGGGCCGAACTGTCTGTGCCTGCCCGGCGATTGAAATCAGCCCCATCGCCGCGGTCAGCTGGCGCAGCAGCAGATAGCCGGTCAGCAGCCTGGCCAGCGTCGCCCCGCGCAGGCCCTCGATCAGTGTGCGGGCACGTTCCTGCAGGCCGTGCCGCTCAAGCAAACCGATCACCGGCAGCACCATCCAGACTACCGACACCAGCCGGGTATCGTTGAAGGCTTTGCCCAAAGCCGCGATCACCGCCAGCGGCGGCATTCCGGCCGCAAGCCCGCTGGCCAGCGCTGCGCAGAGCACCACCAGCAGCGGATTGATCCGCAGCATGAAGCCGCCAACCATCACTGCAACGCCAAGAAGCACCCAGAGGTTCATGGCTTTCCGTATCCTCCCCCGCCCGGAGTTTCGATCACCATGACATCGCCGGGGGCCATTGTCACCGCGGCAGTCGCCGGCAAGACCTCAACCTCGCCTGAGGTTCGTTCGACGCGGTTGATTCCGGGCAGCGCCTGTTCGCCGCCGGCCAACCCAAAAGGCCGGTTGATCCGCCTTCCAGCCAGGATCCCGGCCTCCATTGCTTCAAGGAACCGCACGCGCCGCACCGCGCCGTCGCCGCCCTTCCAGTGCCCGGCTCCGCCCGATCCCTTTCGGATATGGAAGTCCTCGAGCAGTACCGGGAACCGGCTTTCGAGCACTTCGGGATCGGTCAGCCGGCTGTTGGTCATATGGGTCTGGACCGCATCGGCTCCGGCAAAGCCCGGCCCCGCACCAGATCCGCCGGCGATGGTTTCGTAGTACTGGTAGCGTGCGTTGCCGAAGGTGAAATTGTTCATCGTCCCCTGGCTGGCGGCCATCGCCCCGAAAGCGCCGAACAAGGCATCGGTCACCGCCTGGCTGGTCTCGACATTTCCGGCGACCACTGCCGCCGGGAAGGCCGGGCGCAGCATGGTGCCTTCGGGGACAATGATCGTTACCGGTGCAAGGCAACCTTCGTTCATCGGGATCGGATCGTCGATCATGGTGCGCAGCACATACATGGTCGCTGCGCGGACCACGCTGAAAGGGGCGTTGAAGTTACTCTGGAGCTGGGCTGATGTGCCGGTGAAGTCCACCGTGACGTGCCTTTGCGTGCGATCGATCCGCACCGCGACCTTGATCGTCGCGCCGCAGTCCATGTCGAGCGAAAACGCACCGTCCTCCAGCCGCGCGACCAGCCGCCGCACCGCCTCTTCGGCATTGGCGTGGACATGGTGCATATAGGCCACCACCACCTCGCGGCCATGCTCGGCACAGGCCTGTTCAAGCCCGGTTGCGCCCCTTGCACAGGCGGCCACTTGCGCCGCCAGGTCAGCCAGGTTCTGCTCGATATTGCGTGACGGAAATTCGCCCGATCCCAGCAATTCGGCCATTTCAGCCGAGCGAAAGCGGCCTTCCTCAACCAGCAGGAAATCCTCGATCAGGACCCCTTCATCGAGGATCGACTGGCTGTTCGGCGGCATCGACCCCGGCGCGATCCCGCCGACATCGGCGTGATGCCCGCGCGCGGCGACGAAGAAGCTGGGCCTGTCCGCGTCACTGCTGACGAAGACCGGCATCACCACGGTAATGTCGGGCAGGTGGGTACCGCCGGCATAGGGCGCGTTGAGCACATAGGCATCACCGCGCCGGATCCCGCGTCCGTCGCGGCTCTCTCCGCGGGCCCGCAGGATCGTGGCAACGCTTTCACCCATCGAGCCCAGGTGCACCGGCATATGCGGAGCGTTGGCCACCAGCCGCCCTTCGGCATCGAACACCGCGCAGGAAAAATCGAGCCGCTCGCGGATGTTGACCGAAGAAGCCGAGCGGGCGAGCGCGGTGCCCATTTCCTCGGCGATGGCCATGAACAGGCCGTTGAACACCTCCAGCCGGATCGGATCGGCCTCGGTCCCGCTGGCGGGGGCCGACTGGCGCGGTGCGACGCGGGCCAGCCGCAGGGTGCCATCTGCATCCAGCGCCAAGCCCCAGCCCGGCTCGACCACCGTTGTCGCCAGCGGATCGACCACGATCAGCGGACCCGCAGCCGTGAACCCGGCGGCCAGATCTACCCGGTCATAAACCGGAACCTGATGCGCCTCGCCATCCATCCAGCAGCCGGCACTCGCGATGGGCGGCCCGCTCTTGTCCGGCATCGGCCAGGCAAGGCGGCTCGCGCCGATCTCTTCCGCCACGGCCTCGACCCGCACCCGGTCCACCACCAGCGCGCCGCTGCCATCGAAACCGAACTCGGTGCGGTGACGCCGGGCGAATAGCGCGGCCAATTCGTCTGCCGGGCCGGGTTCGAGTTCGATCGTACTCTCGCTGCCCTCGCGGCGCACGAACAGGCGGGCTTCGATGGTGCTGGCGGTACGGCCCAGTTGCGCTTCTGCCTCTTCGGCAAGCCGGGCGCGCAGGTCTTCAATGGCGCTTTCCACGCCCTGAACCAGAGGCAGACCCAGCCCGCCCTCACGCACCGCAGCCTCACTGGCGAGCCCCATGCCATAAGCCGAGAGCACCCCGGCCAGCGGATGGACCAGCACCGTCTCGATACCCAGCGCATCGGCAACCAGGCATGCGTGCTGCCCACCAGCCCCGCCAAAGCAGGACAGGGCATGGCTGGTCACATCGTGCCCGCGTGCGACCGAGATCTGGCGGATTGCGTGTGCCATCTGCGCCACCGCGATCCGGATGAAGCCTTCGGCCAGTTGCTCGGCGGGCAGGCCCACTTCAGCAGAAAGCGCGGCGAACTTCACTCGCACCACTTCGGTGTCGATCGGTTCATCGCCTTTAGGGCCAAACACTTTGGGAAACTGCTCGGGCACGAGTTTGCTCAGCAGCACATTGCAGTCGGTCACGGTCAGCGGACCGCCGTTCCGGTAACAGGCCGGCCCCGGCACCGCGCCGGCGCTTTCCGGACCGACCACCAGCCGCCCGGCATCGTAGCGGCAGATCGAACCGCCGCCGCTCGCCACCGTATGAATCCGTAGCATTGGTGTGCGGATCCGCACGCCTGCAACGCGCGTTTCGCTGTCGCGCTCGAATTGCCCGGCATAGTGGCTGACATCGGTGGAAGTGCCGCCCATGTCGAAGCCGATCACTTTGGCGACGCCGGACATCTCCGCAGTGCGGGCCATTCCGACGATCCCGCCCGCCGGACCAGACAAAATCGCGTCCTTGCCGTGGAACCGCGAGCCCTCGATCAGCCCGCCCGAGCTTTGCATGAACAAGGGCCGTGCCGCGCCGCCCAACGCCGCAGTGAATTGATCGACATAGCGCCGCAGCACCGGCGAGAGATAGGCATCGACCAAGGTGGTATCTCCGCGCGCCACCAGCTTGATCAGCGGGGCCAGCTGATGGCTGACCGAAACCTGCGCGAAGCCCACCTCGCGAGCGAGTTCAGCCAGCCGCGCCTCATGCCCCGAATATTTCCAGCCATGCATCAGCACGATCGCGACCGAATTGAGCCCGGCGGCGCGGGCATCGGCAAGGCCAACACGGGCCGCGTCTTCATCAAGCTGCGTCAGCACGGTGCCATCGGCCATGACCCGTTCGGTCACTTCGAGCACCTGGGCGTGCGGCGGCTGGGGCAGCACGATCCGGCGCACAAACAGTTCGGGGCGTTCCTGGGTGCCGATCGTCAGCGCGTCTGCGAACCCCTTGGTAATCGCCAGCAAGGTTGGCTCGCCTTTGCGCTCCAGCAGGGCATTGGTGGCCACGGTGGTGCCCATCCGCACTTCGCACTGCGGCAGGGCCCCGGCTTCGACCCCAGTCAACTGTCGGATCGCGGCAATCGCGGCATCTTCACTGCGGTTCGGGTCTTCGGACAGCAGCTTCGCGGTGCGCAAACCCCCAGCGGGAGTACGCGCGACGACATCGGTGAAGGTCCCACCGCGATCGATCCAGAACTGCCAGGTGCCGCTCATGACCTGCGGCCAAAGCTCAGTTGGCGTCAGCGGGGGTTACCACGATTACCACGCGGCGGTTTTGCTGGCGACCTTCGGGGGTGTCATTGCTGGCGACCGGCTGGGTTTCGCCCTTGCCGATGGCCCGAACATTGGCCTCGATCATGCCAGCCCGGACGAATTCCGCCTTGACCGAAAGAGCCCGGCGTTCCGAAAGCTGCTGGTTGTATTCGTCCGATCCGGTGGAATCAGTGTGCCCTTCAACACCGGCACCGTGGATATCGACGCTCTTGAGGACTTCGGCCAGCTTGTCGACCTTGGCCGCAGCATCGGGAACGAGATCGCTCTTGTCGACATCGAAGAGCACCCTGTCGCTCAGTCCCAGCTCGTAATTGTCGCCCACCGGCTTGAATTCCTCCTGGGTCAGCGCGGCGACCTGCTTGGCCGAAAAGCCAGGCTTGGACGGAACCGTCTGACAGCCGGCCAGCGCTGCGATTGCAAACAGCGCCAAAAGCTTACGCATTGTGTTCTGCTCCATTTTCGTCGGATTCCTGACGCTTCTGCTTATCGCGGTACATCGCCTGATCCGCGCGCGAAAGCAATTCCTTGGCATTTGCACCGTCTTCAGGAAAGACTGCAACGCCGATCGAGAGTGAAGCGACCGCCTCTTGCCCGCTGGGCATTCGGAACGGGCTTTCCATGGCAGCCCGGATCCGCGTGATTACCCCGTCAATGTGGCTACGATTGAAGAACGGGGCGAGCACCACCGCGAATTCATCGCCGCCCAGTCGGAAGGCAGCATCGATGTGCCGGATCGCCGCGCGCACGCGCTCACCCACCGCGATCAGGGCTGCGTCGCCAGAGGTATGCCCGTATTCGTCATTCACCTGCTTGAATCGATCGACATCAAGATAGAGCAATGCGAACGATGTCCCGCTACGCTGGCAATCAGCAACGGCCTCTGCCAGCTTCTGGTCGAACAAGGCGCGATTGCCCAGGCCGGTCAGGCAGTCGTGGGTCGCCCGGCGCTGCAGCTCGGCATTCTCGGAAGTCAGGCCTGCATGCCAGCCCTGAAGCTCCGCCAACAACGCGTTGAAATCCTGCCCGAAGCGGTCAATTTCGGCGATGCCCGAGGCTGGCACCCGCTTTTCAAAGGCACGTTCCTGCCGCACCGCATGGGCAACTTCGGCGACATGATCGAGCGGGGCGATCACCTCGTTCTGGAGCCGCCGCGCGAGAATCCGGGTGGCGAGCACGGTCAACCCTACGCAGGTCAGCGCGATCACTGTGGCCGCAAGCATATAGCGCAGGATCCCACCTGAATTGCCATAGACGCTGACCCGCGCGATTACCGAACCGCCTTGGGTTACGTCGGCCCGGGCCGGTTCGGGCCAGATCCACGCGTTGGCAGTAGTGACCACCCAGCCGCGCAAGTCCGCGTGCGGGCGAACCCACTGGGCCAGCACTTTGCCGGCCGGATCGGTAACCTCAAGTCGGTCGATCCCTTTCGCAGCGCCAACCGAGGTCATGCCTTCCAAGATTGCGTGCTGGTCCTGGAATACCACCGCGGGTTCGACCGTATAGGCAACGGTATGCGCCATCAGTTCGAGATTGCGCTGGGCATAGGCGCGGATCACCAGTACGCCCGAAAGCATCAGACTGGCCGAGGCCAGTACCACGGTGAACAAGATCAACCGCAAGTGCGCGCGGGCCAAAAGGTCGCGCAAGGTTGGCAATCTGGTGACGGGATTGGGGGCCATGGTCAGCTCCCCCCTTTCGCCACGCGCAGCACGCGCGGATCGATCTTCATGCCCGAACGTGACACGGCATCGATGTTCAGCCGAAAGCTAAGCGTATTGGGCTGGTAAGTGAAAGCAAACATCGCCTCGCTGGTGTTGCCGGGATCGGCCTCGGCAATGGTCAGCACGCCGCGCCCGCGCACCGCAGCGGTCAGCTGGCGCTGGACCGGTATGGCAAGCTGGCCGAGATAGAGCACATCGCAACCCGCCAGTACGGCGGCACTGGCAACAACATTGCGGCGCTGAACCTGGCGGCCATCGGCCATGAGCCAGCCGCCGAGCTGCGCGCCGTGCCGGGCTGGCCCCGCCACGCACAGCACCAGCGGATCACGGCGCACCGGCCAACGGGCATATTCCATGATCGCCTTGACTGTGCGTGCTGCCGCCCCGGAATAAGGATCGCCCCCCGGCACGACCGCGCCCAGCGGCATGTCCGCTGCCGCCTGGAGCGGGCCGGCGCAGCAAACCGCTAGCGCGGCAAAAAGGCGAACGAGGCGTGTCATCGGGTTGCAACATCTGCCCTAGCGCAGCTGTCGGGCCCGGCAAAGAAACAAGAGAGTTAAGGCCAGCTGTGTTTTTTAACAGGTTGAGGCCAGGGCCCTGGGGGCGATTGGTTTCGTCTGCAACCGGTGCTAGGGGTTTGGCCATGTCTTCTCCCCTCGATCGCACCGCCCTTCGTCATGCCTACCGGATTGAAGAGGAAGCCTGCATAGCCGAGCGTTTGAAGCAGGCCGCGCCGGCCAGCGCAGTCCATGCGCAGGCCCGCCAGATCGCTGCCCGCCTGGTCGAAGGCGCGCGCGCGCACAAAGCCAGTGGGCTCGACGCCTTCCTGCAGGCTTACGGCCTTGGCACCGACGAAGGCATCGCGCTGATGTGCCTGGCCGAGGCTCTGCTGCGGGTACCCGATGCCGCCACCGCCGACGCGCTGATCCACGACAAGTTGGCCGGGATCGATTGGGGCGAACATGTCGGCGAAAGCAGCAGCACTTTCGTCAACGCCGCCACCTTTTCGCTGATGCTGACCGGACAGGTGCTGCACCAGCGCCGCGACGAAGCGGCCGGCCTTGCCGCCAGCCTCAAACGCGCGGTGGGCCGACTGGGCGAACCGGTGATCCGCACCGCCACCTTGCAGGCGATGAAGATCCTGGGCGGGCAATTCGTGTTTGGCCGCACGATCAGTGAAGCACTGGATCGCGCCGCGCCTGAACGCAAGGAAGGCCTGACCCACAGCTTCGACATGCTGGGCGAAGCGGCGATGACTTTCGCCGATGCTGACAAGTACCTTTCCGCCTATCACGGCGCGCTCGACGCGATCGCGGCCGAGGCTGGAGCGGGAATCGTGCTTTCGCCGGGCATTTCGGTGAAGCTCTCGGCGATCTACCCGCGTTATGATTTCCTCCACGCCGCAGCCGCCAAGGCCGCGCTGGTGCCAATGCTGAAAGAGCTCGCGATCAAGGCGCGCGATGCTGACGTGCATTTCACCATCGACGCCGAGGAAGCCGAGCGGCTGGAACTGTCGATGGACATCATCGAGGATCTGGTGGCCGATGCAGAGCTGTTTGCCGGCGGCTGGCAAGGCTTCGGCCTGGCGCTGCAGGCCTATTCGAAGCGCGCAGTGCCGCTGGTCGAGTGGGTCACCGCGCTTGCGCGCAAGTACCACCGCCGGATCATGGTCCGGCTGGTCAAGGGTGCCTATTGGGACAGCGAAATCAAGCTGGGCCAGGTCGGCGGGCACAGCGACTATCCGGTCTTCACCCGCAAGGTCGCGACCGACGTTTCCTACCTCGCCTGCGCGGCCAAACTGCTGGCCGCGCCCGATGCGATCTACCCGGCATTCGCCACCCACAACGCCTATACCATCGGCGCGATCAAGGCTCTGGCCGGAGAGGCGGAATTCGAATTCCAGCGGCTTCATGGCATGGGCGAGGACGTTTATGGTGAGCTGGCCCGGATCGAAGGTGAAAAGCGTACCCCGGTCCGGATCTATGCGCCGGTCGGTGGGCACAAGGAGCTGCTGGCCTATCTGGTCCGCCGCCTCCTGGAAAACGGTGCCAACAGCAGCTTCGTCAACCGCATGGCCGATGCCGAAGTCCCGGTGGACGAATTGGTGACCGATCCGGTCGCCGACCTTGCCGCGCTCAGTCCGCGCCGCAACCCGGCGATCCCGCTGCCGCGCGATATCTTCCCGGGGCGGATCAACTCGAAAGGCGTCGACCTGGCCGACCCGCTGGTACTAGGCCCGCTGCAGGCGCAGCTGGCCGAATGGCGCGGCGAGAGTGACTGGCCTGCCGCGCCGACGGTGGAGCATAAAGAGGCTGGCGCCATTTCGAACATTAGCTCGCCCTTCGACAGCGCCCAGATTGTCGGCCAGGTGCGCGAATCCATTGCATCAGAAGTGGACGAGATGATTGCCCGCGCGGTGGCTTTCCAGCCCGGCTGGGACGCTGCCGGCGGCGCGGTGCGCGCGGCCAAGCTGGAGGAAGTGGCCGATCTCTATGAAGCGCACACCGCGCAGTTCCTCTCGCTGTGCCAGCGCGAGGCGGGCAAGAGCCTGGTCGATGCGGTGCTGGAACTGCGCGAGGCGGTCGATTTCCTGCGATATTACGCCGCCGAGGCCCGCGCCCATTTCACCGCGGAGGGCGTGGCACTGCCCGGACCGACCGGAGAGAGCAACCGGCTGACCCTGCACGGGCGCGGAGTGATCGTGGCGATCAGCCCGTGGAACTTCCCGCTGGCGATCTTCACCGGCCTGATCGCCGGGCCGCTCGCCGCGGGCAACACGGTAATTGCGAAGCCGGCTGAACAGACGCCGCTTATAGCGGACCTTGCGATCCGGCTGTTCCACGAAGCTGGGATCAGCGACGGCGAAGTGCAGCTGGCCCCGGGTGACGGCAAGATCGGCGCGCTGCTGACCGGCGATCCGCGCATTGCCGGGGTCGCCTTCACCGGATCGACCGAAACCGCCCAGGCGATCAACCGCGCACTCGCCGCGCGCAATGGCCCGCTGGCTACGCTGGTCGCCGAAACCGGCGGGCAGAACGCGATGATCGTCGACAGTTCGGCGCTGCCCGAACAGGTTACCCGCGACGTCGTAGCGAGCGCATTCCAGAGCGCGGGCCAGCGCTGCTCGGCGCTGCGCGTGCTCTACCTGCAGGACGACGTGGCCGAGGGCATGATCGACATGATCAAGGGCGCGTTCGAAGCACTGGTGATCGGCAGCCCCGAGGATCTCGCCACCGATGTCGGCCCGGTGATCGATGCCGAAGCCAAAGCCAAGCTCGATGCCCATGTCGCGGCGATGAAGGCGGCGGGGCACACCGTCTGGCAACGCGAACTGCCAGGCGAGTGCGCGAACGGCCACTTTGTCGCCCCAACGATTATCGAAATCAGCTCGATCCGTGAACTGGTCAATGAAAACTTCGGACCCGTGTTGCATGTCGCGCGGTTCAAGGCCGATGAGCTTGAGCAAGTGATCGCAGACATCAACGCCACAGGCTTTGGCCTGACGCTGGGACTGCACAGCCGGATCGATGCCACCCGCAAGCTGGTCGAAGCCAGGGCCCGGGTCGGCAACTTCTACGTCAACCGCAACCAGATCGGCGCGGTGGTGGGCAGCCAGCCGTTTGGCGGCGAAGGCCTGTCAGGCACTGGCCCCAAGGCCGGTGGCCCACACTATCTCGCACGCTTCGCGACCGAGCGGGTGACCTGCATCGACACGACCGCCGCAGGGGGCAACGCCAGTCTGATGGCGGGCTAACCCTCGGCGGCAATCTGCTGGGCAAGTTCGTGGCGAAAGCGCAGCGCCCCGGCGTCGGAAGCGATCGAGATGTAATCCTCGCCCGCCTCGTCGATACCCTGCTGCACGGCATTGAGCACGGCGAGGTCCTCCGAGAAAGCGGCCAGTACGCCAACAGAAATCTGCTGCGATAGCGCGGCATCGTCCGGGCGGACATTACGTAGCTGAAACCAGTAATAGCGGCTGGTGCGCTCACCCTCGGGGGTGATGAAATTGTACGAATCCATCAGAAAGCTGGCGGCCGGATCGGGCGAGGTGCCCGCACCACCCTGCCCCGCCGGTACAAATAGCGCCTTGATGATCGCGTTGGATGGATAGCGCACTTCATAGGACTGCAGCCGGTCGGCATTGCCTGCAAACGGCACCAGATCACGATAGAATGGCGCCACTGGGGCATCCATGATCCAGCGCGACACAGTCATCCCGTGCGCATCGCGCTTAGCCTGCAGCGGCACGGCTTCGCACGAGGTGTCACCAAAGCTTGACTGGTGGACCCAGGCGACATGCGAGGGATCGAGCAGGTTGTCGGTGATCAGCAGGTAATTGCAGTCATAACGTATCGCCGGACCGCGGTTGTAGCCCCATTCCGGATCGCCCCAGTTGGGGATCTCGACGATAGAGGCCGGATCGGCCTTGGCGGGATCGCCCATCCAGATCCAGATCAGGCCATAGCGCTCCTCCAGCGGATAGCTGCGCAGATCCGCCCCTGCCGGGACATTCTGCTGGCACGGCACTTTGATGCATTGGCCGTCGGGACCGAAGGTCAGTCCGTGATATCCGCATGAGATCAGATCGCCCTCGACCCGGCCCAGCGCCAAGGGCAGGCGGCGGTGCGGGCAGAGCCCGGTCAGCGCGACGGGCGCACCATCACTGCGGCGGTACAGCACCACCCGCTCGCCGATGATCCGCCGTTCTACCGGGCTGTCTGAAACTTCGTCACTCCAGGCGGCGACATACCAGGCGTTCTTGAGCATTGCGTTCCTTCTTCGGCTTGGGCACCGAGCCCGCCAAGTCTAGCCAAGCGCGCCGCGACGGCAAGCTCGGTTGCATCACACCACTGATCGGTTAGACCAAGGCCAAGAACCTTGGGAGGGGTGCGATGAAGAAATGGGTGATTTGGACAGGTGCAGCGGTTGCAGCGCTGGTCGGGACGGTTGCGGGGCGCACTGCCACGTTCAAGCCCGATGCTGTGGGCGACGGCAGCGGGATCACCGTTGCCCGGGCTCCGGCCTTTGACACCCAGGCCGCAGCCCAGCACCTCAGCCAAGCGGTGCAGATCCAGACCGTCAGCCATCAGGACCCGGCGGAGAACCAGTTGGTCGAATGGGACAAGCTGCATGGCTGGCTGGCAAGCACTTATCCCAAGGCGCACGCGGCGATGCAGAAGGAAGTGCTTGGCAAGACGCTGGCCTACACCTGGCCCGGCAGCGATGCGGGTGCGCAGCCGATCATCGTCATGGCGCATCAGGACGTGGTGCCGGTCACTCCGGGAACCGAAAAGGACTGGAAACACGCGCCCTTTGCCGGGGAACTGGCCGAAGGCGCGGTCTGGGGTCGCGGCTCGGTTGACGACAAGGGCTCGCTTGTCGCGCTGTTCGAAGCGATCGATGCACTGGCCGGGCAGGGCTTCAAGCCGAAGCGGACGATCATTCTGGTCGCCGGGCATGACGAGGAAGCCGGCGGCAGCGGTGCGGCCGAAGTCGCCAAGCTGCTTGCCTCGCGCAAAGTGAAGGCGCTGTTCACGATCGACGAGGGCGGGCTGATCTCGACCGACACGCCGATGATCAACGGTCCGGCAGCGATGATCGGGATCGCCGAAAAGGGTTATGCCACGCTGCGCGTCACTGCCAATGCGCCGGGCGGGCACAGCTCTGCCCCGCCCAAGCCGAACGAAATCGGCACGGTCAACCTCGCCAAGGCGGTGCTGGCGATCAATGCCAAACAGTTCCCGATGGAACTGCGCGGCCCGGCCGAAGGGATGGTTTCGGTGCTGGCGGCCAAGGCTGGCGGGGCCAGCAAAATGGCGGTCGCCAATCGCTGGTTGCTGGGCGGCTTGGTCAAGAGCAAGATGGCCGACAGCCCGGCCTCGGCTGCGATGCTCCACACTACCATTGCCCCTACCATGCTGACCGGCAGCCCCAAGGAAAACGTCTTGCCGCAAAGCGCCACCGCGCTGATCAATTACCGGATTGCGCCGTGGAACAGCTCGAAAGACGTGCTTGAGCGCGCCCGCTTGGCGACCAAGGCATTGCCGGTGACGGTCGATTTCACAGAGCGCGCGCCGCGCGAGCCCAGCCCGGTATCCTCCACCAACTCGCCCGGTTGGAACCTGATCGCCGCGACTGCCAAGGCCAACATGCCCGGCCTGGCCATTGCGCCTTATCTGGTGGTGGCGGGCACCGACAGCCGCTCGATGGCGCCGGTTTCGGACGACGTGTACCGCTTCCAGGCGATTGGTCTTGCCACCGGCGACATCAAGATGATTCACGGCACCAACGAGCACATGACTTTCGCCAATCTCGAAAGCCTGATCCGCTTTTACGCCCGGCTGATCGCGACGGCGGCGGGGTAATTCGACAAGCCCCTTGCCTCCTTTAATCGCGCGGTTAAACTCCCCTCCAACGGGAGAGCAAGATGGATGACGCTACATACCAGCGGCTGCTGGCCAAGGCCCTTCGCACGAAAGACCTGTTCACGTTTGACGACTTCATCAGCTTCTGGGCCAAGGACCGCCCGGACCGGGTGGCAATGGAAGGCGACGACCTGGCCTTTACCTATGGCGAGCTTGAGGATGCCACTGCGCGCGTCGCCTCTGCGCTGCTGGCGCTGGGCGTCAAGAAAGGCGAACGGATCGCCTGGTTCGGCAAGAACAGCGCAACCTATTTCACGCTGTTCTATGGCGCGGCGCGCGCCGGGATCGTGATGGTTCCGGTCGGCTGGCGACTGGCCGAGCCCGAAGCCGCCTTCATCATCGACAATGCCGAGGCCAGGCTGCTGTTCCTGGGTGAAGGTTTTGAGGCTTGCGCCGAAACGCTGGGTAAGCGCCCCGGCCTGCTGCGCTGCTTTACCACCGCGCAGGCCCAGGCCGAAGTGATCAAGGCCCCGCGCGGCTCGTTCGAACCGTCCGGCGCCGACGATGCCATCCTTCAGCTCTACACCAGCGGCACGACGGGCAATCCCAAAGGCGCGGTGCTGTCCAATCGCAACCTGTTCGGGCTGCGAAAGGCCGGCCTGGAAAACCCGCCGCCGCATTCGCTGTGGGACGAGGACGAGGCTGTGCTGGTCGCCATGCCTTGCGCACATATCGGCGGCACCGGGCTTGGCATCGTTGCGCTGGCGGCGGGGCTGCCGGGAATCGTGCTGTCCGAATTCGAACCGACCCGGGTGTTCGACGCGGTAGAGAACCGCGGTGTAACCCGCTTCTTCATCGTCCCCGCCGCGCTCGCAATGCTGCTCAACCATCCCGATTGCGCCAAGACCGACTTCAGCCGGATCAAGTATATCATGTACGGCGCAAGCCCGATCCCGCTCGATCTGCTGCGCGAATGCATTGCGATGTTCGGCGCCGAATTCACCCAGAATTACGGGATGACCGAAACCACCGGGACGATCTGCGTGCTGCCGCCCGAAGACCACTGCGTTGAGGGCAACCAGCGGATGCGCTCGGCCGGCAAGCCGCTTCCGGGCGTTGAAGTGGTGATCCGGGGCCGCGACGGGCAGATCCTGCCGCAAGGCGAAATCGGTGAGATTGTCACCCGCTCTTCCAGCAACATGCTCGGCTACTGGAAACTGCCCGAAGCCACCGCCAGCACGATGGACGCCGATGGCTGGATCGCCACTGGCGACGTCGGCTATCTGGACGAAGACGGCTACGTTTACATGTACGACCGCGCCAAGGACATGATCATCACCGGGGGTGAGAACGTCTATCCAGCCGAGGTGGAAAGCGCGATCTATGGTCACCCCGATGTGCTGGAAGTCGCGGTAATTGGCGTGCCGGATGCGAAATGGGGCGAAGCGGTGAAGGCGGTCTGCGTGCCCAAGCCCGGGGCAACGATCGATCCCGCATCAATCATCGATTGGACCAGAACCCGCATCGCCGGGTTCAAGGTGCCCAAGAGCGTCGACGTGATCGAGGCTCTGCCCCGCAACCCCAGCGGCAAAATCCTGCGTCGGCAATTGCGCGAACCGTACTGGGCCGGATTCGAGCGGCAAGTGAACTAACCCCACTCCCGTTCGTGTCGAGCGAAGTCGAGACACCGCGCACGGCATCTCGACTTCGCTCGATGCGAACGGCTAGGGTGGAGCGGAACGAAAGGTAAGAAACAATGTCCGAACCCCTTCCCGGCGCCCAAGCGCACATCGAGGCCGCGCTCAAGCTGTGCAGCAAGATCGACGATCTTCCCGCCGATACGCCCTTGATCCCGATCCGGAAGGTTGGCGTAATTGGTGCCGGCACCATGGGCGGCGGGATCACAATGAACTTCCTCTCGGCCGGGATCCCGGTGACGATTGTCGAGCAGGAGCAGGCCGCGCTCGACCGCGGGGTTGGCGTAATGGGCAAGAATTACGAAGCCAGCGTCAAGCGCGGGCGAATTGAAGCTGCCGATGCCGAAGCTGCGATGGCCCGCCTGACCCCCAGCCTCAGCTTCGACGATCTGGCCGACTGCGACCTGGTGATCGAAGCGGTTTATGAATCGATGGAAGTGAAAAAGGATGTTTTCGGCCGGCTTGACCAGATCGTGAAGCCGGGTGCAATTTTGGCCAGCAACACCAGCTACCTCAACGTCGATGAAATTGCGGCCGCGACCAAGCGGCCCGAGGCCGTTCTGGGCATGCACTTCTTTTCGCCCGCCAACATCATGAAATTGCTGGAGGTTGTCCGCGGCGCCAAGACCGGCGCAAGCCAGCTCGCCACGGTGATGCAGCTCGCCGGAAAGATCCGCAAGGTCCCGGTAGTTTCGGGCGTGTGCCACGGCTTCATCGGCAACCGTATGCTGTCCAAGCGCCAGGAACAGGCCAATGCGCTGCTGATGGAAGGCGCGGCCTATTACGATATCGACCAGGTGTTGCTCGATTTCGGCTTCCCGATGGGCCCGTTCCAGATGGGCGACCTGGCGGGTCTCGACATCGGTTGGCACCGCGATACCAGCAAGGTCACCACGATCCGCGAGGCGCTCTGCGCGAAGGGTCGCTGGGGCCAGAAGACCGGCAAGGGCTTTTACGATTACGATGCCGAGCGCAAACGCACGCCTTCTGACAAGGTCAAAGCGATCATCGCCGAGTTCGCAGCCAAGAGCGGCGTGGCCCAGCGCGAGGTGGGCAAGCAGGAGATCTTTGAGCGCCTGCTCTACCCGATGGTCTCAGAAGGCGCGTTGATCCTTGAGGAAGGCATGGCCCAGCGCGCCAGCGACATCGATCTGGTTTGGCTCAACGGCTATGGCTGGCCGGCCTGGACCGGCGGGATCATGTACTGGGCCGACCACGAAGGGCTGGCCAAGATCGTCGATGGACTGAAGCGCCACGAGCTGGCGGTCGCTCCCCTGCTCGCGAAACTGGCCAGCGAAGGCGGGAAGTTCAACGCATGACGGCTAACGCAGCGCTGCTGGCGTTCACCGCCACCGCCGCACTGCTGACGATTACGCCGGGGCTCGATACCGCGCTGGTGCTGCGCACCGCCGCTGTCGAAGGGCCGCGCCGGGCGATGCTGGCGGCAGCGGGAATCGCGCTCGGTTGCCTGGGCTGGGGGCTGCTGGTCGGTGCAGGCCTTGGCGCACTTCTGGCCGCCTCGCAGCTTGCCTATGAAGTGCTGCGCTGGGCGGGTGCGCTGTACCTGTTCTACCTCGGCCTCAAGCTGATCCGCAGCCCGCGGCAGGCGCTCGACCTGCCCGAGGGCGAGACCGAGGTGCAGGCCCGCCCCAACTGGCTTCTGCGCGGGTTCCTGACCAACATGCTCAACCCCAAGGTCGGCGTGTTCTACGTCTCGTTCCTGCCGCAGTTTATCCCGGCAGGGGCAAGCGTGCTCGGCTGGTCGGTTCTGCTGGCCAGCATCCACAACGTACTAGGGCTGATCTGGTTCGCCGCGCTGGTCGTCGCGACGAAGCCCCTGCTGGGCGCACTGCGGCGGCCCGGCGTGATGCGCTGGCTCGATCGGCTGACCGGCGGTCTATTCTTGGCCTTCGGGCTGAAACTGGCGCTCGACGCGCGAAGCTAACGTCCGCGCGGAATGCACTGCTCGCGCGGCAAGCCCGGGAACGTTTCGCAGTTGTAGAGCACGATCTCAGCCCCGGCCGGATCGCGCGAATAGCTGAATTGCAATGTGTCGCGCGCGCCGCGTGGCAACGGGAAGCTGGCGGGAACCTGATCGCGGCTGAGCCAGCCCATCACCCGGCAGGTGCCTTGCCCGGTGCACAGGCTCTTGGCCGTTGTCAGCGCGGCCCCTGGACCAGCGCCGGTCGCCAGCACGATGAAATTGGCTTTGCCCGAAGGTAACCGCATCACCACTTCGCCGCTGGAGACCTTGGGCGTATCGAACGGCAGCGGGGCAATCGCCACGGCCGCGTCAACGTCGTAACTGTCGGGCAGGCCGCTCATTTCCGGCATTGGTGCCGGGCCCGAAGTCAGTGCCGCGAACGAAGGCTCGCCGCCGCGGTAGGCGGTCCAGCTCTTGGCAGTGCCCCAGCGGCCTGGCCAGCGGAAGAACAGGTGGGTCTCGACTTGTGTGAGTTTCTCGAGCTTGGGGCTCCACGTGGGATAGACCCAGTCGGTGTGGTAGTGCGTCGCCTGCCCGACCTGGGCGAAGACCGAGCCGGCCAATGCCTGATCGGCCCGCGAGCGGGCCGCGGCCCAGGCTTCCTCGCCATAGCGCCGCGCGAGCGAGCCATCGCACGTGAAGGTGAACTGACAACCCGTCACGCGCTGCGATCCTTCGAAGACCACTCCGCAGACGGTCTTGGCAAAGGCGGGATGGCGCGTGCGGTTGAGGATCACCTGGATCACTGCGCGCTGACCAATGTCACTGGGGCCGGCTTCGGCCATCGCCGCGAGTGCCAGGCATTCGCGGGCATTGCCCAGATCCGCTGCCGAACCGCTGAAACGAAACGGCGGAGCCGGCTCGATCGGTCCGGAGACGAAAGGATCTCGCGCATTTGAAGCACGCGCCGCATCCATCGCATCGAGCGAAAGCGAACTCATCGGTGGCTCAAGCCCGACCACTGGCGCTTCGGCGGCACTGCCGGGCAGCGAAGCCAGTTCTGCAGCCTGACGGGCGTCGGCGAAATCTAGTGGCGGTTGGAGGGTCTGGCTGAAATAGACCATCAACATGATCGGCAACAGCGCCAGCAGCGCCACGATCATCCTGCGGTTCAGCTGGTCGTCCATTGAAGTTCTCTAGCCGTCCCTGCGAAAACAAAAAACCCCGCCGGAGCGGGGTTTGGTATTGGTTGCGGGGGTAGGATTTGAACCTACGACCTTCAGGTTATGAGCCTGACGAGCTACCGGGCTGCTCCACCCCGCGTCACCATATCGCCCAGATAGGACGAATTCGTCCGGACGCAAGGTCCAGAGACACAAAAAGGGCCTTCAAGGGCCCTTTGAGTGCGGGGCCGAGACCCCGACATGTGAATGGGTTTATACCGCGTCCGTCTGCTATAATGCCTGGCGACGTCCTACTCTTCCAACGCTTGAGCGTTAGTACCATCGGCGCTGTCAGGTTTCACGGCCGAGTTCGAGATGGGATCGGGTGGGGCACTGACGCTATGGCCACCAAGCAATAAAGCAGGCGGATACGGGTTTTAATCGATGCACTTAAGTGCGTTATTAAGGCGCGATCTGGCTGAAAATCGTCAGAATCAAAGCCAGCAAAGCTGTCATTGATGGTGGGACTCTCAAGCATGATCAGAGTTATTAGGACCGGTTAGCTCCAACGGTTACCCGTCTTCCACATCCGGCCTATCAACGTGATGGTCTATCACGACTCGAAGATACCTTATCTTGAGGGAGGCTTCCCGCTTAGATG
>Ga0209023_10003790_pt1 | contig 17732 bp, 18 predicted proteins | sample LakOneMetagenome_FD_187468 | JGI IMG/M metagenome (GOLD analysis project Ga0209023, IMG submission 187468) | Freshwater and sediment microbial communities from Lake Erie, Canada (SPAdes) (version 2) | ecosystem: Environmental > Aquatic > Freshwater > Lentic | place: Lake Erie, Canada... | reverse complement strand
TGATTAGTCAGCAGATTACACTGAGTTCTGGTTTAAGTTTTTATGTGCCAGCAGTCACCTCTTTGGTGGCAGGTACAATGTTTATGATGTGGTTGGGTGAGCAGATTACCGAACGTGGTGTTGGTAATGGCATCTCCATGCTGATCTTTGCGGGTATTGTCGCTGGTTTACCTGCGCATATCGCACAAGCGTTTGAAGGTGTACGACAAGGACAAGGCAGTTTAATTACTTTGTTTATCGTCGGCATTCTTGCTTTGGTTGTTGTTGCTGCGGTTGTTTATATGGAGCGTGCCCAGCGCCGAATCCCTGTAAACTATGCACAACGTCAACAAGGTCGTCAGGTCTTTGCCGCACAGCAAACCCATCTGCCGCTTAAAATTAATATGTCTGGCGTGATTCCAGCGATTTTTGCAAGCTCACTATTATTGTTCCCTGCGAGTTTGGGGCAATGGATTGGTAATACACCAAATCCAAATATGATGCAGCGTTTCTTGCAAGATTTTGCTTTGGTGTTGTCACCGGGTCAGCCACTGTATTTAGTTTTGTTTGCGATATTAATTATTTTCTTCTGTTACTTTTATACGGCATTGGTTTTTAGCCCGAAAGAGGTTTCAGAAAATCTAAAACGTAGTGGTGCATATGTTCCTGGTATTCGTCCTGGTGACCAAACTACTCGTTACTTAGATCATATTTTGAATCGATTGACCTTTATTGGCGCGATTTATATGACCGTCATTTGTTTACTGCCAATGCTTTTGCAGGCGGGATTCAATATACCGTTTAACTTAGGTGGAACTTCTCTACTTATTGTTGTGGTGGTGGTGATGGACTTTATGGCTCAAGTGCAAGCGCACATGACCTCGCAGCAGTACCAGAATCAATCGTTAATGAAAGGAAGTGGTCGTAAGTAGCGAGCTGTTTAACAGCCGTTTACTTGGGGTCAAGTTGTCTACTAGAGGTGTCCCATGAAAGTTCGTGCTTCAGTAAAAGTAATGTGCGGTAACTGTAAGGTTGTCCGTCGCAATGGAGTGGTTCGCGTGATTTGTAGCGTTGAGCCGCGTCACAAACAGCGTCAAGGTTAATTTTTAATTAATTTTAAACGTCTGTTGATTTTTACAGGTATTGTGGTATATCATTCGCCCCTTCGTTTTAGATGGGGCGGCTGATTTTTACAGCGCCTGATTTTGTTGTGCTACTTTAATTGTAGTATTTGGAGAGAGTTGTATGGCACGTATTGCCGGTGTCAATATTCCAGATAACAAACATGCTGTCATTTCGTTGACTTATGTATTTGGTATCGGTCGTCACACTTCTGCTAAGATTTTGGCAGCTGTTGGGATTGCTCCGACTACTAAAGTTCGTGAGTTATCAGATGTTCAGTTAGATTTGATTCGCGCGGAAGTTGCTAATGTTTCGACAGAAGGTGATTTGCGTCGTGAAATATCCATGAATATTAAGCGTTTGATGGATTTAGGCTGCTACCGTGGTCTCCGTCATCGTCGTGGTTTACCAGTTCGTGGTCAACGCACCAAGACTAATGCTCGTACTCGTAAGGGTCCGCGTAAACCAATCAAGAAATAATTGCTTCAGGAAGCTAAAAGATGGCTAAAGATACTCGCGCCCGCAAGAAGGTCACCCGTACCGTCTCTGAGGGGATCGCACACATACACGCATCTTTTAATAACACCATTGTGACCATTACCGATCGTCAAGGTAATGCACTGGCCTGGGCCACTTCAGGTGGACAGGGCTTCCGTGGCTCGCGTAAATCTACTCCGTTCGCTGCGCAGGTTGCAGCTGAAGTTGCTGGTAAAGCAGCGTCGGAATACGGTTTAAAAAATCTGGATGTTCTGGTTAAAGGACCAGGTCCAGGTCGTGAGTCTGCGGTACGTGCTTTGGGCGCAGCGGGTTATAAGATCAACAGCATCACTGACGTGACGCCAATCCCCCACAATGGCTGCCGCCCGTCTAAGAAACGTCGCGTTTAAGGAGAATCATTCATGGCTCGTTATATTGGTCCAAAATGCAAACTCTCGCGTCGCGAAGGGACAGATTTGCAGTTAAAGTCAGGCGTTAAACCGTTTGATGTCAAAACAAAGAAATCAGAGAAGCCACCTGGGCAGCATGGCCAAAGCCGTGCTAAACAGTCTGACTATGCTCTACAGTTGCGTGAAAAGCAAAAAGTTCGTCGTATCTACGGTGTACTTGAGCGTCAATTCAGCAACTACTATAAAGAAGCAGCGCGCTCACGTGGTGCAACAGGTGAAAACCTACTGCAATTATTAGAAAGCCGTCTAGACAACGTGGTATATCGCATGGGCTTTGGTTCAACTCGCGCTGAAGCGCGTCAGTTGGTCAGCCATCGCAGTGTTACGCTGAAACGTGCGGGCAAAGATGATGCGATTCGCGTCAACATCGCTTCGATTCAAGTTCAGCCAGGCGATGTGATTGCGATCCATGAAGGTGCTAAAACTCAATTGCGTATTAAGAGTGCGATCGAGCTAGGTACACAACGTGGTATCCCAAGTTGGATGGATGTAGATCACAGTAAAATGGAAGGTACTTTCAAGGCTAAGCCTGATCGTTCTGACTTACCAGCTGAAATCAATGAAAGCTTGATCGTCGAACTGTATTCGAAATAATCCATCGAGGTGGCAAATGATGAGCACTGCAAATGAATTTCTAACTCCACATGCGATCAAGGTCGATGCGGTGTCTGGAACTTCGGCAAAAGTAATTCTAGAGCCGCTTGAGCGTGGCTTTGGCCACACGCTGGGTAATGCACTACGTCGTATTCTTCTCTCTTCACTCACTGGCGCTGCCGTGGTTGAAGCAGAGATTGAAGGTGTTGAGCATGAATACAGCACACTCGAAGGCTTACAACAAGATGTGGTTGAGTTGCTGTTGAACTTGAAAGGCTTGTCAATCAAGCTCTTTGAGCAAGACGAAGCAACATTGACGATCGACAAGCAAGGTCCAGGTACTGTTACTGCTGCTGATCTTCAATTGCCACATAATGTTGAAATCGTTAATCCAGATCATGTGATTGCTCAATTGGGCGCAAATGGTCATTTGAAAATGCGCTTAAAAGTCGTGCGTGGTCGCGGCTACGAGCCTGCAGACATTCGTTACCCAGAAGGCGAAACTCGCCCAGTGGGTCGTCTGCAACTGGATGCAAGCTATAGTCCAATTAAGCGTGTTTCTTACACTGTAGAAAATGCGCGTGTTGAGCAGCGTACTGATTTGGATAAACTCGTTATTGAGCTTGAAACAAACGGTACCGTTGATCCAGAAGAAGCAATTCGGAAGGCTGCGACGATCCTGCAACAACAAATAGCTATTTTTGTTGACCTGCAAAAAGACCATACTCCAGAGCCAGTAACAAGTCGTGAAGAGGTTGATCCAATCCTTTTACGTCCTGTTGATGATTTGGAATTGACTGTTCGTTCTGCGAACTGTCTGAAAGCGGAAAACATTTATTACATTGGCGATCTGGTTCAGCGTACTGAAGTTGAACTGCTCAAGACTCCAAATTTGGGCAAAAAGTCGCTTACCGAAATCAAAGATGTATTGGCTTCGAAAGGCCTGTCACTCGGATTACGTTTGGATAACTGGCCACCAGCCAGCCTGCGTGTCGATGACCGATTCGCCTACCGTAGCCGCTAATTTAGGAATATCACCATGCGTCATCGTAATAGTGGTGTGAAACTGGGTCGCACAAGCAGCCATCGTAAAGCTATGTTCCAAAACATGGCCAACTCGTTGTTTGAGCATGAACTCATTAAAACCACCCTGCCAAAAGCTAAAGAATTACGTCGCGTTGCCGAGCCGTTAATTACTTTGGCAAAAGTTGATTCAGTTGCGAATCGTCGTCTTGCGTTTGCGCGTACGCGTAGCCCAGCGATGGTTGGTAAATTGTTTACCGTACTAGGCCCACGCTACAAAGCTCGTAGCGGCGGTTATTTGCGTGTATTGAAAGCTGGCTTCCGTGCTGGTGATGCTGCGCCTATGGCGTATGTAGAACTGGTTGATCGTCAGATCGGTACAACCGCAGTTGAAGCTGAATAATATTTAGCTTTAAGAAAAAGACCGGCCTTGTGCTGGTCTTTTTTTTGCCTAAAAATGCGATTAATGAAATTTACTTTATCGACTATTTTTCATTTTTGATTGATCTACTTCACGCCATAAGTACCAGCTCGCAGTACTTCGATATGGACTCCAAGCTTTTCCAATTTCAGCGAACTGTTTAGGTTTAGGCTGAGTTTCAAGCGATTTAATAATTCGCTAACCCTCACGAACTCTAAAATCATCAACTTGTAAAATATCGGGTTTATGGAGCGTGTGCATTAAAAAACATTTCGACTGTCCACCGTCCTATTCCTTATAAGGTGGTTAACTTTTTAATCCATTCTTCGTTTGTTAAAGTCTCTGCAAAAGCCAGTGTCGGAACGACGCCAGTTAGCTTATTTTCGGCAATGCCTAATATTGCGATGCCTTTGCTATTTGAAAAACCAAATGATCTAAGTTTTTCAACCGTCGCTGCTAGTATTTGTTCAGCCGATGGAATTGGTCTATTGGGATTGCTAGCGATAAAGCGTGCAAGGTGCAGTTCAGCTGAACTATAGGAGGTTTGGTCTGTGTGTAGTAAAACATTCATTGAAGATTGTCCAATCGATTATTTAACTTTTAATTTGACAATAACCTCAATACTTCTAATCCAAAAGCTCTTCTTGTGGAATGCAATTACATAACTTTTCGAAAGGTTAGGTTGATTCTTCGTTTCCCTGTCAATGGGTGAATACCATCTATTAAAGGTTCGATTCCATGGAAGGCCAACCTTGAAGAGCCACCCCAAACTACTACATCACCATGTAGGAGTCGATAACGTTGTGGTCGTTCTGAACGGACATTACCACCAAATAAGAAAATGGCAGGTAATCCAAGTGATACCGACACGATGGGTGCTGAAAAGTCGCGTTCATTTTTGTCTTGATGTAAGGATAGTTTTGCGCCTGCCTCATAGCTGTTAATGAGGCAACTGTCTGGGGTGAAATTATTGAACCCTGCTTCTTTAGCGGCGTTATTGGCGAGCTCAAGAAAGGTTTTGGGCATGGCTGGCCAAGACTGTTCAGTATTAGGATCTATGCGTTCATAACGATAACCCTGCGCATCCGAAACCCAGCCTAAAGCTCCACAACTCGTTGTACGCACAGACATGGTGTAGCCGTTCGGTGTTTGCATCTGGCGTAATGGTGCTTGGGCAATGATTGCGTTAATTGATCCGATTAAGTCTGCTGCAAGGTCTATGGCATAACTACGTAAAATCACGGCATTTTCAGCGAGCACGATTCGTCTGGGATTTATTTCTGTATCGTCATCGAAAAGATCAATGGTTAGCAGATCTGTATTCTTTGGCATGGCATTAATCTTCGACAGCTTTGGCTTCGCGTGCAATCAGCATTCGCTTATTCTCTACTCCCCAGCGATAGCCTGATATGCCACCGTCACTACGAACGACTCGATGACATGGAACCAATAGTGCAATGGGATTGGCGGCACATGCTCTCGCAACTGCACGGACGGCTTTAGGGTCGCCTAGTTGGGTGGCAATGTGGGTGTAACTTGCAGTTGTACCTAGAGGAATCTTTTGTAGTAGTTGCCAGACGCGTTGTTGAAATAAGGTGCCTCGAATATCTAATGGTAACTCTAGTCCTTTTTTTGGTGCTTCTATAAAGTGAACGACTTGTTCAAGCCAATGTTTAAAGTCAGCCTTATCTTCTACAAATGTTGCTTTCGGAAATCGTGTTTTGAGGTCGGCTAATAACGGTTTGTCATCATCGTGAATGAGAATCGCACAAATGCCTTTTTCGCTGTGAGCGACCAATATTGAGCCAAAGGAGCACGTGCCAATGCTGTAGAGGATGGTTTCTGAATTGCCGCCATTCTTGAAGTTTGTGGGTGTCATTCCTAGGACCTTTTTTGTTGTGGCATAGAATCGGCCATTGGAATTGAATCCAGCTTGATAAATTGCATCGGTGATGGATGTTTTTTGACTGAGTTCAGTTCTTATTTTATTCGCACGATGGGCGATCGCATAGGCTCGCGGTGTAACGTCTGTGATGGATTTAAATAGCCGATGGAAATGATAGCTACTCAGGTTTTGCGATTGTGCCAATGATTCTAAACTGGGGATTTCATCAGCATTTTCAATAATACGGCATGCTTGAGCAATGATGAGTGAATCGCGATTTGAAGGCGTGGCTTGATCTGATTTGCAGCGTTTGCATGGACGAAAACCCGCTTGTTCTGCTTCGATAGAAGTTTCAAAGAAGTGGGTGTTACCGCGTAATGCTAATCGAGATGGGCAGGATGGATAGCAGTAGATTCTAGTTGTGTTGATGGCATAAAAGAATTGTCCATCAGCATCGTTATCGCGTGCGACAACGGCTTGCCAACGTGTATCGTCAGTTGAGTATGGTTTTTCTGCTAACTGTTTTGGCACTAAAGTATTCATGTGAACATCCTCTACATCTTAGCTTTTAGATTCCAGCCAATTTTGACGGATGATGGGTGTGTGTACACTCTGTTTCTTGCTTTCAAATTTTATATTGTTTCGATTCCCTCATGATGTGTTTATCTTATACTTATTTTAAGGATGATATCGGTGACGAGTGGACTTCCCGATGTGTTTAATATTGAAGGGATGAGGTGGAGTACTGATTTGGAGCGATCAGTTTTATTGTAAAAATCCCATGCACATGCATAAGATTTTTACTATGGTGGTGATGATCAATGTGCTGAGATTGGTTCAGCCATTGTGACTGTATCCGGTAATCCACGTCCACAGATGTAAAGAATGCTTAGAGACATGACGGCTAGTGTGCCTCCAATCCACATGACACTGGGGATATTCATGTGATCGACGATGCCACCACCTAACAGTGAACCCGCTGCAATACCAACCTGAAATGTTGAGACGATCATCGCGGCTCCGCCTTCCATTGCTTCAGGTACGGCGGCAAACATCCACATGTTGGCACATGTCGGCATCGCGCCAAAAGCGAGTCCCCATAAGGCAATCGTTAATACCGCTCCAGTGAGATGTCCTGCAAAGATTGGGAACAAGATCATTGACGCACCGATAAGTGTGACGACTGCCATGAATGACCAGCGTACATTACGCGACGTCGCCCAACCTGCAATGACATTCCCCACGACACCTGCAACGCCATAAACCAATAACAGCGTGCTGACTAAATTACCATCGAATCCAGCGTCATGTTTCAGAAATGGGGTGACATAGGTATAGGTGGAGAAATGGGCTAAGACCAAAAGGACGATACCCAATAATCCAACACGGGCATATTTATGTTGGAACAAAACGGGTAGGTCACGCATTTTGACTGCTGATGTCGGAGGCAGCGAGGGTAACATCAGAAGCTGACCGACTAATACGAGCCCGCCTAAAGCAGCTGTAATTGCAAAGGAGGCTCGCCAGCCAAATTCGCTACCGATCCAAGCACCTAGAGGAACTCCCAGAATCGTTGCGAGCGTTACACCTGTAAAAATAATCGATGATGCACGTCCCATCGCAACGCCGGGTGGTGCGAGACGACTACTGAGTGCAACGGCGATTGCCCAGAATCCGCCGATGCCGATTCCGAGGAGTAATCGACCCATTAACAACACAGTAAAGTTGCTGGAAAATGTGGAGATCAGATTCGAAATAATCATGAGCAACGTTAAAGCCCATAATAAATAGCGGCGGTCTATTTTTCCACTACCCACGGTGATTAATGGTGCTGCAAAGGCAGCTACGACACCAGGTGCCGTAACCATCAGTCCCGCAGTACCGACGCTAATCTTTAAGTCCTCAGCAATATCGCTGAGTAATCCAACAGGTAGAAATTCACTGGTTACCAGCGCAAATGCGCCGATTGCGACAGAGAGCAGCGCAAACCATGTGCGTAATGTTGATGGCGGCTGATCTTGCATCGGGTTGAGTGAGTCAATCACATTTGACTTCAACACTGAGGTATCCAAGGCTTTCTCCAAAAATCAAAAAAAAGAAGACCTAACCCAAGATCTTTTGATCTTGAGTTTTGCTTTGGTCTTGAGCTAATTAGAGCGTTGGATAATCGGTATAACCTTCCGCACCGTTGCCATAGAACAATTCTGGACGCGCTTTATTAAGTGCGGCATCTTGAGCCAGTCGCTGCGGTAAATCAGGGTTGGCAATGAAGGGCACGCCGAAGGCAATCGCATCGGCATTACCTTTGGCAAGCCACGCATTGGCGGTGTCTTTGGTGAAGCGTTCATTAGCAATATATGTTCCGCCAAATGCTGCTTTCAGTTTTGGACCAAGGCTGTCATCACCTTCTTTTTCACGCGCGCTGATAAATGCAATTTTGCGTTTACCGAGTTCTTTGGCGACATAGCTAAAAGTCGTTGTACGATCAGAATCGCCCATTCCGTGTGCATCTGCACGTGGCGCCAGATGAACCCCCACGCGTGATGCCCCCCATACAGAAATGACGGCATCCGTGACTTCAAGGAGTAAGCGCGCACGGTTTTCGAGTGAGCCACCGTATTGGTCTGTACGGTGATTACTACTGTCTTGTAGGAATTGATCGAGTAAATAGCCGTTTGCACCGTGGATGAATACGCCATCAAAACCAGCTAATTTTGCATTCTCAGCACCTTTACGGAAAGCTTCGATGACATCTAGAATTTCCGAAGCTTCCAGCGCGCGCGGTGTTGGATACGGACGTTCTGGACGGAGCAAGCTAACATGACCTTGCGCGGCAATTGCGCTTGGTGCAACGGGTGCTTTGCCATCTAACAATGATGGATCTGAAATGCGCCCAACATGCCAAAGCTGCAAAGTAATACGTCCACCAGCAGCATGAACCGCATCAGTGACTAAACGCCAACCTGCAACTTGTTCATCTGACCAGATACCCGGTGTATTTTCATAGCCAACACCCATAGGCGTAACCGATGTGGCTTCGCTCATGATGAGGCCTGCGGATGCACGCTGTACGTAGTATTCTGCCATCAGTGCATTGGGTACGCGACCTTCACTGGCGCGTGATCGGGTGAGGGGTGCCATGATAATGCGATTCGGAAGTTCAAGGTTGCCAATGGTGATCGGATCAAAAAGCGTAGTCATATCAATTATTCCTGTGAATAAAATTGTGGGTCTTAGATGTAGAAATTTAGGAGAGAATTAAAGCTCTTTGCTCATCTGTAGTAAAAACTCGGTAATAACTTCTTCATTGCGTTTAAAGAAATTCCACTGACCGACTTTTTTACAAGTGATTAATTGAGCGCGTTGCAAAATGGCTAAATGTGCTGATACAGTTGATTGTGATAGTCCACATTGCGTAAATTTCCCAGCACAGACACCAAACTCAAAAGGGTGTTCTTGAGTCTTAAAGTGCTCTTCAGGGTTCTTTAGGCAAGCCAGCATTTCTCGGCGCGTAGGATGGGCGAGGGCTTTAATAATTTCATCGAGGTCAATTTGTGTCGTCATGAATGAGTAAAACGTTATATTGCGATAAAACGAAATTTATATCGTTTTTTAACGATATACAAGCGTGCGAGGTTTTTGTTTTGTAGTTTTGGTGTGACTGATAAGTTTAGTGAGTCGCAATTAACAAGGCGCTCGATTAGGTTTTTTTAATCAATATTTTTTCAGACCAACAAAAAAACCCGCTAACAATCAGCGGGCTTCTTCAATCAACTAACCTATTAGAGTGAACGAGAAATCAGTTCTTTCATGATTTCATTGGTTCCTGCATAGATGCGATTTGCGCGGTTGTCGATGTAGGCGCGTGCAATTGGGTATTCCAGCATATAGCCGTAACCGCCATGTAACTGTACGCATTCATCAACCACTTTGCTGAACATATCGCTCAATTTGTATTTTGCAGCCGCCGCCGCTTCGATTGAGAGGCTTTCGGTCAATTGCATTTCCATACAACGATCAACGTACGCACGACCCATATCGATTTCACTGCGCATTTCAGCCAATTTGAAACGTGTATTTTGGAATGATGAAATTGTTTTGCCAAATGCTTTACGCTCTTTTACATATTTTACAGTTTGAGCAAAAGCGGCTTCAGAGCCTGCTTGACAGATGATCGCTACCATCAGGCGTTCCCATGCTAATTCTTTCATGAGCATGATGAAACCCATGCCTTCCATGCCGAGAAGATTTGCTTTAGGTACACGAACATTATCAAAGAATAATTCGCAGGTATCTTGACCTTTCATACCCACTTTATTCAGTGGTTTTCCTTTAGTAAAGCCTGGTGCTTTTGCGTCCATAAGCAGTAAAGATAAGTTGCTTGAACCCTTATCAGTGCTTCCTGTTTTAACGACAACAACGGCGAGGTCACAGAGATAGCCATTGGTAATAAAGATCTTTGAACCATTGACGACATAATCATCACCATCCAAAACGGCTGTCGTGCGAACGCCTTGCAAGTCTGACCCTGTACCTGGTTCAGTCATTGCAATCGCACCAACGACTTCACCCGTTGCCATTTTGGGCAACCATGCCATTTTTTGTTCTTGATTACCGAAGTTGTTGATGTAGTTTGCAACGATGTCAGAGTGAAGTGACATACCGCTGCTTGAATCCATCGCGTAACCTTGTTCTTCAATCAAGATGACACTGTATAGACGGTCTACGCCTGAACCACCAAATTCTTCTGGCATGGTCGCGCAGAGTAGACCAAGTTCACCCGCTTTGTTCCATAAATCACGATCAACATGCTGTTGTTGTTCATAACGTTCAGTGTTCGGAATGACTTCTTGTTCAAAAAAACGACGTGCTGTTGTACGGAAGGCTTCATGATCTGAGTTGAAGAGTTTACGTGGCAGCATTGGATCGATAGGGCGAGCGAGAGTAGACATTAAAGAGCTTCCTAAGCTTAAGCGGTTGAGACGCTTTTTCGTGAAAAACAATAAATTCAAATGCTGTTCAAATCTGCGTGACGAAGGTCTTCACAGTGTTGATTAGTGTGTTCGCTAGTTAATCGGATGCCGTAGTTGGCAACAATGATCGTTGTTGCCAATATTGAAGTGAAAATCGTCTTTTTTGCCAATTTAGGTGCAAAGTTCAGTTTTCACTGAAAAATATTCCGCTCCGAATTGAGCATGCGGTACGATGAACCTGATATTCTTTTGCCTACTTTATATCGATCTGTTTTTGCAATGATTCCAAGTGAACCTACTTTATCCAAACAACATCTAGCGATAGACCGCGCACTGATTATTTCCGTGTTTGTGGTTGCATCGTGTGGTCTGGCGTATGAGCTAATTACAGGCGCGCTTGCCAGTTATTTGTTGGGTGATTCGATTCTTCAATTCTCGACGATTATTGGTACCTATTTGTTTGCGATGGGTATCGGTTCGCACTTGTCGAAATACATCAAAGATGAAGATGTACTCCAGCGCTTTATCGAAGTTGAGTTATTGGTAGGGTTGATTGGCGGATTGTCGGCGACGTTTTTATTCGTCATCTTTGCTTGGCTGTCGATGCCGTTTCGTGTGGTGTTGTATGCGTTGGTCTTGATCATTGGCATCTTAGTCGGTATGGAAATTCCGCTGGTGATGCGAATTTTCAATCAACGCAAAACTGAGTTTAGTGAGCTAGTCAGTAAGGTACTGACCTTTGATTATCTCGGTGCACTGGCAGTGTCTTTGTTGTTTCCGTTAATTCTTGCGCCCAAATTAGGTCTATCACGATCTGCGCTGCTGTTTGGAATATTGAATGCAGGGATTGCGGGCTGGACGGCTTGGCAATTTCGCGAACAAATTCCCAAAATCAGACCACTGTTTAATCGCACAATTTTTTGCATGCTGATTTTGCTGGTGGGCTTTGCCATGTCAGATCGACTGGTGAAATGGTCTGAGGGCGTGCTGTTTGGCGACCCTGTGATTTATGCTAAAACCACGCAATACCAACGCCTCGTCATGACCAAATGGAAGGATGACTTACGCCTTTATATTAATGGCAACTTGCAGTTCTCCAGTCGTGATGAGCATCGCTATCATGAGGCGCTGGTGCATCCGATTTTGGCAACCATGCCGTGGGCAAAACGGGTGTTGATCTTGGGCGGTGGAGATGGTTTGGCACTCCGTGAAGTGTTGCGTTATCAGAACATTGATCATGTGACGTTGGTGGATTTAGATCCTGCGATGACCAAGCTATTTTCTACCAATGCTGAATTGACGACTTTGAATCAGAAGTCGTTTCTGAATCCTCGCGTGACGGTCATTAACGATGATGCCGCGCGTTGGCTGGAGCAAAATGCCAATGTCTATGACGCGATCATTGTCGATTTTCCTGATCCGTCAAACTTTGGTTTAGGTAAGTTGTATTCGGTACCGATGTATCGTTTGGTTTCGCGGCATTTGTCGGAACATGGTTTAGTTGTCGTTCAATCGACTTCGCCGTATCACGCACCGCGTTCGTATTGGTGTGTGGCTGCGACGTTGGAGAAAGCAGGATTCTTTACCACGCCGTATCATGCGCTGGTGCCATCATTTGGCGAGTGGGGGTTTATTATTGGGTCAAAAACCCCGAGCTATCAGCCGCCGACCCAATACAGTTTACCGATGACATTTTTGGATAAAGATACGACTTCGGCGATGTTCCATTTTCCGCCTGATATGAAGCGCTGGGATGTGTTGCCGAATGAATTGAATAATCAGCAATTGGTGCATTATTTCCAGCAAGATTGGGGCAATGTGATTCGTTAATTTTTGGTTGAAAATTTGATTTGATGTAGGGTGCGACCTTTGGTCGCCCTGTTTGAATCGTGAGGGCAACCATAGGTTGCCCCTACAATAATTGAAAAAGGATATTCCTTGATTTCGTTTGAGCCATTTGCATGAATCGTCGTCACTTTATAGGATTTGCAGCAGCCAGTAGTTTAATGGCGGGTTGTCGCTGGCCATCATGGTCGGTGATTCCGCCGTGGCTGCCTGTCAAAGTGCTCGATGGCGGTATGAAGCAAGGTCATCATTTTGCGCGTGATGCTGGCAATCATTTACCTACGCCGAGTAGTGAAAGACGCGTCGATACGGTGATTTTAGGCGGTGGTGTTGCGGGATTAACTGCGGGTTGGCGCTTGGCGCAAGCAGGGTTTAAGGACTTTTTATTGCTGCAAGGCTTTGAGCAATATGGCAATGCCAGCAGTGGTGAATGGCAGGATGTGAGCTATCCGCGCGGTGCGCACTATTTACCATTTCCAACGCCTGAATCGACACATGTTCAAGAGATGCTACGTGCTTTTGGAATTCTGCAAGGGCAGAACTTGGGCGATGTGAATAGCTACGATGAGCGCTGTGTGGTGCATGCGCCTGATGAACGATTGTGGTTAGGGGGCAAACAGTATTGGCATGATACGGTGATGCCGCCTGCGAAAAAAGGCTCCGAAGATTCGATCCAGCAACAACGGTTTTTGGCCTTGGTGAATAGTCTAAAAGGCAAACGTGGTTCAGATGGAAAAATACTTTTTGCCATTCCAATAGCCCTGTCATCACAAGATGCTGAATGGCGAAAATTGGATGCGATGACCTTTGATCAGTGGCTGAATCGTGAGGGCTATACCTCCGAAGGGTTGCGTTGGTTTGTAGATTATAGTTGTCGTGATGATTATGGTTTTGGCAGCGATAAAGTGTCGGCGTGGGCGGGGATTCATTATTTTGCCAGTCGGGTGCATGACAGTGAGAAAGATCATCAAACCTCTTTACTGACATGGGGTGCGGGTTTAAATCCATTGGCTGAACAATTGTCGCACGCGAGTCTGGCACAACAACTCCCGCAAGCCGCAATTCGGTTGGTTGAAACCAGTCATGGTGTAGAGGTTTGGTCGACAGATATGCACGGCAAAGTCACGCTGATTCGTGCGAAGCGGGCGATTTGTGCGATGCCGCTTCATGTGCTTAAACATGTGTTTCCACAGCTAAAAGACTATGGTTTTGACGTGACTCAGGATATATTGCCGCATGTGCCATGGTTGGTGTCGAATGTTTGGCTGAATGGTTTTCCTCGTGAAGTTGGCGATGTGCCGTTATCATGGGAAAATCTCGTGTATGGCAGTAAAAGCCTCGGTTATGTAACCGCGACTCAGCAACTCATACGTGTAGCACGACCATCACATTCGGTATTTACGGCGTATCATTCATTTGCCGATCAAGCGCCAGAAAATGCGCGGGCGTGGATGCAAAAAGCGAGCGTACATGAGTTGTTGGATGTCGGTATACAGGATGTGATGAAAGTCTATGGAACAGATTTGTGGCCTTGTGTGGCTGGGGTGGAGATCATGATGCGTGGTCACGCGATGAGTGCGCCAGTGAAAGGCTACCTATCCCAAAAGGGCTTACTCGCGCTCCGTGATGCCGATCAGAAAGTCACATTTGCGCATAGTGATTTGTCTGGCTATTCCATTTTTGAAGAAGCAAGTTGGTGGGGCTGGCAAGCGGCAGGACGAATAATATGAAAGGGATACACCTGATTGCTGATCTCTATCATTGCCAATGTAAAACAGAGATTTTGACCGATTTAGATGTACTCGAACCAGAGATAGTCGCAGCAGTGCAGCAGGCCAATATGCAAGTGGTCGGCGTACGTTTTCATCAATTTGAACCCGTCGGGGTGACGGGTGTTGTGCTACTGGCGGAATCGCATGTTGCAGTGCATACTTGGCCTGAACAAGGCGAGGGCGGATACGTCACGTTGGACGTCTATGTCTGTAATCATACCGGTGAGAATCGAGCGAAAGCTGAGCAATTATTTGAATACTTAATTGCATTATTTACGCCGACAGATGTGGAAAAAACAGTTGTGAATCGTGGGATTCGTAGCGAATAATTAGAGTAATGGATGGCATCACTATGCAAGAAGTCGCACAGTTCGGACAAGAGTTTGGTCATGTTGTCATGCCGTTTCTGTTGAATTACCTACTGTATTTAACCAGTGGTATTTTATTTTTATTTGTTTTTTCAATTATCTATATGATATTTACGCCTTATGGTGAGCTGGCGCTAGTACGTTCAGGCAATAGTGCAGCGACGCTGAGTTTTGCCGGCGCGTTGATTGGTTTTGCTCTCACATTAGCGGCATGTGCGATCTATCATACCAGTTTGATTGGTTTTATCGGCTGGGCAACGGCAGCCATGATTGTGCAACTTTTAGGCTATATCATAACCGCTTGTTTAATTCCGAATCTCAAGCAACAAATTCTGGATAATAATGTGGCTGTGGGTGGTTTCGTCGGTGCGATTGGTTTAACACTGGGCATATTAAATGCGGGATGTTTATCGTAAGTGATCAGCGGTTTGATTTATATTAACAAGTTAAAAAATACTAAATTTTAGAATTTAAAAAGGGAGCATATCATGGGCATTGGTTCATTTATTCGTAAGCAGTTTATTGACGTTATTGAGTGGGATCAGCAGGACGATGGCGTTCTGATGTGGCGATATCCGATGCAAGATAACGAAATTCAAAATGGTGCCAAGCTCACGGTACGTGATAGCCAAATCGCTGTGTTTGTGAATGAAGGTCAAGTCGCTGATGTGTTCTCACCGGGTTTGCATACGCTTACCACGCAGACTTTGCCAGTGCTCACCAACTTAAAGAATTGGGATAAGTTGTTTGCATCACCCTTTAAATCAGACATCTTTTTCTTTAGCACTCGTTTGCAATTAGGTTGCAAATGGGGCACAGCCCAACCGATTACTCTGCGTGATAAAGACTTCGATATGGTACGGCTGCGTGCCTTTGGGATGTATTCCTATCAGATTGAAGATGCCAAAGCCTTTTATCAAGAAATCACTGGTGCAAATCCAAGCTATAGCAATCAGCAAGTCGAGCCGCAACTGCGTAATTTAATTGTTTCGAATATCAGCAGTGGTATCGCTTCAAGTGGCATTCCCTTCCTTGATTTGGCCGCCAACCAAGGTGTCATGGGCGATCAACTGAAACAGACGATGACCCCGCTGTTTGCACGTTATGGGTTGAAATTAGATGCTTTTGTGGTTGAAAACATCTCATTGCCAGAAGATCTGCAAAAAGCAATTGATACTCGTATTTCAATGGGCATGATGGGTGATTTGAATAAATTCACGCAATATCAAGTCGCTGCCTCAATTCCGCTTGCGGCACAAAATGAAGGCGGTCTTGCAGGCATTGGCGCAGGTATGGCGGCTGGTTTTGGCATGGGTCAAATCATGACGGGCGCAATCCAAAATGCTACGCAAGCGAATCAGCAGACCCCACAGGTTGTCCCCACTCCTGCACAAGCGACGCCAGCTGCCGCACCACCAGTTGATCTGGTTGCTCGATTGGGCCAGCTGAAAGCCATGCTTGATCAAGGTCTGATTACTCAAGTTGATTTTGAAAGTACCAAAGCGGACATCCTTAAATCTCTATCGAATTAAAGAGTTGTTGTCCGTATGAGTGATCCAAATAATCCTCAAGGTAATACACCACCGATTAATAAACCGGTTTTGGTGTTTAGCACCGCTTGCCCAAGTTGCGGAGCGCAAGTGCCTTTTCGCTCGTCTGCATCGGTCATGGCGGTGTGTGAATATTGCCAATCAACGGTCCTGCGTGAAAAAGATGGCATACGTGATCAAGGCAAAATGACTGCGGTGCTGGAGGATTATTCCCCGTTTCAAATCGGCAGTAGTGGCGTACTTGATGAGGTGGGTTTTAGCCTCATTGGGCGGATTCAACTGCATTACTCCGATGGTTTTTGGAACGAATGGTATCTTCAGTTTGATGATGGCACCAATGGCTGGCTATCTGATGCATCGGGGCAATACGTCATCACACGTGCTTCAGGGCATTTAGAGGGTGCGCCGCTTTTTAAAGCACTGACCATTAATCAAATTATCGTTTATCAGTCAGTCAGCTTTCGTGTGACTGATCAACGCACTGCCTCATGTACAGGCGGGCAGGGCGAACTTCCTTTTGTTGTCGGTAATGGCTGGCAGACCTCGGTCGCTGATTTACGTTTTGGCTCGCGTTTCCTTTCACTTGATTATACCGATGGCTATCCGCCGCTGGTTTATGCTGGTAAAGCCGTTACGCTCAGTAGCGTGAAGTTCCAAATGTTGCGCGATGTGGAGCAAGTTCAATCCACGACAGGAAAAATTAAAGGCAAAATTACCAACCTTGAATGTCCAAATTGCGGCAGTCCGATTCCCTACGTCATGGGCATGGCTGAGCATTTGGTTTGTCCGTCATGCCGCGCCGAAGTGGCGATGGGAGAGGACAAAGCTGAGGTGCTGGTTAAGCATAAAGAACTAACCACTCTTAAAACGGCCTTATCTTTAGGCGACAAAGCCACGATTGATAATAATGCCTACGTCGTCATCGGCTTGATGCAGTTAGAAGAAGTCAGCGATGACGAATCGAGTCTATGGACGGAATATTTGCTCTATAGCTTGGCGTCTGGTTTTCTATGGCTAGTTGATACTGGCGAAGAAAACTGGCAGAAAACAACGGTTCTGAATGAAATTCCTGAAGATAAGGTTGGCAATGCTTTCCTGAATGGGAAGCGTTGGGAGCGTCAATGGGCGTATCAAGGACGCGTCCTGTATGCCGTTGGTGCGTTTAACTGGCGAGTGAAGATTGGTGATACCAATTTCATTGTTGAATATAAAAATGGTTTAGATACTTTAGTGTCTGAACAAAATGCAAATGA
>Ga0209023_10003789_pt1 | contig 17738 bp, 12 predicted proteins | sample LakOneMetagenome_FD_187468 | JGI IMG/M metagenome (GOLD analysis project Ga0209023, IMG submission 187468) | Freshwater and sediment microbial communities from Lake Erie, Canada (SPAdes) (version 2) | ecosystem: Environmental > Aquatic > Freshwater > Lentic | place: Lake Erie, Canada... | reverse complement strand
AGCAACCATTTGGTTTTGATCGAGTAATTCGATGGTTTGTTGGTGCGAATAAATGTCAATTTGTACTTTTTTTATCTCTTTTTGTACCAAGGTAATGCTGTCGCGGACTTTCTTAATGGCAGGATTACTTTCGTCAATTTCGTATTCGGAAATGTAGTTTTTGGTAAATTGTACCGATAACACTGTAACCGAAGAAGGTGCGCCAATTTGAACGGTATTTTCATTCAAATAATCGGCTACGTTTTTAATCACAATTTCACTCGTTCCCACAGGAAGATTGACTGAAGTGGTTTGTTGCAATTCGGCAGCATTAAAATATACCGTTGCAGCTTTGACTTTTGCAGTTGCAAAAATAGGTTTCTGTGCCAACAAGCACGTCGAAACCAAAAGAAAAGAATACAAAAAGAAGTTTTTCATAGTGATGGATTTAAAATTGATTTTGAAATTCATGTGAAAATATGCAAAAAACCGCAACTTTTTAGGGTTGCAGTTTTTCAAGTAATTAACGTGTTTTTGAGTGAGTTAGTATAAGTTGTCAATTACTTTGTCTTTGGGATACTTGACTTTATAGCTGATTCTGATTTTCTTGGTTTCATTTGGCGAAAGCTTTAAATTCCAGGTCATGATGCCGGTTTCTTGGTTTACATTGGCTTTGCCATCGTCTAAAAGTTCAATCGTTACTTCTTTGTCGGAACTCAATGGATATTGGTCTTTCAGCAACATTTGCACGTCTTCTTTTTTGTTATTTCTAACGGTTAAATCGTAGGTAAAGGTTTGTTCTTTATACGATGATAAGAATTTGGTACCCGATTTATCTACCACTTTTTCCCGTTTGATGGAGATTTTTTTATCGCGACCCATACTTAAATTCAACGTGTCGGCGGTTTGATTGGGGTTGATGTTGGTTTTGCCCACATACAATCCTTCAAAGATGATGTTGGCTTCGCCTGGCAACAAATTGTATTTTGAATAATCGTTGATTTCGGCTAATAAAAAGGCTTCTTTATCGGCACGAGGCACCGCATAATATTTGAAAGAAGCAGGCAATTTGATTTCTTTCAACGCTACCGAATGCGCTTTTCCGTTGGATAAAATATCGTATGGGATATCAATGTCAAAGGAAACGTTGAGTTGGTTTTCAACGTCAGTTGCATTTATTGAACGAACTTGTTTGTCTTTTTTCATAACGTTAGCAGACACAACAACAACTTCATCTAGCTGAACGCCTGATGTTCTTCCTTGAAGTTTGTTTACAACATTATTTTCCTTGTCGTCATCAGCATAACCATATCTCAAAAACCACGAACTCAACAACGGTGCTTGATTGTTTTGATTCGGATTACCGCTTGATAAGGTTAGTTTTACTTTCTTCCAATCGATACCGGTGCTTTGTGCCACTTGTGCTTTGTACATCATGTTGATTGGATCTTTTACATTTTCTACACGCAAATCGTAAAACGGATTCCACGAGGCCGCATTGGTAATGTAATTAATATCGAGATTCACGTTTCCTGCTATTTCATTCATCACTTGAATGACTAATTTTCCTTTGGATGACTTCTCTTCTTTTTGGGAATTGATTACTAGTTTTTCGTTCAACGTACGGAGTTTGGTATTCAATGCAGTTTCTTTTTCGTCTAAAGTCACATAAGCATTGCCCAATTCGGTTCGTTTGTTTTTATAATAATCGGCTAATTTCATCAGTTCGGCTACATTCAAACCCGTATTCGAGCCAGCAACCATTTGATTTTTATCTATTAATTCGGTGGTTTTACTATTAGAAACCTTGTCAATTTGCACTTTCTTGATTTCTTTTTGAAGCAGGGTAATGCTGTCGCGGACTTTTTTAATCGCCGGATTGCTTTCGTCCAGTTCATATTCTGAAATGTAATTCTGAGTGAATTGCACCGACAACACCGTAACAGAAGATGGCGCGCCTACTTGAATGGTGTTTTCGTTCAAATAATCAGCTATGTTTTTTACCACAATTTCGCTCGTTCCAACGGGTAGATTGACGGAAGTAGTTTGTTGCAACTCGGCCGCATTGTAATAAACGGTCGCTGCTTTTACTTTGGCAGCTGTAAAAATAGGTTTTTGAGCAAAGGTAAATGCCGAAACCAAAAACGAAAGAAGCACTATTTTTTTCATTTGAAAGAATTAAGAAAGATTATTTTTTTTATCGTCGATGTAATTCACACCCATGCCACCCATAATTTTATTAGAGTAGAATTCTTCTTCTGGATTAATCAAAAGATTCACTATTTTGGTCTTTTCTTTCGTATTTATTTGAAATTCTTTTGAAAACCTGAAGTCTTCATTTGAGATGTATATTGTTATGGTTTTAGTGTTTTCATTCACCGCTAATTCAAGAGTATATTCGCCAGTTTTTGGATTAATCACAGCACTTTTAGCAGCACCATTGGCATAAATAGTCAAGTTTGGATAAGCTTCTGCAGCAATAGCTTTGTTGGTTTTTCGGTCTAAAACAAAACCTTTTAAAGTAATTGCAACTGTTTTTTGTTGTTGAACCGCAACTTTTCCAATTAATTTATGTGGTTTTACTTCGCAGGTTTGTACGGTTGTGACTGGTTGTTTGTTTTCTTGCGCCACAAGGTTAGACGTTAATAAAACTGAAGCCGCCACAGCCACAGCATATTTGAAATTATGATTTTTAGGATGGGTGTCAAATTCAAAAGTCTGTTCCAATTGCGAAACGTTCAATCGCGCACAAATGTTTTTGTCTTTTGATTTTGCGATGATTTGTGCCACTTCCGAATTGGTTTTGGAGCTCAAATCAATGACGTTTTTAGCACATGAACTACAAAACGAACCATTCGCATTTGGAGTCATGTTGTTGAAGTTCTCGTGACATGGACTTTTTATCTCTAAGGAAAATTTCTTGTTCATAGCATTCTTTTTTAAGTGAAATCCAAATTCAAATCTTTGGATTACTTATATAGAGCACTATTTTGATAAAAAGGTTGGGAAGAAGTTGATTTTTTTAAAAATTAAATTCATCTACGGCTAAAGAATCAATTTCGGGTTTGGTTCCCGATTGGTTTTTTAGGAAGAATTGTGCCGGACCAGAAATGGATAGCGGAATACTGTGGCCAATTGTATCGTTAACATTTATCAAATTACGTCGCAACATCAATCGGGTTAAGAAATTATCTTGTTGTTTAGCAAACGATTTCAATTGGTTCTCCGAATCAAATCGGTACATGAATCCTTTTGGTTTTGGGATGATAGTCGCTAAAAACAAACATTCTTTTAAGTTCAAATCGGAAGGTCTTTTTTGGAAGTAAAAATGCGATGCTTCGCCAATTCCGTAGATGTTTGGACCCCATTCGATGATGTTGAAATACACTTCCAGCATGCGTTCTTTAGAAGCAATACGATTGTTTTCTAGGATGTATACCAACAAAATTTCTTCCAATTTTCGAGATAATGTTTTTTCTCGTGTTAGGAATACATTTTTTATCAATTGCATGCTGATGGTACTGGCACCACGAGAGAATTTTTTGGTTTTAATATTCTTGGCAATCGACTGTTTGAACGCTTCGTTTATAAACCCACGATGGTTAAAAAACGACGGGTCTTCGCTGGTTAAAACGCATTTTTGTAGGTAAGGCGAAATTTCGTTTAAAGTCGTGTAATTTGGATTGGAACTGCCTACCAAAATAGGACGCTGTTCTATGCCTTTATCAATGGCGCGATAGGTGAATTCGGAATTGATTTTGTTTAAATCGGCCTCGCCATATTTGGTAATTTTTAGGTTTTCGGGTTTCAATTTGCTTTCAAAAACAATTTGGTCGGGTTTGCTTTTATTGAATTTGAAGTTCAAGTTATAACTGAAATTTCCTTGTGCTTCCATTCCTTTAAAATGACTGAACAAACCGTCGGGCAACGAAGTAATGAAATCTTGCGCTTTCATTTTTGGTATGTTCAATTTCAACGCCACAATTTTATCGGTATCATTGATGTATGAAAGATAAGGTGCACATTTAATATCATTAATTTTTACTAACGAAGTGCTGTCGATAGCCATAAATCGGTCACCAAAAACAAAACGATAATCGAAACGCGCACTTTTAATCAGCACATCATTTTTGGCGATTTTGGCATGATTTATTTTGAAATTTTCGATTGAAGTATAGCCGTCAATATGCAATTCGCCGCTACTCATATTGAGATTTTCTAAATTGAAATGGATGGTTTTAAAGCTTGTTTTTAAATGAATTTTCTTATCCAAATACGGAATTCGAATGCTGTCGTTTTTGGTATTGAAGAATTTTAAATCGGCTTTTCGATCACGTGGATCGGCAAAACCAGTAATGCTCCAGTTTTGAGTAGCATTGTCTTCTTTAACTCTAATTAGAGAGTTGAGTTTTTTGTCTTCCAATTGCAATTGTACAAAATCAAAAACCACTTTATTGCCCATGTCGTCTATTTTGAAGGCAAATCCTTTTACATTCATGTCGGTTGGAACTAAATTAAGTGTTTTAGATAATATGCGATAGGCTAGTTTGGCATAATTGACTTGTTGTTCATCGCTTTTTTCTTCTTTTTTTCGTTTGAGAAAAGCGTCAAAATTGCGACCCTTTTTGTTTTTTACTAATTGGATAAAGCCTTTGTTGATTTCGAGTTTTCCTAATTGAATGTTTCCAAAAAGTAATTCCCAAACATTAACCGAAGTTTTTAGATTTTTTATGCTTACTAAAGTATCAGCTTTTTGAGGAACCAACGTGATTTCTTCAAATTCCAAATCGGATATGCCATGAAATTCCGCATTTTTCACATGAAAGCGGCATTGGTAATCGCGGTTGAGTTTGTGGTCAATTCTAGCAATGGCAGTTTCTAGAATCGAATTTCTAAAAGCAATAACTACAATTACTCCAAGTAAAAATACGAGAAGTAATAATTTTAAGAAAAGAACGGCTTTTTGCTTTTTAGTTCTCATTTTATTTTTTGGCATTCACTTCCAATCCTACACCGATAACATTGGGCAAATAAGAACCTTTAAAACTATTGGATGTCGTAATTTTGTACGTTCCTTTTGAAAGAGCCACACCTTCTTTTAGGGTATAACTTAAATCACATACATCACCAGAACAATCGGCCAGTTGTTTTCCTGAAGGGTCTTTAATTTTTAAATCAATACTGAACTTTTCTTTTGTGCCATCTGGATTTTCCATTACAAAATCAATAGGTACACTATTGAATTGATAATCGTATACATGACTAAATTTAAAAGTGATGTCATACAATTGGGTGTCGTTATCGATAGTAAAATCAAATGATTTGGCATCCGATTTTTTCCATTGGTGATTTTCGGGAAAATCTTGAAAGTTACGATATAGGCCGCCATCTTTTAGACAAGACATAAGTGATAAGAGCAAGAAGCATAAAAAAGTAATTTTAGTTTTCATACACTATTGGTTTTTTAAGATAACGTTTTTACTATTTGTTTTATTATCCAAATAAGTGTTCCACTACTTCTTCAATTTTGGAAACCAAAACGATTTTGATTCCTGAGTTTTTAATAGAAATCTTGTTGTATTTGGAAACAAAAATAGTGGCAAAACCTAATTTTTCAGCCTCTTGAATGCGTTGTTCTACTCGGTTTACAGGACGAATTTCGCCAGAGAGTCCGACTTCACCAGCAAAGCAAACATCTTTACCTACAGCAATATCTTCGTTGGATGAAAGTATCGAAGCTACAACCGCCAAGTCAATTGCCGGATCGTCTACCGAAATTCCGCCAGTAACATTTAAAAAGACGTCTTTAGTGCCTAAACGAAAACCAGCACGTTTTTCTAAAACGGCTAAAAGCATGTTCAATCGTTTAGCGTTATAGCCGGTAGTGCTGCGTTGCGGTGTGCCATAAACAGCAGTTGAAACTAGCGCTTGAATTTCAATCATTAATGGGCGCATACCTTCTAATGTTGAGGCGATGGCAGTTCCCGAAAGTTCTTCCTCGCGGTGCGAAAGCAAAATTTCGGAGGGATTGGAAACTTCCCGCAAACCCGAACCTTGCATTTCGTAAATTCCGAGTTCAGCGGTAGAACCAAAACGATTTTTTAAGCTGCGTAAAATTCTATATACATGATTTCGATCGCCTTCAAATTGTAAAACGGTATCTACCATATGCTCTAAAATCTTTGGTCCAGCGATGGTTCCGTCCTTTGTAATATGTCCGATTAAAATTACTGGAACATTGGTTTCTTTAGCAAATTTAATCAGCTCGGCAGTACATTCTCTAATTTGTGAAATACTCCCGGGAGTCGATTCGATGTAATCGGTATGTAATGTTTGAATGGAGTCAATAATAACGATTTCAGGTTCGATTTCCTGAATTTGACGAAAGATGTTTTGCGTTTTAGTTTCCGTGAGAATATAGCAATTATCATCTTTAGATGTAATCCTTTCGGCGCGCATTTTGATTTGTTTCTGACTTTCTTCGCCCGAAACATATAAGGTTTTGTAAGGTAACTTTAAGGATATTTGAAGCAACAACGTACTTTTCCCAATTCCGGGTTCACCACCTAAAAGGATTAATGAACCAGGTACAATTCCACCGCCTAAAACTCTATTTAATTCGCCATCTAAAGTGTCTAAACGCACTTCTTGCGACGAATCGATTTCAGCAATTCTAAGTGGTTTTGGTGCTTTTTTTACTTCCGATGTGGGTTTCCAACTTGTTTTTTCTTCTTTTTGAATGATTTCTTCAACAATAGTATTCCATTCCTTGCAGGCATTGCATTGCCCTTGCCATTTGGCATATTGAGTTCCGCAATTTTGACAAAAGAATGACGTTTTGAGCTTTGCCATTTAGCGTATTTGTTTCTGCTGATTTAGTTATTTCTTTTTAATTTGAGATTTAAGCGCGTCTGCTTTATCAAGCATCATGTCTTTGGTTAAATCTCCTATAGGTTGCGCTTGAAAGGCATTTTGATAATAACGCACGGCATTTTTAATATCGCCAGTATTTTCATAATACATTGCCATATGATAATCGCCCAACATCGTTTTTGGATACATTTTACGTGAAAGTTGTGCTAGTTGTTCAAATTCGCCATAAGCTTTGTTTTTTAAAATAGCCGCTTCAATGGCTTTGAAATCGTTGATTCTGATGTTCATTTTGATGCCTAATGCTTTGTCTAAAATGTCGTATTTGTTTTTAAGATAATCGACATAACCCGATTCTAACTTGACAATTTTTTCTTGAAATTCAGCAGTTGAAATAGGTTGATAAGCAGCAAAAAACTGATAAAGTGCACTTGGTATAGAATACAATACTAACGAATAATGAGAGGCTTCTTTAAAATCGTCGAATTTGTAATTTAAAGTAGTACTGTTTAGCGCTTTAATATTGGTGTCTAATGTGGTTATTTTTTCTTTCATGGATTTCACATCACCATCTGCCGAAGACTGGTAGTAAAACATGTTTTGTTTGAAAGTACCCAATCGTTCTGCTACGCGTACTTCCATTTCAAGCGGCAGTTCTGGACTAAGCGAAATATAGGCATTAAAAAGAGGGTTGTCTTTGTATAAAAATAAATTCATAACTCCAGCAGTAAGGTCATGTCCAGCAATCATTCGGAAGTTAGAAGTGCGATATTTATTTTGGATGTAAGGCACCAATTCACCACCAATAAATTCGAAAAAGTCTTCGCCTTTATCTTGTGGTAAACCCGTAGTTTCATCAAAAGTACAGTAGTCTTCACGTTCATTATTTTGGTTGAATTGCAATCCTACAATGATAACTTCGGGCAAATCATCCCAATAATACCCATAATCTAAAGCGCCTTGAAAAGGTTCAAACAAATAATCGCCATCAAGAAGTAGAAGTAAAGGGTAGGTTTTTTTAGAGTCTTTATTATAACTTGGCGGTAATGATACCTTTAAGTATTTGTAACCGTCCAATTTTCTGGACAAAACGCTGTCTCTAACCTTTTGTGCAAATCCATTACAACTAAAAGCAACGACAATTAAAAGAATTAATTTTTTCATAAAACGTTTGATTTTGAATAACTAAAAGTAATCTAAAATCAAGCAATATAATAAATTATTTTCTATTCAAGATGGGAAGCAATAAAAATGATAATAATCCTAAGATTAAAACCAAAAGCATTTGAGACGTCCAAATAATCCATCCAAAGGCAGTTCCAGCTGGTTCAGCAATTGCATAAAACAAAAGTACTTTTGAAGTAAGAAACGGATAAGCGCCAAAGCCACTATTGGTAAAGGCAATGGCTATGCTTCCAACCACAAAACAAGTAACAATTGCGCCTACAGAAAGCACTGACGTTTCGGGAATTACTTTGGTGGCAACATAATAGGTTATGATATACGATAACCAAATAAGTGCTGATTGAAAAAGATAATTCCATTTTTCTTTCATGTGAAAGATGCTTAATAATCCTTCTTTTAAACCGGATACTTTTTCTTTAAAAAGCAATACTAATTTTAACTTCGAATATTTATATACTAGAATAAAAAGTATAAACCCTGCGATTCCAATAGTAAAAAGCAGTGCCATTAAATGCAACGGAATTTTATCCAGAATAAATGCTTTTACAATTTTAAATTGAAGAATAACGGCTAATAGCATGAAAAACAACAAGAAGAACATGTCAATTATTCTTTCAGCTACAATGGTCCCGAAGCCTTTGTCAAACGGAATGTTGTTGTATTTTTTTACGATTAAAGCTCTAGAAATTTCTCCCGACTTAGGTACGGTTAAATTGAGAAGATAGCCAATATTAACAGCCATAAAATTGTTTTGAAAATTGGATTCGTACCCTAAATGGTCTAGCATGTATTTCCAGCGGTAAGCGCGCAGGGCATTTCCAATAAATCCAATAAAAACGGCTAATATTACAAAGAAATAATTGGCATTTTTAAAATAGCCAACAATTTCATTGATTTGCGCTTCAGTAAATTGGTTGTACTGGTATATAATAATTCCAATTCCTAATAAAATAGGAATAAGAATAGAAAGCCATTTACTGATTTGATTTTTCAAAAGATTATTTCAAAGAATTGTCGTTTTCATTTGGGAAAACGAGCCATGGTTTGAATGTTTTAGCTTCTTCAAAATCTAAAGTAGCATAAGAAATGATAATAATGATGTCGCCAGCATGTACTTTTCGTGCCGCTGGGCCATTAAGCGTAATTTCGCCTGAATTGCGTGCGCCTTTAATAGAGTATGTTTCAAAGCGTTCGCCATTATTAATGTTTACAATAGAAACTTTTTCGCCTTCAATTAGGTTTGAGGCATCCATTAAAGCTTCGTCGATAGTGATACTACCGATATAGTTCAAATCTGCGCCAGTTACTTTAACGCGATGAATTTTTGATTTTACAACTTGAATTTGCATGGGGCAAAGTTAAATTAATTTAGTGAAATAGTATCAATCAATCTGATTTTGTTAACAAAAACGGCAATAAAAGCACGATATTTCTTGTTTTTATTTTTCCGAATGCACGGCAACAAGGTAGCTTCTTCGGCGATTTCAAAATATTCTAGTTCAAAAACAGGATGGTTTTGAAAGGTTTTAGAAACAAAATCTGAAACGCTTTTAGCAGATTTCGTGCCAAAACGTGCTTTGGCTCCAGTAATAGTTTTATAAATTAAAGCGGCTTCGGTTTTTTCTTTTTCAGAAAGTCTTTCATTTCTGGAACTCATCGCCAATCCGTTAGATTCTCTGAAAATTGGACAGCCAATTACTATTACTGGTAATTTTTCTTTTTCCACTAGCTTTTTTACAATTTGTAATTGCTGGAAATCTTTTTCGCCAAAATAAGCATGGGTTGGTTGTACAATTTCAAAAAGACGTTTAACTACAGTGCCTACGCCGTCAAAATGTCCGGGACGAAATTTTCCTTCCATTTGATGTTCCAATCCGTCAAAGTTGTAATGATTTGACTTGGTGTTTCCTTCATAAATATCGTCTACTGATGGTGCATAAACCAGAATTTTATCGGAAACCGTCTTTACTTTTTCCACATCATTTTCTAAGGTTCTTGGATATTTTTCTAAATCTTCAGCATTATTGAATTGCGTTGGATTTACAAAAATACTAATTACTGTAGTAGTATTACTTTCAACAGATTTTTTTAGCAACGAAAGGTGTCCAGCGTGTAATGCGCCCATGGTAGGAACAAAACCAATGGTAGATTTAATGAGGCCATTATCTTTCAAGTAGCTTGTTAAATCGGCTTTTTTGTTAAAAATATGCATCTGTTTTTAATTAAAATAGGGTACAAACTTACTACTTTAGTAATTATCTGCATAAATTTTTGTAATTTTGCATGTTTTTTATTGCCAATAAATACATACATAACATAATGGAAGATAAGAGGATATTATATGTATCATCTGAAGTGGTGCCTTATTTAGCAGAGAATGAAGTTTCTCTAATGTCATATGACGTGCCAAAAATGATTAACGATCAGGGTGGACAAATCAGAATTTTCATGCCTCGATATGGAAATATTAACGAAAGAAGACATCAATTACACGAAGTAATTCGCCTTTCTGGGATGAATTTAGTGGTAAACGATGTCGATATGCCTTTGATTATCAAAGTGGCTTCCATTCCGAAAGAAAGAATTCAGGTATATTTTATTGACAACGATGAATATTTTAAACGAAAAGCAACGTTTTCGGATGAAGATGGAGTGTTGTATCCTGATAATGATGAGCGTGCTATTTTCTTTGCCAAAGGTGTCGTTGAAACGGTTAAAAAGTTGAATTGGGTTCCCGATATTATTCACGTACACGGTTGGATGGCTTCAATGTTGCCAGTTTACATGAAACATTTTTACAAAGACGAAGCCTTGTTTTCAGAGACAAAAATAGTTACTTCGGTATATGGTCAATCTTTTGACGGAACTTTGGATGTTGAAATGATTAATAAAATTAAGTTTGACGGAATTCCAAACGAAGCTATTGCCGATATGGAAGTTCCTAATTATGAAAGTTTAATTAAAACCTCGGTAATTCACTCAGATGCCGTTATAATTGCTTCCGAAAATCTTTCTCCAAGTTTAACAAAATTTATAGAATCTTCAGGGAAACCTTTTTTACCTTTCGCTCCGAAAGATGGGTTTGCTGAAGCCTACACGTCTTTTTATAAAAAGATGTTATAATATAATTACAAAAAAACATGAAATTTAATTTCTTTCTTAAAACATTAGTTGTTGGAATAGCAATCGTTTTGTTCGCTTCATGCGATAGAGACTTTAATGAAATCGGTTCTGGAATTGTTGGCGACGAACACTATGGTTTGAATCATAACGCTTATGATGTGGTTGCTTATAACCAGGGGTTAGGACCAGTGCAGTCTAACAATCTTCCAGTCAATCAGTTTGGTTTTTACAACAATCCAGTTTTTGGAAAAACTACCGCTAGTTATGTAACGCAATTGGAGTTGGCTTCAACAAATCCAACGTTTTATGACCCGGCAAATGTAGTTGTGGATTCCGTTTATTTATATGTACCTTATTTTTCAACTTTTGTGAGTACTGATACCGATTCTGGTGATAGCACTTACGAATTGGATTCAATTCAAGGTAGTGACCCAATAAAATTAAGTGTTTATGAGTCGAATAAATATTTAGAAACGTTTGATTACACTAATGGTCCGCAACAATTACAAAAATATTATTCCAATCAACAACAACAGTTTGAAAACGAAGGAATAATTTTAGGAAACCGATTGAATGATGATAACGGAAGTATTTATGATTTGACGGCTACAAATGATAACAGTCAAAATGATAAATTTGTCTTTAGTAACAAACAAATAAAATTATATAAAGAAGCAGCACATACTAATATTGCAGAACGCAAAGCGCCTGGAATGTTCATTAATTTAAATAAAGCCTTCTTTAAAAATAAAATTGTCAATGCGCCTTCAGGAAAATTGTACAATAATAATGTGTTTAAAAATTATTTTAGAGGATTGTATTTCAAAGTAGAACCTTCTGCTGGGTCGCTTAACCAAGGAACGTTAGCGATGATGAATTTTTCTAGAGGAAGCATTATTATGGTTTATCACGATCAAACTTCAACTACCGATACTGCAGTAATCCGAAAAACACTTACCTTAAACCTTTCCGGAAATACGGTAAATCTTTTAGATAATGACAATAATTTTCCAGGTTATGTAACTCCAAATCCTACCAATGGTGATGATAATTTATATCTAAAAGGAGGCAATGGATCAATGGCTATTATTGATTTATTTGAAGGGAAAAAGAATGATGATTCACCAACGTTAAATCAAATGCGTGCTGATAAATGGTTGGTAAACGAAGCAAATATTACCTTCTATATTGATAAAACTAAATTAGGAACTAGTGCTCCAGAGCCCAACCGGGTTTATCTGTATGATTTAACACACAACAGACCTTTGGCAGATTTCTTTATAGATGGTTCAACCAGTACCAGTTCTAAATACAATAAGTCTGTTCATGGTGGAATTCTATTGGATGATCAATCTAAAGTAGTAAAAATATCCGATGGAACTCGTGGAACGAAATATAAAGTTAGAATTACAAATCATATTAGAAATCTTATTAAATTTGGTGGTTCAGATGTGGCTACCGACTCAACCAATGTACGTTTGGGATTGATTGTTACTGAAAATGTTATGAATGTAACTAGAGCGACATTGGTATCGCCGTTTTCTACTTCAAATGCAAATACTGCTACTGACCCATTGATTTCAAAGTATGTGCCAGTGATGTCGGTTGCGAATCCGTTGGGAACTATTTTGTATGGTTCAACGCCAAATGTGCCCGTAGGGAAAAGAATACAATTAGAAATTTATTATACTAAACCTGACTAATTAAATAGTACAACTATGTGTGGAATTGTTGGATATATTGGATATAGAGAAGCTTATCCTATCGTAATAAAAGGATTAAAACGTTTAGAATACAGAGGCTACGATAGTGCTGGTGTAATGCTATTCGACGGAAAAGAGTTGAAGGTTTCCAAAACCAAAGGAAAAGTTTCCGATTTAGAAGAACGTTCTTCCAAAGAGATAACAACCAATGGAACAATAGGTATGGGTCACACGCGATGGGCTACTCACGGTGTGCCTAACGATGTAAATTCGCATCCACATGTTTCTAATTCAGGAGATTTAGTGATTATTCACAATGGTATCATTGAAAACTATGAGCCGTTAAAAAAAGAATTAATTAAAAGAGGTTACCTATTCAAATCGGATACCGATACAGAAGTTTTAGTTAATCTTATTGAAGAAGTTCAGAAAAATGAAAAATTAAAATTAGGTAAAGCGGTTCAAGTAGCATTAAACCAAGTAGTGGGTGCTTATGCTATTTGTGTTTTTGATAAGAAAAAACCAGATGAAATTGTCGTAGCGAGATTGGGAAGCCCATTAGCTATTGGTGTGGGAGAAAATGAGTTTTTTATTGCTTCAGATGCTTCACCTTTTATAGAGTATACGTCAAATGCTATTTATTTAGAAGACGAAGAAATGGCGATTGTACGTTTGCATAAACCTTTAAAAATCAGAAAAATTAAAGATGATTCATTAGTAGATCCTTATATTCAGGAGTTGCAAATGAATTTGGAGCAAATTGAAAAAGGCGGTTATGATCATTTCATGCTTAAAGAAATTTACGAGCAGCCAAGTGTAATTAAAGACACTTACAGAGGTAGACTTAATGCCAATAGCGGTATTATTCAAATGGCTGGTGTTGAAGATAATATTGAAAAATTTCTTAATGCAGATCGTATCTTAATCATTGCTTGTGGAACTTCTTGGCACGCTGGTTTAGTAGCAGAATATGTTATTGAAGAATTTGCAAGAATCCCTGTTGAAGTTGAATATGCTTCCGAATTTAGATATAGAAATCCAATTATCACTAATAAAGACGTAGTAATTGCTATTTCACAATCGGGTGAAACTGCCGATACCTTAGCCGCTATAAAATTGGCTAAAGAAAAAGGAGCTTTTGTTTTTGGTGTTTGTAATGTAGTTGGCTCTTCTATTTCTAGAGAGACTCATGCAGGAGCTTATACGCATGCAGGTCCTGAAATTGGAGTAGCTTCAACCAAAGCATTTACTACTCAAATTACGGTTTTAACCATGATTGCACTTCGCTTGGCAAAAGCTAAAGGCACTATGTCTAACTCCGACTTCCATAGATGTTTGCAAGAACTAGAATTGATTCCAGAAAAGGTAACTGAAACGTTAGCTTTGACGAATGAAATCTCTAAAGAAATTGCTGCAATTTATAAAGATGCCCCAAATTGTTTATACTTGGGAAGAGGATATAATTTCCCAGTAGCTTTAGAAGGTGCCTTAAAATTAAAAGAGATATCATATATTCATGCAGAAGGATATCCAGCCGCAGAAATGAAACACGGACCTATTGCGTTAATCGATGAAAAAATGCCCGTTGTAGTGATAGCACCAAAACAAGGACATTACGATAAAGTGGTAAGTAATATTCAAGAAATTAAATCGAGAAGCGGAAAAATTATTGCGATAGTTACTAAAGGTGATAAGCAAGTAAAAGAATTAGCCGATCACGTTATTGAAATCCCTGAAACATCAGATGCGTTATCGCCATTATTGACTACAATTCCATTGCAATTATTGTCATATCACATTGCTGTTTTAAGAGGTTGTAATGTAGATCAGCCGAGAAATTTAGCCAAATCGGTAACAGTAGAATAAATAGTAAAAATAAAAATAAAAAAAGCGAGAATTAGTTCTCGCTTTTTTTATGAATAAAATTTTGAGTAAAATGTAATATTTAACACAAAAATACTATGTACGCATAATAAATTGAACTAAAATTCACAATAAGTTAAGAAAAACTTAAAAATGATAATTGTGTGAATAAACAATAAAGAATCCTAAAAACTGATAATTATTAAAATAATAGTGTCTTTTTTTATTAATATAAAAATAATTTGTATTTTGGCTACTTAAACCAACAAAAATCAAACCTAATGAAGATTTATTATTTTATTTTGATGTTGTTTTTTTGTAGCGTATCCTTCGCTCAAAACACAATTTCAGGTTCGGTAAAAAACAGTAAAAACGAACCAATTCCCGGCGCAAACGTAAAGATAGTTGGCGAACCTTCGGGAGCTGCAACGGATGGAGACGGTAAATTCATTCTAAAAGTTACCAAAAAACCACCTTACACTATTGAGATTACTAGCATTGGGTATGCTACTCAAAAGGTACAAGTAAGTGCCGCAGGACAAAAAATAGATGCAGTTTTAGAAAGTGCCGACACGCAACTTGAGGAGATTGTAGTTTCTGCTTCTAGAACACCAGAACGCATCAAAGAGTCGCCAGTAACCATTGAAAGAATGGGAGTAAAAGACATTAAAAAATCGGCTTCACCAACCTTTTATGATGGTTTAGAGAATCTAAAAGAGGTACAGATGAATACGAGTAGTATGTCGTTTAAGTCTATCAATACAAGAGGTTTTGCAACGGTTGCAAATACTCGTTTTATGCAATTAGTAGATGGTATGGATAATTCATCTCCATTGTTAAACTTTGTGCTAGGAAATTTAATTGGTATTTCAGAAGTTGATGTTCAAAATGTAGAGTTATTACCAGGTGCTTCATCAGCTTTGTATGGAGCAAATGCTTTTAACGGAATTATGTTTATGACCAGTAAAAGTCCATTCACAAGTCAAGGAATCACCGCTTATGTAAAATATGGGCAAACTAATCAAAAAGCTGCTGGTGCCAATGATTATGTTGATTATGGCGTTAGAGTAGCTCATGCATTTGACAAACATTTTGCTGCCAAAGCTAATTTTACCTTCTTAAAAGCAACCGATTGGTATGCAACCGATTATAGAGATTTAAATAATCCAGGAAAAGACAGATCTTATTACAATTATAATGGTTTGAATGTTTATGGTGATGAGGCTTCAACTAACCTTAAAGGTGTGGGTCAATCCTTAGCAGCTTTAGGTTTAATTCCAGCATCAGCAGTAAACTTATTGCCAAGTTATAATGTAAGTAGAACTGGATACAACGAAGTTGATTTAACAGATAATAAAGTTAGAAATGCTAAAATTGATTTTTCTCTTCATTTCAAACCATGGGCAAACGATACAGAAATCATTTGGCAAAGTAAATTTGGTTTTGGTAATACGGTGTATCAAGGAGCAAATAGATATTACTTAAATGGATTTTTTATGCAACAACATAAATTAGAAATTAAAGGTAAAAATTTCTTTGTAAGAGGTTATACTACCACGGAAGATGGAGGTAGATCTTACGATATGTTGTTTACAGCTTTAAATGTTAACAGAGCTTGGAAAAGTGATGCCACTTGGTTTGGACAATATGCAGGACAATATATTACTTCTACTTTAGGTGGTGCTACACCAGATCAAGCGCATGCAGCAGCTAGAGTAGTAGCTGATAACGGAAGATTAATTCCGGGAACAGATGCTTTTAAAGCCGCTTTCAATAACGTAATATCTAATCCAGATGTGCTTTCAGGTTCTAAATTGGTAGACAATTCTAGAATTTATCATTCAGATGCGAATTATAATTTTAAAGATCTTTTTAAGCCAATTGAAATTCAAGTTGGAGGGTCGTTTAGACAATACCAATTGAATTCACACGGTAGAATTTATACCGATGCAGATGGTCCAATATACTATAATGAATATGGGATGTATACACAATTGCAAAAGAAATTAATGGAAGATAGATTGAAATTAACAGGATCGGTTCGTTATGATAAATCTAAAAACTTTGATGGTAACTTCTCTCCAAGAATTTCGGCAGTTTATTCAGCTGGAGCTCAAAAAAACCACACTTTTAGAGGTTCATTCCAAACAGGTTTCCGTAACCCATCTACTCAAGATCAATACATCGGATTTAACGTTGGAAATGCAGTGTTAATTGGTTCTGCGCCAGATAACTTAACAAGATATTCAGAAACATTGCCTGTTGCAACTGCAACTGGACAAGCATTTGCAGGAGGAACTTCAGTTGTGATGACAGGATTAAATGCCTATAACAATTCATATACAGCATCTTCAGCACAAGCATTTGCTGCTTTGGCAGGAACAGATCCTTTAACGGCTGCAACATTATTAAGAAAATCAAATGTTGGTTATGTAAAACCTGAAACAGTTAAAGCTATTGAGTTAGGGTATAGAGGACAATTTAAAGGTTTTTCATTTGATATTAACACGTACTATAACACGTACAATAATTTCTTAGGAAACTTAACAGTTGTTGCTCCATTTTATGGCGCTGCTGTAGATTCTCCAAACCCACTAGGAAACCCATTAACAGATTTAGGAACGCAGTCATTGCATGCACTTGCTAATGGAAATACTAGAAATTACCAATTGTATACCAATACAGATATCGAAATTAAATCATTAGGATTTGGAGTTGGTGTATCTAAAAAAGTATATAAAGATTTTGAAGTTAGTGCCAATTATAACTATGCTCAATTCGATTTTGATCAAGCAAAAGATCCAAGTTTTGAAGCAGGATTTAACACTCCTAAACACAGAGTTAAAGCTTCTTTTGGAAACGAAAAATTATTTAAAAACTTTGGTTTTAATGTAAGTGGAAGATGGAGTACAGAATATTTATGGCAATCTACTTTTGCTGATGGTACAATTCCTTCTGCAACAGTATTTGATGCGCAAATTAATTATGCTATTCCTAAATTAAAATCAGTATTAA